>Ga0157378_10004272_pt1 | contig 12592 bp, 13 predicted proteins | sample M65metaG_FD_115309 | JGI IMG/M metagenome (GOLD analysis project Ga0157378, IMG submission 115309) | Miscanthus rhizosphere microbial communities from Kellogg Biological Station, Michigan, USA - M6-5 metaG | ecosystem: Host-associated > Plants > Roots > Rhizosphere > Soil | place: USA: Michigan...
CAACCCTGGTATTTCCGGGGTTGCTTTTTTATATCAGCTAACCGACCCAAACGCCCCGATATACTTATCAATATAAAACTGCTTAGTGAGGCTTTTATATTGCATGATAAACCTGGGGTGCTCCAGCGCGATGATGGTTTTGAAGAAATGATATTTATCATTCAAGCGCCGCAGGTAGTTTTCGTTCTTACCTGTGCCGAAGCAAAAGCAGACATCGGTTAATACACCCAGGCCAATCTGCGTGCGGATATTTTCTATAATGAAATCATTGACGGCGGCAGCGAGCGCCGGGCTATCGTAATAATTATAGTTCTTTTCCCTGCCATTTGCATCAATCGTAGTAAAGCCGAGCGGGCATAGCGAATTGATGTAGAACTTTGCATAAAATGCTTCCGGACCGCCATAGGCATTGATAACTTCATATACAAAAACGGAAGACGGCTCATGTGTAATCTTCCCCTTGTATTCAATATTGCACTCGGATACCAGTCGTTTAGGATCGGTAAAAGGGATGCCGGTTATTCCGCCGCCAAACCGGCCTGGATTGATGCCCAGGATCAGGCGGCGCGGGTTATCATCGTTATAATATTTGCTGTAAAAAGCCTCGCTGATCTTATTGGTTTGCTCAAACTCCCGGAAGGGGTTCATGATACGTATGCCCGACGGCAGGGGCGCACCGGTATAACAGAGCTGATTGTTAAAGCGGATTACTTTTTCGGAAAATGTCATTGGATAAATATAGGGAGAAGATTTGTTTGCAGGGATGCAGATGCAGGGGGAGTAGCTTTCAAAAGAAGAGCTCCTGATGGGCAGGAGCTCTTACAACCAATTATAAAACCTAAATTATGAGAAGAGAGAGTTACAAAGAATGGTCCCGACCCATTTAAAGCCCCTGCCGGCTCTTTGTATGATGCAAACATAAACATTATTTCTATATTTTCTATAGATTTAGTAGAATATTTTTAGATTTTTTATTCCCGCTATTTTTTAGGGGAGTCTGAAGGGAAAATGAGCCTGAAAGTGCTGCCTGTGCCTTCTTCCGAGGTGACTTCAATTTTGATGTGATGGAAGTCCGCGATCGATTTAACAATGGGCAGCCCAAGCCCAAAGCTATCCTGCTGCAGTGATTTGGAGAATTTTTTGAAACGGTTAAAAATATGCGGCAGCTGTTCGGCGCTGATACCGATGCCGGTGTCAGCAATGTCGATTACGTATTGCTTGTTCTGAACTGACCCGGTAATTTTAATGCTGCCACCCTCATTGTTATATTTTATCGCATTATTAACCAGGTTGAACACCAGGTTGAACAGCAAAAATTTATTTACCTGCACCAGCGTCCAGTCGCCGGGAATATTGACTTCGCACTGGATGTTTTTCTGCTGAAAGCGAATCGATATCTCATCATAGACTTCGTTAATCAGCTCTGCTACATTGACTGTATCTTCCTTCAAAAACTGGTCGTTTTCTATTTGCGATATCAGCAACAGGGTCTTGGTGATGCTTTTCAGGCGGTTCAGTATCCGTTGCAATTCCAGCAGGCGCTCTTTAACCTCGTCGTTAATATCCTCGCTGCCAAACATGTTCTCGATCTTCGATTGCAGGATAGATATCGGCGTCATCAGCTCGTGCGATGCATTTGAAATAAACTCACGCTCTTTCTGAAAAGTACTTTCGATAGTCTGTATCATCTTATGAATACTGATATCCAGGTATTCAAAATCAGAAGTGGTGGTGCGCACCTTCCGGTAAGGCGTTCGCAGCGGGAATTTATGGCCGATCAGTTTCGACCTTATTATCCTGCCCAATGGCCGCAGCACATAGGTTGAATACACCTGGTCGGCCAGAATAGTGAGCAGCACCATGCCCAAAAGTATTTCGAAAGCAATGCTCTGCAACGGAACGGTGGTTTCATTGATGGTATCAACACTCTTCCCGATCTCGAGCAGGTAATTCTGTTTACCGACTTTAAAATTGTGGCTCAATATCCGGTACTGGATGGTGTCGCCTTCAACCAGGCGTCTTTCATTGACGATCGTATCGACATGATCGCTCAGCGAATCAAGATCAATACTAACGTATTCCTCCTTTAGCAGTGCATTGTAACTGCCGTAGCCTTCGCCGTTCTGGATGTAGGTATTGATACCCGAGCCTTTTACTTGTTTTAGCACCTTATCCTTTTGCCTGCGCAGCCAGCTATCGGTGTAGTTACGGTTAATATCCCTGATAAGCACGGGCAAAAGCAACACAAACAACACCACAATCACCATTTTCGAAATGGTGTTAAACAGTGTCAGTTTGGTTCCGAGTTTCAATGCTAATTAGTTAAATTTATCCTGTAGCCTAATCCTCTCACGGTTTCCAGCCAGTCGGGCGAAGCATAAGCGTTCAGTTTCTTCCTGATATTTTTGATGTGGGCGTCGATGTAATTGGAATCATAGTCATCATTTACGATACTGCCCCAGATATGCTCGCTCAATTGCGAACGGGTAAGGGTACGGTTTTTATGCAGCAGCATATAAGCTATCAGGTCAAATTCCTTTTTCGTGATACTGTTTATCAAGGTCGTGCCGTGTGATATGGTACGATTTGTCAGGTCGATAGCGAACCCGCCCAGCATCACAACCGAGTTCTTTAACCCGAATTTGCGGCGTGTAATGGCTTGCATGCGGCTTTGTAGTTCGAGCAGGGAGAATGGCTTGGGCAGGTAGTCATCGGCGCCCAGGTCAAGGCCCCGTATTCGGTCATCAACTTCGGCGCGGGCAGTCAATATGATGCAGGCTGCTTCGGGATTATATTTCTTTGCTTCTTTCAGAAGGTCCAGGCCTTCATAATCAGGCAAGCCAAGGTCGATCAGGATAAAATCATACAGGTTTGTGGCTATCCTTTCAGAAGCTGACCGGCCATTGTAACAAACTTCGCAAAGGTAATTATTTCCTGCCAGGAACAGCTCCATCTCGGTGGTCAGCGCCTTCTCGTCTTCAACAATCAAAACATTCATGCCGTGTTAATAAAAGAGGTAATAAAATGTGAGGTTATAGAACGATTCGCGGCGGTTCTTTAATATCCCCTCAACGTTTACTGGTATCGAGTATTTGTAGGCAAATTCAAACGTATAATGCGGCCTGTTATAGGCGATAGGTATTTTAAGACTATAATTCAGCATTTTAAATTCGCTGTTATAACCGGCAAACTGCGGATAAGCCAGAGCCCCTGCATACGGATCATCATCCTTGTCAAACTTACCGGGGTGATTGATGGAATATTTTTGAACGAAATTCTGGGTTCCCAATATGATCGTAAAACCCGGATTGAACGACAGGTAATCCTTATCATCGAAAATGCCAAAGCTGGTTTCAAAGTATTTGGAGTTATTGATCGTCACAAAGAAATCGCTCGATTGACCGAACAGGTAATCAAGCACCATACCTGTTTTCAAAAATTTCCAGTCGTACGAGTTATTAAAATTGATGTCATTGGATGATGCCGACTTGATGATCAGGGCGTCCCGGTTAAAAATAAACCGCGTATAACTGATATTGCCTGTAAATTTTGGTGACAAACGGTACAGGTAGCCGCCGCCAACATCAGTTTCGTCAATTGCCGGGATGGATGTGAATACCTTGTAAAGCGACCCATATACGAAAAACCCCGATTTGGCATTATAGATAATATCAGCATTCATGAACGGATATTTCTGTGTCCCCGTCCTGCCAAAAAATTGCGCGTCGCTGCCGAAGCTAACCCCTATAGAAAGGGACTGCTTGCGGGTTACGGTATCAGTATCGGCAGTTGTCTTTTTGGGCAGACTATCGGCAAAGACCCGGTAATCAGTCGCATAAACATGTACGCTTATAAAAATAGTACAGAGAAACAGGGTGCAAACGTATTTCATTTCTTGATCGTGCAATGTACTGTTAAACAAATATTGTTAATTGCCATTTCTTCTCGGTATTTCGGGTGGCCGCTCCATGCCCGGAGGCCTGCGCTGCCGCTTTGGTTTAGTTTTTTGGGCGTCACCTTCATCAACCTTTTCAGGTTTGGGCACATGTTTGGCTTTGGTGACTTCCTTTATTTTCTTTTTATCGTCAATTTCCTGCTGCTTTTGCTGTTTGGTTTTGGGTGTCGTATCCGCAACCGCACCGGTTGATGGATCAACATACCTGATAGACTCGTAATGAATGGGTTTGTTGCCGCCGGAATGAATTTTAACGGCAGCTATACATGGAATGAGTATCAGCGGGGAGACGATATACGCAAACCATTTAGTCATTTGAAGGAGAAAAACTTAAAATTCTAATCAATATTACCGGTCTATGCTTCAAAAATGGCAAAAATTTATTCAATCCTGCGTTGTTACGGACAGAATAAAATACCTGATTATTATCACAAAGGCAGGTGAAAGCAGCCTGGATAACGGCAGGCCGGGCCGGGTGTGTGTTTTTATGAAGTATAATTCCCGGAAATTTGTCCCGGGTTAAATCAAACAATGGATCTCTTTTGAAGTGTATATGCGGTCGTGATCGTCAATAATAACGCAGGCCAGCTGCTGTAATTTATTGATCAGGTACAGACCTGCATTTACACCCATGGTCATGATAGGAGTCGCCATTGCATCCGAAAATTCAGCCGTAGGACTTACAATGCTTACCCGTTTGAGTATGCTAACCGGGAATCCCTTTTTTGAATCGATATTTGCAGCATATTTCTGGTCGGTGATGACAACATTCTTTTCAAAATTACCCGAAGATGCAACAGCCATATTGCTGATCCTGATATCCGAATAAGGCTGATTATCCTGGTCAGGGTCGGCAGTGGCAATGGTCCATGGCTGATCATCGGGCTGCAGGCCCCAGGCTAATAAATCGCCGCCGGCATTTACAACGCCGCTTGCTACGCCCATCATCTGTAAAGTATATTTGGCACGATCGGCAGCATAGCCTTTGCTTATCGCGCTAAAGCCTATACGCATTCCTTTCCCGCGTAAGAAAACAGTACTATTTTCGGCATCCAGTATCACATTCCTGTAATTGGTAAATTTCACCGATTTAAGCTCGATTTTGCCCTTATCCGCATTTTTATCCCCGGCATTGTATGTAATATCAAACGCACCCTGTGTAAGCTCTGATATGCTTAAAGCACGCTCTATCAGCTTAAAGACCTCGGCATTCACCTTTACGGGTTTTACACCCGCATTCCGGTTAATAGCTGTTACCTGGCTGTCATCGTTGAGGGCGCTCAGCATTTTTTCAACCCGGTTGACTTCGTCCACGGCGCTGTCAATGCAACTGTCAGCCCAAACGGCATCGCTGCCAACCACGCTTATCTCGAACCGGTTGCCCATCAGCCGCAGCGTGCGCCTGAAAATATTAAGATCGTTATTATAAGTTTTTACTGCTAACATAGGGAGCGTTATTTTTTGCCGATAAGTTCACACATAGGGGTTATTCAAATAAACTTTTGGCAGGGGACACACCATCAGCATTATTTTCTACGAAAATAACCGCGCTTTATGAAAATTAAATGAAAAAGCCTGTTTGAGATGATATTATTAATAAATCACCTCAAACGTTATGGGAATAGTAAATCGGGCAGGGTAAATTAAGCGATGGTACCCTCTTTCAGCTTTTCGGCATTTTCGGCGAATTGCAAGGACTCGATGATCTCCTGTATGCCACCGTTCATCACTTCGGGAAGGTTGTAAATGGTTAAACCGATACGGTGCTCGGTAACACGGCCCTGCGGGTAGTTATAGGTGCGCACCTTGGCCGAACGGTCGCCCGTTGACACCATGGTCTTGCGCTTTTTGGATATTTCTTCCAGGTGTTTCTGCAATTCCATTTCATAAATTCTTGAACGGAGTACCTGCAAAGCCTTATCGTAGTTTTTTAATTGCGATTTCTGATCCTGGCACTGGGCTATGATTCCTGTTGGGATGTGGGTTAAGCGCACGGCCGAATAAGTGGTATTAACCGATTGCCCGCCCGGTCCCGATGCGCAAAAAAGGTCTTTGCGTATATCGGAAACATTCAGTTCGATATCAAACTCGTCCGCTTCGGGCAAAACCGCCACGCTGGCTGCTGAGGTATGTACGCGGCCCTGGGTCTCGGTATCAGGTACGCGCTGTACGCGGTGCACGCCCGATTCGTATTTCAGGGTACCATAAGCATCATCTGCCAAAACGTTGAATACAATTTCCTTGTAGCCACCCGCTGTCCCCTCGGTGAAATCAACCAGTTCGGTTTTCCAGCCGCGTTTTTCGCAATACCGCATATACATACGGTAAAGGTCGCCGGCAAACAGGGCGGCTTCATCACCACCTGTACCGCCGCGTATTTCGACGATGGCATGTTTCGAGTCTTCAGGGTCCTTAGGGATCAGCATCAGGCGTATCTCTTCTTCCTTCTCATCGCGTTGCACCAGCAATTCGTCCAGTTCCATTTTGGCCATCTCGCGGAACTCCTCGTCCTTCTCTGTAGCCAAAATTTCCTTATTGGCATCGATGTTACTCATGATATTGCGATAGATGTTGTATTCATCCACCACCTTAGCAAGGTCCTTATATTCCTTGTTCAGCTGGGCAAAACGCTTCATGTCAGCCATCGCATCGGGGCTGCTTAGTTCCGCTTCAACATCTTTCCAGCGCTGATTTATCGCCTCTAATTTCTCTAACATAATTATTTACCCTCCTTAGCTACCGGCACTTACCATGCAGGTAAAAAAGCGCACAAAAGTACGAAAATTTAAGCAGATTTTGAAGTGTTTACCGTGGCTGCTAACTTATTACAATTGGCTCACAATCGGGTTTTTGAAATGCTTCAGCGTAACATCCGTGCCGTCAAAAACCGCATAAGAGCGTGTCAGTACCCACTCGCCAAGGTTGATATAACGGCTTTTTCCGTTATCCAGCAGCATATCGGCTGTGCTGTGCCGGTGCCCGAAAATAAGGTAGTCGTAATACTCCTTTTTGATCAGGTCGTTGCAAAATATCGGGAGGAATTCCAGGCGCTTGGGGTTCACTTCCCCTTTTTCCTTCTTCGTATTGGCTATACGGCTGTGGCTTGACCAGTAATTGGCTATCCCAACACCCAGGTTGGGGTGTACCCTCGCAAACAGCCATTGGCAGAGCCCGCTGCGGAAGAATTTTTTCAGGAACTTATACTTATGATCGCCGGGGCCCAAACCATCGCCGTGGTGCAAGTAGAATTTTTTGCCGTTTCGTTCGATCACTAGTTCGTTGGTAATAATAGTGGCGCCCAGTTCCTTTTCAAAGTAATCGAACATCCACATATCATGATTGCCTTTGAAAAAATAGATTTTAATGCCGGAATCCGCCATTTCGGCCAGTTTGCCAAAAAAACGCAGGTAACCTTTGGGTACTACCGTATTATACTCGAACCAGAAATCAAATACATCGCCCATCAAAAAAACTTCAGCAGCATCCGCTTTGATCATATCCAGCCAGCTAACCATCAGCATTTCCCGCTCGCGGCTGGATGCATACGATGGTGCGCCCAAATGGAAATCGGAAGCAAAGTAGAGTTTGTTTGGGGTCGACATATGGGGTGTAAAAGTAAGAAGAATTTCGAATGTCGGAATTTTGATTGCGGAAGTCGGAATTTCGATTGCGGAATTAAAACGAGATGTTATTTCGAACGATAATGAGAAATGGCAGGTTGATTAGATTTATTTTCGATATTTGAAATAATCATTTATTCTATGTCCACCATCCTCCATATCCTCAACGGCGACTCCACGCGGCACGGTTTTGAAGAAACCGGTCTTGAAGGCGATATCCTGGTCTGGCGCGAAATGTTTTCGCAGGGACCGCTATCCGAAGATGTTTCATCAGCCGGTTTCTGGAAAACGCGGGAAAAATGGATATGCGGAACTTTTAAGGAAAAACCGGGCGACTATGTAAAAACCGTCGTAGAGCCGCTGGAAAAGCTGAATGAGCCCTACGAAGAGGTTAACCTGTGGTTCGAGTTCGATCTGCATTGCCAGGCCAACCTGCTTGGGGTGATGCAACTGTTATCCAAAAACACTGACCTGTCGCCGCCTGCCATCTATTTGATCTGCCCCGGTGATTTTCCGGGTAAAGCGAATTTCAGGGGTATGGGCGAACTGGACGGTGAAGAACTGGAATTCCTGTATGATAATATACGGGTGCGATTGAGCGACGCCGATTTTGAGATAGCAAATGAAGCCTGGGGATTATATGTACGCAATGATGCTGATGAACTGGAGCGATGGCTAAACGAAACTATCTTTTGGGGAAGCCTTCATTTACTAAAGGCTGCTATGCAGGCACACGTAAAACGATTGCGCACCAACGCCGATGGCCTGAATTACGTGGAACAAAAGCTACTCGACATCTATAAAAACGGAGCCGAAACAAAACATACGCTCTATCATCAATTCTGGAACACGGAAAAGATATACGGCTTTGGCGACTCAGAAATCGACATGTACCTGCAGCCACTTATCGATAAGCAACTGATCAAACTATAGAAGCTACCGCGCCGGGTAATTAGTGGTCGCCGCGATAGTCGGGGTGGGATCGCTTTCATTTTTCAGGCGATCGATGGCCGTGACTATGTACAGATAAGTTTTATTTTTTTCGGCAGTCTGATCCACATAATGCGTACTGGTGCTGTACTGGATGTGGAGGATATATTTAGGGTCGGTCAAATTAACCGTGTCCGTTCCGTTAAACCGGTATATCACATAACCATATACAGCTTCGCTGTCTGCAGCCATGGCCGGCATATCCCATTGCAGGTTTACACCATTTGCACCGGGCCTCACAACCAGGTTTCTGGGGGCGTTAGGGGGGATAGAATCCAGCCACAACATAGGCGGGGGCAATGCGGATGCTTATAAAAATTTGTATGCAGCGAGTCGGTAAAGCCAAGTGGGTTTTTGATAAGCGAGGTATTGCTGAAAAACACGCTCCCCTGCACACGGGCATTGTTGCGAAGGTATCTTACCTGGTTAGGTAATTCAAGCGGGTTATGGAACGCGCGGGATTTTGGCTCAAACACACGGTACGGCGCCTGTCCTACGTAAAGGTGCCGGCCAAAAGTATTATCGCTCCACCAGTCGACCAGGTTTTCGAAAGGGGCCAGGCGATAGCCGAAGTTCCAGTAAAGCTGCGGCACTACGTAATCCAGCCAACCCTGTTGCATCCATTTGCGGGTATCGGCATATAATTCATAATAGGAGTCGCCCCCGTGCGTTTCGGAACCTTCTGGGTCCTGGCTCGAATTTTTCCATATCCCGAAGGGAGCTATGCCAAATTTCATATACGGCTTGTGCTCATGAATACTATCGCTCAGCATCTGAATTAGCAGGTCGACATTATTGCGGCGCCAGTCCTTGATATCGGTAAACTCGCCTGCATAGGCTTTAAAGGTCTCATCGTCCTTAATTTTTTGCCCGTCGATCTTGTAAGGATAAAAATAGTCGTCCATGTGTACGCCGTCTATGTCGTAATTGTCGACTACGTTCAGGATCACTTTTACAATATAATCACGCACCTGCGGTATACCTGGGTTGAATAGCTTGATACCTCCATAGGTAAAAAACCAGCTTGGCATCTGGTTGGTGATATGACAGGTGCATAAGCTTTTAAAATTGCCATCAAACGTGGCCCGGTACGGATTAAACCAGGCATGCAGTTCCATGCCGCGTTTATGCGCTTCGGTTATGGCAAACTCCAGCGGATCGTACATCGGGTTGGGAGCAACACCCTGCTGCCCTGTAAGCCAACGCGACCAGGGCTCACCGCTTTTTGCATAAAAAGCGTCAGCAGCCGGGCGCACCTGGAATATAACGGCATTAATACCGGCCCGCTGGTCGGCGTCCAGTATGTCTATTAGTTGTTGTTTTTGCTTATCGACGGACAGATGCACGTCGCCCGGCCAGTCGATATTAACGACAGTAGCTATCCATACCCCCCTGAATTCGCGTTTAGGCTCCGTTTTTACAACCGGTTTTAAGGGTGCAGGCTTTAAATCGATCAGCTTTTTCTGCGTATCAACCGGGATCATTTTTCTCTGGGTGTCCGTTTGCGCCTGTGTTTGCAGAAAGGTGAAAAATGAAAGAACAGGAAGTAAAAAATATCGGTATACACGCATCGGGATAGCCTTATTAAAAGTTGCAAAGATATAAACTCACAGTTTAAATGTTTATTATAGTAAGCAATTAATCAACGTTTTTTGTGTTTTACCTATATTTAATTATTTTTAGCAAATCTGCCTGAAAATTATGCCTGATGAGAGAAACAATTCTTTAAAAATTTCATTTATAATTATTAACCGATTTTATTTAAAACAATTACCTGTAACTACTGTTAAGAATCGTTAAGATTATCACTAAAAAAATCATTAAAATTTATAGCCGGTTTAAGCGCCCGCTGATCCTAAAAATTCGCACAAAATCCTAATTAAAAAAACTTAGAAAAACAGCTATGGAAAATCAATCCGGACAACCCCCTAAAAAAAATTCTAATGTCATCTATTTTCTGATCGTTGTGGTTTTAGCTTTGCTGGGAACCGATGTGTACCTGTATTTGCAAAAAAACAAGTCGGATACGAAGATAGTTTACCAGGAAGATGAGAAAAACAGGCTAAAAGTTGAGCTCGACAGCCTTGAAGCCCAGATAGAGCAGGTGAACACCGGCAAGGCAAAAATGTCGGCGGAGCTGCGTGCCAAGAACGATTCGCTGCAGGCGAAGATCAGGGTTTTGCGTACGCAACTTGACAAAGGCAAATTAACCAAGGCCGAGCTAAACAAGGCACAGGAAGACGTTAAGCAATTACGCTATTTTGTTGCCAGTTATACCGCCCAGATTGACGAGCTGAAAAAACAAAATACTACACTGGCGAGTGAAAGGGATACCCTTAAAACCAACCTTGCCACTACAACCCAAAAGGCAACCACACTAGAGGCCCAAAACAAGGACCTGGATACCAAGGTGCAAATAGCCAAGGCGCTGAAGGCAGGGAAAGTGGATATTGTGGCCTATAAAGTAAAGGGCAGTGGTAAAGAAGTAGAAGTAACGCGTGCCAATCCCGCCAAAAAGATAAAGATCAACTTTACAGTAGCCAGCAACACGCTTGCCGATAAGGCGCTGCATGACGTGTATGTGCGCATCCTTGACCCAACGGGCAACCTGATAACTTCAACCGATTCAGGTAATTTTAATGCTGATGGCCAGGACCTGCAATACACTTATAAAACTTCCATCGATTTTAAAAACGACGGCAGTGTTTTCACTATCGACTGGACAAATCCTAACCCGAAATTTGAAAAAGGCTCTTATACCGTAATGCTTTATTCAGATGGCTCTACTATGGGGCAGGGTACATTCTCGCTTAAATAAATAACACGAAAATATTTTGTGCTGATCCCGCCTGTATCATACAGGCGGGATTTTTTTGTATTATGCTTCCGGCAGGCTGATATAAAATGTAGTGCCTTCGCCTATAGTGGTTTCAAACCAAACCTTGCCGCCGGCATTTTCGATCGAGTTCTTTACAAATGCCAGCCCGAGGCCCGTGCCCGAGCTTTTTGTAGTGAAGTTGGGTTCAAATATCTTCTCGCGCAGATTCGCTGCTATTCCATTGCCATTATCCTTTACACTGAGCAGGATATTTTTGTTGGTTACCATGTTGGTTATCTCTATAACACCCATCCGGCCCTGGGGGATAGACTCAATGGCATTCTTCAGCAGGTTATTAAAGCAGCGTAATAGCTGGTCGCGGTCGGCATTAATATAGAATTGCTGTTCCTGCGACTGGTAATCTATCCTGATATTGTCCATTTGCTTAAAAACAACAACAGCCTGTGTCAGCACTTCAAAAACATCCATTCTTTCGATGCGGGTATCGGGCATTTTAGCAAAGGCCGAAAACTCGGAAGCGATGGATGAAAGGCTTTCTATCTGTTCGACAAATGATTTGCTGAAGCGCTCAAATTTCTGGTCGAACTTGGGGTCTTTGTCCTTCCACGACCGCTCGAGCAGTTGCAAGCCGAGCTTGAGAGGTGTCAGCGGATTTTTAATTTCGTGTGCCACCTGTTTGGCCATTTCGCGCCAGGCGCTTTCCCTTTCGGACTGTGCCAGCTTTTGGGCGCTCTGTTCCAAAGCAGCAATCATGGTATTGTATTCGCTTATCAGCGCCCCTATCTCGTCATTCCGGTTCCATTTTATAGGTTCGTTCTTTTGCCCGTATATAGTTCTGCTGAGGCTGTACTGGATGATATTCAGCGGGTGGGTTATCTGCCTGGCTATAATGATGGCCAGTAAGCCAATCGCAATAAAGATCAGTGCGTAAATATTGATCATCGCGTTAAGCAGCGAAACCAAACGCCCCTTATAATTAATCTCATTTGAAAAATAAGGTAGTTGAAGATACCCTACCGTCCTGTTTTGCGAATTAGTCAGGGAAATATACCCGGCTTTATAGTTAAAGCCGCCTATGATCTCCTTGTTGATGAACTCCGACTTACTCAGCTTTTTCAGGTTGATATAGGCCCGGCCGTTAATACGCCTTGCTATCAAACCGTAATCATATATCCGGGGCTGTGTTGA
>Ga0157378_10004273_pt1 | contig 12591 bp, 12 predicted proteins | sample M65metaG_FD_115309 | JGI IMG/M metagenome (GOLD analysis project Ga0157378, IMG submission 115309) | Miscanthus rhizosphere microbial communities from Kellogg Biological Station, Michigan, USA - M6-5 metaG | ecosystem: Host-associated > Plants > Roots > Rhizosphere > Soil | place: USA: Michigan...
TGGCCGTTTCTTTTCTTGACCCCGGCATTTCCGGGCGCTACTCTCCCGCACATACCCGACCCCCACGGAGCCCCGCTCTTCTCGCCTGGCTCCCAACTGTCCTCTCGGGCGGCATATCATGATCGCTCGCATCGTTACCTGCACCGTTCAGCCGGCCAGGGTCAACGAGTTTCGCAAGCTTCTCAACGACAGCGTGCTGCCGCTAGTGCAGGCACAACCAGGCTTCGTTGAGAACATCGAGGCTCTCGACCCGAATACCGGGCAGTTCAGCTGCACCACTCTTTGGAACTCCCGCGCCGACGTCGAAAAGTACGACAACAGCGTCTTCCCGGAAGTGGCGTCAAAGATGAGCCCCCTGCTGCAGGGCAATCCGACCGTGCAAACTCTTCCCGTAGAGAACTCGTCCACGTACCGCGTGCGGGCGGCGGCCGCGACCGGGTCCGCAAGATAATCGGCGCCGGTCCTCGCACACCGAAGGGCTGAGCTTCGCTCCTGACACTCCACGTTGAGCGCCTTCCGGCTCTGCCCTGCTCATTGCCGGCTGGGCAATTTCTGAAGAATCCCGCGAAACGTTTCCTCCTGGCGAGAAGCCGGCGCTGATCTTGCGCGAACGCGATCCGTGCCGATAGGACCGGAAAGCCAATTCTCAGCCAGGAGAGAGTGTCACGAAGAATAGGCAAGGGAAACACAGCTTGCGCAAAAGTCGACGATCTGGGATTCCGCCCAGAAGCGTGCGTTGCCGGATTCGCTGGAAATGAAGGCGCAATGGCCGCCGTGCTTGGGGGCATGGAATGTGACGTGGCGGTTTTGCTCTACGCCGCTGGCGCGAATCGCTTCATAGGGGACAAAGGGGTCGTCCTGCGCGGTGATCAAGAGGTAGGGCACGCGGATATTGTTCACTACGCGCCTGGCCCCGGCGGCTTCGTAGTATTCCTGCGCATCGCGATAGCCGAAATGAGGCGCCGTAATCGCGTCGTCAAATTCGCGGACGGTACGGATGGGACCAAAGCCGTTGCTCGAATATCTTTGCGGGAAGAGCTTGGTTTTTTTGGCGTAACGAGCCAGCAACCCGGCGACGAAATGGCGCTGGTAGAAATAGTTGTCGGGGCGTTCGAGTGCGTCGGCGCAGGCCGCCAGGTTGAGAGCCGGGCATACGGCGGCGATTCCGCGCAGGGCGGACGGGGCCCTATCGCCCAGTTCGCCCGCCATCTTGGTGACCAGGTTGCCGCCCATGGAGTAGCCGGCGAAGAGGATGCTCGTGAAGCCGTCGATGGAAAGCTCATCGAGGACGGCACGATAGTCCGAACTCAATCCGGAGTTATAGAGAGTTGGTGTCAACAGTTCGGTGCCGCCACAATTCCGTTGGTTGAGGCGGATGACGTGAAAGCCGCGGTTCCAAGCTTTCTCCGCGATACCGCGCATGTAGTTGGAGTCGCTGGAGCCCTCGAGGCCATGAACAAGGGCGAGCAACGGCGCGGATTTATCTCTTCCCTGCTGCCAGTGGCAGTGGCCGAGGATTCTGGATTCCGGATCGACTTGGAACAGACGATCGGTCGGCGGAGGCAGCGTGAAACTGCGCCGCCAGAATGCCGAGGCCACGGTCATCAGGTGACCGTTCTTGAGAAGGGGATGGGGACTGAAGTCCGGCATAACGGGGGGCATTTCAACAATGTACGGGACGCGGAGCGAACCGGCAACCCGCAGGCACCAGGGAGCCTGTTCGCCGACGCGGCCGAACCGGGCGTATGGTTAACACTGGGCCGCCCAGCTGCGTCTTAACCGCTGGACACCGCGTGCGCGAAATGCGAACGATGACATGGCTGCAGTGGGGCAAATGGTTGACCGGGCAGGCCTAACGGGCGTGCTGCCTGCGGAACGAGCGAACGCCTCAGATGAGGCGTTGGTGCGCGCGGCGCAGAGTGGTGACCGCAGCGCTTTTGGCGCGCTCTACGGGCGGTATTCGAGGATGGTGCACGGGATCTTGCTGGCGCGCGTCCCCCGCCCGGTAGCGGAGGACTTGCTGCAAGACGTGTTTCTGCAGGCGTTGCCGCGGCTCGCTTCGCTGCGTGAAGTTGCAAAATTCGGCGGCTGGCTGGCAGCGATCGCGCGAAATCGCGCCAATGACTACTACCGGCAGGCGAAACCGGTCGAAGAATGGAACGAGGGCGTCGGGGAAGCCAAGGGCGGGTGGGCCGGCGGTGCCGACGTTGCGGATGGGTTGTTTCTGCTGGAAGCGGTTCGATCCTTGCCGGAGGCTTACCGCGAGACGCTGATTCTCCGCTTTGTAGAAGGATTGACGGGCCCCGAGATTGCCGAAAAAACCGGACTGAAGCACGGGTCGGTGCGCGTGAATTTGTATCGTGGCATGCAGATGCTGCGAGAAAAACTGGAAAAAAGAGGAGCGCGGCACGCGCCAGAAGAAGGCCAATGATTGAGGCAATGAAATGAACAACGATTACCTGTGGGACAGGTCGGGCGCAGCCGATGCGGAACTGCAAAAGCTGGAACGAGCCTTGGGTCAGTTTCGCACCGATGCCGGGGTGCCTGCGTTTCCCGCCGTCGACAAGAAGTTGGGCACGGAAGGTGCGCGCGGCTTTTCTAGCGCCTGGAGGATGCCGCGACTTGCTGCCGCGTCCGTTCTAGCGGCGGGAGTTGCCGCGGGAGCTGCGGGATTATTTCTGCGGGCTCCTTCGGCGCCCATAGCGCCCGGTTGGGATGTCGCACAGGTTGAGGGTGCGCCGGTAGTGGGTTCGTCGGCCGTGAGAGGCGCGAAAGGCAGGGCCTCGCTGAAGGTGGGCGAGACGCTGGTCACGGACGGCAATTCGCGAGCGTCAGTACAAGTTGCCGAAATCGGTGAGATATATGTCGATCCGGATTCACGACTGCGTTTGCTCGAGACGGGCTCGAATCGCAAGCGGATCGCCGTGGAAGTCGGCACGATTCATGCGGCGATCTGGGCGCCGCCTGGTGAGTTCGTGGTGGACACGCCGTCGGCTACCGCGGTGGATTTGGGTTGCGCGTATTCGCTGACCGTGGCGGAAGATGGCTCGGGAACGTTGCGGACCAGGCTCGGTTGGGTAGGCTTCCACCAGAACGGGCACGATTCTTTTATTCCCGCCGGCGCTATGTGTCTGACGCGGCCAAAGGAAGGGCCGGGCACGCCTTACTTTGAGGACTCCGCGGAAGGTTTTCGCGCCGCCTTGCACGCGCTGGATTTTGAGAACTTGGGCAGCTCGGAACGCGGGACGGCGCTACGCGCTGTTTTGTCGCAGGCGCGGCGGCGCGACGCCTTCACCCTCTGGCATTTGCTGGCGCGGGTCAGCGAAGCGGAGCGGCCGATGGTGTACGACCGGTTGGCCGCGCTGGTCGACGCGCCTACTGGAACTACCCGCGAGGGGACGCTGAGGCTCGATGTGACGATGCTGGACCGCTGGTGGAATTCGTTTGATCTGGGAGATATCGGAGTGTGGCGGTTTTGGGAGCAGAACGAAGCGCCGCGTGTGAAGAAAGCAGCCGGTTAACACATCTCGCGTAACGCTCGTCTTTGTAGTCGTCGGTGCTCACCCGATGGACGGAGGCGAGTATGAAGAAAAAACCATTCAGCATTCTGCGCAGCGCCTGTGCGGCGTTGCTCGCGCTGGGTATCGCGGCTAGCCCGGCGTGTGCTGGGCCGCCGCTGATTTGCCATGCATTCGATATTGGAAATGCAAAGTCGCTGCCCTGGGTCAGCCATGACTGGAATCTGAGCGGCGGAGAGAACTACGACACGAACGGTTTGAGCAAGGATACGGTCGCGATCCTCGATTCGAGCCGGGTAACCCTGGTGCACATGGAGACGCTGCGGCGGGCAACGCTCTATGCGAGGAAGGATAGCGAAGCCGCGAAACAACTTTTGCTGATGCTGACCGCGCGGGCGGAAGCTTCCGAGCGGTCAGCGCGGCCCGATGCCTTGGCGATCTTTGATGCCGGGTATTTGGCGGAGACCTACAAACAGTGGCTTGGAGATGGGGCAAAGAATCCGGCCAACGGGATGGACGGATACGGGCTGGTGGGGAATGCGCTGCGCTCGAACACAAACGATGCGCAGATGGAGTTTGCGGCGGCGTTGATCGCTCTGCGCCTCCCGCAAGCGCAACGGCAGGAGCACGCGAAGAAGGCGGTCGCTGGCGCAAGAACCGACGAACTGCTGGCCAGGAACTTGAACTCCCACTTCCTCGGGCAAAGCCAGACCATGGGGGCAATGATTCTGCAAGATTCGGAAACAAAGGTAGCCAAGCAATGAAACTACCTGCGATGTCACTCCAGGCGCGTCCCGGGGGTGAACCCGGGACGTCGCCCGCAAAAAGTCCGAGGGTCACCCGGCCGCACATTGCGCAGAAAACGGCGGTCGCCTTCGTTTTTTGCACTCTGTTGGTTGGCGCTACAAAAGCGCAGCAGCCAAGCATCGTTGCCCATGAGTGGGGCACTTTTACTTCGATTGCCGGAAATGCAGGAAAAGCGGTGCAATGGTATCCATGGGCGGCGCCGTCGGATTTACCGGACTTTGTGGAACATTTTCAATCCGCCAACTTCTAACCGAACTTGAGCGGCACGATTCGCATGGAAACTCCGGTGCTCTACTTCCACTCCACACAAGAGGCGACGGTTTCCGTGCAGGTGACATTTTCCAAGGGCTTGATCACGGAATGGTATCCGCATGCGACCAGCCATGCGCCCAATGACAGAAATTTTCTGAATACCGCAGCCACGGAAAAGCAGAGTGTCGGCAGCGTGACGTGGAGTGCAGTGATGCTTCAACCCTCCGGCGAAGGTTTGCTGCCGCACGAACAAAAGGAGAGCAGATATTACGCGGCACGCTTTACGAACTCCACACTACTTTCCGTTCGCACTGTGAAGGGCACGCAAAGTGAGAAATTCCTCTTTTATCGCGGAGTATCCTCGGAGGAAAGCCCGCTGAGCGCGAAGGTGCTGGCGGACGGAAACGTTGCGGTCGCAAATTTGACCCATGAGCCGCTAGCGAAGCTGTTCTGGTTCGAACGGCGCGGCAAAGCGACTGGAATCCGCGCTACAGCGGGTTTAGGAGAAGAAACGGTAATGCCGGCTCCCGAACTGAGCGGCACGGCAGAAACGGCAGAAGGAGAACTGCTGTCGGCACTGATGGGGCAAGGTCTCTATCCCGACGAAGCGCGGGCGATGCTCGAGACCTGGAAGGACTCGTGGTTCGAAGAGGGTTCGAGGCTCCTCTACATCGTCCCGCCGTCCTTCGTGAATCGGGTGCTGCCATTGTCCATATCGCCCATGCCGGTCGACACGACGCGCGTGTTTGTAGGAAGGTTGGAGCTGGTGACGGCGAAAACGGGGTCAGCCCTTCTGACCGCGCTGGCTTCCGGCGATGAAACGACGCTGGCCAAGTACAACCGCTTCCTGCAGCCGATGCTGGAGATACTGCTACAGCGAGAAACGGACCCTTTGAAGACGCAGATGATTCGGCGGCGACTGGCTTCCCCGTATGCGCCCGTTTCAAGTGAAGAAGCGAGGGCGATCGCAGCGCGGAACTGAACGCCCGCGGCCTGCGTGCTGCTTTGCAAAACGGGATGCACACCCGGCAAAGAGGCGCAAACCGCGCATGGGGCGGATGGGGCGGGGGCAAACTTGACCGGCCCGTGATTCAGCCCCTAAAATAGAAGTTTCACGGTGATTCATTTTTTCGATTTGATGAATTCTTTTAGCGGCCCAGCGGCCACCCGCTGGGCTGCGCGGTTTTAGGGCGCGAATTTATCCGAAAGGCTGACTGATGGAGAGTCCGATCCTGGAAGGGCTGACTTTTGACGACGTGTTGCTGGTGCCGGGCAAAAGCTCGGTCCTGCCTGCCGAAGTCGACACGCAGACCAACTTCACGCGAAAATTGAAAATCAATGTGCCGCTGGTATCGGCCGCAATGGACACGGTTACCGAGTCGCGGCTTGCGATTGCCATTGCGCGGCAGGGTGGTATAGGCCTGATTCACCGGAATATGCCGATCGACCGGCAAGCGGAAGAAGTGGACCGGGTAAAACGGTCGGAGAGCGGAATGATCGTCGATCCGGTGACGATTTCCCCGGACATTACATTGCGGCAAGCGCTCGAAATCATGACGAAGTACCGGATTTCGGGTCTGCCGGTGACGCGTGGAACGCGGCTGACGGGAATTTTGACCAATCGCGATCTGCGTTTCGAAAAGGATCATTCGCAACTGGTCAGCGCGGTGATGACCAAGGCGAATCTCGTGACGGTGCCAGTCGGAACGACCCTGGAAGACGCAGAAAAGATCTTACAGAAGCATCGCATCGAGAAGCTGCTGGTGGTGGATCAGGACTTCAACTTGAAGGGGCTCATCACGGTAAAAGACATTCAGAAAAAGCTGGAGTATCCGCGGGCATCGAAAGACGACCAAGGAAGGCTTTTGACGGGGGCCGCGGTTGGGGCCACCGGCGATTTCCTGGAACGCGCCGTCGAGATGGCCAGGGCGAAAGCGGACGTGCTGGCGGTGGATACGGCGCACGGCCACACCACAAAGGTCATTGAGGCGATCAAAGCAATCCGGCATCGTCTGCCTGAAATGCAAGTGGTTGCGGGAAACGTCGCGACGTTCGAAGCGGCAAAAGACCTGATTGCGCTGGATATTGACGGGCTGAAAGTCGGTATCGGTCCAGGTTCGATTTGCACAACCCGCGTGGTAACAGGCGCCGGCGTGCCACAGCTGACAGCTGTAATGGACTGCGCGAGGGCCGCTGCGGGAAGCAAAGTACCGATCATTGCCGATGGCGGTATCAAATACTCGGGTGACATCACCAAAGCGTTGGCAGCGGGCGCCTCGTGCGTAATGATCGGGAGTTTGTTTGCGGGCACGGAGGAATCGCCCGGCGAGACGATTCTGTACCAAGGGCGGACGTTCAAGTCCTATCGCGGAATGGGATCGATTGGCGCGATGGCGGCGGGATCGGACCGCTACAGCGTAGTGCAGGAGACGGGCGAAAGCGGAAAGTCCGTGCCGGAAGGCGTGGAAGGCCGCGTGGCATACAAGGGGCCGCTGGGCGCGCTTAGCGATCAGCTGGTGGGCGGATTGAAAAGCGGAATGGGGTACGTGGGGGCGCGGACACTCCGCGAACTGGCGGAAAAGAGTCGCTTTGTACGCATAACGGCCGCCGGACTGCGCGAATCTCATGTGCACGACGTTGTGATTACGCGTGAAGCCCCGAACTATCGGATGGAATAGGCCGACTTTGCCGGAGATTTCGCTTGCCTGAACAACCTTGGAGGACCCCAAGACCTGCGCCGCAATTGGACGAAGTGCGACGACGCGTACCGGCAAAGGCGTACGTGAGCGGATTCTTTCGGACCTGGTGGCCCGCCCTGCTTTGGGCCGTTTTGATCTTTCTCCTGTCGACAGACGAGTTTTCCGCGGCGCACACCGGTGGTTTTCTCTATCCGATTTTTCATTGGCTCATGCCCTCGCTGACTATTGAGCAATTTGAGCCCGTTCACCATTTGATTCGCAAAGCCGCTCACTTCACGGAGTACTTCGTATTTTACGTGCTGCTGTTTCGAGGGGCGAGGGGAAGTCGAACGGGTTGGCGGTGGACGTGGGCGCTGGCCGCTCTCGCCATCGCAGCGGGTTATTCAGCGTTAGATGAGGTACATCAGGCGTTTGTGGCGTCGCGCACTGCATCGCCGCGGGATTCTTTGCTCGATTCGGTGGGAGCCTTTGTGGCGTCGCTGGCGCTGTTGGCCTGGTATCGCCATGAGAGGCCCCGCAGCTCCCCTGAGCCGACAAAAGCAACCAGCTCAGCGGATTGAGATTTCGCTGTCTCTTATTTCCCTCGGCGCGCCGATGACCTATGCTTGATGCGGAAACGAATTCCGGGAGTGAACTCATGAGCCAAGCAGCGGTCGCGATGGAGAAGATGGTTTTTCGGAACACGCACGCGGTTACCGGCAGGTGTGTGGCGGTGACTCCGCAGAACAGTACCATGCGCCATTTGTCGTACGCCCGGATCGTCCTAAACAAGGAATTGCCCGCCGTGAGCTTCTCCAATGGCGATCGGGAAACTGGGTTGGTCTGCCTTTCGGGCAAAGCGAACGTTCAAGCGGGTGGTCAGAGATTTGCGCTTGAACGCTACGATTCCATCTACATCCCGCGAGATACTCCGATTGAGGTATCGAGCGGCACCTTCGCGGATCTTGCTGAATTCTCCTGTGAAGTTGCGGGAACTTATCCGTTGAAGTTCGTTCGTTATGCCGATCTAGCCGGGGAAGACGGGATGACGTTCACAGCGGGCGGGCCGACCAATTCGCGAAAGGTGAGCATGCTGCTTGCGAAGAATGTCGAAGCGGGCCGACTTCTGCTGGGTTTCACGCACTCTGATCCCGGCAATTGGACCAGCTGGCCGCCGCACGAACATGCGGCGATGCTCGAAGAAATCTACGTGTTCTTTGAGATGCCGGCGCCGGCGTATGGCATCCAGTTGGTCTACAACGACCAGCAATATCCCGAGCTGGTAACGGTGGTTCGCGAGGGAGACGCAGTGCTGATGCCGAGCGGATACCATCCCAATGTCTCCGTGCCGGGTCACCGCATCGCGTTTTTGTGGGCGTTGGCCGCGCACCGTGAAGTCGAGGACCGTCAATACGGTGTGGTGAATGTACAACCTGAATTCAAACCGCCAGCCGCAAATCCTAACAAGTAGCCCAGCCCAAAACGTTGATGAAGGACGACACGCCCATCGCCGAAGTCAGCACGGAACGGGCGGCGGAGGCACCGTCGGGCGCTGCGTCTCGGCTAAAAAGCGCAGGAGCTTTCGCGGGACGGTTCCGGTGGGTGATCTGCGCACTGCTCTTTCTAGGCGTGACCAAGAACTACATGGACCGCCAAGTCCTGAGCGTGCTGAAGATTCCTCTGCAGCATCAATTTGGCTGGAACGACATAGATTACGGAAATATTGTTTCGGCGTTTCAAGCGGCTTACGCGGCAGGAATGATTGCCGTTGGGCTGGTGATAGACCGCTTGGGAACGAAAATCGGATATGCGGCCGTGATGGTTTTCTGGAGCGTCGCCTCGATGGCACATGCCGTCGCGGGGTCACTCGGCGGATTTATCCTGGCTCGAGCGGCGCTCGGATTCGGCGAGGCTGGCGTTTTCCCCGCGAGCATCAAGAGCGTGGCGGAATGGTTCCCGCAAAAAGAGCGGGCGTTGGCCACCGGAATCTTCAACGCGGGAACCAGCGTAGGAGCAATGATCACGCCGGCGATCGTTTCATGGATCGCCGATCATTGGGGATGGCGCTGGGCATTTGTCGTTACCGGTGCGGTCGGATTCGCGTGGCTGGTGCTCTGGTTCAGGCTTTATGGCAAACCAGAAGAGCATCCAAAGTGCACTCCTGGCGAGCTGCGGTTGATTCAAGGCGATGCCATTCCGACGCCGGTGCGCATCCCTTGGGCGAAACTGCTGCCCCATCGTGAAACTTGGGTGGTTGCTTCCGCGAAGTTCCTGACTGATCCGGTGTGGTGGTTCTACTTATTCTGGATTCCGGACTATCTGCAGCGTGTGCATGGTGTGCGACTCGGCGGAATTGGCTTGCCGATTTTTGTGATTTACCTGATTTCGGACGTCGGCAGCGTGGCCGGCGGATGGCTGTCGTCAACCATGATTCGAAGAGGCATTTCGGCAAACGTAGCCCGCAAGACCGCGCTATTTTGTAGCGCACTTTGCGTGCTCCCGATTGCGACAGTCTATCGAACGCACGATCTATGGCCCGCTACAATTTTGATCGGCCTTGCGGCAGCCGGCCATCAGGGGTTCTCGGCGAATCTCTACACTTTGGGTTCGGATCTCTTCCCTTCCCGCGCGGTCGGTTCGGTTATTGGACTTGGCGGAATGGCCGGGGCCATCGGGGGAATGCTGATCGCGCAGCTGGTCGGGCACGTTTTGCAATGGACTGGAAGCTATGCGATTCCCTTTTTTATCGCGGCTTCGGCCTACCTGGTCGCATTGGCATGCGTCCATTTGCTCAGCCCGAAACTGAAACCTGCTGAGCTTCGAGCGGACTAAGGTTTCCCTCCGACTTTATTGATTAACGCCGCTTGCCAGGAAGCCGCCATCCACCGAAAGAACATGGCCGGTAACGAAACTGGCGGAATCGGAGGCAAGGAATACGGCCGCGCCGACAAGTTCGCCCAACTGGCCGAAGCGATGCATCGGAGTACGCAGCAGGAATTCCTTGCCGCGTTCGGTGCCATCGAGCAACGCGGCATTTAGGTCGGTCCGGAAAACTCCCGGAGCTATGGCATTCACGCAGATTCCGTGCGGAGCCCACTCAACGGCAAGCGATTTGGTGAGGGAGGCGACGGCGGCTTTGCTGGCCGAGTATGCGGCGACCTGATACAGAGCGACAAACGAGGAGATGGAAGCGATATTGATGATGCGGCCGTAGCCGCGTTCCTTCATGTGGCGACCGAAGGTCTGGCAGGCACGCAGGGTGCCCGTCAGGTTGGTCTCGAGGATGGCGTTCCATTCATCAAGTGTGACGTCCAGAGCGGGAGTTTTCTTGGTCCGCCCGGCGCTGTTGACCAGAATCGCGATGCCGCCGAATGTACTGCAGGTGGCGTCCAGGAGATTGCTCAAAGAGCCGGGGTCGGTAACGTCACAGGCAACTTCGAGAGATTTCCTCCCGAGTGATCTGATTTCTGCGGAAGCGGAGCGAACCAAATCGACGCGACGGCCGGTGGCGACGACGTCCGCACCGGCAGTAGCGAGCCCTTTGGCTATTTCAAGACCGATGCCGCTGGTGCCGCCGATAACCACCGCGGTCTTGTTCTGCAGGTCAAGCTTCGGGTGACCCAAGAGGCTTTTTCTCCTTGTTGGTGCGACAATGCAGCAGAGATTTTACAGCGAGGATGACAATTCGCAATGCGAATCAGCGACGCGAAAGTAATTGTCTGCAGCCCTGGACGGAATTTCGTAACTCTGAAGATCGCGACCGAGGACGGAATCTACGGACTCGGCGATGCGACGCTGAACGGCCGCGAACTCGCCGTGGCGAGCTACCTGACCGATCACGTCATCCCACTGCTCGTCGGTCGCGACGCACGACGCATTGAAGACATCTGGCAATACCTTTACAAAGGCGCGTACTGGCGACGCGGGCCGGTGACAATGACGGCGATCGCAGCCGTGGATACCGCGCTTTGGGACATCAAAGGCAAGGCCTTGAATGCCCCCGTCTATCAGTTGTTGGGGGGAGCGTCTCGCGACGGCGTTTTGGTTTACGGACATGCCAGCGGCAAGGACATCGAGGACACGGTTAAAGCGGTCGCAGAGTACGTCACGCTTGGCTACCAAGCAATTCGCGCGCAAAGCGGAATTCCTGGCCTGAAAAGCACCTATGGAGTGGGCCGCGGGAAAATGCACTACGAACCGGCCGAGCTCGATGCGCCGCCGGAGCATCTCTGGAGTACAGAACTTTATCTCAACTTTGTGCCGCAGCTTTTTCGGCGGTTGCGGCAAGAGTTTGGCGAAGAAGTTCATCTTCTGCATGATGCGCACCACCGCCTCACGCCAATTGAAGCGGCTAGAGCGGGAAAATCCCTTGAGCCATATCATCTTTTTTGGCTGGAAGACCCGGTACCGGCAGAATTGCAGGAAAGCTTTCGCTTGATTCGGCGGCACACCACAACCCCCCTGGCGGTGGGAGAGGTTTTCAACGCCGTCTATGACTGCGAGCAGCTCATCAAAGAACAGCTGATTGACTACATCCGCACGACTGTGGTGCACGCTGGAGGTATTTCGCACCTGCGAAAGATAGCGAGCCTGGCCGAGATGTACCATGTGCGTACCGGCTCGCACGGTGCAACCGATCTCAGTCCGGTGTGCATGGCGGCAGCGCTGCACTTTGACCTGCGCGTGCACAAAGTGGGTATTCAGGAATACATGAGGCACGCGGACGAAACCGATCGGGTCTTCCCGCACGCATATACCTTCGCGGACGGCATGATGCATCCCGGCGACCGCCCGGGGCTGGGAGTGGATATTGACGAGGCGCTGGCGTCCAAATTTCCTTACCGTCGCGCCTATCTGCCCGTGAACCGGAAGCTCGACGGGACCATGCATAGCTGGTGAAATGGCCTTCTGCGCTGTCAATAGAATGTAAACCGGGCGGCTCGGACGCAATGGATTGTCGTGTTTTTGTCACGCATCGGTCATTTCTTCGTGAGAAGCGATTTTTTAGCAAAGAAAAAGCTTAGAGTGGTAGTAGACGACACGGATTCGCCCAGCGGATCAAACAAGACCGGCTGGCGCGGGCTTTGCTTGCTATCATTAGAGCAAATGCCAAAGGTCACTCGTCGAAATCAAAACGAGGAAGGTACGCGCGTGGAAACCGTGCTGGTTGTCGAAGATAGCCGTCCTATGCAAAGGACGTTGCAGCGGTTGTTTGAGTCCGACTCTCTGAACGTAGCTGTTGCTGGCGACGGGCCCACTGGCTTGGATGTTTTCCGGAAGCAGCCTCCGGATGCAGTAGTGCTCGACCTGAAGTTGCCGGGAATGTCTGGCAAACA
>Ga0157378_10004274_pt1 | contig 12588 bp, 6 predicted proteins | sample M65metaG_FD_115309 | JGI IMG/M metagenome (GOLD analysis project Ga0157378, IMG submission 115309) | Miscanthus rhizosphere microbial communities from Kellogg Biological Station, Michigan, USA - M6-5 metaG | ecosystem: Host-associated > Plants > Roots > Rhizosphere > Soil | place: USA: Michigan...
ACCATTTAGGCGAGGCATAATAATGTTCATCTAAAATAGATGCTTTAAGTTTGCGAAAGGTTTCATTTGCAAAATTAAATATATCGCCACCAGGGAATGGCCCAAGACTGCTAACCAATTTGATCTGCGGGTATTTGGCATGAATGGCCTTCTCGAATATCTTATACCTTTCAATATATTGTTCGCCCCATTGTTCATTGCCTACTCCCAGCATCTTTAAATTAAATGGTACCGGGTGACCGAGATCGGCGCGTTTTTTGCCCCATTTTGTATGAACGGATCCATTTGCAAACTCAATCAGGTCCAAGGCATCCTGAACATAAGGACCAAGCTGATTTACAGGCACAAGTTCGCAGGTGTTAAACTGGCAGGCCATTCCGCAATTGATGATCGGCAGCGGCGATGCGCCTATGTCCTCGGCAATTTCAAAGTATTCCAGGAAACCAAGCCCGAAACTCTGATAGTAATCGGGAGACGGACGATGTGCAAATTCAGTATTCCATCGATTGATGATCATCCTGCGGTTTGCTACATCTCCTATGGTTTTCTTCCATTGATAGCGGGTATCCAATTCACGCCCTTCAACGATACAACCGCCAGGGAAACGCAGGAATCCGGGTTTCATATCAGCAAGCTTTTGAACAAGGTCGGCACGCAAGCCGCCGGGACGCTGCTTCCAGGTATCCTGCGGAAAAAGTGAGATCATATCCAGATCGACAGAACCGGCGCCTTTTAATAAAACTTTAAGGCTGGCTTTAGGTTCTGTTTCTGTTGCAGTACAACTGCCTGTATATTCTTTCCATTCTTTTGAAGATGGGGTAACCGCAGTGCTGCCAATAACTTCGCCTTTTGCGTTAATTAACTCTATCTGCAGACTAATGGTGGCACCCCCGGCCTGTTTTGCCAGGACAGAAAAATTATACTGATTATCCTTTTTAATACCCATACCATGAAAGCCTTCGTTGCTTAAGCCATAACCTTTAGCTGATTTGGATGTGACATGTATGAATTTGGGATTATCAGGGTCCGCCGCACCCCTGTTCAATATCAGGATACTGCCATTTACGCCATCTGGTTTTAATTCATTCCAACCCATTAAAGGCTCCTTGAACTCAAACGAACGGTTTTTTACCAATTCAGCATAAACGCCGCCGTCAGCCCCCATATTGATATCTTCAAAAAATATCCCGTACATGGTTGGCTGAACATGGGCCTTGATCTTATTGGCTTCAATGGTATAAACTTTTTCTCCATTGTTTGACTGGCAGTAAGCCGATGTTCCGAGTGCAGCGATGCAAGCTATTAAAAAGTACTTTTTCATTATAAAAAGTTATATTATTGGGTTTATCTAACAATTATCTTTTTTTACCCCAAACAGCAGTTCCCTGGTTGTTTAAGCCGGTAAACACCAATGTAGAGTTTATTTTATTTTCCCAGTCCCTTTCCCGTTCAACTTTCACATTATCTGTATTGCCATTGCTCCATTTTATTTGCAGCCATGGAGCAGTATAGGTCCACGTACCCGTTAAGGCGCCGGTTACAGCACCGCCGGCGGCAATGGTAATATTTGAAGCCACCTGCATATCTGGCGATACCTGTTCAGCCGAATAGCCCGGCACAACCTGGTAATCCAATTGTATCCTTTCCCAGTTTCCTGCCAGATCGGCCGCGGCAACTGCTGTTTGAGTTACATTGGCATATCGTTCAGGAGAAACAACCGGCCAGCCATCTGCCGTCCATGATATTTTTCGGACATGCAGATCCATAAAATAAGAGTTTACGCCAGGTCTTGCATTATGGGCCATATAAAATTGCCCGCTGCCATCGTCAAATACACTACAATGGGCAGTGCCCTGCCAGCCGCCATGTCCCGTAAACTGGTACGGCGCAACGATCATTGGACCATGATCGACATCCGTATTAATATCCACACCGTTAAAATCATAATATGGCCCTTGCGGGTTATCTGCCCTGCCAACCCTTACATTATATTTTGTTTGTAGCCAGTCGTATGAAATAAACAGAAAATATTTGTTAAGGGTCGGGTTGTAGATCACCTCGGCACCTTCAATATTACCGTTGTATTTCCCACCTGTATATCCCCTGTTGGCTATCCTGATGCCTTTGTCGCCTGGTGAAGAAGCCAGGCCGGTTGAAGGATCAAGTTTTAAAATGTAAATACCATCCCAGGCAGAACCATAATACATATACTGATCGCCGCCCGCTGTGGTAATAACCGTCGGGTCGATTGCATTGGTTTGCCTGGTGTTATCATTGGCTGATGTCACTACAATTCCTTTTTCAGTCCATGGCCCGTCGGGAGACGCAGATGTCGCCATTCCTATCACGCTTAGCCTGGCAACTGCTGATGACAGTGAATAATACAACCTGTATTCATTACCGGATTTTAATACATAGGGAGCCCATAATGAGTTAAAAGGCGCACCTCCTTTAGAGGTTATATATTGGGAGCCTTGCGCGGGCAAAGAAGAGAACACCCATCCAACAAACTGCCACTGTACAAGATCTTTTGATTTTCTTATCTGAATACCTGACCGAACATCAATACCAAAACCCACATCGGTGCTGTAGCAATAATAATAGTCGCCAAATTTTTTGATGGAAGGATCGTGGACATTGTAAACAGACCATTTTGGATAATAAGTAAATGGAGCAATATCGGCATAAGTATCATTAATAGAATTGATATCAAAAGCCGGGGTCACCTGTTTTGTGGTATCTGTGCTATTATTATTTGGTGTTGTATCGCTTTTCTTACAGGAGGATAACAGCGCCATTATCACCAGGCCATTCAATATGTATTTATTCAGGTTCATAGCTTTTGATTCAAATTTATCATTACTTAATTTTCAGTTCGAATATGGTTACACTTAAAGGTTCCACACTTAATAATTGATCAGTATGGTTAACCACTGTTTGGATAATTTTAATTTCAGGCTTAACTCCCGGCTGATTGATCGCTTTAAGATCATTACCCGATATCGTCCATTTCAGCCCGTCAGCGTTAAGGTTAATGTTTTTATAATGTGTATTCAATTTCTGATTTTGTCTTGTCGGGTTAACTACAGCAATGGTGATCTTTTTATGATCATTTGTTAAAGCCGCCATAATATCCAATGGATAGGTGCTGCTTCCCGAGGTGACAGCCGGCCTATCAGCACCTGTGGTTCCTGCAATCATTGGCTGCTCTGTATTTCCGCTAACGTAAACCGGTATTGTGCCAAAGTGATCAGCATATAATTTGATCGTAAGGCCATTCGGTTGTATGGCACTTGCGGTCGTGGTATACAATAAACCCAGCGGAGCACTTGTAGAGGTATATGCCGACATTTTAATAATATCACTATGACGCGCTATTTCGTTAAAACCTTCGGCCGTTGCAAGGGCGTCTTCTAAACCCCATCCATCCTTCATACGCCATTCGTCCATTGCCAAATAAATTCCTCTGTCTTTTATAAACGGCATTCTTTTAACATATTCATTATATGCTTCTGCAGCGCCTTTTACACGATTGGGCAGTCTTCTGATCCGTTGCGGCAACGAATCATTTACATGTTCAAACTTTTGAGCTTTCTCATTGTAAGCCGAGTCTGATATCGGGTACAAATGCTCTGCAATAAAATTCATGTATTGTGAATCATGCGCAAGCAAATTGCCCGACCAATCCTGTTCCGAACCATAATGATAAGGCACTCTGGCTATTTCAGGGTGGCTTGTATAAACTGAAGTAGACCCCATTTCAAATGGTGACGCACCAGACGCCACAAGCATGATGGAAGGGTCTTGCTTTCTCATCTCAGTGGCAAATATTTCGTGTTTAATTACATAATATTTAACAGGCATATGGCCCAATTGCCATTCGCCGTACATTTCGTTTCCTATTCCCCACCATTTTACTTTGTAGGGATCGTTATGCCCATTTGCCGCACGCAGTTTACCCATGGGAGTTGACACCGGTCCGTTAACATACTGAACCCATTGAGCAGCTGACCAGGCGTCACCAAAACCGGCATTAACACCAATGTATGGTTCGGCATTCAGTAACTTGCATAAGGTCATGTACTCGTCTGTGCCGACATCATTTGATTCCATAGCTGACCAGGCATAGTCATACCGCGGCGAACGTTTATCCCTGTTTCCAATACCGTCGCGCCAGTTATATCCTGACGACGCATTACCTCCCCAGCGGATGATCCCTAAATTCATTTCTTTCAGGTCATGCAATATATCCGCCCTGAAACCTTTTATATTATCGGCAGGCATTAAGGATACTGCACCGATGTTGAAGAAACCGCTGCCTTTTGCAGCAATTTCAAAGGTTGCTTTCTGTACTGCATCAGTTGCAGTAAATCTGACCGGGTATTTGTGAAAATCATTGTTAACACTTCTAACCGGGATAGTGATCCTGTTTTTGTAGTTCTCTGATACCAGGCTAACATTTACAATTGTTCCTGGCTTTGCTTTAATAATAACATACCCGGTATACGCTTTACCGGGCTGCAGAATAAGCCCTGATTGTTTTATGCCATGATCTTTATTTTCCTCTAACGATACTTTAACAGAATGCTCACCTGTATAAGCCTCTTTGCTATTCATCCTCACAAATTCATCAGGGCCCACTGGTTTCCATCGCCCCAGGTAATTTCGGGTGTTTACCGGCTGCAATTTGTCATTCGAATTTACCGGGTAAAAGAATTTTCTGTCGCCCAGCATCTCCGACCATAACCCGCCTTCAAAATAATTAAAAAGTAATTCGATAAACTGGCCGTAGATCAGTTTTGAGATTTTTGGCGACTGAACACCCGCGTCAATATTTACGTCGATAGCGGTATCAATATGACTGATCGGCCTTGCAGTCCCTCCTATCGTTACCAGGAGGAATAAACCAAATAATATGCCAATCTTCTTAACCATTTTTTACAGGGCCATTGGTGATTTTAAAATAAGCTGCACCGCCCATACAAGCGGCGCAGCTTCAACCTGATCTCACTTATTAACTATTAGTATGTTGCGTTTTGTTTAACTCCGGGGTTATTATCAATTTCGGATTGAGGGATCGGAAAATATTCCCTTCCTGGCTGATAGGTATTAAACTCAGGGTCCCTGGTTTTTAAAATGGCAAGTTTTGTGGGGTCCTGTAACCAGCCCCAGCGGCGGATATCATCAAAACGATGCCCCTCAAGGCAAAACTCCAAAAGCCTTTCGTGAGCAAGCTGATCACGCATTTCAGCCTGACTCATACCAGGTTTTGTGGTTGCCAGATCAGGAAGACTAGCACGCGATCTCACTGTTTGGATATAAGGATACGCTTGTGCGGTTTGCCCGGTTTCATTCAGGCATTCAGCATACATCAGCAAAATATCAGCATACCGCATCAGCCTTTCATTGATACCTGAACGCCAGTCAAATTCATCAGCGTGGGTATCGCCATTTTCATATTTGCGGCAAAAGATATCATTCAGGTCGGCAGGGTTGTTTGCATATCTGTCTGAAAACAGGTGGCCGTATAAAGTTTCGCCCGGTTTGTTATAATAGATGGTAGCGTCAACCCGCGGGTCAACATTGCCATCGGTGGTTTTTTCCAGCATATATTCGTTCAATGCCGAAAAGGTAGGTTGCACGTCTGTCCAGCCAAAGCTGCGGGGTGCAAACGTAATGGCCCTTGCCGAAGTACGGCCCCAGGTTGAAGTTGGCGCACCGCCCCAGCCTAAATCTGTACCACCGGCGTCGCGCGAGAATTGTACCTCAAAAATCGATTCGATGTTATTTTCGTTCGACTCAGTAAAATTATCCCTGTAGTTTGCAACCAGGTCATAAACGCCAAGGTCGATAACCGCTTTAAATTGCGCAGCGGCGCCGGCAAAATCCTTATTAAATAATAAAGCTTTTCCCAGATAGCCCATAGCGGCGCCTTTTGTTGCGCGGCCTATTTGCCCGGCATCAGGACCGCCGGTACTTGAATAAGACACCGGAAGAAGAGGAATTGCCGCGGTAAAATCATCCTCTACCTGTTTCCAGCCTTCGGCTTCTGTTGATTGTTTTACAAAATAGTCTGACGATGATTTAACGTAATGTGTTGGCAACGAAACTTTGCCGAAGAAGTTCACAAGATGGAAAAAATACAAGCCTCTTAAAAAATGTGCCTGTCCCAGGATACGGTTTTTCAGCGCGTCATCCATAGGGATATTCGGTACATTGTCCAAAACCTGGTTACAACGCGCGATACCTTCGTAATAAGCACCATAAGCCCATCCATAACCGGCGCCATCGGCTGTACCCAATGCGAAGCGGCCAATATTATAAAAAGCGGTCCAGGGGCTGTTGCTTCTTACGTCATCGCCGCGTATATCCAGCATGGCTGGTGTAAAACGCATGTAGGTACCATCTATAATTAAACTGCCGTATGCTGCATTAAGTCCGGCAATAGCATCACTTTGAGTTTTCCAGAAAGATGCCGCCGTTTGCTGATTTGGATTTACCTGGTCTAATTTTTTAGTACAGGCAGTAAGGCATAAAACAGCTGAAAATACCCATGTTAAATATTTTATATTCGTTTTCATAACTTTTTATCTTTAAAAATTTTATAAACCTACTTGTACTCCTAACATGATCGTTCTTGGATTAGGGAATGAACCGTAATCAAAGCCCCTGCTAAATAAACCATCGCTTATAAAATCAGGATCGTATCCCCTGTATTTAGAAATGATCAGCAAATTCTGACCAGACAGGTATACCCGGAAGCTGCTGAAAACATGAGTTCTGTTTAAAACATTTTTAGGAATGGTATAGCCCAATTGAGCGTTCTGTAGTTTAATGTACGAGCCGCTTTCAACAAAACGGTCGGAGAAACGTGAGTTACCATTTGGATCACCAATGATTGGTCTTGGCACGTTAGTATTGGTATTTGTCGGTGTCCAGAAATTCAATTCATCAACAGATGAGTTGCCATATTGGCCAACCATCAGGTCATGGTAAACTCCATTAAATACCTTATTGCCGGCACTTCCCTGCAAGAAAACAGACGCGTCGAAATTCTCGTAAGATGCATTCAAGTTTAATCCATAATAAACTTTTGGAATTACCGATCCGAGATAAACCCTGTCAGCATCTGTAATTGCGCCGTCTTTATTTACATCTTTAAACTTAATATCGCCGGGGGCTGCTAATGTTTGTGTGGCATGGTTGGTTATATCGGCAGCATTTTGAAATATACCTTCGGTTACAAATCCATAAAGTTCGCCTACAGAACGGCCAACTTCGGTTTTACTACCCGCACCGTATATCGGATTATTGGTACCACCCAGCTTCAGCACTTTATCTCTAAGCGTATTGGCGTTACCGGTAATATCCAATCTTACCTTGCCTATATTGGTTTTGTAGTTCAAAGTAAACTCAACACCCTTATTTTCAGTTGACGCGGCATTAGTGGTTACCGCAGCCGGAACTGAACCAACGGACGAAGGAAGCGGTATACCTGCTAATATATCAGTAGATTTTTTGTAAAAATATTCAGCTGTAAATAAAAGTTTATCCTGGAAAAAGCCTAAATCGATAGCAGCGTTGGCGGTGGAAGTCTGCTCCCATTTAATGTTTGGATCGCTAACTGCAACAGTTGTAGCACCAGGGGCGAGCGTATTCCCAAATAAATAGCTGGCGTTGCCATTGATATAGGATTGGTACATATAATTTGCGAAGTTTTGGTTACCCAATACGCCATAGCCGCTTCTTAACTTGAGGCTGCTGATAAATGATGGGAGTTTAAGAAATTTCTCGTTGCTGACATTCCATGCCGCAGCTATTGACGGAAAATTACCAAAACGGTTTTTAGGGCCGAACCTTGAAGAACCATCCCGCCTGAAATTCGCAGTTATCAGGTAACGGCTGTCGAAGTTATAGTTTAGCCTGCCGAAGTACGATAATAAAGTGGATGCATCTTTGTAACCATCCAAACCTTTGGCTGCAGGATTTGCAATAGAACCGAATGTGAAAAATTGAAGGCTTCCGGCATCAGATGCTGTTCCGGTCATAAATTGATTATGATCTTCCTGGTAAGATGTACCTGCCAGGAAATCAATTTTATGTTTACCCAGATTTAGTTGGTATGATAAAGTATTTTCCACCAAACCCGTATGAGCGTCGCCCTGCTGATCCCTTAAATAATACTTGGTATTCAAATAATAAAAACCGAGGTCAAATGATGGCTCATAGTGATAGTTGTCATAATCAGTGCGATCATAGCTTACATTGGCTTTATATTTTAAGTTTTTAGCCAGCTCCAGTTCACCCCAAAAATTGCCAAACATCCTGTTGCGGTTACTATAATCGTTAATCAGGTTGTTCATACCGATCACGTTAAGCGTAATTGCTCTTTGCGTTACGTTATCACTGCCGCCGTATCCGCCTAACCTGTTGGGATCATAAACCGGCATGGTAGGTATTGCGGTAAGCATGCTTGTTAAACCACCACCAAATACCGCGTGTGAATTGGTAAATGCAGGATTATCTTTATGCGACTGTGTATAAGCAGTTTTTCCGCCGAAACTGAATATCCCTTTTTTACCCTGGAAACTGCCGGTAAAATTATACCGCTTGTAGCTTTGAGGACCGGTTAAATCACTTGTATTATCAAAATACCCCAACCCAAGATTATAGGTCATAGTTTCGCTTCCGCCTGATAAGCTTAAATTTTGATCCTGTATCCGACCGGTTTTAAACATTTCTTTCTGCCAGTCGGTATTCACATTGCTGATAAAAGCAGCATTTGCCGGATCATTGGCAGGCGCTATTGTTAACCCGGCATTAAGTTCGGCCGCTGTTGTTATTTTCTGGTAGCCAATTCTATCAGTAACCGGTATTCTTTTGTAGATATTTTGCAATCCGTAATTACCATCATAGTTTACTTTCAAAGGACCTGAACGTCCTTTTTTGGTGGTTATAATGATTACCCCCGTTGCCGCACGGGAGCCATATATGGCAGCTGCCGAGGCATCCTTTAATACTTGTATAGTTTCAATATTATCTGTCGGGAAATCAAAAGGTGCATCTACAGGCACACCGTCAATAACAAACAAAGGGCTGTTGTTGCCAAAAGTGGCAATACCCCTGATCTTTATTTGTACAAAGCCGCCCGGCTCACCTGATCCCTGAACACTTACACCCGCTGCCTGGCCCTGTAATAACTTAGCCACATCATAGGATGCTGTTTTTTTGGCATTACTAACATCTACGACAGAAACTGAACCTGTCAGATCCTTCTTTTTAACAGATCCGTAGCCCACAACCACCAACTCATTAAGTGAATTAGACGCTGGTTTAAGCTGGATATTAACGGTGGTATTACCACTAAGTAAAACTTCCTGCGTATTATAACCAATAAAAGAAAAGACAAGGGTAACGTTATTGGCGTTGGCGTCAGGAATATTTAAGGAATACCTGCCGTTGGCATCTGTTTGTGTCCCCTGCTTTGTGCCCTTTATAATTACACTTACACCGGGCAGCGACTGATTACTTTCATCAGTTACCTTTCCTGTAATAGCAACTGCCGAAACAGTTCTTCCTTTTTCGGAGAGGATCACCAGGTTATTTTCACTCAACGTATATCCCAGGTTGGTTTTACTAAGCAAGGCGCTCATCGCCTCATCAAGCGATGCATCTTTAATACTTAAACTTGCAGGTAAATCATTCTTTATCAGCAAATCATCATTATATAAAAAATGATAATCAGATTTTTTTTCAATTTCTTTGAGCGCCCGTTTTAATGATACATTCTGGAAATTGACATTAATTTTACTCTGACTATACCCTTTTGAAAAAGCCTGAAGCGACGTGGCGACTATCAGGATAAGGATAAATTTCAACATGAGAATAACTTTCAAAAATTGGTTCAACCGCAATTGGTTAGTGCGGTCCGTATTTTTTTTCATAATTTAGCATTTAAGGTTGTTTAACTATTTGGTTTTCTAAAGGACTGGTAGTTAATATGTACCACACTATACGGGGGAATGCGTCAACATTTCCCCGTTTTTTTGTGTCTGGTCTAGATAGTTATTTATGCATAGGCCGTCTATTTTAGGGTTGATTAATCAATAGATTTTAATTATTTGGTTGTCTTCGGTTTTATAATGGAAATAGGTGGTGGTTTGTAATGCTTTTAATGCCTTAATTATGGACTCGTTCTGAAATCTGCCGGTAAATCTTAATCTTTTCACCGCATCGTTCCCAAAAACAATTGTAACATCATACCTGCGTTCAAGCTTTTGAGCAATGCTTTCAAATTCTTCCGCATCAAACGCAAGTTTGTTTTCAAGCCAAAGCGCTTCCGAGGGTAGTGTATCCTGTTTCGCCTTATGGATTCTGCTCAATGCGATAAGGGGGGTCTCCTCTGTTACCCGGGCTGAGCCGGTTGATGACGTGGCCTTGACAGCTACCGGTTCATTATTATTTACAACGGTCAGCTTTTCAGACGCTTTTAGAATGATTTTCTTCTCAGGGTTTTTCAGGACGGTCAATTCAATCTGGCCGCGAATCAAAGCCGCCTCTGTAGTTTTATCATTACTGTAAGACCTTAAATTGAATTGCGTGCCAAGTACCTTGATACTAATTGTTGAAGTTGTTACGATAAAGGGGTGTTGCGCATCCTTAGCTACATCAAAATAGGCTTCGCCTACCAGGGTAACTTTTCTGAATTTGACACCATAGTTAGCATCATAACCCAATTTACTGCCTGAATTAAGCCATACCCTGGTGCCGTCGGACAATTGAATTTTGCTGAGACCGTGTTTAGGTGCAATTATTTCGCTGATCCGGCCCTTATCTGTTCCCTGGTTCCAATTGAACATTGGGAATGCAAAAAGCAAGATTGCGGCGGCAGTCCAGGTGACTATTTTAACTATCTTAATTATTCTTCGCCTGGAAGCAATGGTTTGAATTTCCGCTGCGCCGGCAGCCTCTATCATTTCGTTTTTTTCTGCAATTTGAAGTTTGCCTTCAAAGGACCGCCATTTATTGTCTAACTTTTCATCATACCCGGTTTGCTCCTGATCCTTCCAGATTTCTTCCAGTAGCGGAAGCGGATACAGGTCTGCATCTGCCTGCCGTAATAATTCTTCAAGTTCAAGTAATTCTTCAGGAGAAGCTTCACCATTCAACTTTTTACCAATAAGTATCCAAATGTTATTAATCATTATTTACGGCTTCATATACAGAGACTGTAAATAATGAAAACACCCTGGTCAAAAAATCACTTTTTTTGAAAAAGAATGTTTAGAGTGGTTGGTATTATTGGTTTTTGTGAATTTGAGAGATCTTGTGTTAACCGTTTTAAGGCATTACCCATATGGTATTCAACCGTTTTAACCGATACATCCAACAGCTCGGCCACCTCCCGGTATTTCAAACCATCTTCTCTTATTAATTTGAACACCAGCTTACATTGCTCGGGGAGTTTACTTAAAGAGCTGTTAATGATTTTTGCCATATCTTCACAGATCAGCTTATCTTCACCTGTGACTGATGAGTCAATGATTTCCAGTTTGATTTCATCGATGTCAATCTTTTTTACCTGTGCTTTTGAAAGATAGGTAAGCGATTTGTTTTTTATGGCGGTATAACTATAGTAAGTGAAGTTATTGATTTCTGTCAACCTCATGCGCTGCATCCAGAAATTTAAGAACACGTCGTCAGTGATCTCCTCGGCAGCTTCATCAAGCTTCACCAATGATTTAGCCAGGCTAAATAACTTATTATAATACAGCAGATACAGCCGTTTGAATGCTGACCTGCTGCTATTAAAAGCAATCTCTTTTAACAAATCTTTCACTTCAGTTTCCAACATCCTTAATCAGTTATATTGTTAAAATTAAAGGCCGCAAAGGGTATACTAACTGTTTATTTTAATACTATTTATTCAAAAACTTATAGATTGTTGACGTGGAATAAGTCACTCCCGGTTTTAATACCGTAGAAGGAAAAGACGCCTCATTTGGCGAATCAGGAAAATGTTGTGTCTCGAGGCAAAATGCCGACCGGTAACCATAAGCAACCTTGCCCTTCCCGTCGTGATCTTTACCATTTAAAAAATTACCGCTATAAAACTGCAGGCCAGGTTCGGTAGTATATACTTCCATTGTTATACCCGTTTTCGGACTCGCTACAACGGCAACGGGCTTCGTGCCATCATTTTTATTCAATACAAAATTGTGATCGTATCCTTTACCATTTTTAAGCTGGTCGTCTTTTACATTAATATCCACCCCGATTGCTTTGGCTGTGGTAAAATCAAACGGGGTTCCTTTAACTGGTTGTAATTTTCCTGTCGGGATCAGGGTGGTGTCTACCGGTGTAAAGGCAGCCGCGTCTATTTTCAACAAATGGTCGGTAATAGTTGAGTCGCCTGCTCCATTTAAATTAAAATAGGCGTGGTTGGTAAGGTTTACTATGGTTGCTTTATCAGTTGTTGCTGTATAATCTATTTTAAGAGCATTATCGTCAGTTAAAGTATAAATAACTTTAACCGTCAGGTTACCGGGGTAGCCGCCTTCCCCGTCTGTTGAAACATAAGACAATTCC
>Ga0157378_10004276_pt1 | contig 12580 bp, 13 predicted proteins | sample M65metaG_FD_115309 | JGI IMG/M metagenome (GOLD analysis project Ga0157378, IMG submission 115309) | Miscanthus rhizosphere microbial communities from Kellogg Biological Station, Michigan, USA - M6-5 metaG | ecosystem: Host-associated > Plants > Roots > Rhizosphere > Soil | place: USA: Michigan...
CCAGACTCCGCGCCTCATACGCGCCGCGGCTGAAGCCGAAGATGAAGATGGCGTCGCCGTCGTCGTACTGGTCGGTGATGAACTGATAGGCCTCCTGGATGCGATCGCTCAGGCCGACGCCAAACGCGCCGCCCTTGATCTTGTCGTACCAGTCGGTGCCGACGCCGCGCGTGTAATGAACCACCTGGCGCGTGCCGTCGTTGACGGTGGCCTCGTACATCCTGCCAACGTTGCTGTTATTGCTGACGCCTTCCTGATAGGTGTCCCACGTACCGTCCAGGTACACCGCGATGTTCTTCGCCATGGCCCGCTCCTTTGTTAATGAAAGGAGCAGATTATCCAAATTGGGCGAAGGTGACCACATTTCCGGCACCGTCGCGGATCACCGTCTCGGTCGATCCGTAAAACGTCTGCCGGCGGGCCACGAGGACGTCAGTCTCCTTCGGGATCCGGCCGGCGATGTCATCGAGGTCATCGACCTCGATGAAGACCGCCGCCGCTCCGATGGCGCGAGAGCCTTCCAGCACCTTGGCCTCATCGCCGCGGACGCTGTCGAAGGTCTGGTACATGACCTCGACGCCGTCGCGCGAAAGGATCACGAACCCGAGCACGTCCCCATTCGGGACCTCGGCGGTGCGGGCGAAGCCGAGCGCGTCCCACAGCGGGAGCAGCGGCTCGATGCGGTCGACGATGAGCACGGGCGTCGCTTTCTTGATCATGCCGTGACAATAGCGCGCGCGGGCCTTGTCTTACAATGCGCCGCAAATGAAAAACCCTCTCATTGCATTGACGCTGATGCTGTCTGCTTTCTCGCTCGTCGCTCAGTCGCCGGAGGCCGCTCCGAACCGGCAGCCTGCTCCCGCGGGCGCGCGTCGCGAGACACCGGCTGCAGAACCCGAGGAGCGCGCCGAGGGAGCGCGGCAGGGCGATGAGAAGCGGGAGAATGCGCGTCCGCCCGCCGACGCCAAAGACAAAATCTCCACGACCCAGCACACCGTCACCATCGGCGGCCAGACCATCAGCTACACCGCCCGCGCCGGCACCATGATCATGCGCGATGAGGAAGGGAAACCGCGGGCCAGCTTCTTCTTCACCTCGTACACGAAGGATGGCGCCGATCCCTCGCGCCGTCCGGTCACCTACACCTTCAACGGCGGTCCCGGCTCGTCGTCGGTCTGGCTGCACATGGGCGCGTTCGGACCGAAGCGCGTCGTCTATGCCGACGACGAGGGCCACGCCGCGAAGCCGCCATACCGCACCATCGACAATGAGGGCAGCATCCTCGACGTCACCGATCTCGTGTTCATCGATCCCGTCACCACAGGCTACAGCCGGGCCATTCCTTTTGGTGATGCAAACAAGTTCCACGGCGTCGACTCCGACATCCAGTCCGTCGGCGAATTCATCCGCCTCTGGACTACGCGCTACAGCCGTTGGTCATCGCCGAAGTTCCTGGCCGGCGAGAGCTACGGAACGACGCGCGCCGCCGGCCTCTCGGGGTGGCTCGGGCAGCAAGGCTTCTATCTCAACGGCATCGTTCTCATTTCATCGATCCTCAATTTCGAGACCGCCAGCTTCGACAGCGGCAACGATCTGGCGTACGAGCTGTTCCTCCCGACGTACACCGCCATCGCCTGGTATCACAAGCGCCTGCCGGCCGATCTGCAATCAGGCACTCTCGAACACGCCGTCGCCGAATCCGAGCAGTTCGCCCTCGGCGAATACACGCATGCGCTGATGCAGAGCGACCGCATCTCCGATCAGGAGCGCCGCGATGTCACGGCGAAACTGGCGCGTCTCACCGGACTTTCTCCTGCCTACATCGAGCAGACCAACCTCCGCGTGAACATCGGCCGCTTCGACAAGGAGTTGCTCCGTTCTCAGCGCCGCACCGTCGGCCGTCTGGACGGACGCTTCATCGGCATCGACAAGGACTCCGCCGGAGAGAACGACGAGTTCGATCCCTCCTACTCCGCCATCTTCGGCGAGTACACCGCGGTCATCAACGACTACGTCCGCCGCGAGCTGAAGTTCGACACCGACCTGCCGTACGAGATCCTTACCGGAAAGGTGCGCCCCTGGAACTACGACCGCGCCCAGAACCGCTACGTCGACGTCGCCGAAACGCTCCGCGGCGCCATCGCCCAGAACCCGTTCATGAAGGTCTTCGTCGCCAACGGCTACTACGATCTGGCCACCCCCTTCGCCGCCACCCGCTACACCTTCGCCCGCATGCAGCTCGACCCCGACCTGCGCAAGAACATCTCGATGGACTACTTCGAGACCGGCCACATGGTCTACATCGACAGGAAGGCGCAGGCGCGGCTAAAAAAGGATGTGGACGAGTTCGTCCGGGCGAACGCGAACGTGCAGTGATCAGTGTTTGGGAAGGCGATTCACCACAGAGACACAGAGGTCGCAGAGAAAACCTCCGTGTCTCCGTGGTGCATCGATTTTCGCCTTACAGCTTCTGCCCTTTCGCCGCCTGACCTCGAAGCAGAAACGTCTTCGGGTACTTTCCTTCGCCGCAGATCTTGAAGGAGCCAAAATCCTTCACCCATAGTCCCTCCGGCGCTTCCGGCTCGGACTCGCGCCAGAGTTTGAGCTGATAGAGATCCTCGACCGTGATCTTGCGATCGCGCACCCGATCGAAGAGATGATCGCGCAACGCCGGTGGAAGGTCGGTCCATTGAATGCGCGGCACGTGGTTTCTACGGCTCCCCGAAGGTCATCCGCGCTAGCTCCTCTTTGAGCCGCTTTTGCTCCGCGCGGTCGGAGGTGTTGGTCAGCTGCTCGGCGAGATCGAAGAACGCGGCCTTCTCACGCTCTTTCGCCTCAAGACCGCTCTCAATCAGTTCGACGATGACGCGGTTCGCACTGGTGCGGCTACGCTTTGCGATCGCCTGGACCCGCCGGGCAACAGTCGGTGGGAGGCTGACGCTTTGGCGGATGCTCTTCTGGGGTTGGGTCATGGCTCATCCTACACCGGACTGCACCATCTTGCACCAGCTCATACGCCGGCGGGCCGCCGGCGCTACGCACCGATGCGTTACCATGCGACCCCATGCCCCGCATCCTCGTAACCAACGACGACGGCATTTACAGCGAAGGGATTCGCAAGCTGGCGGAGGCTTGCCGGCGTATCGATGGCGTCGAGGTCATGGTGGTCGCGCCCGATCGCGAGCAGAGCGCGGCGTCGCATGCGCTTACGCTGAACCGGCCGCTGCGGATGCTCAAGCTTCACGAGAACGAGTACATCATCGACGGCACGCCGGCCGATTGCGTCAACCTGGCCATCCTCAAGCTGATGCGCGACAACCGGCCCGACCTCGTCGTCTCCGGCATCAACTTCGGCCCCAACCTCGGCGATGACGTCACCTACTCGGGCACCATCTCGGCTGCGTTCGAAGGGGCACTGCTCGACGTCCCCTCCATCGCCTTTTCCTCGCTCGTCGGCGAGAACTTCTCCTTCGATCGCAGCGCCGTCTTCGCCGAAAAACTCATCCGCTGGGCGCTGATCGAGCATCGCGACCCGCACATCATTCTCAACGTCAACTTCCCGGTCGAATTCAGCGGCGTGCGCGTGGCCCGGCTCGGCAATCGCATCTACGCCGGCGACATCCTCGAGCGGAAAGATCCGCGCGGCCGGACCTACTACTGGATCGGCGGCGGCAAGCCCACCTGGCACCCCGGCGAAGGGACCGACTTCGAAGCGGTGGAGGAAGGTTGCGTCGCCATCACCCCGCTGCATCTCGACCTCACTCACCACGAATCGATCCCGCGTCTCAAATCGCTCGAGGACCTCCTTGACGACGACAAAAAAGGCTAGCCCGCCGCAGCCCGACTTCGCGCACCTCCGCGAAGGCATGGTCCAACGCTATGTCGCCGGCAGAGGCATCAAAGACGAGCGAATCCTGCAGGCCATGCGCGAGGTGCCGCGGCATCTCTTCGTCCCCACGCTCGTGGCCTCGCAGGCCTATGGAGAGAAGGCCCTCCCCATCGGCGCGAAGCAGACCATCTCGCAGCCGTACATCGTGGCCCGGATGATCGAACTGCTCGATCTCACCGGCAAGGAGAAAGTGCTCGAGATCGGCACCGGCACCGGCTACCAGACCGTGGTCCTCTCGAAGCTCTGCGCCAAGGTCTTCTCCATCGAACGGATCAACGAGCTGGCCTTACGAGCGGCGGAGATGATTCGCACGCTCAAGATCCACAACGCCTCGGTCAAAGTATTCGACGGCACCTACGGCTGGTCGGACCAGGCGCCGTTCGATCGCATCATCGTCGCCGCCGCGGCACCTCAGGTCCCCGAGCCGCTGATGCAGCAACTCTCGCGGACCGGCAAGCTGGTCATCCCCATCGGCCCCGAGGGCAACCAGCGGCTGGCCCGGGTCATGCGGGTGGGCACGCGGATGCAGGTCGAAGACTGCGGCACCGCGGAGTTCGTCCCCCTCGTCGGAAAGTTCGGCTGGAAAGAATGATCTTGAATACAATCTTGCCGACATGGCCAGGGAACAGCGAATCATCAAGATCCACGGCAAGGTTCAGGGCGTCGGCTATCGCTTTTTCGCCACGCGCGTGGCGCGCCGCCTCGGGTTGAAGGGCTCCATCGAGAATATCCGCGACGGTTACGTCGAAGCGATCGTCGAAGGCGAAAAGAGCGTCATCGACGAGTGGATCGAGGAGCTGAAGGAAGGCCCGCGCTACGCCGAGGTCACCAGCATCGATCAGGAGACGAAGGACTACACCGGGCGGCTCGGTGACTTCGATGTGAAGTTCTGATGGACCTCCGACCCTTCATCCGCGACGTTCCCGATTTCCCCAAGCCCGGCATCGTCTTCAAGGACATCACGCCGCTGCTGCGCTCGCACGAAGCGCTCGACTACATCTCGCACGCGCTGGCCGCGCCGTACAAAGACGCCGGCATCACCGCCGTCGCGGCCATCGAATCGCGCGGCTTCATCTTCGGCAGCGGCGTTGCCCGCGTCCTCGGCGCCGGCTTCGTGCCCATCCGCAAGCCCGGCAAGCTGCCGTGGAAAACGCGCCGGGGCGAGTACACGCTCGAATACGGCAGCGGCGTCCTCGAGATCCACGATGACGCCCTTACCGCTGACGACCGCGTGCTCCTCATCGACGACCTCCTGGCCACCGGCGGCACCGCCGCCTGCGCATCGGTCTTAGCCCAGGAATGCGGCGCCACGGTAGTCGCCGCCGGCTTCGTAATCGAATTGACGTTTCTTGGTGGCCGGGCCAGGCTCGATGGCACTCCCGTTCACGCATTGATCGAATATTAGGCTGTCGGGTGTCGGCTCTCGGCTGTCGGGCCTCCACCCCCGAGAGCCGACAGCCGACACCCCAAACCCATGTACGACCTCATCGTCATCGGCTCCGGCCCCGCGGGTGAAAAAGGCGCCGCGCAGGCGGCCTACTTCGGCAAGAACGTCGCGCTCATCGAGCGTGAGCCGGTTCTCGGCGGCGCCTGCGTCAACACCGGCACAATTCCGTCGAAGACGCTGCGCGAATCGGCGCTGCACCTCTCCGGCTTCCGCCAGCGCGGCTTTCGCGAAGGCTCGATCGATCTGGCCATCAACTGCGTCACCGTGGCCGACTTCATGTATCGCAAGGACCGCGTCGTGGCGCACGAGTGGAAGCGGATCGACGACAACCTGCGCCGGCACAAGATCGATCGTTACGAAGGGACGGCCCGCTTCGTCTCGCCGACGCGGGTGGCCATCAAGAACGCCATTGGCGAGGAGATCGTCCTCGAAGGCAGCACCATACTCATCGCCACCGGCTCCTCGCCACATCGCCCCGATCACGTGCCGTTCGACGGCGATGTGATCTGCGACAGCGACACCATCCTCGGTATCGACAGTATCCCCAAGCGTCTGGCGGTCATCGGCGCGGGGATCATCGGCGTCGAATACGCCTCGATCTTCGCCGCCCTCGGCTGCGAGGTTCATCTGATCGATGGCCGGACCTCGCTCCTGCCGAACATCGACCGCGAGATCGTGCGCATCCTTCTTGGCGAGTTCCAGAACCGGCTCGGCATCACCATGCACCTCGGCCAGGACGTCGCCTCGATCGAACGCATCGGCCAGCAGGCCTGCCTGACGCTGAAGGACGGCGAGTGCATGGTCTTCGACAATGTCCTCTATGCCGCGGGCCGCTCGAGCAACGTGGAGGGCCTGAACCTCGACGGCATCGGCGTCGCCACCGCCGGGCGCGGCCTGATCACCGTGAACGAGAACTACCAGACCTCGGTGCCGAACATCTACGCCGCCGGCGACGTCATCGGCTTCCCGGCGCTGGCGTCGACCTCGATGGAGCAGGCGCGCGTGGCCATGGTTCACGCCTTCAACCTCAAGTACAAAACGCGCGTGGCCTCGATCCTGCCGTACGCGATCTACACCATTCCCGAGGTTGCCACCGTTGGGTTGAACGAAGACGACTGCCGCAAGAAAGGCGCGCCGTTCGCCGTCGGCCGCGCCTTCTATCGCGACAACGCTCGCGGCGAGATCATCGGAGACCTCAAGGGGCTGATCAAGCTCGTCTTCGATCCCGAGTCGCTCTCCCTTCTCGGCGTGCACATCGTCGGCGAGAGCGCCTCAGAGATGCTGCACATCGGCATGATGGTCATGCAGTTCGGCGGCACGATCAGCGCCTTCATCGATTGCGTCTTCAACTTCCCTACGCTCAGCGAGGCGTACAAATACGCCGCCTACGACGGTCTCGGCTCCATCAACCGCAAGAGGACTCTCGAGCAGGAGATGGTGTGAACGTCATTGTCATCCTGAGCGTCGAGCGAAGGATCTCAAACTACGGTTTCTGTGTTGAAACCGCGTGATGTCGAGAGGGATTCAACATAGCTATGCCGAGCTGGAGATCCTTCGGCCGCGCTTCGCCGGCCTCTGGATGACAGAGTTCACCCCAACCTCAAGTTCACCATCGGCGACTCCGCACTCACATGCACGCCCGGCTTCAGTTCGAACGCGTCATCGCTCTCGCTCGCGCCGCCGAGGAGGAGGCAGAGGCGGGCCAGTTCCTTGAAGGCGGTGGGCTCGCCGGTGAAGGTCACCGACTTGCCGTCCGTGCGCACGGTGAGCGGCGTGCGCATCAGGCCGTCGAGCGCCATCATCGCCAGGTCGTAGTTCATGCCTCGTCTTCTCCTCGGTAGACGACGGAGTTTTTCTCCGTCTCCTGCAGCGCGATCTCGTACAACATCCCCTCGGTGATGGCCGGCGCGAGCTGCTGCCAGAACGAGCGCGCCAGATTCTCGGCCGTGGGGATGACGCCGCGAAGAAAGTCGACGTCCTCGTTCAGGTTGGTGTGATCGACGCGATCGATGATCTGCCGGCGGACGATGTCTTTCAGCGTCTTCAGATCGATGACCATGCCGGTCTCGGGATCGATCGTCCCCTTCACGCTGACCACGATCGCGTAATTGTGGCCGTGGCCCCGCGGGTTGTCGCACTTGCCGTAGGTGCGGCGATTCCAATCAGCGTCGTAATTCGGATTGTTCAGCCGGTGCGCGGCGGAGAACGTCAGTCTGGCGGTGACGATCATGGCGGAAATCTACAGCGTCACGCCGGCCAGCGCCGAACGGATCTCGTTCTGCTGCGCGGTGAGCGTCTCGCGGATCTTGAGAAAACGGGCGTCGCTCTTCATGAAGCCGAAGAGGGGATTAGTGAGCACGTAGCTCGCCGTCGGCTCCTTGCGCGCCGCGGCATGCTCCAGCGCGTCGTCCACGGCGCGAGCGTCGCCGCCCATCGCCGCGATCTCGGCGATGCTCGTCCAATAGTCGTCACCCGGCTTCGACGCCGACCCCGCCGCCTTCAGCTCGTCCGCGACGGCGGCCTTGTTGCCGGACTGCGCGGCCAGGAATGCTTTCAGGACGTGCGCGCCGTAGGACGGATCGGTCGTTTCGAGTTTCTTCAACTCGATGTCGGCCATTTCGGCGGAGTGGCGAAGCACGGCAAGGCGGCCGATCTTCAGCGCCAGCGAGGCGTTGCGCGGCGCTTTCAGCTCGATCTCGTAGTACTTGTCGGCGGCGTCATTGATGCGGCCGGCGGCGACGAGGATGTCGGGCGCGTGCAGGGCCGCCGCATCGGACGTGCCGAGACGGTTGATCGCCGCCGAAAAGAGCGTGTTGTCGCCAGCCGCGAGCGCGTAGCGGCCGAGAGTGTTGAGCGCCTCGGCGTCGGAGCGGTCGTGCTGCAGAACCGCCGCGTACGCGCCAAACGCCGCCGGCAGGTCGCCGCCGGCAAGACTGGCGCGGGCCACGCGGCGCGCGGCATCCATGTTCGATGGATCGAGCGCCACGATCTGTTTCGCCGCGGCGACGGCGTCAGCTTCCTTCCCTTTCGCGCCGAAGAAGTGAAAAGCCATCAGCTCGGCCGGTAAAAAATTCTTGTCCGCTTTGATCGCGTTCCGCAGCGCCGCCTCGGTCTTGACGTCGTCCTTCGCCGCATCGGCGACGACGGCGTCGGCGAAGGCGTTGTACGCATCGGCGCTGGAGGCGACGCGAGGCTGAATCTTCAGGTCGTTCGCGATCCACGAGACCACAGCCTGGATTCCGCTCGACGTGTCGATCAGCGGCGCTGGCTGGCCTTCGGTAGGTTTCTTCGCGTCCGTCACCGGCACGATCTGCGGGGCGGCGGCGCCGCCGATGAGTTTCGCGCTGTACGCGCCGCCGTCGGCCACCTTCGCATCGACGATGCGCACCTCGGGAGACGAGCGCAGGATCTCGATCGCAGCCAGCCGGATCGCCGCGCCGCGCTGATCGAGCAGCGGATCGGGCGGAACGATTGCAAACGGCTCGACGAAGACTTTGCGCGGCGTCGCCGCCGTAGCGGGCGGCGGTCCAACGGGACGCCTGGACACGACCACCGGCGCGGCCTCGCCCTGTCGCTTCTGAATCCAGAGAAACGTCGCTGCTCCGGCAAGGACGATGACCCCTACCGCCGCGATCGCGGCGAGACGGGTCTTTTTCTTCTTTTCCGCCGCTCGCGCCGCCGTCGCCGCCGCTGCCGCCTCGGCGGCCAGCCGCTCCGCTTCTTCGGCTTCCGCGGCCGCGCGCGCCGCGGCCTCGGCGGCCTCGCCGTCGGGCGCGATGGCGAAGAGCTTCACGCCCGCACGCGCGCCAGCGTCGCGAAGGCGCACGGTGATGCGCCCCTTCTTCACGAACGCTTCGGTGATGCAGAGCTTCGCCGGCTCGATCTGGCCGAGGATTTCGAAGGCCTTATCGACCGCGGGACCGGCCGGAGAGCCATCGTGCGTCTCCACTTCGCCGTAGTGCAGGAGCAGCCGAACGGGAATCGGCGGCCCATCCTGCTGCTCAGGCGAGAAATCGAACTCCCCTTTGCGCCCCGCCTCCAGCGCGTTTTCGAGCGACCCGAACTCGCCGACGAAGCGCGGCCCGAATGGATCGATGACCTGGCCGTCGAAGAGGTAGACCGCCTCGCCGAGAATCTGCTGCATCCGGTCCGCCGCCTTCGTGGCCCCGGCTGGATCGACGGCATTCAGCGCGTCGTAATCGGCGACATCGCCGGCCAGAATGATCGACTGCCGCGCCTGCACGGCATGGCGCGCGCTGGACAAGGCATTGAGCGACGCGCGCGCCAGATCGTTGGCCCACACCACCACGTCGCCCTCGACCTTGATGATGTCGTCGAGGAGCGTCTTGGCATCTTTGTATCGCCGAAATGGATCTTTGAAGAAGCAGTTCCCGATGATGTTGAGCATGACGTTCTCGATCTTCGGGTTGACTGCCTTCGGCGATGCCGGCTGTTCGTCGACGATCTTCCGCGCGATCTCGGGCGCGGTGGACGCGAGGTACGGACGGCGGCCGGTGGCCATCTCGTACAGGACCATGCCGAGGGAGAAAACGTCGGTCTGCGTCGTCTGCGGCTGATTCGTAATCTGCTCCGGCGCCATGTAACTGACGGCGTTCGGATCGCTCCCCTTCTGCGTAAACGCCGAGCCCTGGCCTTCGCGCCGCGGCAGAAAGGTCGAGGCATTCAGTCCGGCCAGCTTGACCTGTCCGTTCGCCGCGATGAGCACGGAATCGCCGGCAATGTTGAGATGCAGGACGTTCTTCGCGTGCAACAGCTTCACGGCGTCGGCCAGCTGATAGGCCACGCGGAAAAACTCGGTCCGCTCGGCGGCGCGGCCGCGATAGGCGGTTGAGAGAGGCAGGCCGTCGAACCACTCCATCACCAGGAGCAGCGCATCGTCCGCCGGCGCAATCTCGATGATGGTGATGAGCGAGGCGTGGTAAAGCGCCGCCCCCAGCCGGATGGCCCGGATGACTTCCTCGCGCTTGGCCGGATCGCGCGGCAGCTGTTTGGTCAGGATCTTGACGGCAACCGTCCTGCCGCGCGCGTCCTCGGCGCGCCAGACCGAGGCGCCCACGCGCTCGACGAGCCGGAACGACCCGACGGTTCCCCCGGCAATGAACGGGTCGGTTGAAGACATGGGTGTGGATTATAGATGGCGCAACGGAGCGCTGGCGTCCGCGCCGGCTGGCAGGGCGCCGTCTCGGCGCCCGAATCCGCCGAGAACTGGCGGCGGGACGCCGCCGAGCCAGCCGGCGAGGACGCCAGCGCTCCGTTTACATCGCTTTCAAGTGCACCAGATCCGCCCCGCCTTCGACCGTGTCTCCCGGCTTCACGAAAATCTCGTCGATCACGCCATCCGCCGGCGCGGGGATCTCGTTCTCCATCTTCATCGCTTCGAGGACGAGCAGGCCTTCGCCGCGGCGGACTTCGGCCCCTTTTTCGACCAGCACGCGGGCGATGCGGCCAGGCATGAGGGCTTTGATGATGCCGCTGTCGCCGAGGTGATCGTCGCCGCTTTTCCGGCGCACGGTGAGCGGATCGATGATGTCGACGTCCAGCCGCGACGCGCCGATGGTGATCTGGTGCGTCGTCCCGACGCGATGATGCGCCAGCGCGAACTGCGTTCCATCTTCGAGCCGCAGCGAGCGCACGCCGCCGGCGGCGACGAGGTCGGCGGCGAGCCAGCGATCGCCGAGCTTCACGCGATAGCCGCTGCCGTGACGCTCGATCTCGATCGGCGTCTCTTCATCGCGATAGCGGGCGATCAGTTTCAATCGCGCCCCCGCATCGCTTCGAGACGCCCGCTCATCCGCCAGCGCGATTCCGTCTCCTCCGGCAGCCGCACGTTCTGCGACTCCTCGAAGGCCATGATCGCCGCGGCGATGAGCGCGGCATCGTGCGTGGCGCCGCTCGGCGGCCGGTGCTGAAGGTCGAGCTCCGGCAGAAGGTGATCGAGAAAACCGGTGTCGAAGTTCGCGCTGCGGAAGTCGGGATGCTGCATCAGGAAGGTGAAGAACGGGATGGTGGTCTGGATGCCGTCGACGCGGTACTCCTGCAGCGCGCGCAGCATCCGGTCGATCGCTTCGTCGCGCGTGCCGGCGTGGCAGATCAGCTTGGAGAGCATCGGGTCGTAGTAGACCGGCACGGTGTAGCCGCTGTAGACGCCGTTGTCGTTGCGCACGCCCGGCCCCTGTGGCAGGGTCAGATGCCGGATCAGACCCGGCGATGGCGCAAAGTTGCGGCCCGGATCCTCGGCGTAGATGCGGCACTCGACGGCATGTCCGCTCGGCTTCAGGTCGCTCTGCGTGATCCCGAGTTTCTCGCCCTGCGCGACGCGGATCTGCGCCTTGACCAGATCGATGCCCCAGACCATTTCGGTGACCGGATGCTCGACCTGCAGGCGCGTGTTCATCTCCAGAAAGTAAAACTGCTTGTCCTGCCCCATGAGGCACTCGATGGTGCCCGCGGAGTAGTAATTCACCGCCGCCGCCGCTTTGACCGCCATCGCGCCGAGGCGCGCGCGCAACTCGGCATCGACGACGGGCGACGGAGACTCCTCGACCACCTTCTGGTGCCGCCGCTGCAGCGTGCACTCGCGCTCGCCGACGTGGACGATGTTGCCGTGCTGATCGCCGAGGACCTGCACTTCGATGTGCCGCGGCCGGGCGATGAACTTCTCGGCATAGACGGCGCCGTCTCCGAAGAATGACTGCGCTTCGCTGGTCACGCGCTCGAAGGACGGACGAAGGTCTTCCTCCCGCTCGACCAGCCGCAGCCCCTTCCCGCCGCCCCCCGCCGAGGCTTTGATCATGATCGGGAATCCCGCCTCCGACGCAAACGCGGCGATCTCATCAAACGACTTCACCGCTTCGATGAGCCCCGGCACAACCGGGACGCCGGCGGCTTGCATCCGCTGCCGGGCCTCGGTTTTCGATCCCATGGCCTCGATCGATTCCGGCGAAGGACCGATGAAGGTGATGCCGGCATCGCGGCAGGCGCGGGCAAAGCCGGCATTCTCGGCCAGGAAGCCGTAGCCGGGATGAATAGCATCGGCGCCGGTGCGCTTCGCAGCGTCGAGGATGCGGTCGATGCGAAGGTAGCTGTCGCGCGACGGCGCCGGCCCGATGGGCATGGCCTCGTCGGCGTAAACCACATGCAGCGCGGCGCGGTCAGGCTCGGAGTAGACGGCCACCGTCGGGTAGCCGAGCTCGCGGCAGGCGCGCATGACGCGGACCGCGATC
>Ga0157378_10004278_pt1 | contig 12575 bp, 6 predicted proteins | sample M65metaG_FD_115309 | JGI IMG/M metagenome (GOLD analysis project Ga0157378, IMG submission 115309) | Miscanthus rhizosphere microbial communities from Kellogg Biological Station, Michigan, USA - M6-5 metaG | ecosystem: Host-associated > Plants > Roots > Rhizosphere > Soil | place: USA: Michigan...
CGCATCAACCGCGAGCTCGGCACCGCGCTCACCATCCGCGCCTTCTTTGCCAATCCCACGATTCGGCATCTCGCCCTCGCCATCGGCGGCACCATCGCGCCGCTGCCGAAGGCCGCGCACTACGCCGTCTCGCACGCCCAGCGCCGCCTCTGGGTGCTCGACCAGCTCGGCATGCAGCCGCACGCCTACACGCTGCCGGCCGCATTCCTTCTCGAAGGTGCGCTCGACATCGCCGCGCTGCAATCCGCGCTGCGAAAACTCGTAGGCCGCCACGAATCGCTGCGTACCACCTTTCACGAGATCGACGGTGAGCCGCGCCAACGCGTTCACGATGACTTGCTCTTCGATGTCCCGCTTCTCGCAGCGAGCGACGCTGATGCTCGCAACTTCATCTCCCAGCCGTTCGATCTCACCACCGGCCCGCTCTTCCGCGCGGCCATCCTCCGGCTCGATGACGAGCGCCATCTCCTCGTCACAGCGGTGCATCACATCATCAGCGACGGCTGGTCCATCGCAAACATGACCGCCGAGGTCGCGGAGCTGTATCGAGGGGAAACGAGGCCGCCGCTCCGGATTCACTACAAAGACTTCGCCGCCTGGCAGAACGCCCTCATCGAAAGCGACGAAGGACGGCGCGCACGGGACTACTGGCATCGCCAGCTCGCCGGACCGATCGAAACGCTGGCTCTGCCGCTGGACCGGCCGCGGCCTGCCGTGCAGTCATTCCGCGGCGCCAGCGTCGTCCGCACCATCGACGCCTCGCTCGCGGACGCCGTCCGCCGCTTCAGCCGCGACCACGGTGGCACGCTCTTCATGACCTTCGTCGCCGTGCTCGACGCGCTGCTCTATCGCTACACCGGCCAGCACGACATCATCGCCGGCACCGCCGTCTCCAACCGCGACCGCGAAGAGCTCGACGGCCAGCTCGGCTTCTACGTCAACACACTGGCGCTGCGGCAACAGGTGGACGGCAGAGAGACGTTCGCGGCGCTCTTCGAAAAGGTCCGCGACACCGTCACCGGCGCCATCGAGCATTCGCTCTATCCGTTCGATCGCCTGGTGCAGGAGCTGGACATCCCGCGCGATCTCGGCCGCACCCCGATCTTCGACGTCATGATCGTGCTGCAGGACGGCGTGCAGCCGGCCCTGACGCTCGGCGACGTCCGCGTCTCCGATTTCGCGCTCGACTGGCATACCGCGAAGTACACGCTCTCGTTCGAGCTGACCGAGCAGCCGGACGGCTCGATCGAAACGCGGCTCGAGTTCGATACCGATCTCTTCCTCCGCGACACCATCGAGCGCCTCGGCGCGCACTTCACAACGCTTCTGGCTTCAGCCATCTCGCGTCCTTCCGCACCGATCGATGACCTGGCGCTGCTCACGCCTGCCGAGGAGTCGATCCTCATGGCTCCGCCGCCGGTGTCGGGCAATGAGAGCGAGACCATCGTCACGAAGTTCGAGCGTATCGCCGCCGCGCATGCGCAGCGCCCGGCCGTCATCTGCGACGACCGTGTTCTGACCTACGACGAATTGAACCGCCGCTCCAACCAGCTCGCGCGCGAGCTCGCGAACATCTGTGCGCCCGGCGATTTTGTCGCCGTCATCCTCGAGCGCGCCGAGCTCCTGGTCATCGCGTTTCTCGGCATCCTCAAACGGGGCGCGGTCTATGTCCCGATCGATCCGTCGTATCCGGCCGAGCGCATCGCGCACATGCTCGAAGACTCCGGCGCGAACGTGATCCTCGGCAGCGGCGGACTCGACGTCGCATCGCTCTGCGACGGCGAGGACGAATCGAATCCCGAAATCGCCTCCGGACCTCACGATCTCGCCTACGTCATCTACACCTCCGGTTCCACCGGAAAGCCGAAAGGCGTTCTGCTCGAACACGACGGCGCCGTTGCGTTGTCCGAAGCGCATGCGTCGATCGGCATCGAGCCGCGCCATCGCATCCTCCAGTTCGCGCCCTCCTCGTTCGACGCGTCAGTATGGGAAATCCTGATGGCGCTGATGCACGGCGCCACGCTGGTGATCGCCACGCGCCAACGCATCGCCGACACGCGCGAGCTTGCGGCCTACCTGCGCGCGCACGCCGTCACCGTCGCCACGCTGCCGCCGTCGTACCTCGCGCAGCTCGGCAACGACGGCGTCGAAACGCTGGAGCTGCTCTTCACCGCCGGCGAGCCGCCGGTGATCGAGCAAGCCCTCGCGCTCAGCCGGAAACTGCGCTACGTCAACGCCTACGGTCCGACCGAGACCACGGTCTGCGCCACATGGCACGAAGTCGATCCCACGCGCGATTACGGCAACAGCATTCCGATCGGCAAGGCCATCCCCGGCGCCGCGGTCTACGTGCTCGACGCGAAACGCAACGCCGTGCCGTTCGGCGTGACCGGCGAGATCTACATCGGCGGACGCGGTGTCGCCCGCGGCTATCACAACCGCCCCGAGCTGACCGCGCAGAGTTTCGTTGGCGGTCTCTATCGCACCGGCGACCTCGGCTTCCGCCTTCCGAACGGCGAGGTCGTCTACACCGGCCGCAACGACACGCAGGTAAAAGTGCGCGGCCATCGCGTGGAGCTCGGCGAGATCGAACAGGCCCTGCTTCAGAGCGATGGTGTGCAACAAGCGGTGGTCATCGCCCGTGACGACGATGCCGGCGCGAAAGAGCTGGTCGCCTATCTCGTTCCGCGCGACGTCGACGTGCTCGCCTTGCGATCGCAACTCGAACGCCGCCTTCCCGCGGCGATGATTCCCGGCCGCTGGGTGCCGCTGCAGCAACTGCCGCTGATGCCGAACGGGAAGATCGACCGCGCCCGGCTTCCGGTGGACGGCGAGAGTCCGGCGTCTGCTCCGATCGAGCCGCGCAACGAGATCGAGCGCAGCATCGCCATCGCCTGGCAGGACGTGCTTCGCCGCAAACCGATCGGCATTCACGACCGCTTCTACGAAGCCGGCGGCGACTCCATCCGCGCCGTGCGCATCGTCAACCGTCTTCGCAGCGACGGCTTCAACGTGCGCATGCTCGACTTCCTCGAGGTGCCGACGATCGCCGGACTCGCCGCGCGGCTTTCATCGCGCGACGTCGAGGTCGCGGTCGTGCCGGCCGAGGTGGCGGTGCCGTTGACGGCGCACGAGATGGAGGGGCTCTTCAGCCATGAATGAGCGCCACATGCCGGACGACGTCGCCGGCATCTACCCGCTGCTGCCGATGCAGGAAGGGATGCTCTACCACGAGCTGCTCTCCGGCGACGCGCGGCCGTACTTCCGGCAGGTCGTCTTCCGCATCGAAGGCCACTTCGATCCGGCGCGCTGCGAGCGCGCCTGGAACGATCTGACGGCGCGGCACGAGGCCTTGCGCTCCTCGTTCGATTACGAGAACACCGCGCATCTGCTGCAGATCGTGCGGCGGTCGCGCCCGGTCGAGTTTCACCTGCTCGATGGCGACGCTGAGGCGGTCGAGCGCTATCTGGCCGGCGACCGCGCCCGCGGATTCGATCTGCGCCGCGATGCCCTCACCCGCATCGCCGTTTTCTGGCTCGGTGACGACCGGTGGGAGATGGTCTGGAGCCACCCCCACATCCTGCTCGACGGCTGGTCGGGCAGCATTCTTCTCTCCGAACTGGCCAGCCTGTATGCCGCCGAGGAGCTGCCGGAAGCGCCGCGGTATGCGCCGTACGTCGCCTGGCTTCGCTCGCGTGATTCGCGGAAATCGCTCGAGCATTGGGCCGATGTGCTCGATGGATACGAGACCGCCGCCAGTGTGCCGCGCGATTCAGCATGCGAAGGGGAAGGCGCGGCCGAACATGCGTTCGAGTTGACATGCGACGACACCGCGGCGCTGGCCAGTCTGGCGCGGCGCAACGACGTCACGCTCAGCACGGTCGTGCAATGTCTGTGGGGCGTGCTGCTCGCGCGCTACAACGACAGCAACGACGTCGTCTTCGGCCAGGTCGTCTCCGGCCGGCCGGGCGAGATCGACGGCATCGAGCGGCTGGTTGGCCTCTTCATCAACACCATCCCGCAGCGCATCCGCATTCGTAAGCGCATTGATGAGGGTCAGACCTTCGTTTCGCTCCTGCGGCAGACCCAGCTGGCCAACGTGCGCAACGCCGCGCACGATCACCTCTCGCTGGCCGCGATTCAGGAGATCTCGCCGCTGAAGCAGGCGCTGCTCGATCACGTGATCGCCTTCGAGAACTATCCGGACGCTGAGGAGACGGTCGATCCCGGATTCAAGGTCACGCAGGTCCGATCGATCGAGCAGTCGCACTACGCCTTCGGCATCATCGTCGTTCCCGGCGAGTCGCTGCGCATCGCCTTTCAATGCGACCGCACCGTTCACTCCGCGGCGCAGCTGCAACGGATGGAAGGACACGTTCGCGCGCTCGTGGCGCAAGTGCTGGCAAATGAAGCGGCGGACATTCGCGATCTCGGCATTCTCAGTGATGACGAGAGCGCGCAGCTCGACGCCTTCTCGCGCGGCGCGATCGTGCCGGTGCCGCAGCCTGCAACTATTGTCGATCTGTGGGATGCGCAGGTCTCCCGCACGCCCGACCGCATCGCCCTCGTTTTCGGCGGCGAGCGGCTCACGTATCGCGAGTTGGACGAGCGCGCGAATCGCATCGCCGGCGCCATCGACGACGATCTCGTCGCCCTGCAGACGCGGCGCGGCGCGTTCCGCATCGTCGCCCTCCTTGGCATTTTGAAAGCGGGCGCGGCGTGCGTCCCGGTCAGCTCTTCGTTCCCCGAGGAGCGCGTCGTCTTCATGATCGAAGACAGCGGCTGCGGCATGATCATCGGCGACAACTTCGAACTGCGCGAGGCGCGCCAACCGCGCCGGCCGCGCGAGCACGATCTCGCCTACGTCATCTACACCTCCGGCTCGACCGGCAAGCCGAAGGGCGTGCAGATCGAGCACGGCGGATTCGTGAACATGATCGCGGACCAGATCCGCACGTTCGGCGTCACGGCCGACGACCGCGTGCTGCAGTTCGCATCCTGCTCCTTCGACGCCTCGATGTCGGAGATCTTCATGGCGCTGTTGTGCGGCGCCACGCTGGTCGTTGCGCCGGACGACGTCATCCGCGACGGCCAGCGCTTTCTCGATCTCATCGAGCGCGAGCGCATCACCGTGGTCACGCTGCCGCCGTCGTATCTGCGCGCGCTCGACCGCGCTCCACTGCCGCTGCGCGTGCTCATCACCGCCGGCGAGCCGCCGGACGAACACGACGCCCGGCACTACGCCGCACGGCTGCGTTACTTCAACGCCTACGGCCCGACGGAGACATCGGTCTGCGCCACGATGCACGAAGTCTCGCCGTCGCGGCCGGGCCAGATTCCGATCGGCAGGCCGGTGGCGAACACGCGCGCGCAGATCCTCGACCGCCGCTTGCGCGTGATGCCGGTCGGTGTTCCCGGCGAGATCTTCGTGGCCGGTCCGGGACTGGCCCGCGGCTACGCCAACAGTCCGGAGCTGACGGCGGAGAAGTTCGTCGTGATCGATAACAGACGCTGGTACCGCACCGGCGACCGCGGCGCCTGGACTTCCGACGGCAACCTCCTCTACCTCGGGCGTGCCGACGCGCAGGTGAAGCTGCGCGGCTTTCGCATCGAGCTGAGCGAGATCGAGCACGCCGCGCGCGCCGTTCCCGGCGTCGAGCACGCCGTGGCCGCTGTCCACGATGGACAGCTGGCGGTGTACGTCGTCGGCGAAGCAGCGTCCGATGAAGTTCGCGCCCATCTCTCCCGCGTGCTTCCGCCGCACATGGTGCCCGTGTTCGTCGTCCGCATCGACGCCGTGCCGCGAACGACGGCAGGGAAGATCGATCGCGCCGCGCTTCCTCTGCCGGCCGCGAGCGCAGGGCGGATCGCACCGCGCGGCGACATCGAGCGCGTCGTCGCCGAGGCCTGGCGCGAGGTGCTGCATCTCGAAGAGGTGGATGTCGAGGAGTCATTCTTCGACAGCGGCGGCGACTCGCTGAAGGCCATCCTTCTCGCCGGCCGGCTGCGGCGGGCCGGGTATCCGATCTCCGTTTCCGATCTTCTCCGCCTGCAAACGATTGCCGCCGTCGCCAAATCGCTGCGCGCGCGGCCGGTGGTTGCGCCCTCTTATCAACCGATTCCCGATCGCGCGCCACTCACTCCGATACAGCGCTGGCTCTTCGACGAGCATCCGCGCGACACGCTGCATCACCTCCATCACGCCGTGTCGTTGTCGCCGGCGCTTCCCCTTGCGCCGGCGCCGTTGGTGGCCGCGCTCGATGCGGTGTGGCAGCAGCACGACGCCCTGCGTCTCCGCTTTCCCGACAGCAGGAGGCAGGAGCTGACGGCTGCGCCGCTGGCGTTACAAACCGTCGACGCCAAGTCTTGGGCCGAGGTCGAGCGGCACGTGCAGTCGCTGCCGGATTTCGATCTGGAGAACGGACCGCTGTTTCGCGCGGTGTGGTACCGGCTGCCGTTCGAAGAGTTGCTGCTGCTGCACGCGCATCACCTGGTCGTCGATGCCGTGTCGTGGCGCTTCCTCCTCGAAGATCTCTCCGACGCCTACCGGCAGGCCGCGTCCGGCGCAACGATCGCGTTACCACCGAAGACGACGTCGTACCTCGAATGGGCGCGCTCTCTCGACGAATACAGCCGCGACCCGCGTCTGCTTGCCGAGGCGCCGTACTGGCGGTGGGTCGACGCGTGCGAACGGCAAAAAGCCGCACACGGCCCATCGTCGCTCCATGAATTCTCGATCGACGCGCCGCGGCTGGCGGTCGTCTCCGATGCCGAGGTGCAGGCGCTGCTGCTGCTGGCACTCGCGCGCGTGCTGCCGGCGCCGGTGCGCGTGCAGCTCTCGGCGCACGGACGCGAATCGATCGCACCGCACATCGACGTCAGCCGCACCGTTGGCTGGTTCACCGCCGACTTCCCGTTCCTGCTCCGCGAATCCGAACAACTGCGCGACGACCTTGCGCACGTTCCGGCGAACGGCATCGGTTACGGGATCCTCAAATACCTGACTCGCGATCCCGAGCTCGCCGCGCCGCCGCGCGTCGCAGTCAACTACCTCGGCCGTCTCGACAACACCGCTGCCGGTTTCTTCACGCTGTCGGACCGTCTGCCGCGCGCGCAAAAGTTCGAGCGGCGCTGCGAGATCAGCGTCGCCGCCGTGCTCACCGGCACCCGGCTTTCCGTCGACGTCCGCACCACCGCGCGGCACGCCGATGCCTCGCGCGCCCTGAAGCGCGAACTGCTGGCAGTGCTGCAAATCCACGGAGATCCGTCACCGCGGCGAGAGAGCCGTGCTCACTCGCTGCAATGACACCAACAGAGAGGGAGGAGCCCATGAACCGCAGAACGTTGTATCCCGCAATCCTTTCGTTGCTGCTCATCACGCAGTCTCTGTTCGCGGCGTCGAACAAGCTGCCGTACAAACCGTTTCCTCCCGCATGGCAGGCCACGCTCGACCTGATGACCGTACCGCAGGCCGGGAGCACCGAGGGGTGGGTGCCGGGCGCGGTGGTGGTTATCAAGTCGCCGGAGTTCGGTGTGCGCGTCGGCACCGTCGGATACGCCGACATCGAAAAAAAGAAGCGGATGCATCCCGATCTGCACTTCCGCGTCGGCAGCGTGACCAAGTCGTTCACGGCGCAGGTCGTCCTGACGCTCGAACAGGAAGGAAAGCTGAAGCTCACCGATCCGATCACCAAGTACCTCGGCGACGATCCGATCGTGATGGCCATCCCGAACGTCGAGCTCCTGACCATCGGCGAAGCGCTGCAGATGAATACCGGGATCGCCAACTACCTCGACAACAAGAAGATCTCGATGTCGCCGCAGGTGACACCCGACAAGCACTACACGCCTGACGATCTGATGTATGTCCTCGACAAGAATTACGTCCCGGCGTCGGAGCGGCTCACGCCGACCTTCGATCCGCCAACGGCCTCGTATCCCAATCCGTACTGGAAGCTTCTGAATCCAACGGCGCCGGCGCCGCCAAACTTTGCCTGGTGGGATTACTCGAACTCGAACTACATCCTCCTGGGCATGATCATCGAGAAGATCACCCATGTGCCGATCCACGAGCTCATGAAGCGCGACATCTTCGACAAGCTCGGACTGCGCGACACCTACTTTGCGACGGACGAGACGGTGCCGCCCGACATGATCCGCGGCTACACGCTCTGGAATGCCAATTACAGCAAGAAGATCTACGACAAGTGGCACGACATCACGAACATCAACGCCACCTACGCCTGGACCGCCGGCGCGATCATCTCCACGCCGTGGGACATTTTGAAGTACGTCGATACGATCTTCCGGACGAACAAGCTCCTCGATCCCGGCACCAAGGAGAAGTGGCTCACGTTCGTCTCCGCCGACATTCACTGGCCGGGCATGGAGTACGGCGCCGGCGGTCTGATGCAGGGACATCGCGTTTACGGCGACCTGCGCGGCCACGGCGGCGCGTATCCCGGCTACAAGACGTTGATGTATTACTTCTTCGATTCCGATACGACGTTCGTGCTCTGCACGAACACGATGGATCAGGTGTCCGACTACATGGCGCCCGAGGTGATGATCCTCGACTCGATCATGCCGTTGGTGAAATCGGCGGTGACGACGCCGAAGCCGGCGAACCGGGGCAAGGCACCGGTTCACGATGGCAGCGTGCGGCTGGCCTGGCAGGCGGGGCGCGTGTACGGGACGAACTACGACGTTTTCGTCGGCACGGACGCGGATCGGGTTGAGCGCGCGACGCCGGAGTCGCACGACGGCGTGGAGATGATGACTACGATGACGCCGTCGATCAGCTACAAGACCAGGAGCGCGAACAAGAAGTATTACTGGCGCGTCGATACGATCACGGCAGGCCAGCCTCTCCAGATCACCACGGAGACGCCGATCTCGCCGTTCGTCGCCGCCATTCCTCCGACCGTTAATGGTCCGGTGTGGTCATTCACCACGGCCGGTAAATAGGCGTGTGCGGAATCGCAGGCATCGTTTCGTTCGACCGCGAGGCGCCCGCCGGACGGCGGGCCCTTGCGGCGATGATGGAGCGGCTCACCCATCGCGGCCCCGACGACAGCGGCTCGTTTGTCGCCGAGGGAGTCGCGCTCGGATTCACGCGGCTGTCGATCGTCGATCTCGCCGGAGGCAATCAGCCGCATGCGAACGAAGACGGGACCGTCGTATCGGTCTGCAATGGCGAGATCTACAACTTCCCCGAGCTCCGTCACGAGCTGGTACAGCGCGGTCACACCTTCCGATCGCGTTGCGACGTGGAGGTGCTCGTGCATCTGTACGAGGAGCATGGTGCGGCGATGGCCGAACGGCTCAACGGCCAGTTCGCCTTCGCCATCTTCGACCGCCGCGCCCGCGAGTTGCTGCTGGCGCGCGACCATGTCGGCATCGCGCCGCTCTTCTACACGATCGTCGACGGCGCGCTCCTCTTTGCCTCGGAGATCAAAGCGCTGCTGGCGCATCCGGCCGTGCGCGCGGAGGTGAATCCCGAGGGGCTCGATCAGCTGCTGACGTTTCCGGGGCTGGTCAGCCCGACGACGATGTTTCGCGGCATTTATTCGTTGCCGCCCGGCCACATTCTTCGCCTTCGCAACGGCGCGGTGGAGACGCGCGAGTACTGGGATCTCGTCTATCCCGAGGCCGGCCACCACGGTGGGGGAGACGAGCGCGACTACGTGCTCGCGCTCGAGGAGCGGCTGACCGAGGCGGTCGAGCGGAGGCTGATGGCTGACGTGCCGGTCGGTTTCTATCTGAGCGGAGGACTCGACTCCAGTTTCATCGGCGCGCTGGTGCAGAAACAGCGGCCGTCGCAGCGATTCCACTCCTTCTCGATCGCGTTCACGGAGTCGCAGATCGACGAACGAAAGTATCAGCGCCTCATGGCCGCGCGCCTCGGCACCATTCATCACGAAACGGAACTCGATCGCGCGGATGTTGTCGACCGATTGCAGGCCGTGATCCTGCACGCCGAGAGTCCGCTCAAGGAGTCGTACGACACCTGCTCGCTGGCGCTCTCGTCGCTCGTCCGCGCCAGTGGCCTCAAAGTCGTGCTCACCGGCGAAGGGGCGGACGAGCTGTTCGCGGGCTACGTCGGCTACCGCTTCGACGCTGCACGCATCCGCGCCGCCGCGGGCGACGTCGAAGCCATGCTCGAAGATGAGCTGCGCGAAGAGCTGTGGGGCGATCCGACGTTTTTCTACGAGCGCGATTACGCCGTCTTCCGCGAGCTGAAGGCGGGCATCTATTCGGCCGACGTCGCCGCGGCGTTGCCATCCTTCGAGTCGACACGCAAACCGCTGATCGACCTCGGCAAGGTGCGCAACCGCGATCCACTGCACCGCCGCTCGTACATCGATTTCAAGCTCCGCCTGGCCGACCACCTGCTGGCCGATCACGGCGACCGCGTTGCCTACGCCAGTTCGATCGAAGCGCGCTATCCCTTTCTCGACCGTGGCGTGATCGACCTGGCGCGGCAGATCCCGCCGTCACTGCTGATTCGCAACGACACCGAGAAGTACCTCCTGCGCGAAGCGGCCCGCCGCCACCTGCCGCCGGAGATTCTCGCCCGCGAGAAATTCGCCTTCGTCGCGCCCGGCTCGTCGTACCTCGTGTCGCGCAACGTCGGCTGGATCGAGGAGTTGCTCTCTCCCGCCACCATCCGCCGCCAGGGTTGGTTCAATCCCGCCACCGTCGAGCACCTCAAGTCGCGCGCCGCGAGCGCACAGATCAACACCACCTTCGAAACCGACCTGCTGATGATCGTGCTGACGTTCGGGATCTTCTACGAGACGTTCATCGAAAACGCCCGGCACGGCCCCACCTCGATCGGCATCGCCGCCACGACCGCGCCTGCGTAACCCTTCGCCGGCGCGATGTGATGCACGCTCCATCGTTCGGCGACGTCGCCGTCGATCCATCGCAAGGCCGGAGGGTCGGTATCGAGCAGCGTCACCTCAAAGCGATCGAGCGCCGCCGCGATCCCCTCGCCGGTGGCCTTGAGAAAAGCTTCCTTCCGGGTCCAGCATCGGAAGAACGCGTCCGTCTGCTGCGACGGTTCGAGTGCAGCAAGCTCGGCATACTCCCTCGGCGCAAAGAATCGCCGGGCCACATCGAGCAGATCATCCGAAGCGCGGATCCTTTCGACGTCGATCCCGATCTCGCATCCTTGGGCAAAGGCGTACACCGCCAGGCCGTCGGAGTGGGAAAGGTTGAAATCGATTCCCCATACCGACGGCTTCCCCCGCGCGGAGTAGACAAACTCGATCGACGCCGGATGGCGATCGAGATACCTGCCGAGGAGCGTGCGAAGTGCAGCGCGGCCGACGATGAACCGACCGCGAAGCGTCGCCGTCACAAACCGGTCGGCGCGTGCAATCTCCTCATCGTTCAGCAACTCACGCAGCTGCTCGACGACCTTGGCAGGCGCGTCGAGAATGACCGACCAGACATCGACGTGCATGGGCGGGGATAATGAAGAAAGGATGAGGGATGCGCAAGGTGGTCGATTCAAAAAAGGATGTTCGGCGCGCCGTTATACTTCGTTCAGTGAAGTTCGAATGGGATCCTGGGAAAGATCGGAGCAATCAGGAAAAGCACGGCGTTTCTTTCCTTGAAGCCTACACCGCTTTCGGCGACCCGCTTGCACGCACGGTTGCAGATCCTCGTCACTCCTTCGGGGAGTTTCGATTTCTTACGACGGGTTACACTTCTTCGCAACGGCTGGTCATCATTGCGCATACCGAGCGTGACGACCGCGTACGCATCATTACGGCGCGAACCGCAAAACCAAGCGAGCGGCGATTCTATGAATCAAAATCCTAGCGACTCGAACGACGATGACATCCCGGAGATGGAGCTGAGCGGCGGTGTCCGCGGAAAGTACTACCAAAGGTACATGCAGGGTACCAACGTGATCCTTCTCGAGCCTGACGTTGCTGACGTGTTTCGCGATTCTGCGGTGGTGAATCAGGCGCTGCGCGAATACCTGTCCGAGCACGGCGCTCCTCCCACGTTGTCAAAACGAGCGGGCTAAGGCGACTTAACCCCTCTCAATACTCCGCGAACGCCTCATCCGGATAGCAATACAGCCAGCGCTCGCCGGGCTCGGCGGAGGCGATCACCGGGTGCTTCGTGGCGTGGGCGTGCTTGGTGGCGTGGCGGTTGGGGGAGTCGTCGCAGCAGAGCGTGGAGCCGCATTGCTGGCAGGTGCGGAGATGCAGCCAGCGCGATTTGATCTTCACGCATTCCTCGCATTCGCGGCGTTTTGGCAGGAGCACGTCGGTGGTGGCGGCGATGTGCGGGCAGGGTGCGTCGTTCATGTTCTGGTCCTTTCTATTCGTGCAGGGCGCGGTGGACGAATGCGACCACGGTCGCTCCTTCGCCGACCGCGGATGCCACGCGCTTGGTGCTGCCGCAGCGCACGTCCCCGACGGCGAAGACGCCCGGCAGCGTGGTTTCGAGTAGGTGCGGCATCCGCGCCAGCGGCCACTTCATGGCCGCGAGATCGTCGCCGGTGAGATCGCTTCCGGTCTTGATGAAGCCGTCGGCATCGACGGCGATGCAGC
>Ga0157378_10004280_pt1 | contig 12570 bp, 7 predicted proteins | sample M65metaG_FD_115309 | JGI IMG/M metagenome (GOLD analysis project Ga0157378, IMG submission 115309) | Miscanthus rhizosphere microbial communities from Kellogg Biological Station, Michigan, USA - M6-5 metaG | ecosystem: Host-associated > Plants > Roots > Rhizosphere > Soil | place: USA: Michigan...
ACAATGGTGACAGTTGTGTATTCTATTGACTGCTTTGCACAGCCTGGAGCATTGGAACCGAGCTTCTGCGGCAATGGACACTTAACCACCCTAGTGGGTACGCAGAAGAGCCCTGCATATGGCTTAGCTATTCAGCCTGACGGTAAAATACTACTGGGAGGAAGTTACCTGAACGGAGCTACTAATAAGCTGGATTATGCTATAGTGCGTTACAATGTTGACGGTACACTGGACAATTCATTTGCCGGCAACGGGAAAGCAGGGATGGATGCTTTTTATGATGACTATTGTTTTGCCATGGCCCTTCAGCCAGATGGAAAAATTGTTGCAGTGGGCGGATCGGAAAGAATCGGATTCCCGGATAGCCTGTTTTTTTCGGTAGTGCGCTTTACGTCTACCGGCCAACCGGATAATAGTTTTGGCACAAATGGAAAAGTACTGATTCATTCACTTGGACAGCTAAGAACGGTTGCAGTGCAATCAGACGGAAAAATCATTGCATCGGGCAATACGCTGGGAACTGACTATGCCACTTTCCGATTTAATACTAATGGTACACTGGACAACAGTTTTGGCACGCAGGGACGCGTAGATTTTTATTTTCCCAAAACGGGCCACGGTTATGGACAACCTGAGGGAATAGCTGTGCAACCAGATGGAAAAATACTGGTGACAGGCTGGGCGTATGAAACCGTGCGGATTGCTACCGTCCGCTTTAACGCTAACGGCACCCTCGACCCTTCATTTAACGGAACCGGCTACGTTGGCACGCAGGTCGGTAGCTCAATGCATTCGGAAGGCCATGCTATTACACTTCAATCAAATGGGAAAATTTTAGTGGCGGGCTACTATAATAGCAGCGATGGATCGGCGAATATGGTTGTTGTTCGTTACAATACCAATGGCACATTAGACAACAGTTTTGCAGGCAATGGAAAAGCGGCCGTTGATTTCGGAAGCAACGTGAATGATAATGGCAATGCGATCGTGGTGCAGCAAAATGGGCAAATTGTTATATCCGGTGGTACGGCCGGGGGCACCCCTGCCACTAACGATTTTGCTTTGGCGCGACTTAACACTGATGGCACACCGGACAATAGTTTCGGTAATTCCGGAAAGGTGCAAACGGGGTTTGGTTATACGGAAACGGCTAATTCGATTGCCCTTCAGTCGGATGGAAAGATTGTTGCCGGCGGAACAGACGGCACGCATATGATGGCGGCCAGATATATTGCCGCGATCAGCACGCCTCCACCGGTAGGTAATTCAGTTACACCTGCGGTCGGTAAACAAAATCTTGCTACGATGGCCCTTTACCCAAATCCGTCTTCCGGCTCCTTATCAATACGGGGATTTGCGCTTTCGCCTGCCACAAGGCTGAATATTTTTGATACCGGCGGAAAAATCAGGAAAAGCGGCTTACATACCCATAATGCTTCCAATACACTGAATGTTGAAGATTTAACGCCAGGCGTTTATTTTTTAGAAATAACTGAAAATGACACGCGTAACATATTCAAATTTGTAAAAAAATGATATGAGCCATGCTGATGGGACATTAACTGCCCCGAGGCTTAAAACCTGGAGCCGAGGTAATGCGGCAGCATAACTCTCCAGGTAGACCAGTCGTGCCGCCATTCGGGCCCCCAGAGATCCAGTTCGTAGTTGATACCCTTGCTGTACAAAACACCCCCAAAACGCCGGTTGGCTTCGGGGTCTTCATACTCACCGCTGCCGGTTACAATATGGATATGGTTGCTCCGGCGTATCTGTTCCAGGATGGTATGATCGGTTAAATTGGGCAGGTAATGGATAGGACTGTTAAAATAGACATCGTCGTTAAAATAGCCTTTCGTGTATTCGGTTAAGTCGTATACCCCGCTCATCGAAAGACAACCGTTGATAAGATCGGGACGCTTAAAAAACAAATTGGCGCTGTGCAGAGCGCCAAAGGAAGCGCCACATGTAATAATGGGTGTTTCCCAACTGGTATTATTCCGTATAAATGGAACCACTTCGTTATAAACATAGTCGTTAAATTGGTTTTGACGAACCGCCTTATGATAGGGATCCATGTGGTTATTCATCCAGCTTTCGGTGTTGATGCTGTTGATGGAGAACACTTTAAGCTTGCCGGCATCAATAAAAGGTGCAATATGGTCCAACAACTGAAACCGTTCATATTCCAGGTAATCCGCTGCGGCAGTCGGTATCATTAAAAGTGCAAAACCGTAGCTGCCGTATACGGCTATAGGCATTTCTTTATTAAGTGAGGGGCTGAACCAGGAGCTAAGGCTTCGTTCCATAGGTAATTACATTTATTTTATGGCGTAAAATAGCAATAATTTGGTTTTGACGCTCGTTTATAAAAAATCCAGCCCTAAAACTTGCAGCAACAAAAGAAAGTGGATAACTTAGCGGAACTATCAGGAATAGCTCTAATTAAATAAGGCATAACCCGTTAGCTCAATCCTATCTAAGTAAAACCGCGCCGTTGACCCACCCCCTCTTGAAGACTAACCCGTAGTCCTGTGCCCTATTATTGGTTCATGCTTAAAAATTAATTTATGAAACTTGACTTGTCACACAGCAGCGGATTTAAAATCGCGTTGATCGTTATCGTTCTGTACGCAATTATCGCCACCATAACATACATGGCCTGGAGTTAGATTTTTACGCTGGCTGACCCGCTTACCGCTACTACCTCATTAGGTAAAGACATTAATTTTGTCCTGGTTACTACTATAATCGGGACAAAATTTCTATTTTCTTGTCCGGATGTTTTTCTGCAAACTGGTAAATCAACCCACGTATATAATCATTGTCGGGATAGGAGGTAATACTTGTCTTAATAATCTCAATGTTTTCTGTCTGGATCATCTTCCTCGGTAATTCTCCCATTCCAATAAAACATCCCCGTTCCATCAAAAAATAATGCGCGTTTTCATCGTGTTCGTTTTCACTATCGCTGATTAGGAAAGTGGGTAATTGCCCGCGCAAAGCATCAATAGCTTTATTTACCTTTTTATTATATTGACTCACACTATCGGCAACAGCTTGTTGTGAATGTTTGTTCACAAAACAAAGCGCTTCGTTCAATCCAAACTCCTCAATCATTTTTTTTAATATCACCTGTCCTTCATGCAGCAGATTGAAAGTATATACCGGCGTCAAATGCTTTTTCTTTTTTTCGATAAACAGCCGCTGGTAGCCGCCACGGTCTTCATAAGTGTATAAGCCATACTGATGATGATATTTTTTTTGACTCCGGTTGTATTGGGGCCAGAGCCGCCGAATCTCGGTACTTTCCAGGATCAGGGCAGCCAGTTCACTGCTGCAGGTTTTATACGATACTGAATAAATATTACGCAGGAATTCCTGTTTGCGTTTGCTGCCATCGTTATTGCTGAAATGGCTTTTGACCCGCTGTTGCAGGTTGGTAGCTTTACCTACGTATACGATTTTCTTTTTTTGGTTATAAAAATAATATACACCCGGCGTGGTTGGTAATTGTTCAATATCGGGTGCCGGTAAATATGGTGGCAGGTATTGTTCCTTGCTGCGTCCTTTCAGCATACCCGCCACAACACCTGCCATATCATTCCGCAGCACCATTTCAAACAATTGAACGGTGGCCATGGTATCGCCCATGGCGCGGTGGCGATCAGTGATGATGATTTTTAAATCGCGGCAAATATTACCAAGACTATAGCTGGCAAAACCGGGGAACACTTTACGGCTCATACGGACCGTGCAGAGCTTTTTTGCATTCCAATCGTAGCCGGCTTCTTTGAGCTGATGTTTGATAAAAGAGTAATCGAAGTTGACATTGTGCGCAACAAAAACCCGGTCCGCCAGTAGATTATAAATTCTTCCGGCCACCTGCTCAAAACGAGGTGCACCATAGACCATTTCATTGGTAATACCGGTTAGCGCAGATATATGGCGTGGAATAGCAATGCCCGGGTTAATCATCGTATGAAATTTCCCTTCAACAACAGAACCATTGTGCAGTACAATGGCTATCTCGGTAATGCCATTGGCCGTTGCATGGCCGCCCGTGGTTTCTATATCTACAATTGCGTACATAATTGGGACGATGAAATTAAGAAGAAATTGCCGAATGAATTGCTGATTTAGGGATTTCGGGATATTGTGATTTTATAAATCCCTACCATTTTAATACCAGATCGATGGCTGGTTTCGCGATCTTCGTAGATCAATAAATCTAAAAATTCCGCAATCAGCAATGCATCTTTTCCCAATCAGGGCGCAATTTGGTAACTTCGCCGACCAAACAAGAGGTATAAGCAAACATGGAATTGACAAAAAATTTTTTACCGGCGGCAGCAGAACAGAAATGGAGCAATCATTGGAAAAGCAAGAGCTATTTCAACAGCAAACCTGATGGCCGGAAAGCTTTTACAGTAGTAATACCGCCACCCAATGTGACCGGCGTGCTGCACATGGGTCATACATTGAATGAAACCGTACAGGATATTCTCGTACGCAAAGCAAGAATGAGCGGCTTCAATGCCTGCTGGGTGCCCGGCAGTGATCATGCCTCTATTGCGACCGAAGCAAAAGTGGTGCAAATGCTGAAAGAAAAAGGAATTGATAAGAACACCCTTAGCCGTGAACAATTCCTGGAATACGCATTTGAATGGAAGGAAAAATACGGCGGCATTATTTACAACCAGATAGACAGGCTGGGCTGCAGTGTGGACTGGAACCGGGTGAATTTCACGATGGATGATCATTACTACAAAGCCGTTATTAAAGTTTTTGTTGACCTGTATAAAAAAGGATTGATCTACCGTGGCGCAAGAATGATCAACTGGGATCCGGCTGCAAAAACAGCGCTCAGTGACGAAGAAGTGGAGCATAAAGATGTACAGGGCAAACTATATTACCTTACCTATAAGCTGGCCGATGAAAATGGCGTTGAATTACCCAACAGCATTACCATCGCCACCCAAAGACCAGAAACTATTATGGGCGACACCGCTGTTTGCGTGAACCCCGATGATGATCGGTATGCCCACCTGAAAGATGCGTTTGCATTAGTACCGCTGATCAACCGCCGCATCCCCATCATCTTTGATGAATATGTAGATAAAAGTTTTGGAACCGGGGCACTAAAGGTGACACCTGCCCATGATATCAACGACTACAACCTGGGTTTAAAACACCAGTTAGAAGTAGTAGATACATTAAATGAAGACGGCACACTCAGTGCAGCCGCGCAGATTTATATAGGCGAGGATCGTTTCATCGCCCGAAAAAAAATCATTGCCGAATTAAAAGAAAAAGGGTTTTTACAAAAAGAAGAAGAATACCAGACACGCGTAGGTTATAGCCAGCGTAGCGGTGCTGTGGTTGAGCCCAGGATTTCTACCCAATGGTTTTTAAAGATGAAGGAAATGGCGGAGCCCGCATTGAAAGCGGTTATAAACGGCGATATTAAAATACATCCCGGAGATAAGTTTCTGGCTACCTATAAATACTGGCTGGAAAATGTAAAGGACTGGTGCATTAGCCGACAGCTTTGGTGGGGACAACAAATACCGGCTTGGTACGATGACAAAGGAAATTATTTCGTTGCAGGAACCGAAGAAGAAGCACGCGCAGAAGCTAATTCAAAATTTAAAATTCAAAATTTAAAATTAACCAGAGACGAAGATGTTCTGGACACCTGGTTCTCTTCCTGGCTGTGGCCCATGGAAGTGTTTAACGGTATTACACAACCGGGAAATGCCGAACTGAAATACTATTATCCGGCATCCGTATTGGTTACCGGGCAGGATATCATCTTTTTTTGGGTGGCGCGTATGGTGATGGCTGGAATGGAATACGAAAAACAAATTCCTTTTCACGATGTGTATTTCACCGGTATGGTGCGCGACAAGCAGGGAAGGAAAATGAGTAAGCAACTGGGTAATAGTCCGGACCTACTCGGCCTGATTGATGCCTATGGTGCAGACGCCGTTCGTTTTGGTATCATGATTTCCTCTCCTGCCGGGAATGATCTTTTATTTGATGAGGCTTCGCTTGAACAGGGGAAATTTTTTACGAATAAATTGTGGAATGCATTGAAGCTGGTAAAAATGTGGGAAGGCCGGCAGGCCGTTACGCAGGAACCATTGCCCGATAGTTTCGCCGTTCTTTGGTTTGAAAACAGGTTGCGCGAAGTAAGAGCTGAGGTAGAAATATTGATGAGCCAGTTTAAATTGAGCGAGGCCTTAAAAACCATTTATTCACTTATCTGGGATGATTTCTGCAGTTGGTACCTGGAATGGGTGAAACCCGGTTTTGAACAATTGATGGATGTATCCGTGCAGGGGAAAACGGTACAATTTTTTACTGAACTGGTGCAGTTGCTTCATCCGTTTATGCCGTTTGTAACAGAGGAAATATATCATTTGCTGGAACAAAGAACAGACGATCTCTGCATCAAACAATTTGAACCTTTACAACAGGCGCAACAAAATGTATTGAATACCGGTGCGTTATTGCAACAGGCAATTACTGCCATCCGCGATGCGCGGAACAAGGCGCAGTTGAAACCGAAGGAATCGGTTGTATTGCATATTCAACCTGCCGAAAAGGATCACTATAAACATATCGAAGTTTTATTGGCCAAACAGGTAAATGCAAAAGCGATTCATTATACCGCCGACCCTGTTCCGCAAAGTATTGCGGTGGTAATGGGCAAAGACAAATTTTACCTGGTCACCGACCAGCCAATACAAACCGGTCATCAGAAAGAAGACCTGCTGAAGGAACAGCAGCACCTGAAAAACTTTCTTGCATCCGTTGAAAAGAAATTGAATAATGAACGATTTGTGCTGAATGCCAAACCGGAGGTGATTGACCTGGAAAGAAAGAAAAAAAGCGATGCAGAAGCGAAACTGAAAGTGATTGAGGAAAGTTTAACGGGGCTTTGAGGTCTAAGGTTTAATAGTCTAAAGTTTAAAGTTCCTTTGACTTCGCCAAAACCTTAAACTTTAAACCTTAGACTTTAAACTTCCTCAACGCTGAAACAGATTCACCGGCAGTATAAATTCAAATCTTTCCGAGCCGGTTCCGCCGTATAAATCACGATCCAACAGGTGACTGTAGCGGAAACCAAAATTCACCGGCAATTCGTTCCACCATTTGGTATCAAAGAAGATCTCTGCACCGGTTGATCGAAAACTGGTATTGAGGCGTGCGCCATTGGTATAGGCAACTTTACCAATCGTATAATCATAAAATGCGTTCGCCCGGATTCGCTGGAAATAAACAATATTGGCAAAACCCCAATCGGGATAGGCCAATGGCAGATGATAGTTAGCGCCCCATTTATACAAATTACGGAGATTGGGCGATTCATATCCCCTCGAAAAAGGAAAACTGTTTGAATAACGGTACTGGTTAAGCGTATCACGGTTTTGGAAAGCCAGGTTGAAAACAATATTGTGAGAAAGCGCAAACCCCGGAAAATAAAAACTACCTGAAGCCAGGAATTGCCTGGCCGATACCGTTTGCACTGCATTACGATAGCTCAGCAGCACTGACTGCGCGAAACGCGGGTAAATATTTTTCCTGGCCTGCTGCAACTGGTGTGTAAATGAAATATAAGAATTGATATAACCCAGATGGCCGTTGTCAAGCGAATCTTTATACAGGCCGGTATAAGAAATTGTCTTCAATACATAGTCTGCCCCAAACGTAAGATGGACAAGACTTCTTCCTTTGCTGAGATTGAGGGGGACACTCAGCCCGGCATTGACCTGTCCTTCATTCCAGTAAACCGGCGTGGTGGGTGAAATAAAATCACGCCTGTCAAAAATATAGTTGGCGCCGATATTAATATAAGGGAATAAGCCTCCGTAAGTAAGCGTGGTACCTACCTGCTTGTATTGTTCATCGCGGTTATAGGCAACAAACAGTTCAGATTCCATAGTATTGAGCACGTTGTTGCCTACCAGCGAAAAACGATAGTCCGGGTCTTCTACATAAGGCAGCAGGCTATGGAAATTAAACAAGCCGGTTAGTTGGCCATATTTTTTTACCGGCAGGTTGTTGGCCTGCACAGCGGCCAGTAAACCCGATGCACTGTTTTTGGAAAAATCAATACCGAAAGTTTGCGCTGGTCTTGTCCATTCATTATTATCCACGGCAGACCAGCCGGCATCGGTTTGATCTATCTCCTGCAGGCGGTAACCGTTTGCTGTAAAACTGGTGAACAGTAATTTACCCCGTACAACAGTGGGTTGGTAGGCGCCTATCCCTTGCTCGGGAACCGTCAACCGAAATATTTTTTTTTCATTCAGCACATAGGCAAACAACCGATCATAACCTTTGTCAGCCGCAGTAAAATAAATAGTATCTCCCTGCAAAACCGGGTTACCCAGCACACGCCAGGCGGGTTCGGTCAGGTATTCAACTTTACCATCATTTAAATTAATCATGGCCAGCGCCATCTGGCCTGCAGGCTTCCTAACGGCCACCACCACCTGCTTTTTATTGACAAATTTGGGATAGGTGTAAAACAATGAGTCCGGATTGGGCACTTCTTTAATAATACTACCCGTCACGGCATCCAGCAGGTTCAGTGCGCTATGTTTGCCCGGTTGTATGTTTACGGCAACAATCGTTTCTCCGTTTTCACTGATATCTGGTGAGAAATATTTTGATTTCCGGGTAATCGTTTTTTGTATACCGGTAGACAGATCAAGCACCTGCAGTTCGTTATAGTCGTTCCACGCCCATCTTACTGCGGGTCGGTAAGAAGCATAGACAATTTTGCCATTGCGGTAAGAAAACTGGTTATCGTTGGATACATCTTTTACCCGGACTGTCCGTTCTGTTTCGCCCTGTTTTTCAACAAATGCAGACGGCTTTTTATAGCTTGTTTTTACATACACGATGCGGCCACTATCTGCATAAGCCGGGTACTCCTGGTCGGCAATAAAACGCCGGTGCTTTCCCAATTTTACCTGTTCATTCGCTGATTGATTTTTGAAATAAGCGAGGGCATCATTTCTAAATGCAGGAAAACTTTTACCGCTGTATTCCTTCACTGCCCGCTGAAACGGATAAAAAAGACCTCTATAGGAAGCTGCATCATGGGTCACTTTTCTCCAGAAATCGTCCCCGAATTTTTCGCGCCCATAGGCTACCAGCATATATCCGAGCCTGTAATGATCAGGCGTAAAATCGCGATAGGAACCGTTCCGCAATTTCATATAACTATAATCTTTGCCGGCCAGCCACAATGCCCGGTAATCGTTGAAGAAAAAAGGCAGGCGCCCCCTGCCCTGCTGGCTTACCAGTGTTTCCTGGAAAACGGCATCTCCTTCCCAAAACCAGTTGGGGATGGCCAGTGCATTCGCCAGCTCCTGGCCCTGCTGACCAAATACGATCCTGAAAACATGTGAAAGACCTGTATTGAAATTATTATATTGCTGCACATGCCGGTATTCATGAATGGCCAGCAAATCCTGCCAGCGAAGACTGCCCAGTTCGAAACTATTTTGAGATGGGGTTAAATAAAATTCGCTCCGGAACGGCCCCAGTGCTACATAGCCATTCGATACGGTTGTAGTTGGATGCAAGACAATACTTATCCGGCGTTGCCGGGAACCAATACTGCTGAGGGTTTGCTGGTTCAATAAACCCGCTATGGACGCAATACGGGCCGCTGATGAATCCATACCTGCCGGAAAAATTACTTTTGCAGCATTGTTGTTTATTTGTTGCCATTTATAGGAAGGCGGGTTACCCCCGAACCGCTGGGCACAAACTGCGGTACAACACAAAAAGGCTAAGAAAGAACAGGTAAATAATTTCATACAGTATGAAAAATAAATCGGGCTTGGGGTTAAATATAAGCTACCGCTGGTAAATTATTGGTAATATTAACTAAAAAACCGCATGCTCTTACTGGCGCTGGCCATTGCACCCGGCCTTGCTATTATCTTATATATCTACCGCAAGGACCGGTACGATAAGGAGCCCATGAAATACCTGCTGGTTTCGTTTGCGCTCGGGATGCTGAGTACCATACCGGCCATTATCATACAAATGGTGGCAGGTAAAATATTCGGAGATATCAGCAGCTATTCTACCATTGCTTTCGATGCATTCTTTGCGTTTATCATTGTAGGCTGCAGCGAAGAAGGCAGTAAGTTTGCGATGGTGCGATTGTATGCTTATCCAAAAAAAGTATTCGACGAGCCTTTCGATGGCATTATCTATTCAGTAATGGTAGCGATGGGTTTTGCCACCGTTGAAAATATTGGTTATGTAACCAGCCACGGTATGGGTACGGCCGTGATGCGTATGTTCTTATCCGTTCCCGCCCACGGTGCTTTCGCTATCATCATGGGGTATTATATCGGCCTGGCGAAATTCAATAAGGAGAAATCAGTATATTATTTTATTAAAGGACTTATATTATCCATTTTTTTTCACGGCGCCTTCGATTTTTTCCTGTTTCTACAAGACAATATCCAGGTGCAGCAATACCTGAGCGAAGGCTTGCTTTTCCTGGGCGCTATCGCCTCCTATTATTTTGCCGTGCGATTAAGTATCCGTTCAGTGCGTTTACACCGTGAATTGTCGAGGCTTGATCATGAAAGAAGAAATGAGGAGAGCAAGCTATAAGCTGTTAGCCGTCTGCGGCAATATGACAAATATCATTAAACTTACAAATGTTTCGACCAGGGCTAATAACTAATAACTAATAGCTAACAGCTAAAGGCTTCCCTCAGCTTCCTTGCCCATGGCCGCGGCCTTCATTTGCCGGGTGGTTTCATGTCCCAGGTATTTTTCTATGCGGGCTTCAATAAAATAAATCAGCGGAGTTAAAGCGATTGCCACAACGCCCTTGTAAGCGTAATTCACCATTCCAATAGCAAAAACTTTTTGCCAGCTCCAGTCCTTACCCAGTTTAAATGCAATAAATAAAACAATAAAACTGTCTACCAGTTGTGAAACCAACGTAGAGCCTGTGGCACGCAGCCACACTTTTTTATCGCCCGTTGCTTTTTTAATGCGGTGAAAAACGGTTACATCCACTATCTGGCTTACCAGGAAAGCTGTAAGACTTCCGAAGATAATCCACATGCCCTGGCCAAATATGGAATTGAATGCTTTTGACATATCCGGAACACCGTCCTGTGCGCCGGTGCCAAACCAGAAATCTGCTGCAGGTACGCGCATGGCCATATAAAACATAAGAAAAGCATACGAAATCAACGCAACAGCAGTATAGGAAATACGCCGGATGGCTTTGGGTCCGTAGAATTCATTTACAATATCGGTAATTACAAATTCCAGCGGCCATAATAAAACACCGCAGGTGAGGCTAAGCGCCAGGCCTTTCTCACCAAACAACGAAAAGCTGAAAGGATGAAGACCGAATAATTTTTCGAGTGAAAATATTTTGGTACCAATGCATTCTGCTATCAAGGCATTAGCTACAAAAAAAGCAGTAATGAAAACAAAAATTTTTGTTGGCCTGTCTTTAAGAATATTTTTTATCATTTTATAAATATGTACAGTTGGGCAATTAAAAAAACAACATTGGCGAGCAATAGCCAGCGTGGCACTTTTCCTGCCAGCCTTTTGCGGAACCAGTAGAAACAGGTAAAGAGATTGACCAGGAAGTTCACGATATTGGCCGTGATTAAACCTGTAACAATGATGGTGGATTGCAGATCTCCTTTTGGCAAAATTGTATAATATTTCATACACCAGGTAGCCAGCCAGCAAAGGTTGGCGATGAAAGCAAGTTTATGCCAGAATGAAAGTTTATCCATAAGCGGTTACCAGTAAAAATATAGATTCCTTACAACTTTTCCGTGTTATATCAGGGAAGTACTAAAGCGGCGACCGTGCTCATTTTCTCAAAAAAATAAATACCGCCCCAATCAATGTAAGCACAATCACCAGCTTACGGTAGCTGTTGTCTTTGATACCTGATACCATCCGCATACCCATCAGAAAACCTGCAACAAGCGCCGGCAACAATAACAGATCGGTAGCAAGTGTTGTGCCCGTAATGTTTTTCCAGTAAAATACCTGGAAGGGTAATTTAAAAAGATTCATGGCAAGAAATACCCAGGCAGCCGTTCCAATAAAATCGTTTTTGCTCAATTGCATCGCTAAAAAATAAATATTGGAAAAAGCACCGGCCAGGTTGCCCAGCATGGTGGTGAAACCCGATACCAGTCCCATCCCCGCTGTAAATAATTTGTTGCCCGGTACTACCACCGTTTTCCGCCATTCCATCACTACCATAATGATAACGGTCAGCATAATAATGACCGCCATTATCTTCCTGAACAATGCTTCATTCAAATCTTTACCGGTATACACGCCAATAAGAATACCTGCCATCATCCAGGGAACCAATTTCCAGAAAAGCGGCCATTTTACATGACGATGATAATAGCATACGGCCATAATATCCGCCGCACAAAGCAACGGCAACACAATGCCCGTAGAGGCCTTGCTGCCAAAAACTATGGCCATTAACGTTACATTTAGCATATCGATTCCTTTCAGACCAGCTTTCGA
>Ga0157378_10004281_pt1 | contig 12566 bp, 9 predicted proteins | sample M65metaG_FD_115309 | JGI IMG/M metagenome (GOLD analysis project Ga0157378, IMG submission 115309) | Miscanthus rhizosphere microbial communities from Kellogg Biological Station, Michigan, USA - M6-5 metaG | ecosystem: Host-associated > Plants > Roots > Rhizosphere > Soil | place: USA: Michigan...
CCCATTTTGCCTTTGTTCGGGCCATCGCCGGGCCATTGCGTATGTTTCGAAGCCTGCGGCCAGCTGCTCTGCGGTGTCGACGGCGGGCGAGCGCCCGACCATACTTCTTCCATCAAAGGGCCGGACCGCGGCGGGGCCACTTCACCATCGACGCCGGGAACGTAAGCGGAGCGACCGCGGGCCGGAAGGTCAATCATGTAAATGGTATAGCCGCGGTTGACGAAGTCGTACGCCCAGCCTGGCCGGCCATCGGGAGTTTGCAGCAGCGCGACATTCGTCTCGCCGCCACCCGCTTGCACAAAAATAATGGGGTATGGATAACGGACCTTTCGCGGCACCCACGTTTCCACATACATGGCCCCGCGCATCACTTCCTGCCCAGGCTCCCCTACCCATTTGCCACCGACGTAGAAATGGCCTTGGCGGGCAATATTCGCCGTGGAGAATGTCGGCACGGACGTCAGGGGCGGAACGACCGGCACATCCTTAGGCGATTGTTGCGCGATCGAGCGAGCGACCAGCACTACGGCCAGCACGCCAAGAAATACAATCAATATTTTGGCAAGTCTCATCACATTCTCCCCTGGAGACACTTCTCAGTTTTGACGTTTCCGTGTGTGGGCTATTAGAGCGCACCTTGGAAAATTGTCAAGCATTCGGGAACTGCTTCTACCCGGGCGGGCGGCTGGGCGGCATATCCTCGTGGTGCAGGGTTACGTGGCCTTGGGAATATTGCTTGTGGGAGTCTGACGGCTGTGGAACTAAGAAGTGTTCGCGAACGGCGAACCTTTTCATCGGCGGAAGGTGGAGATTTTCGGGAGAGGCAAAACTGTTGGCTCTGCTACTCCGTGAACACGATCCCCACCGCAGTTCTATCTTTATCCTCCTGCGGTTCGATGCGCACCACGTACCCACGCAGACGCAACGGGCTGTTGGCGGAACCGTCGATTCCGGGACTATCCAATTGCACTTGCAACTCGGACTGCAGCTTGGGGCTATGGTCCAGATAGATGAGCGCGCCTTGCAAGGTGAGATCGCTGATCACGGTTTCCTCTTCGAAGGCGTGCCCCGAATCTGTAAATCCGGAAACGCGCGCTCGAAAATGGGTGTCCCGGCGGAGTCCCTCGCGCGAGGTGGGGATCACGACGTCCAGATCATCCTGTCCGATGGTCATGACCATGCCTTCCGCGGCAGCCCACACGTTTGGGAATTCTCCCCGAGCATCGCGCAAGAGGTTGTCTACGGATTTGTCGGTTGAATCCGGGTCATGGTGAAACAGCACAAGATTTTTGACGCCCACTTCCCGCGCGATTTTTACTCCTTCGCTCCAGGACGAGTGGCCCCACCCTTTGCGCGTCGTGGCCATCTGATCAGGCGTAAACTGCGCGTCGTTGATGAAAATATCTGCGCCCGCGGCAAGTTCCCGCAGGCTCTTGTCCAGCTTCGGATCGCCGGGCTCATTGTCCGTGGCATAAACAATCGTTCCGGCGGAAGTCTCAAATCGAAAGCCCAAACATCCCTGCGGATGATGCAGCCACTGGGCCGTTACTCGCGCTCCCGGTACGCAAATTTCATCTCCACCACTGACTTCGGTGAATTCACGCTTCGCGCACATGGCGTTCAGGTCCACCGGGAAATAGGGATAAGCCATTTGCGCTTCAAACACGCGCTTCAAACTGCCGGCTCCAAGATATTCAGACCTGAAACTATAAAAGTGAAAGCGGTTTTGCTCGGCGTACAGGGGCGAGAAAAACGGGATGCCCTGTATGTGGTCCCAGTGATAGTGGGTCACAAAAATATGCGGCTCGTGCTTTTCAGGCTCCTGCGCGGCTTCCAAGTGGCGGCCCAGCATGCGGAGTCCGGTCCCGCAATCCAGAATGATACGGGATCCCGACGGGGTAATCAGTTCCACGCAAGCCGTATTGCCGCCATAGCGCCACGTGGTTTTGTCCACCGTGGGAGTCGAACCGCGAACACCCCAAAAACGAAGCGTGGCCACGCGGTCCCCGGAGACCTTGCGCGATGGCTTGGCCAGAGGCTCGGCTGCGATGGAGTAGGTAGAGGGCACGTAAACTCAAAAGAATGATCTTTTTTATACTAGGGAGCGTATCCGGCTAAGTCAATTAGCTTCCACGGTAGATGTGCGTGGAATGAAAGAGTGACGAAACGGTTTCCCAAGGTTCAACTATTCGTCGGGGATGGACTCCAAGTACAATAGGCTCATGCACGTTCACGCTCATGGCCACGATCATTCCCACGGCCATTCGCACCCTTCCGCAGAGATGACCAGTGGGGTATTAGCCGCGGCGGTCGGGGCCACGTTTCTGCTCGTGATTGCCGAGCTTGTGGGTGGATACTTCGGCCATTCCATTTCTCTGGTCAGCGATGCGCTTCACAATCTGTCCGACATCCCCACCCTCCTGATTTCCTGGGTCGCGTTGCATTGGGCCGCGAAGCCCGCCGACCACGAACGCACCTACGGCTACCAGCGCGCCGGCGTGCTGGCGGCATTTACGAATGCAATTTTACTGGTGCTGGTATCGTTCGGACTTTTCTATGAAGCATTCGAACGCTTTCTTTATCCAGTGGCGGTTCATGAAAGCTGGATGATCGGCGTCTCGGTACTGGCGCTGGCCATCAACGGAGGGATTACCCTGGCCCTTGTTCGCAGCCGGCGAGATTTGAATCTGCGCAGCCTGCTGATTCACAACTTCGGGGACGCTATTTCGAACATCGGCATTTTGGTGGGAGCCATTGCCATTCGTATGACAGGCGCGCAATGGCTCGATCCATTGATCGGTGTCGCCATTGCCGCCATGGTGCTGTGGTCAACCAAGGGCCTGCTGCAGGAAGCTGGGAACATCCTTCTGGAAGGTCTGCCGAGGGGCATAAAACTTGAATCCGTGGCGCGCTCCATCCTGGCCATCAAGGGCGTTCAGGAAGTCCACGACATACACGTCTGGACGATCGGCACGAATATGGTTGCGCTATCCTGCCACGCGCGCATTCCCGACATGCACATGGACGAAAGCGAAAAGATACTGCAGGCGGTGTGTGCGCGGCTCGAACAGGATTTCCACATCACGCACATTACAGTGCAATTCGAACGCGCCGGTCTGCCGCTGGAAGCCGGTTACATCATGCCGCAACCCGTGCAAAGCTCGAAGTAGAACAGGCTTTAGCCTGTTTCTTTGACGTCCGCCAACTGCATAAAAATCAACACAGAACAGGCTGAACAGGCGGCTGAGAAATCAAAAATTCTGTCATTCTGAGCGAAGCGAAGAATCTCTCTTTCTTTCTTCTCTCGTACGTAAATCCAAGAGGGATTCTTCGCTTCGCTCAGAATGACAGAACAAGACATTTTTCCGTGGCCTAGTCAGTTAGCCTGGTTTCTTTTAACTTCCGCCAACTCCACAAAAATCGACACAGAACAGGCTGAAACCTGTTCTACCAAAAAAGTCCAAAGCGCTTTAGAAAATTAATTGTGAATCTGTACGGTGGTCCCGCGGGCTTCGTTCATCTCACGGGTGGCATCGGAATCAACATCGGATACCGCGAGCGAATGGCGAACGCCTTCGGGCGTCACGTAGTGCACTTGGTTGCCGACGACGGAGAAGACCGAAGCGAATAACACGCGACCGTCGCGTCGAACCAGTATGAAATCTCCGACCTCGCGAACAGGGGCCGTTGCTTGAGAATCTGGGATGGAATACTCGCGACCGGCGGCAGCGATGCGTGAGTCGGCGGCGCCTGGTCCCTGCTGCTGCGCGGGAGCAGGCTGCTGGATGACGATAATTTGCGGCTGGGGCGCGAATTGCTGGGCGTATTGTTGCTCTGGCTGTTGCTCCCCTTGATCGTAGACTGTGTCATCAGAATAATACGGGTAAGAATAGTAGGGGAATCCGCCCCAGAAGACCGGCACGAAAGTACCCTGATTCGAATGACTGTGGTGTCTGCCGCGGAACGAATCGCGCTGCGAGGCTCCACCGACGGCCGCCAAGTGCGGGAAGTCAAAACCCAAGCCAGGCGACCCGGAGGTATCGAAATTAAAGGAATTTCCGTCCGACGCGAAACCGGAGACCATTCGCGCGTTTACCGGAACTTGTACGGTCCGAGCTTGTCGATTGGCAGGAATTACAGTCACGGCCGCCCCGGTTGTCGGGGCCGGAACTCTCGCCGGAGTGCTGGCATGCTCGGGAGTTCGCCCCGCTGGAGAGGAACCGTTACGCGTCTGGGCCCCGGCCACATTGCACGCCAGAAGCCCGGAGAGTACCGCACCAAATAGCTGGAGTTTTGAGATCATCTTGAGAGTTCCCATTATTTCAGATGCATCGCCCGGAGTCGAGGTTGCAGTTTTTACCCCCAAGGTCTTTCTCGCGCGCCAGCCTATGCACCTTCTGAGCAAATTTGAGCACCAAATCGTGCCGGTAGACGCAGGAGTGCACTTTGGCGGCTCTTCCCGGCTGTAGACAGGCCAGGACGCGTCTCGGAAGCAGCGGCCGTGGGTCTCGCACTCTTCCCACGTTAGCCCGGTTGTGCTATAACCGTCGGGCCGTGGAGCGAACTATGGAAGTAGAAGCAAGTCGAGGCGTAATTCGCAAGGATTCGGACAGCGAGGAACCGGCGCAGGAGCATCCCATTAGCTTCTGTCCGGTTTGTTCCGAGCGGCTGGAGCCCAGGCGTTGCAAACTTGTCTGCTCCAGGTGCGGGTATTACCTGTCTTGCTCGGACTATTATTGAATTCGAGAACCGGCTTATTTCCCGGAGCGGAAAGAAAAAGTTCACCAGAAAGTTTTCGTCAGGAGGATAGACCGTGGCACTTAAAATGACTGATCGCGTGGTGGATGGAGTAGCAGTGGTGGCGATGGAGGGACGCATTGTTTTGGGCGAAGAAAGCACTGCGCTGCGCGAAAAAGTGAAGTCGCTGCTTGCCTCCGGCCAGAAGAAAATTGTTCTCAATATGGACAACGTCACTTACATCGATAGCTCGGGGCTGGGCGCCCTGGTTGCGGCGCACACCAGCGCGCGGAGCCAAGGCGCGGCTCTGAAACTATGCCACCTCGGCTCGAAATTTCAGGAAATCCTGCAGGTCACCAAGCTGTTCACAGTATTCGAGGTTTTTCCCACGGAATCGGCGGCCATCGCCAGCTTTAAATAAATCTGCGGATTCGATCGATCGCCGCCGCCGGTGTGAAACCGGCGGCGGTTTTTTTATAAGCCGTTGTCCCTAAGCCGTCTGCGTTGCCGGCCAAAATCGTTCGCCCTGCGCGGAACGCAAGGCAGACTTTCATTCGCGCTAATTCAGGTCGCGCAAGGACACAATCGCGCGGGCTGAACAGGCTGCGGAAAAACTCAAAACGCTGTCATTCTTCGCTTCGCTCAGAATGACAAAACAGTCATTTTTTCCGCAGGCTGCGCAGCCAGCGCCACTTCAGCAGTTCAGAACGAATATTTGAGCCAGAGTTTTATCTGGCGCCCGCCGTTGATCGTAATGGCCGTGTTGTTGAAGTTTGTGTCCGTCATCGTGTACGACGGAGTAAATAGATTTGGATGGTTAAACGCGTTAAACAACTCGATGCGAAGCGACAGCTTTTGATTGTCCATTTTCCAGAAATGGACCGGAAAATCGCGTTGCACCGCCGTGTCGAAGAAAACCTGTCCGGGGCCGTGGATCGAATTGCGCGGAACGTTTCCGGGAGGGCCCACGATCAAGCCGGCCGAATTGACCGTTTGCGCAGGCACAATGAAATGATAATCACTCTCAGGCCTGGATGGGCACGGACCGAAAGTGGTAGTGGCACAAACGAAATCGTAAATAACTCCGGGAGTAAAACCGGCAAAAAGATTGCCGCCATCAATGCCGAGCATATCAAGCGGCGCGGCCGGATTGGACAGGTCTGGGCGGGCATTGGAGTGGAAATTGAAAAGGCTGTCGAACCCGACCTCGACGGTGTTCGGTGTGCCCGTTTCGAGGGTTGCAACACCCGACCACTGCCACTGGTCCGTGAGGGCCCTCAGGAAGGCATTGCGATGGAAATAGGGAATTTGCCAGACATAGGCAACCGTGAACCGGTGGCGCTGGTCAAAGATGGAATGTCCCCAGTCTGATTTCTGGTTCATGAGATCTTGTGAGTAAGACGGCAGATCGACCGATGGAGTGCTCTCCACGCTGAAGATCTCTGATGAATCATCCCGATATTTCGAGAAGGTATAAGCGGCACGCAGAACTAAAGTGTGAAGAGTTCGTTCGAGTTCGAACTGGCCGGAATCGTACCTCGAATCGGCGCCATTCGTTCGAATGCCGATCTCGCCGAATACCGGATTCACAAAGGCGTAATTAAAAGTTGAATCCAGGCCCATCGCCGGATTGTAGTCCTGGTTGGTGAAGAGGTGTTCACCCCGCGTGCCAACGTAAGCAAGAGTCATCACGAGCCCCAGCGGCAACTCGCGCTGCACGTTCAAGTTCCATTGTTGCGTCAACGGGTTATGGAGATTGCTCTGCATGCTCTGGTTAAAAAAGGTAGGATCCGGGGCCGGCGTGATGGCGCCGATTCCTGCCGTGGATGCGTTTGCCGTCCCACGACCACTCGCGGCAGAAGGCGCTGTTCCGCCCAGCGTGTTCGGCTGGGACTCCGCCGAATTGTCCAAAATGTTGGAAAACAATCCGTCGTAAAAGATCCCGTACCCCGCGCGAATGGTGGTCTTGCCTTCTCCGGTCAGGAAGCCTCCCCAGCGCGGCGTGTATGCCAAGCCAATGCGCGGAGCAAAATTCCTTTTATCCGGAACCTGTTTGAACGAGAAGGCGTCCGCATAATTCGCGGGATCCGTAATATTCAGGGCCCCGAAGCCTTGGGCAATGTTGAAGGCCGGGAATGGAAGTACATTCGCCAGCGCGCCCCAATATTCGTACCGCAATCCCAAATTCACAGTCAGGTTGCTCTTGATTCGCCATGTATCCTGGACGTAAGGAGCGAACATCGTAGCGCGGGAGTTAACGTTCGGGTTGCCAAAGCCCCTGGAAATGCTGCCCGGATTCTGGCCAATAAAATCGTCAATGAAATTTCCAAGGCTTGTAAATCCACCACCAAAATTGTACTCCAGCGTACCGCGTGTATTCAGGGGGAGTTCGTCGTGCAGGCGCAGGAAGGTGAGGTCGCCACCCACCTTCAAAGTATGGTTACCCCTCGTGTAACTCAGAGCATCCTGCACCTCCCACATTTTGTGGCCTCTGCTTTGTGGAAAAGTGCTGTCGACCCCGATTGCGGGGAAATTGATGTCGTTGCCGAATTGGGTCCATGGAATATTCGCTAACGGGCTGGCCGCCGTTTCGGGTGTCAAGCCAAACGAGAAGTTAATGTCGTTGTAGGACAGCCGCAACTCGTTGAGCAGATTTGACGAAATCGCGCGTGCCCATTGGCCCCGGTAAATCTGTGCGGGGCCGCCTTGTTGAGTTTGAAAATTGGGCAGTGCATTGGGATTCGCGAAATTGTCCGGAATCAGAGTTTCATTGCTACGAATCACGCTGCCCGTCAGGGTATCGCGATCCGTAAAATGCCAGTCCATACGGTAGTTCCACTCGTAGGAGTTGGAAGCCAGTCGGACATCCTTAACCTGGAACGGTCCAATCTCCACGTCGGGACGGCCGCTTCCGAGAGCAACCGTTGTGCTTGGGGAAGTCGGTGTCCCGACGAGCGGTCCGATTGCCGCGAGTAGAAGAGAGATATTCGGATTTGGCAGCAAAGACTTCAGGGTTGCAATTCCTGCGGCCGTCGGCAAATTGAAGCCGTTCGGTCCGGCAGCCAGTTGCCGCTCGCGGTCCCATTGGGCGGTACCAAAAGCGAAAAGTTTGTCTTTCTTGATCGGGCCGCCTACATCAAATCCGAACGTGTTTTCGTTGTCGAAGGGGTTTTTGCTGATCGGATTGACAACCGCGTCCTCCGCCGGGATCGCGGCCAGGGCGGAATTACGATTAATCTCCCACAAGTCTCCATGAAAATTGTTCGTGCCGCTCTTGAAAATATAGTTGGTGACGGATCCGCCGCCGCGTCCATACTCGGCCCCATAGGAGTTCGTCAGGATGGTGACCTCCTGAATTGCTCCATAGTTCAACGGCTGGAATGCTTGTCCGGCGATTCCGTAGTCATTGTTGTCCTGGCCGTCGATCAGGAAATTGTTGGCGCGCGGGCGCGTACCGTTCACCGAAAAGCCGAATCCGTTGGTGGTCTTCGATTGCACCGCGCCCTGTCCATCGGGAATATCGTGGACTCCAGGGAGCGTCAAAGCCAGTTCGGCAGGATTTAAGGTTCCATATGGCAATTCCGCCAGTTCCTGGCGGCTGATGTTTCCTCCAAGCTGTCCGGATTGCGTATCGATGGCCTGTGCCGCGGTGGCGTGTACCTCAATCGTTTGTTGTGCGGCTGCAAGGGCCAGTTTTCCGTTGATGGTCGTCGTTAGCGATCCATTGATGACCACATCGGCGACGGTCAAAGTATTGAAGCCCGAAGCCGAGATGCTGACGGTATACGTTCCGGGTTGCAGTCCCTCAAGACGGTATGCACCCACCGGATCAGTACGAGTTTCATGGGGCTGCCCGTATGCGGCACTCACAGCCGATATCGCGGCCTTGGGCAGCACAGCCCCGGTCGGATCCGTGATCGAACCAACGAGCGTGCCGTTGCTTGTTTGCGCCCAGGCGGCATCAGATGCCAGTACTGCCAGTACGAAAATCGCGGTCCGCAGTACACTATTTGCCGTCTTCATTCTTCCCCCTATTTTCAAACTTTCCCGATTTGCGGCACGGACACACTGGTGAAGCGGATCGCTCGAACCTCCGACGGCAAAGCGAGTCAGAATGGAGAAAAACTTGTACCAAGTTGACCTCACAAAGTGGGATTCCGAGAGCCGAGAGGCCCCAAAAGACAACGAACCCAATGTAAAACGTGACCTCGTAAGGATAGGAGACTAAAGTCTTGCAGGTCAACGTTATAAAATGGATTGTTTCGATCGTGTTAACGACGTGCTACTAACCGAATGACAAAAGATGGCGCTTTCCCCGCCGGTGTAAGCGCCCTGTTGAGGCAATGCAGCGTGAAATTCGGAGGCCTTGGAAGATTTGATTTTACAGAAACAAAGCGGGAACGACCGATCGTGCGCACACTTCGATCCGCCCGCTCCGGATATCAGCCTGTTCCTCCTGGCGGGGCTCGCTAATTCCCGCCCGCGAGGTTAGTTTCGGTCATTGCTTTTAAGCGATACATCGTGATGCCGCTCATGAGCTTTGGGAAGAAATCCGTGGACTTTTGCGGCAGCACCTCGCCGCCCATGGCCATTTCTGCCACCGTTTCCACGCTGACTGGATTCAACAAAAAACAAATTTGTGCGCGACCCGAATCTACGTCCGCGATGGCCGCGTCCATCTCGCGTTCATAAGTAATGTTTTTCTCCGTTTTGACGGCGTCCTGCGTAATATGCAGCCCACGCTCAAGAATCAGGCGGTGCAGCAACACCACGTCCAGTTTTCTCTGTGCCGGCGAAACCCCTTGCAGGAGCGTTTCGAGGTCGGCGTCCTTTTTCAAAACCATAATGTGGAACGCGCCATCTCCCGCATACGCGCCGACGGCCCGCTGTTCTTGGCCACGGAGCAAATCGCGGCGGAACTGTTCATAGGCTTTCGGGCGATCGGTGGCGCCGCTGCCGAACGGATACGTTGCGATGTCGAACGCGTGTTCCAATGCCGCGCGGAACTGCCCGAAGGAAAAATTCGGAACGTTGGCGACCACGCGATGCGTTGGCAGAATGGTGAGCCCTTCACCGGCAGTGTTGAACAGAGACATCATCACTTTTTCATAAGGCGCATTCAGGTCGGCGCGACCGGCGCGCGCGCGGCATTCATCGCGATAGGCCAGAGCGGTTTCGTAGCGATGATGGCCGTCGGCGATCACCAGTTTTTTGTCGGCCATCTCGCGGTGCACGGTTTCCAGGGTTTGCGCGTCCGTCACGGGCCAAAGTTTGTGCACCACGTCATATTCGTCGCGAATTTCGACTTGCGGTTTGGCGCGTGCCGCCGCATCCAGCAGGGCGTCTATGCGCATCGCAGCATCCTTGTAGAGCATAAAGAGCTGACCGGTATGGGTCTGCGTCTTCCGCAAGAGTTCGAGGCGATCGGCCTTCGGTCCGGAGAGAGTCTGCTCGTGCCGGAACACGATGCCTGCGGAGTAATCCTCGATGCGCCCGATCGCGATGAAACCCTTGCGCACGCGCCTCTCGCTTGAACCCGGCACGGTGTATTCCTGGAAGTAGGCGTACAGGGAAGGCGCTGGATCCTGGACAATCACGTTGGAGCGGATCCATTCGTCCAGGGTTTTCGCCGCGCGTGTGTACACGTTGTCCGCGGGCGTATCGTCAGGGCGCGATTTTCCCTTCTCAATCGGGATCAGATTGTACGGGCTTGCCGCCCCATATTTCTCCGCCATGGCCGGCGTGATCTTGTCATAGGGCTGCGTTAGCACTTTGGACGGCTCGACGACGGCCGGATTGTAGCGGTATGCCCGAAACGGAAAAATCTCTGCCATTCGCACTTCCTCCTGTTTTAAAAACGCACAGCCATACGCATTCAAGAAACTTATGTGCCACCCGCGGACTTTGCGGTGATGAAACGCGAGCCTCTATATTACAATTAATATTTTACAGGCGACGGCTCAAGATTTCAGACACACCGCCGACTCGATTTAGGACTCCATGGGGGAAAACATCACTCGCTTCTCGGACGTACGCGCCCTGATTTTCGATCTGGATGGCACGCTGATCGATTCCAAACTTGACCTGGCGCTGTCGGTCAATGCCACACTTGCCGAACTGGGCCGCCAGGCGCTGCCGCACGAACAGATTTTCAGTTATGTAGGGCAGGGCGCTCCGGCTTTGATCTCGCGAGCCCTTGGCAGTGACGCCTCGGAAGAAGATTGCATGCTGGGCCTGGAATTTTTCATCAAGTATTATTCCGCGCACAAACTAGACAATACAGCGCTGTATCCCGGCGTCCGCGAAGCCCTCGACGCGCTGAAGGGAATGCCTATGGCCGTGTACACCAATAAGCCCGTACGCGTGAGCCGCAGCATCATCCGGGGACTGGGAGTCGCGGACCATTTTCGCGCCGTGTACGGTGGCAACAGTTTTGTGCGCAAAAAACCCGATCCGATGGGCGTCGAAACGATCCTGCGCGAATTCGGCGCGGCGCCCAAACAGGTGATGATTGTCGGCGATTCCGAGGTCGATGTGCAGACCGCGCGCAATTCGCGCACCTGGGTTTGCGGAGTGACCTACGGATTCGGCAGCCACCGCTTCACGGAATTTCCGCCCGACCTGGTCATCGACAATCTCACGGAACTCGTTCCGCACCTTTCGGAAACCTCTGTGCGCTAGCGCCGCGCTACGTCACTGCACGCGAAATCAAGAGCGGCTCGGCTCCTTCTGCGAAGCGCAGAACCAGTCCCAGGTCTTCTTCAATCCGTTCTCAAATTCTACTTGCGGACAATAACCTATCGAACGTTGCGCGAGTGTGATATCCGCCTGCGAATCGCGAATGTCTCCTTCGCGCGGTGCGGCGTGTATTGCTCGAGCTGGGCGGCCAGTGATTTTTTCCAGCACGGTTAGCGTTTGATTTAGTGTGTACCGGTTTCCGGTGCCGATGTTGAGAATTAACCCCGGCGCATTTGTTGCTTCGGCGGATTGCAAGATTGCGTCCACCACATTTTGCACGTAGACGAAGTCGCGTGACTGCTCACCGTCGCCGTAAATGGTGATGGGCGTGCCGGCGAGCAATGCTGCGTTAAATATCGAAAGGACTCCGGAATACGGAGAGCCCGGATCCTGTCTCGGGCCGAACACGTTGAAATACCGCAGTGAAACGAATTCGAGGCCGTGCAAGTCCTGGAATACGCGGCCATAGGCCTCGCCCACCTGTTTGGAAAGGCCATAGGGAGAAATCGGTGCAAGACCAGTGCTTTCAGGTATGGGAAGAAGGGAAGCGATTCCGTAAACCGCGCAGGAGCTCGCGAACACTACGCGTTTCACTTTCGCGTCGCGTGCCGCTACCAGAACATTCAGCGTGCCGTTCACATTGATGAGATTGGTCTCGATCGGGTCTTTCACCGAGCGGGGAACCGACGTCTGCGCGGCAAGATGAACGATGCAATCGACGCCGCGGCACGCCTCGCGCACTGCGTTCAAATTGGTGATGCTCTCACGCATCAATTCTATTTTTGAGCCTACTTCGGCGATGTTCGAAATTTTGCCGGTGGAAAGATCGTCCAGCACGACAACACGGTGGCCGCGTTTTACCAGTTCCTCGACCGTGTGGGAGCCTATGAATCCTGCCCCGCCAGTCACTAGATAGCGCATCCGTTTCCTCTTCTGAAAGTATTACTGCGGAACACTGGTGACGATATTCATCCTTTTCCGATGCACGCGGGTGCCGTCACTCGCATCTAAACACCCGGGACGACATTAGTAGTTTCCAGACTGCTTTTTCTGTACCCTGAATATAGCGTGCCTCTGGGCGGCCTCACCAC
>Ga0157378_10004283_pt1 | contig 12565 bp, 9 predicted proteins | sample M65metaG_FD_115309 | JGI IMG/M metagenome (GOLD analysis project Ga0157378, IMG submission 115309) | Miscanthus rhizosphere microbial communities from Kellogg Biological Station, Michigan, USA - M6-5 metaG | ecosystem: Host-associated > Plants > Roots > Rhizosphere > Soil | place: USA: Michigan...
AGCTTGCCGAGCTCCTCCTGGGCGGCGTCGTAGTAGCGATCGACACGGCGCTGGTACGTGATGTTCAAGATGATGAGCAGTGGGAAGACGGCGACGGCCGCCAGCCCGAGATAGGTGTCGGTGACGAGCAGCCAGACGGCGGACAGGATCAGCATCAGCACGACGCTCGATGCGAAGGGCAACGGGTTGAGCACGTGTGTGGCCGCCTCGGCATCGACGCCGGCGCGAGTGATGACGTCGCCGGTGCGTTGCTGCCGATGCCACGTCACAGGTTGCTGCACGACCCGCTCGATGACCTCGCCGGTCAACGACTCGGTGACCCGCCAGGCCGTGCGGCCGGCGAACATGCGTCGACCGACGACACCCGCGGCACGGACCACGCCCACCAGGATCAGCAGGCCGAGCGTGATGGCCACGTGCGAGGCGGGCACGTGACCGTTTTCGAACCGGGGGACGATGAGCTTGTCGATGATGAGCCGAACCACCACCGAGGACAGCACCGTGCACGACGCATAGACCGCGGCGCACGAGACCGCCGTGAAGAACAGTCGCTTGTGATGACGCAACAGGCCGCGGATGAGGCGAAAAGCCTGGGTCAATCGACTGGCGTCGGGTGGAACGATTGTGCCGGCGCCTTCATTCACTTGTAGTGGTTCTATCAGAGCATCTCGCCGGTCCGCCCGAAATATGGGATGTCTTCGATTTGGCGCCTAGCGTTGCAGACCGTGAACCAGTTCGACGCCGGGCTCCTCATCTTGCGCGTGATCTTCGGACTTTTCCTGGCATACCACGGCTACAACAAGTTCTTCGGTGCCGCCGGTCTCGCCGGCCCGGCCCAGTTCTTCGAGAGCATGGGCATGCGCTGGCCGCGGTGGCAGGCGCGCCTCGCCGCCACGACCGAGGTCGCCAGCGGCCTGCTGTTGGCCGCCGGACTGCTGACCCCGTTGGCCGCCGCCGGCATGATCGGGTTGATGCTGGTGGCCATCGTCGCCGACCACTGGAAGGTGGGGTTCTTCATCTTCCTGCCCAACCAGGGCTGGGAGTACTGCGCCTCGATCCTCACCGCCGCATTCGTCATCGGGATGGTGGGTCCCGGACGATGGTCGCTCGACCACGCCTTCGGCATCGAGTGGAACGGTTGGAACGGTGCGATCATCGCCGGTGTGGTCGGCGTCGGCGCCGCGCTGTTGCAACTCGCGGTCTCCTACCGACCACGATCAACGGCATGATGATCGAAACGACGGCACCCCCTGAGACCCCGCCCCGGAAGTGGGTGCGCGCCTTGCTGATCGTTGTCTGCGGGCTCATCGCCGCGATGTGGGTGTACGCCTTCGTGTTCGCGCCGAAGAAGGGCGTGTACTTCGTCACCGACAAGGCCTGGCGCTCGACCGCCGACGACATCTGCGCGAAGGCCGAACAGCAACGACTGGCGCTCGTCGACACGGCGGAGGGCTACATCTCCAACCCCACGAACGAACAGATGCTGCAACGCGCCGACGTCGTTGATCGGGCCACCGACACCATCGAAGGAATGGTCGACGACATCGCCGCGCTGCCGCTGAAGAGCAGTGACGATCGCGAACGGGTTGGGGTCTTCCTCAAGTACTACCGCGTGATCATCGACGACCGGCGCAAGTACACGGCTCGCCTTCGCTCCTTCGATCTCGCGCCCTATCGCGAGACCCTCGTCAACGGCGGCCCGGTCACCAACGTCGTCATCGACTTCACGACAGGGAACGCGATCCAGCACTGCATGCCACCGGGCGAGCTCGGCGGCGACGTCTGAGCTACAGCGCGCCGGTGCGGACCCAGCCCTCACCTTCGACGTGGCGCCGGATCACGACCGCCGGCGCGCCGGCAGCGACGCAGTAGTCGGGCAGCTCGCCGGTCACGACGGAGTTGGCGCCGACGGTGACGTGCCGGCCGATCCGAGCCCCCGGCAGCACGACGGTGCCGAAGCCGAGCCAGGATCCGTCACCGATCACCACCGCTTTCTCCGGCATCAGCTGCTGCGAGATGGGTCGGGTGAGGTCTTCGTAGCCGTGGTTCTGATCGGTGATGTACACGTGGTGACCGGTCCACACGTCGTTGCCGATGTCGATCGACAGGTGCCCGACGATCCCGCTGCCCTTGCCGATGAGGCAACGGTCGCCGATCCGCACCACCGACTCGGTGAGGCACTGTTGGCCTGGCATCATGCCTGCGGACAACGTGACCTGCGGGCCGATCATCGTGCCCTCGCCGATGTGGATGTAGCGCTCGTTGAGGATCGTGTTGGCCGGGAAGCAGATGATGCTGTTCGACCCGAACCTGCCGAACCTTCGGCCCGCTCTGCTGCGTGGCCCGATCGCTGCGCACCAGCTCACACGGGCCCACGCCGACCGCACGACGGCGCCGCACAGCTCGTAGGTTGCGCCGCGCATCCGGTTCAGCACAGCGGGCAACGCTACCCGCACGGCGCGGGCCGCCTACCGTTCACGGAACCCGTTAACATGTCTTGCTCAACCGGCGGCGTCGAGCTACACGCCCCGCGATGAGGAGTCCGTAGATGACCAACGTAGGCGATGCCGCAGCGGCCGCCCTTCGCCACCCGATCGCCAAGGGGTGGTTGGTCCACTGTGTCACCGCGAGCGGCGCCATCTGCGGCATGCTCGGCATCATCGCCGTCTCCGACAAGCAGCCCCGCGAGGCGGTGCTGTGGTTGGCGGTGGCGATGGTCCTCGACGGCATCGACGGGCCGGCGGCACGGGCCTGGAAGGTCTGCGATCACGTGCCGCGCATCGACGGCTACACGCTGGATCTCATCGTCGACTTCGTCACGTGCATCGTCATCCCCGTCATCTTCCTGCACCAGTTCAACATGCTGCCCGACGGTGCGTCGCTGTACATCGGCGCGTTCGTCCTCTTCATGTCGGCACTGTGGATGTCGCGCACCGATCAGATGACCCACGACCACTGGTTCAACGGATTCCCGTGCGAGTGGAACATGGTCGTGCCGACGTTCTACTTGCTGCATCTCAACCCATGGGTCACGACGTTCGCATGCGTTGCGTTGGCGCTGACCCAGCTGACCAACTGGAAGTTCGTGCACCCGATGCAGGTCCGCCGATTCCGTCCGCTCACCGTGTCAGTTACGGTGATCTGGCTGACAACGGTGCTGTGGGTCACCGCGGTGAGCCCGCACCACGAGCGCGCATCGGCGCTCGGTACGGCGTTGTTGATCGCCTGCCCGCTGTACATCATCGGCATCGGCGTCTGGCGCACGATCGGCCATGGCGCGGTCGAAGCCGCCGTCGACGAAGCCCGCCTCACCACCGCCTAGACCGTGGGTCTCGACAGCATGGCCCTCGGCCACATCACCGACGTGCCGCGCCTGCTGGTCGGCCACTACCAACGACGCAGCCGCGGTTGGCGCACGGGCACCACGGTGCTGCGCATCGACGGCGGTGCGACGGCGTCGTGCGATGTGCGCGGCGGTGGCCCGGGAACGCGCGAGACGGATCTGCTCGATCCGACGGCGATGATCGATCGGGTGCACGCGATCTGCCTGTCCGGCGGCAGTGCCTACGGACTCGCAGCGGCCGACGGCGTGATGCGCTGGCACGAGGAGCGACGACTGGGGTTTCCCGTCGGGCCGGAACCGGATCGTGTGGTGCCGATCGTGCCGTCGGCAGTGATCTTCGACCTCGGTCGCGGCGGGTCGTTCACCAACCGTCCGGGCGGCGACTTCGGGTACCGGGCCTGCGGCGCAGCACGTGGCGGCCGCGTTGCAATCGGCGCGGTCGGCGCCGGCACGGGCGCCGTTGCCGGGGGTCTGCAGGGTGGCGTCGGCACCGCGAGCGTGACCCTGCCGAGCGGGATGATCGTCGGCGCCATCGCGGTGGTCAATGCCGCCGGATCGGTGGTGTCGACCGAGACCGGCCTACCCCGATTCCACGAGGGGATCGACCTTCGCCGCCCGTCTGCCGGCGAGAGGCAGGCGTTGCTCGAGGCCGTCACTCCCCCGACCGCGCCGCTCAACACGACGATCGGCGTGGTTGCCACGACGGCCGCACTGTCGAAATCCGAGTGCCGCAAGATGGCCTCGGTCGCCCACGACGGCCTGGCCCGCGCGATCCGTCCCGTGCACTCGATGTTCGACGGCGACACGATCTTCGCCGTCGCCACTGGCCAGGACGTGATCGAGGCAACCGACGCGGCGGGCCTGCGCCGCGCCGACACCCGCCCGGGAATGATCAACGCGTTGCTCGCCGCTGCCGCTGATTGCTTCGCGATCGCGTGCACACGTGCCGTGATCGAGACGACGTCGGTCGGCGGCCCGCCGAGCTATCGCGACCTGTGCCCCAGCGCGTTCCCGGCCGGGCAGGGCTGATCTCAATGTTGATCTGTCGCCAGCCGGACGAGATGCGCGCCTGGACCCGGGCCCGCCGTTCGGAGGGCCGTCGGATCGTTGCCGTGCCGACAATGGGCGCGTTGCACGCCGGCCACCTGGCGCTGGTCGAGGAGGCTCGCCGCAACGGTGACCTCGTCGTGGTGACCATCTTCGTCAACCCGTTGCAGTTCAACGTGCGCGACGACTTCGACACGTATCCACGTCCCATCGACGACGACCTCGAAGCCTGCCGAGCCGCGGGAGTCGACGCGGTGTATGCGCCGACCGCAGCGACGATGTACCCACCGGGCTTCCAGACACACGTCGAACCGGGCGTGCTCGCCGACTCGCTGGAGGGAGCAGGCCGGCCCGGTCACTTCCGCGGTGTCACGACCGTGGTCGCCAAGTTGTTCGGAGCCGTCGAGCCCGATGTGGCGATCTTCGGACAGAAGGACTTCCAACAACTCGCCATCGTTCGCCGGATGGTGGTGGACCTCGACATGGGCGTGACGATCGTTGCCGTGCCGACGGTTCGCGAGCCCGACGGCTTGGCGATCTCCAGCCGCAACCAGCGACTCACTGCGCTCGATCGCCGAGCGGCAGTGTGTCTGGTCGAGGCGTTGCGGATCGTCGAGGGGGCCGTGTCGTCGGGAGAGCACGACACGGCCCGACTGGAGTCGCTGGCCCGCGATCGCGTCGCCGCCGAGCCCCGCGCCGACCTCGAGTACGTGCGCATCGTCGATCCCGAAACACTCGACCCGATCGACCTCGTCGAGCACCCGGTCGTCGTGCTGATCGCAGCGCGCTTCGGCGATGTCCGCCTCATCGACAACCTGCTCATCACCCCCTGACACGAAAGCGTTTGACGACCGCGGCCCCGCATGCGGGCGCCAGTCGTCAGACGGTTTGGTCACACGAGTGCGTCTGACGATTCCCGCACACATACGGGGCGTGAGTCGTCAAACGGTTGGTCGTCGCCAGCCGACCGGTCAGCGGTTCGGGGCCCAGCCGGAGAGGGCGATGGCCATGGCGACGCCGTTGAGGATGGCGTGGGCGATCATCGTCGGCGCCAGACGGCGGACGAGGTACGCCGCGCCGCCGAGCACGGCACCCACGCCGCTGAGCACCATGATCAGCCCGATGTTGCCCATGCCTCGCGCCGGATCGAAGTGAGCCATTCCGAAGAGCAGCGCCTGCAACCCGACCGCGAACACGACGCTGTTGCGCGACAACAGGCCGCGCAGGACAACTCCACGAAACACGATCTCCTCCGCGATCGGGGCAGCGACCACCGCGAGCACGAGCAACGAGATGATGTAACCACGATCGCCATGAAGATCCGATACGTCCTTGACGTTGCTGGTGAACGGAATCTTCAGTGAGACCACGACCACGCCGACGATGACCTCGGCGATGACACAGGCGATCCATGTCAACGGACCCCAACCGATGTCGGCCCAGCGGATGCCGAAGCCGACGTCGGTGCGGAAACGGCCGGTGCCCCACTCCCGGCTGGCGTACCAACACCACAGCAGCGCCGGCACATATCCGACCACCGCGGTGATCGCCACGTACACGGCGATCGGCCACTCGAAGCTTGAAATCGCCTCGAGCAGATAGCGGCTGGCGATGACGGAGACGAGCAACGTGACGATGGCACCCCACGCCGCACGGATCGGCAGCGTCGGATGCGGCGGGACCGGCGCAGGCCCCGGCCAGGCGGTGTGGCTGGTCCATGCCCGACCGTCCCAGAACCTGACCGCGGCATTGTTCCATGGGTCCGGGAACCAGCCCGCCGGGGTCGGCAACATCGTGGTCAGCGTAGGGGCGGCGATCACCGATTGCGTAGTGTCGAGCGGATGACCGACCCTCGCCGCGTCTCCTTCTGGCTCGACTCGCTCCCCGCCGACCACAGCTTCGTGCAGCGCCCGAGTCTGCCCGGCGACGTGACCGCGGACGTCGCGATCGTCGGCGCCGGCTACACAGGTTTGTGGACGGCGTACTACCTCAAGCAGATCGAGCCGGGCCTGCGGATCGTGATGCTGGAGGCCGAGTTCGCCGGCTTCGGGGCGAGCGGCCGCAACGGTGGTTGGCTGTCGGCACTGCTGCCGATGAGCTTCGAGAAGATGGCCGCGCAACACGGCCGGCAAGGCGCAGTCGCCATGCAGCGCACGATGCATGACGCCGTCGACGAAGTCGCCAGGGTCACGGAGAAGGAAGGCATCGACTGTCACTTGGCCAAGGGCGGTTACCTCAACCTGGCCCGTAACAAGCCGCAGGTCGACAGGGTCGACGAGTTGCTGAAGTACTACCGGTCGTGGGGCTTCGGCGAGGACGACTATCGGTGGCTGCCCAAGGACGAGGCGTCGGCGCGGTTGAACGCCACCAAGTTGCTCGGTGCCGGCTACACGCCACACTGTGCCGCCATCCATCCGGCCCGGCTGGTGCGGGGTCTCGCACAGACGGTCGAGCAGGCCGGCGTCACGATCTACGAGGGGACGCGGGTCCTCGAACTCGAAAACCGCAAGGTGCGGTGTGAGACCGGCTCCGTTTCCGCCGACGTCGTGGTGCGCGCCACGGAAGGGTTCACCGCCCGCCTACCCGGCCACCGTCGAACGGTCGCGCCGATCTACTCCTTGATGATCGCCACCGAACCACTGCCCGAGTCGTTCTTCGACGAGATCGGCTGGGCACAGCGCGAGACGTTCAACGACGATCGACGTCTCATCATCTACGGACAGCGGACCGCCGACAATCGCATCGCCTTCGGCGGGCGCGGCGCGCCATATCACTTCGGCTCGGCGATCAAACCGGAGTTCGATCGTCACACCGAGGTGCAGGATTCACTGCGCGTTCTGTTGGGCGAGATGTTCCCGGCGCTCGGCGACGCGAAGGTCACTCACCGGTGGGGCGGCCCGATCGGTGCACCGCGCGACTGGTTCTGCAGTGTCGAGTACGACGAGGCGACCGGACACGCTTCCGCCGGTGGGTACGTCGGCGACGGTGTGACCACCACGAATCTCGCCGGGCGAACGCTGGCCGATCTGATCACGCATCGCGACACCGATCTGGTGTCGTTGCCGTGGGTCAACCACCACTCGCGCAAGTGGGAGCCCGAGCCGTTGCGCTGGCTCGGCATCAACACGATGTTGCGGCTACCGGTCGGTGCGGACCGTTACGAGGAACGCACCGACCGCACCGAGAAGTGGCGCAGCAAGATCCTGGAACACTTCATCGGGCACTAGCCGCGGCTCATTGCACGTTGGCAGTCACACTCGAGTCGGCGTTGGCGGTGAACGTGCACGTCTTGGTCTTGTTGCCGCCGCTCGAACAGGCGCCCGACCAGATGACGTCGCGCCCACTCGCGTCGCGCAGGGTGATCGACGTACCCGACGCGAACTGAGCCGAGCCGCTGCTGCCGGTGCGCACGCTGATCCCTGTCGGTGTCGAGGTGATGGTCTCGCCACTGCGTCCGGTCACCGAGACTGTCACCGTCACGTTCGTGGGCGGTGGAGGCGGTGGCGCCGCCGCATTCACCGTCAGCACGGCGGTGCGTGTCAGGCCGTTGAGGGTCGCCGAGATCGTCACCGAAGTCGTCGACGACACGCTCGACGTCGTGACCGGGAAGCCCCAGTTCGTCGATCCCGCACCGACCGTGACGCTCGACGGCACGCTGGCGACGGCGGGATTGCTGCTCGACAACGCCACCGTTGTTCCGCCGGCGGGCGCGGCCCCCGACAGGAACACGATGCCCGATGTGCCGTCTCCGCCGTTCACGCTCGGCGGGCTCATCACGACACTGTTCAGGACCACGCCGCCGCCGGGCGGTGTGATCGTCAGCGTGGCAGAGCGCGTGTCACCGTTGTAGGTGGCGGTGATGACCGCCGTGGTCGGTGACGACACTGCCACGGTCGTGACCGTGAAAGTGCCGGCGAACCCGTTCGGCGGCACCGTGACGGTCGAGGGCACACTGGCCACCGCCGGGTTGCTGCTCGACAGCGACATCACTGCCCCATCGGTTGCCGACACGTCGGTGACGACGGTTCCGGCGGACGATGTGCCGCCCTCGACCGTTGTCGGGTTGAGGTCGATCGTGGCCAGCCGCGCCGGCGGCGGCGCAGCCTGCGGCGTCACCGTCCGCACGGCCGACCAGGCGCCGGCTTGACCGGCGGAGTTGATCGCGCGGACGCGCCACGAATGGGTCACCGTCGACAGACCGGTCGCCACCAAGAACGAATCGGTGACGGTCTGGTCACGCACCAACGGCGCGCTGAAGGCGGATGAATCGTCGATCTGGATCTGGTACGAGACGGCCTGGGCCACGTCGTTCCAGTCGAACTGGATGGGCTGGGGTTGCGACGAGGCATTCGCCGGCGACAGCAACGTCGGCGCCGCCGGTATACCCGGCGGGGCAACCGGCGTCGACGTGGTCGCGTTGATGTCGAGTTTCGTGACGAATGCATCGCCCGCGAGCGTGAGCGTGTTGCCGTTGAACACCGTGTCGAAGGCACCGACCGTCGCCGGGAAGTTCTGCGACCTCGTCGATCCCGTGACGTAGATGTTGCCCACCGAATCGCGGGCGATGGCTCCGCCGCCCTCCGGCTGGTCGCCGCCGAGGTAGGTGGCGAATGGCAGGGCTGTCCCGGTCGCGTTCAGCTCGACGATGATCGCGTCGGTCGTGCCGCCGTTGAAGGTCGTGTCGGGCGCACCTGCCGTGACGGGGAAGTCGAGCGACGCCGTGTTTCCTGTCAGCCAGGCGTTGCCGGATGCGTCGAGCACGATCAGCCCGAACGAGTCGAAGTCCGACCCACCGACGAACGTCGAGTACACCAACGCAGATCCGGCTGGGTTGAACTTGGTGACGAAGGCGTCGCCGTTGTTGAACGTCGTGTCGTACGCTCCCGCTGTCGTCGGGAAATTGGCCGATGGTGTGCCGCCACTGACGTAGGCGTTGCCGGCCGCGTCGACGACCACCCCGCTGCCACCGTCGAAGTCGTTGCCGCCGAGGTACGTGGAGTACACCAGTGCCGATCCGGCCGGGTTGAGTTTGGTCAGCGTCACGTCGAACGCGCCGTTCGCAGTCGTGTCGAAAGCTCCGGCGGTCGTCGGGAAGTCGGTGGAGCTGGAGAAGCCGAGTGCGTACGCGTTGCCGCCGCTGTCCACGGCGATGCTCTGCCCGTTGTCCACGTTCGTGCCGCCGAGGTACGTCGAATATGTCAGCGCCGAACCAGTGGCGTTCAGCTTGGTGACGAACATGTCGGTGACACCACGCGTGACACGGCTGAACGCACCTGCCGTGGTCGGGAAGTCGTTCGAGTTCGTCTCACCGACCACGAACGCGTTGCCGCCGCCGTCGACAGTGATTCCGCGCGGGCTGTCGATGTCGGTCCCTCCGCCGAGGTACGTCGAGTAGGACAGCGCAGACCCCGCCGCATTGAGCTTGTACACGAACCCGTCGGTGTTGTCGACGCCACATCGCGGGCAGTTGCCGGGCGTGTTGAGCGTGCGGTCGAACGCATTCGCTGTCGTCGGGAAGTTTGTCGACTTCGTCGTGCCCGTGACGTATGCGTTCCCCGAGGAATCGACCGCCAGGGAGTTCCCGAAGTCCATGTCGCTGCCGCCGACGAACGTCGAATAGATCAGCGCGGTGCCGGCGGCGTTGAGCTTGGAGACGAACGTGTCGGCGAAGGCTTGAGCCGCACCGGTCCGCCGGAAGGCGCCGACGGTGGTCGGGAAATCGGACGATTGAGTCGTACCGGCGATGATCGAGTTGCCGTTGGCGTCGACGGCGATCCCACTGCCGCTCTCCGCGTCGCTGCCGCCGAGGAACGTCGTGAACTTGATGCCCGGGTCGATGACCAGCTCGTGATCCTTCTGGTAGCGGCCGACGTCGAACGAGATCTCACTTGCCGCGCCGAGAACGTAGCTACTGGAAACAGGAATCCGTTGGCCGTCGATGTCCTGATACGACACGGGTGCCGAGTCCTGCAGAGAACCGATCGGCGTGGAGATCTGCAATCCCCCATCCGGGCTCACGGCCAGCGACTGGGCACCCTGGTACGCCAATTGCACGGCGGACGGCGACGCCCCTGGGGCGACGTGGAACTCGTACTTCAGGACCCCCGATTCCTCGCGCAGTCGCAGGTCGATGCCGTGCCACAGGTCGGGGTACACGACGTCGCGGAACTGCGGGATGCCGGTGTGCCACTTGGATGGATCGTTCCCGCGGAGGTCGTTGACCACACCCGGGGCCTGATCGGCACCCTGCAGCCGGACGAGTGGGTTGCTGTCGACGAAGTGCAGCCCGAGAGCGACCCCGGTAGTGGCCGGCGGGTCATCCCCGGTCGACTGGCGATCGAGGAACGACATCAACACCCCTGTCGGTGTCAGGAAAAACGCATACCGATTGCCCTGCGCGTAGTAGCGCACGGACGCGTCGGTCTGGCCGCGGTTCTCCACGAACGACACGGGCAGCTTCCCGAACGCCTCTGCCGCTGACTGCCGTGCCGCCGCAGATGGGGATCTTTCCGGCGGTGCCAACGAGGGCACGACTCCGATCGCGACGGCTCCGCCGGCCATGGCAAGGCAGGCTCCCATTGTTGACAGCAGCTTCAAGCCACGCATCGTGACTCTCCCTCTGACGCGCCGGTCTGTCCACAACCGGGTTGGGCTCCCCGAATCGCCGACTCCATTTCGGCGGAACCTTTGTTCCCGTCAGAGCCGGCTTCTAAACCTCGCCGGTGCGATTCGTCAGGGAAACGCCGTCGGCACCACGTCGGCGTACAGCCAGGTGTCGAAGAACTGGGTCAGATCCTGGCCGGCGACCTGCTCGGCCAGGGCGACGAAGTCGGCCGTTGTGCGCGACCTGCCGTTGTTGTCCGCAGCCCACTGCTGCAGCAGCGCGAAGAACTTGTCGTCCCCGATGGTCTTGCGCAGAGCGTGCAGCACCACGGCACCGCCGTCGTAGCTGTTGAACCCGAACATCTCGTCCGCTGTCGGTGACGCCGTCGCGCCGACCTGCCGTGCCGCGAGACCGGCCTCTGCTGACTGCTCGATCGGCTGATGGCCGAGATGGTCGAGCCACATCCACTCGCCGTACGTCGCGAAGCTCTCGGACAACCAGATGTCGCCCCAATCCGCCGGCGTGACGGCATCACCGAACCATTGATGGGTGAGCTCGTGCGAGAGCAGAAGTTCTTGACCCGACTCCAACCGACCGGTGGAGAAGTCACCCCGGCTGAACAACGACCGCTCGAACGTCTCCATGGCCAGTCCGGGCGCGCTGTCGGTGATCGCGATGCCGTACCGATCGAGCGGAAACGGCCCGAAGAAGTCGTCGAAGAAGTCGATCTCGTCGGCGATCCCGTCGATGTAGGGCTGCATCGTCGTTCGGTCGTTGTGGAGCACAACGCTGACCAACGGGAGACCGTTGGGACCCGAACCGCCGACGATCTCGTAGTCGCCGGTCAGCAGTTGGATCATGTACGTCGCCATCTGCCGATCCTCCTGCCAGATCCAGGTGTCGGTCGAGGTCGCCGACGTGTGATCGAGCAGACCGCCGTTGGCGACCGCCGTCACACCGGTGGGCACCGTCAACTCGAACCTGAACGACGCCTTGTCGCTGGGGTGGTCGTCGGACGGCAGCCAGGTGCGGGCGCCCTCCGGCTCGTCGAGGACGTAGGAACCGCCGGGAGTGGAGAACCAGCCGACCGAGCCCCCGGATGCGGACAGCACGGGCTGCGGATTGTCGATGGTGTAGTCGATGTCGACCCCGATGCGCTGGCCATTGGTGAGCGGACTCGCCGGGGTGATGATGAGCTCCGGCGTCGCCGCGTCGAATGTCGCCGTCGCACCATCGACGCGGACCGCCGAGACGACGGGACCGGCAGAGTCGAGCGAGAACGTGGCGCGGTCCTGCGTCATGTCGATGTCGAGATGGACGGTCGCGGAGATCTGCTTGCGCACCGGGTCGTACTGCAACGACACCACATAGTGCTGCACGTCGATACCTGGGTTGCCGAGCGCAGGAAACAGGGGGTCGCCGATCCCGTTTTCGTCGCTGACCGGCGGAGCCGATGTCGGCGTCGATGCGTCAGGCGGTTGCGTATCGGTGGGCGGTTGCGTGCCCGGCACGGGCTCCGTGGTCGGCGGAGAGGGTGTGCTCGGCGGCGACGTCGCCACGGTGCCGGCCTG
>Ga0157378_10004286_pt1 | contig 12560 bp, 10 predicted proteins | sample M65metaG_FD_115309 | JGI IMG/M metagenome (GOLD analysis project Ga0157378, IMG submission 115309) | Miscanthus rhizosphere microbial communities from Kellogg Biological Station, Michigan, USA - M6-5 metaG | ecosystem: Host-associated > Plants > Roots > Rhizosphere > Soil | place: USA: Michigan...
ATGATATCAATTGCGTTATCATGGATTTTGAAAAATTCAAAGAATAGTATAATGTTGGCGATAATGATTGTTTTGCTACTTTGTGCCCCATCACTATTTTTTGGAACATCTCTTCGGAGAACTGATTTTGGTCTTATGTTAGAAAGCATAAATCCGTACTCTCATGCCATAAATTCTTTGGATAGCATTCTAGTTGATAACCAACAGGCTTTTTACGAACAACTCCCTCATATTTGGCCTATTTTAGTTTTTACTATGGTCTGTTCTATTATTTTTCTTAAAGTTACAAAAAAATTCGAGGTTATCAAGCTATGAAAATTCCTTCTAATCAATTAACTCCACGGAAAAAACCGAAGAGTAATTTAGTCGGTAAGAGAATACAGCAGAGTCCTATATTTGTGGATTTGATGACATTAGCAATTGGATTATCAGTGGTATTATTCTATTGGTCGCTCAATCCCATAGCCTTTTCTCAATTATCCTCTCCAGTCTTGAATTCATCAAGTAAAAACCCTCTTATGATAAGTATTTCCAATCCTACTAAAATCATCCATGAATTGGTTGGGAAATATATCACTATTAGCGCAAACCTCAACTATCTCAGGTCTGATAAAACCCTCGAAAATAGTACTAAAGATGGAATTGCGTACATTTCAATCGTTGATGTTAAAGACAAGATTCCAGTTGATCTCGAAGACTGGAGCGTAGAAAAAGGACTTTACATTCCGTCAATCAGCGCAGGTCAATCACTTCCTTTAGAATGGAACGTGAGACTTGTCAAAGCAGGTTCATATACAATCTCAGTTCTGTTTAATGAAAACAGAAATCCTTTTTCAGATCCTATCGTCAGTTCTAGGATCAATCTTGAAGTATTACCAAAATTAAATCTGAATCCGAGTAATGTCCTGCTAGTTGCATTTGGAGTACCATCTCTCTTGATCGGCTTTCTAGGTGCCTTAAATTATTTGCGTGGAAGGAAAACGGGTGTTTATAGATAATTAGTTATTTATTTGACAATATGTAAATACGATAGAAATACACTTAATCTAATATTAAAGATAATAGAAGCCGATAACTGGTTATATGTATATCGTCCTACACTACTACTCAATCGCTAATATCGCATAATGAATGAATTAAATACCAGGATCGACTAAAGATGGTCAGCTTGGTAGGGCAATACAATTAACAAGGTGAATTGACCTGTCAGAAGATGAACCAAACTCAATTAAGGAGAGAATATTATGTTTTATTCAAAAAAATCCTGGATGTTATCTTCGGCAAATAAGAAATGAGTTGTCCATATCGATGGGTTCAGTCCAATATCATGCTTACCGACTTGAAAAAAGTGGCAAGATTACCTCCACTAGAGAAGGACTGTACAAATTTCATTTTCAATCAGGAGCCTACCAAGATCATGAAAAGTTACTATTCCGGGTATTAAACCAAGAAACACCACGAGAGATTATCTTGTTTATTATTGAACAAAAATCTCCTACACAGACTGATATTGTAAAAAGATTGGGTTCATCTGCACCCTCCATAAACTGGCAGGTTAGACGATTGATTGAATTAAATCTAATTGAAGAAATTAGGGAAGGAAAGTACAAAAGATACAGGCTCCGTGAAAATGTGTTAGATTCTAAATACATATTGGAATTGTTAAAGATTCACCATCCGAATTTCTGGAATATATGGAGTAACAGACTGGCTGAATTGTTCCTGTCACTATCAGAAGAAGATCTATAGTTGCTGTGAATAGTTTGGCGCCATATTTAGCTGGGAATGGACTATTTGATTTAGTGGAGAATCTCCTATTTGTGGCAGGTACAATCTTCGCTGCTATACTAACTGCATTGTCAATTTCAGCCTACCGGAACACACACTTGAAAAAACTGCTATATGCCATCATAGCATTTCTCCTATTTGGTATTTTTCTTTTTTATGAGTATTTAGAATATAGTATACCATTAGACAATCCATTTACGGACATTCTGCTGCCTTCTATGGCACTTTCTATTTTAGTGCTATTCTTCTTAGCTATAGTGAAGAAAAGGTAGTCATGATGTATCTAACTATAAGTGATGGAAATGTTGATTAGTGCTCTTTCTCGGCTGTACTGTTACTAATTGGAGCAAGCACTTGAATGCGGTGATTGCCTCTATCAACTACAAACATTTTACCTTCAGAATTTATAGCAACATGTTCTGGCTTTGAAAATTGACCGTCGCCTAAAGATAATGGACCAGGTCCATCAGGATCCTTGCAACCTTCACCTGTTGACATTAGACATGGAGTGCCAACTTTACCTAGAAACTTTCCATTGGGATCAAAAATTTGTACTCTGGGATTAGGAGCTCCATCAACAAGATAAAGATGATTTTTAGAGTCTATCCATAGGTGTTCTTGTGGAAGGGAAAACTGGCCATCAGAAGTTCCTACAGTACCCCACTTATTTAGATACTTTCCATTACTATCAAATATTTGAACACCTGGCCTTTCTAACTCATCCACATATACATTGCCCTTTGTATCAAAACCAATCGCATGTGGAAGCTTGAACTGGCCGTTGGCTGTACCCTTAGAGCCCCATTTAGTAATGAATGTGAAATTCTTGTCAAACTTCTCGACCCGATTATTGTACGTATCCGTGACATAGATGTCTCCTGTACGTGGCTCTATTCGAACATCTTCGGGTCTATGGAATTGTCCATTTCCTACACCATCAGAACCGTACTTTGCTAGAAAGGTACCATTGGTATTGAACTTCTGGATTCTTGAATTTTCTCTATCTGCTACGTAAATGTTATCTGAATTGTCTATAGCAATACTATAAGGGATACTAAACTGTCCATCATTTGATCCTTTAGAACCCCATGTTTTAATGAAAGTTCCATTAGGAGTGAACTTCTGGATGCGGTTATTATCTCTATCACTCACATACACATTTCCAGTTGAATCAAAGGCTATGTCATGAGGTCTGTTAAATTGACCTGGACCTGTACCCTTGGAACCCCATTTAGTAATAAATGCATATTTCGTATGTGTTTCATTACCTGCTGTAGCGTTTTGAGTCTGTGATGAAGCTGAGACAAAAGAGTTATTGGAGATGGTAAAGACTGCCAAACATGTTACTAATATGGAGATAAGAACTGCAGGGTAGCGATTTATATGCTTTCACACATGTATTTATTTCAGGTTCATAAAGATAAATAATATGGTACTGTTATCTAAGTGTTATATATAGTCAAATAGAGGTCTTACAATTTAAAATTGTACTAAAGATAATTTCTCAATCGTTCAGCTTTGATCCTTATCAGTGTTCTATCTCGCCAGCTCCGGACTCTATCTCGTTTACTCCAATTACGAGCGATGTTGTGGGCGAGAATTCAATTGCATTATCCGTCGGATTTTGAATCGCGATGTCGGTAATAGTACCTATCGTCACATCTGGTCTTGTATGTGTGACTCTTGATGATGGTTGAAGGTCAGCGTGATATATACAAAGCTTACCAGGAGTAGATAGTTCCTCAATTAAATGAAGTTGGATACTTTGTAGCTTTGGAGCTTGACCTACTAGGATATTTAGAACAGGTTGATAACTTTGATCACAGGGAATTTTTGTCGCTAAGTGTCCATTTACAATTTTGTACGGACTAACATCATAAACGTGAATATAATCTTTAGATGGTATAACCTGACCAGAAAGTAATATTGTTTCTGAATCTCTTACAATGTGAATAATATTGTTAGAACTAGGTGTTAATTCCTGGACCTAATTTGATTGAACCGATCCATTATCAAATAGAAACGATTCAACCGGAACGATTAGTGTCGCAACCGCCACCTATCCTAATATGACTATTAATGTTAGGTGGAAGGTTGATAAGCACGAGAACAAACTTCCTTTCATTCTTTACAATTTGATAAAATGTATTAAGCAAGCATGGGCAATTGTAGTCAACAACTCAGTTAAAAAATTCTAATTTAGGCAGTGGGTGAATTCGAGGAAGGTGGGTTTTTGTAGTAAATTACTTTATGTATAGGTCATTTGTTCGAGTATCATATCCTAGATCTCTCATAGTCAAAACCCTGAAGTGGTTATCATGCAAATATTTCATTTCCTTTTCAAATAGCGTAGGGTCAGTAACATAATCACCCGTTTCATCACCTGTCCTATGATAAATAATGATAGGGATTGCGTCGATAGTTCCATTGTTGTTAAATGCAGTCTGACCGTTTACTACGTCTAGAAATCTATCATACAGCTGGTCGTCAGTATATAAATTGACCAATCGTGACAAGTCATGACTCCAACCTCTTATTGAATATCTGTTAGCATATGTAATATTGCCTCTTGAATCATAAGTTGCGCAATTAGTTTGATTGGACTTTACTTTCCAGCCATCGCATTTCAAGAAAGTAAGAGGGCTGCTCGCTGTTCTGGCAATATTGTAATATTTTGCAACAACTTTGACTACAGTTTTATTGTCAGACCCCTGGTTGAAGGGATAAGCGAAACTAGTTACTTTGATGCCGTGATTTTCAAGGCATTTCTTTGACTGGCCGATTTGGTAGTCGAGGCTTTTTATTGATGAATCACCTAGATTTTTATGATCCATCGTATGGGATCCAATGTCATGCCCTTCTTTGTATAAAGTCTCTAATTGCGTCCAATTCATATATCCCTGCTTCGTGTTATCAAGATAATTGCATACTGCATAAAATGTTGCCTTAAATCCATATTTATCAAGAGTTGGTTTGGCTATTGTAAACTGTCCTTTCCGATTATCGTCAAAATTAATTATCACAACTTTATTGGTCATGTTACCAGGCATAGGTGACTGACTAAGTGCTTGCTGTGACCCGTAAAAAATCACATGCAAAATGACTGTGGAAAATCCTAACACTAAGATAGAGACTATTAAACTAACAGCACGGTAAAATTGCAAGATTAAATTCTGGAAAAACGATTTCCATAATTTATATGTATGAGATTCTGGAAGACACTTTTTTAATAAATTGACTAAAAAATATTATTTTTGAGATACTAACCTCATTGAAATTTCTTGTGTGATGATCTCTTTATACTTTCACGATTAGTCGCAATGCAACCTTCAATTAAATTTTTCACATTTTGTTGCATATATTTTACTTTTTATTTCAAGTGAATTCAATTTGAGAACTAATATCACAATGGGGCCAGTGGGATTTGAACCCACGACCGCCAGCGCCCCAGGCCAATACCTCAACGACATGCAATGAACAGAAATCTTATCATATCAATAGAGATGGTATCCTTGACCAAGCTAGACGATGGCCCCTTACGAATTACAGAGATAGGGTGCTTTTTAAATGTAGTATTACGGTATTATTAAAAAAAAGTCGATAAGGTTGGTAAAATCCCCTCGGATTCTAGTTGAAAGGAAAATTTAGAACAATTATTCTCAAAAACTTCATTCTGAAATGAACAATTTAAATTCAGTTGATTAGTTAAATTATTTACTCCAAGAGAAAATATGGATTACTCTAATTATTTCCAAATATTGTATGATTATGAAAAAAAGCAAATAGGAACTGAAGAAAAATCAATTTTGTTTAAAGTGATAAATAGTGTAGATCTTTCTGCCCAAATCGGTTCATATCTAAAACTAAGAGACAAGAACCAACTAGGCGATACTTCATCTGTGTCAAAGTTATTGGGGCTAAAGCTCCTTACAGAAAAAAAAGGACTAATCCTAAGAGGTACGAGAAAATACCAATTAACTAGTATAGGACTATTTTATGTACTCTCTGAAACCAGAAGTTATCCTCCCGCCCTTTTAAAGAAGTATAGCAGCGATCCAATCCTTTTGACACTATTGTATCAATATTTTGACGTAGATACAATAGCGTCAAGTTCAGCCAGATTTTATTCAGTCATAACCCAGTATCTAAGACAATGCTGCAGGATTACTCTAAACTGGTTGGAAGACACCCAGAACTCTAATGAGGAACATAAAAACGAGATGATGAACCACCTAATGTTCGAATTAGAATTAAATGCAAAACTTTTGGCATTTAGAATTACAATTATGTACTCTGATTCAAAAATTCTTTCTCTTACACCAAAATCGAAAACCGGTGACCCAGAGGTAGCCTACTATGAGCTAGAAAGTAATATGAGGGAAATCCTTGGTAAAGACAATAAGTTTGTTGAACTCTTGCACAGAACAAATACAGATTTTAAGAGCGGTTATAAGGAACTCACAGACTCTAAATAATTTCTGCGTTCCTTTTTATTCAACTATTGCTTTAGATCTTTTGGTTTTGCCTGCAAAGTAACATCAATTTCCTGCGGTTTACCATCTCTGAGAACACCAAGACTCATCTTGTCACCTGCCTTTTTATTGTTTGCAATATAGGTTGATAGATCTTTCAAATTTTGAATCGGTATCTTGTCTGCGCTTGTAATAATATCCCCACCCAATTGTATTTCGGTTCCATTGATGTCTGTTATTTTATAACCACCTTTCATTCCAGCTTTATCTGCTGGTCCATCTGAAATAACTCCAACTACTAGGATTCCAGTGCTCTGATTAGTATTTAATTTTGCAGCAATATCCTCACTCATATCAGTACCATCAATTCCTAACCACAAGGGTTGAGTATTGAGTTGTAAGGGCCTTTCAGCCAGGACGACATCGATTGTTTGGAGTTTCCCATCTCTGATAACAGTAAGTTTAACATCTTGTCCAACCTTTTTGTGCTGCTCCAAATATACTAATATGTCATCAATCTTCGAAACACTTTGATTATCAATTTTTATAATAACGTCTCCGAACAATTTTGTTTTCCTGCCGTTTACATCTACGAGTTTATCTCCGCCATGTAATCCAGCCTTAGAAGCGGGACCGCCCGGGCTAGTATCTATTACAAGAAATCCTTTAGTTGTGTTTAAATTCATGGCCGAGGCAATTTGTTCATTAACATCTATTCCAGAAATTCCAAGCCATGGATGTTTGTAAGAATGCTCTGACATTAAGACTGGTACTACTCTCTGAATAGTACTTGCCGGAATAGCAAATCCAACACCAGAATATTCACCTGTTAGCGAAAAAATAGCGCTATTTATCCCAATCACTTGTCCATTCAAATTAAGTAGCGGCCCTCCTGAATTTCCAGGATTTATGGCCGCATCAGTCTGAATTATCTCAGGTATCGAATATGATGCAGAAGGATTTTGTGTAACTTGATCAGGTGGTAGATCTGGACCTTCAGGACTACCTGGATTCTGAGATGGTATTACTCTACCTAATCCGCTAACTATTCCCTCAGTCATAGAACCAGAAAGTCCAAATGGGTTCCCTATTGCTATTACATGCTCTCCAATTTTTACACCAGTTGAGTTACTAAGGACCAGTGGTTTTAATGATTCATTTTTCGGATTCTCAATTTGTAAAACTGCCAGATCAGAAAAAGGATCGCTGCCTATAATCTTTGCCTTATAGGTTTTGTCATCTAAAAAGGTCACAGTAACATTATTCGTTTCGGTATCGTTGTACGATCTATTTCGAATTACATGATCATTTGTGATAATATGGCCAGCATTGTCGTAAACAAAACCTGAACCAAGTGCTGAAGCACGAGGGTCCTTGTTTGACACGGTAATCTGTACTACAGAATCTTTAACTCTATCAAATAATTTCGACAATAAAGTATCGTCATTAGCTGTTTGAGCATAAGAATTTACAGAAAAAAAGCTAAAAACAAGCAAAAAACAGATTGGAATTACAATGTATAGGTCAAAAAATTTAATATAAGCTAAATTCCGAAATACAGAAGTCTCTTTAAAACCGGTCACATGAGTTGTACTTTAAAAAGTTAATTTATATCTATTGTTTTTAAATTCAAGCAGTTTTAATCCTTTTATTGTAAGATAGAGAGGACTGTCGGGATAAATTGGTCGACGAAATTAAATCCATTTGTAAGATGAGAGGATTATTCTTATTCATCATTTCTTTTATTTAATTTTCCTTTAAAAATCTATATGGAATTTTAAGTTAAAAATGTTGGTTACCATATATAAGTAATTACGGAATATGAATTGCAATAGGTACTCAAAATTGGTGGAGCGAGAAGTAGAACGAATCATGAAATATTTGGTCGAAGAGAGAACCGTGGTTAAGCTCCTTCGTGTCCTCGAAACAGAGAAAAAATTTACTTATTATAACACTAATGAAGAGAATTGCGGACTATCGCACTATTCTAGGAAGTATAAAGCATGGGTACTGCGCAACGAGTGTATTCGATTGAATTAGTGAACTTTCTATCAAAAGCGTTTGTTTCTATCTATTGAAAGTCCAAAACACAATTTTAATCTACTTTAGGATTTAACATATTCATTGCCGTATTATTCCATAGCGACAACAGCTCATCAAAAGTCTGAGGAGCCCCCGGCACTGTATGGACTTCCCTTTATGCGAACTACAAAGTCCAAATCGTTTATTCGCTTTAGTAAAGTGAGATCAAGGCCATGACTAACTACCATTTTTGTTCCTTTAAGATAAAAACCTGGCGCCATACCAGTGACACTAATTACTCTCTCTCTAATTTGTTGGGTATCCTGTTCGGGTTTAAGCATGATTTCCAAGGTATAGATGCTTTCTTTTTTTGCCTTCTCGTCAAAAATTAGGCTAACAACCAAAATTGGGTCTACCTTTGGAAATACTGTTTTGATGGCATTATCGGCTTCCGTAAATTCCCGTACAACATCCTTAATACTATTGATTTCTGAATTACTCATTTAACTTTACTAGTCTTAACAGATTAATAAAGAGCACTCATCGTGTATTTGTTTTGACCAATTTCCACAAAGTTTAAACACATTAAGCAAACAATACTGAATATCGTCTATTTCAGGAGATAGATGTAACAACATTATTGCTTGGTGCAACGATCATCTTTGTCGACACCAAGCAATCACTGGTCTAATTTTTAAATTGTATGGAAAGTTCACAGGAATTTATAAACATGAAATAAATTAAATAGCCTTTATGGAACTTACATCGTATCAATGAGTGAGGAGGACAATGGTCATTCAAAGAGTTATCATCTACAGCTTGAGAAGATGAACATTAATTTTGGTAAAATTGAAAGAAATTTACCAATAGCAACTCTCATTGAAATTGCAATACAGAGAAATGAAGGACTATTATCAAATTCAGGAGCTTTGTCAGTAAAAACCGGAAAATTCACGGGACGCTCCCCTGATGATAAATTCATTGTTGACGATGAAATGACTCACGGTCCTGTTAACTGGGGCAAGGTAAACCATTCTATATCTTCGGAAAAGTTTGACAAAATTTTTGAACGAATGAAACAACACGTATCTGGAAAGGATTTTTTTATATTTGACGGATTTGTAGGAGCGGACCCTGTTATTCGCCTTCCAATTAGAGTTTTTACCGATAGTGCATGGCACAGTATGTTTGCATCACAAATTTTTATACGACCAACTCCCGAAGAACTAGATAACCATAAACCTGAGTTCACCATTTTCTTCGTCAATGATTTTGCTGCTATTCCTGAAATTGACGGAACTAAAAGCGGGACATTCATTATCATTAACTTTTCCAAAAGAATGGCTTTAATAGGTTACACCTCGTATGCAGGGGAAATAAAAAAGTCAATGTTCTCTGTCATGAATTTTCTACTTCCACAGAGAGGAATATTTCCGATGCATTGCTCTGCAAATATGGGAAAGAACGGAGAGACAGCATTATTTTTTGGTTTATCCGGGACAGGAAAAACGACTTTATCCGCCGATCCAGAGAGATATCTAATAGGCGATGATGAACATGGATGGTCAGACAGGGGAATTTTTAATTTCGAAGGCGGATGTTACGCTAAGTGCATAAATCTTAAGAAAGAACATGAACCGCAAATATGGAATGCAATAAAATTTGGTTCAGTAATGGAGAACGTAATTGTTGATGAACAAACACGAGAGCCAAAATTTGACGATAGTTACTTGACCGAGAACACTCGAGTAGTATACCCGTTGGAATTTATCCCTGGAGCGGTAATACCCTCGGTCGCAACTCATCCTAAGGTTGTAATCTTCCTCACAGCTGATGCGTTCGGTGTGATGCCACCAATAGCGAAACTAAGTAAGGAGGGTGCAATGTATCATTTTATTTCTGGCTATACAAGTAAGCTAGCAGGTACCGAAAGGGGGATTACAGAACCTAAAGAAACGTTTTCTCATTGTTTTGGAGCACCATTTATGCCATTACATCCTATTGTATATGCAAGAATGCTTGCAGATAAGATTTCAAAATATAACTCAAGTGTATATCTTATAAATACTGGGTGGAGTGGGGGTCCATATGGGATAGGTAAAAGAATGGATCTAAAATATACAAGAGCCATGGTGTCGGCATCATTAAACGGAGATCTCGAAAGGGTAAATTACATACACGATAATATCTTCAATTTAGATATTCCTCTCTCATGCCCCCAAATCCCTTCAAAAATCTTGGACCCGAAATCCTCCTGGTCAAATAAGGATCAATACATCGTTGCAGCGAAAAGATTGGCACATTTGTTCATTGAAAATTTCAATAGGTTCGGGGAAGAAACTAAATACTTGACTAAATTTGGCCCACAAATTTAAATTTAAGGGAGGTAGCCCGGAGCAGATTCGAACTGCTGTCCTCAGGTTTCTTTTCATGACGATCCAGAGCCTGAAATCCATAGCCCTCCTGTGGAGTTTGACCGCTAGATTCGGCATCGACACTATGGTGTAGATTCGACCGGGCTGTTCGCGAGCTACAAGTAGAAACTTTCAAGCCGATATTTATCAATATCTTTTCTTTAACGCGCTTATATTTAGAATATCATATACAGTATTATCGGAACCAGAAGAAAAGAGGAAGCAAAGCGTCTTAAGGAAGGAAAGAACATGTACTAATAATTAAATCCGATAAAAAATGAAAAAACGAGAACGAAGAATTAGAACAAGAGGTCGATATGCAGGTGAGTGAAAATGACATATATTAAACAAAAGGTAAAGGCAAAGATACATAGAACTAGTGATTTTGACGACAAACACACAGGCATAAGGGATTTTCATGATGAAAAAGCGATGCTGGAGTATGGCTTATCTAAGGTGCATAAAGTCATAATAAAGAAATATACTAAGGATGATGAATTTATGGCAGCAGCACGAAAGACTAGGGGCGAGAAGTTTGATTACGATATGGAACTCAACGACTAAGCTGGTACGGACGTTAAAGTGTCTTACTTAAAACTGGCGGGGATGAAAGACACGTATTGACTCGATAAAGGTCCTTCCCACCAGTTGTCAGATTGCTTTCTGGACTGAAGTGAAACGTAGTAATAGATCATTAGGAAGCATATACCTTTTGCATTTCGTATGAATGTAATTGGCCGCTTACTTCCTGAACTAGAGTTTCCAATGTGATGGGTTTCTGAACAATACAGTTAATAATTTCTTTTTTAGTGTAATCTTGGAATAGTTTGTCTTCTACATCAAAGGCCGTCATCAATACCGTTCTTACTTCGGGATTCAGATCCTTTACTGTTTTCAATAATTGAACTCCGTTGATTACAGGCATTCTTAGATCTGAGATTACCAGAGCATAGAAGCTCTTGTTTATTTTGAAATGTTCAACTGCTATTTTCGGATCTGTAAATGTGAATATGGATAAACCAGGCAACGCTTTTAATGCATCTCGAAAAAGTTCCGTGATATCGTGCTCGTCGTCTATTATAGAAATGTATTTACTTGTAGGGGCCAGAAACTTTCATCCTTCTACCACTCCGTGATTTTTATCGTTAAACATCAATTCTATGAAGCAACGAGACTTATAACAATTCGTAAACTAGGTTGGTTTAAATTATAAAAAAGTTAAACCGGTGGGACCAGTGGAATTGGATAAGAGAATCCCACCGGCTTTTTGCCTCAAAATGTCGTAGGAAGTAATCAATTGATACTTCCATAGATTATAAGAACATGGCTTACCTTAGTTTACTTGAAAACTGTTAGAAATTCTAATTTAATATCTATTGGTTAAACCTTTTTTATTTATCAATATCTACTTTAGAAGGGATTCTTTCATTCTAATTGTATTAATCAACTCCCTTAGTCGTTTTGCGCTTTGCTCAAAAAATGCTATCAAATTCTTATCTACGATGGCCGCAGAATTAAGATTAGAATTGTGTTGATGAAGTGATGTTATTATTGTCGACTCGTCATTGAAGACAAGGGCTTGAGCTTCCACGGAAGGCCTTTGCATTGTTTGATTTCTAAACTCTATTAGCGTCCAAAGCCATCTATCATGTTCTAGAGCTTGATGTAGTTCAGTTAGGAGGCTAATATTTTTAGTTCTAGCATTTAAAGCACTCTGAACTGTAGCAGCGTCAACCTTTCGTGTCGCAATTCCTAATTCCAATCTGGTGTTAATTAAAATCAAAAGACAATCCACTGCTCCCAAAACTTGAGTAAGAAAACAGTCTATTTCTAGCTCAACTTGTACTAATGGGCTGTCGTCCTC
>Ga0157378_10004287_pt1 | contig 12560 bp, 13 predicted proteins | sample M65metaG_FD_115309 | JGI IMG/M metagenome (GOLD analysis project Ga0157378, IMG submission 115309) | Miscanthus rhizosphere microbial communities from Kellogg Biological Station, Michigan, USA - M6-5 metaG | ecosystem: Host-associated > Plants > Roots > Rhizosphere > Soil | place: USA: Michigan...
GCCGATCCCGCCGGCGACGATCGAGAGGATGACGTCGTTGACGGTGCCGCCGTGGGCGTCCTTGATGCGCTTGAGGTCGCCGAGGTCGGTCTGGGTCATCTGCAGGCGGCGGTGGGGACCGATCTCGACGTTGAAGACGGAGTCGGGGGCGGACATGCCGGCGGTGACCATCTTCGAAGTGGCGCCGACGCCCTTCAGCACCTGCCGCGGGCCGCGCAGGGCGGCGCGGAAGCCGCGATAGATCTCCTTCGGGCTGGTCAGCCGCTCTCGCCAGGCATCGCTCAGCAGCTGCAGGTCGGTCGGCTCGGGCCGGGCCAGCCACGGGGGGGCTTTGTCGGGCGCGCCGGCGGGCTCGGGGTCGAGGTCGAAGAGGACGGTGGTTATGTCAACCCCGGAGACGCCGTCGACCAGGGCGTGGTGGCTCTTGCCGATGATCGCGAAGCGGTCGCCGGTCAGGCCCTCGACCAGCCACAGCTCCCAGAGCGGCTTCGAGCGGTCGAGCTGCTGGGAGAAGATCCGCGCCGCCAGGTTGCGCAGCTGCTCGTCGGACCCGGGGGCCGGCAGCGCGGTCTGGCGCACGTGGTAGTCGAGGTTGAGATGGGGGTCGTCGATCCAGACCGGGCGGCCCTGATCGAGGGGGACGAAGCGCAGCTTCTGGCGGAAGCGCGGCACCAGGTGCAGGCGCGAGGCGATGTGGTCGCGGAACTCCGCGTGGGTCGGCGCCTCGCCTTGGAAGATGCTGGTCGAGGCGACGTGCATGTGGGCTCCTGAGCGCTCCAGGTGGAGGAAGGAGGTATCCAGGCCGGTGAGGCGGTCGGGCTTCGTCACGAATTCATCTTCGCATATGGGTCCAGGGCCGGGTAAAGCTGCGGATAACGCGGCTTAAAGCCGATTCGCCACAAGGTTTGCATTTAGGGAATGTGTGCGTCCGCTCACATTCCCGCTCCGAGGGGTCGCCTAGCGTGTTCTCTCCGAAACGACCTGCCGAGTCCCCTCGCCTCTGGGCGCAGGGTCAGCGAACCAGCTAGGCAGCAGAAAGCGAGCGATACAGATGCGTTACCTCATGCCCGCGGTGGCGGCTGCCACTGCGTTGACGATCGGCCTCGCGCCGGCAGCGGCGCAGAGCAAGCGCAACACGCACCACGAGCGATCCCGCTCCCACGTCTCCCTGCACCTCTCCACGCACACCGTGCTGGGAGGGAACGGGCTGGCGGTCCGCGGCAAGGTGCGGCCGAGCGGCCGGCACCGGGTGAAGCTGGTCTTCCACGGCCCGGATGGCGGTGTGCGCGGCGTGGACACGAAAGCCGACGGGACCTTCGCCCTGCGCTGGGCGCCGGAGCGGATCGGCAGCTACGCGGTCCGCGCCTACGGCGTGCACGACCGCCGCATCCGCGGCTCGCACAGTGCCAGGCGCAAGTTGACGAGCTACCGCCTCGCCGGCGCTTCCTATTACGGGCCGGGCCTCTACGGCAACGGCGTCGCCTGCGGCGGCACCCTGATGCCGGGGACGATGGGCGTTGCGAACAAGACGCTCCCCTGCGGGACCAAGGTGAAGCTGCGCTACCACGGCCGCAGCGTGACCGTGCCGGTGATCGACCGCGGCCCGTACGTCGCCGGGCGCGACTACGACCTGACCGAGGCGGTCAAGGTGAAGCTGGGATTCCCGGGCGTCGGCACCGTAATGGCCAGCCGATAAGCGTTGCGTGGTTCCTTGCGGACGCCCAGCGACCGAAAGGAACCACGCAAGTCAGGAGGCGAGGCCGAGCTGGAGCTGACCGGGTGTCGGCTCCGACTCGGCGGCCTCGCCGCTCTCGAAGGAGGCGAGGCGGACGCCGAGCAGGCGCACCGGCCGCTGCGGGTCGTAGGCGCGCAGCAGCTGCAGGGCGATCGGGCCGACGACCGCGTGGTCGTTGGTCGGCTCGTCGATCGACTGCGAGCGGGTGACGTTGGTCCAGTCGTCGAGCCGGATCTTGATCCCGATCGTGCGGCCGGCGAGCTCGCGCTTGCGCAGGCGGCGGCAGAGCTCCTCGGAGAGCTCGGCCAGGTGCCGCTCCAGCTCGGCCCGCTGGGTGACGTCGACGTCGAAAGTGATCTCGGTCGACTGCGACTTGGTTTCGTGTTCGGTGACGACGGGCGTCTCGTCGAGGAAGTTGGCGCGGGCGTGGAGCCAGGCGCCCGAACGCGGGCCGAAGCGGTCTTCGAGCGCCGGGCGCTCCCAGCCGCGCAGGTCGGCGAGGGTCCGGATTCCCATCTCCTCGAGTCGGACGACCGTTTTCGGCCCGATCCCGGGGATCAGACCGGGGGAGTCTCCGGCGAAGCGCTCCAGCGCCCGCTCGCGGGAGAGGACGACGAGCCCGGCGGGCTTGCCGAGCTCGCTGGTGATCTTCGCCAGCATCCGGCTCTCGGAGATCCCGACCGAGCAGGTCAGCCCGGTGTCGGCCTTGATCTCGGTCGCGATCCGCCGCATCGTCGCCTTCGGTGAGAACAGCCCGGTCAGGTCCAGGTAGGCCTCGTCCAGCCCCACCACCTCGACCACCTCGACGTTCCGCCGCAAGACTTCCATCACCTGCGCCGAAGCCTCCCGGTAGGCGGGGAAGTCAGGCCGCAGATAGACCGCATCTGGCAGCCGCCGACGAGCTACCGCAGCCGGCATCGCCGAATGGATCCCGGCCAGCTTCCGCGCCTCGTAGCTCGCCGTCGTCACCACCGCCCGCGGCCCGGACCCACAGACGACCACTGGCTTCCCCCGCAGCTCCGGCCGCTTCCGCAGCTCCACCGACGCGTAGAAGGCGTCCATGTCGAGGTGGGCAATACGGCGATTCATTTCTTAATTTTAGATCGCTTGGTGGCGGTTCTGGTCAAGCCGGCGGCCATTCGGCTTGGCTGCGTCGAGGTTCGCGATCCGGCAATCTTCAGCCTGCAATGCACGTTGACCGTCTTCAAATAGAAAATTTCCGGTCCCTCGAGAAAGCGACGGCCGCATTACGGTCGATCAACGTCTTCATCGGACCGAACAATGCAGGAAAGTCCTCTGTCTTGAAGGCCCTCTCGGTTATGCAGGAGCCCAGCCAGTTTCAGGCGGATCTTCGAATCGGAGAATCGGAAGCCAAAATCTTGCTGGATCTGGCTGAGGTGGGAACCTTCAAGCCTTGGAGCAGGTTCGGGATGGATGAGGCGACCTTGGAGGCAGTGGTCAAAAAAGGCGAAGAACTCCGGCTCGTTCTTATATCTCCAGACAGAGCGCAGGCGCCGCTCTATTCTGCGCTTCCATCGAAGGAGCCTGGTCACTTCGTGGTTCCTTATCTCTCAAGAAGAAAGACGGCCGGCTACGCAGAAGATGTTCGCGAGGAGAATGCGATGGCAATTGGGCCCGATTTCACGCATCTCGCGGCCAAACTGTCCCGGTTGGGCAACCCTGGATTCCCTGGCCATCGACGATATTTCGACACCTGCAATGAAATTTTAGGATTCACGGTCACCGCTGTCCCGTCTGTGAACGGGCAGCGGCCAGGCACCTTCCTAGCCAATGGAGAAACGCTCCCCGTTGATCAGATGGGGGAGGGGGTTCCGAATATCGTTGGCCTTCTTGCCGATCTTGCTCTGGCTGAGGACAAACTCATTCTGATTGAGGAGCCGGAGAACGACCTTCATCCGGAAGCCCTGAAGGCTTTGCTGGAGCTCATCATCGAGAGTTCCACGAGGAACCAAATAGTTGTCTCCACGCACTCCAACATCGTGGCGAGACACCTCGGATCAGCTTCCGACAGTCTGCTCTATCACGTTGATGCAGAGCGTGGAGCGATGCCCCCAGTAGCGACGATTGACCCGGTTCCCCCGAAAGCCTCAGCACGCATTCAAGTTCTTCGGGAACTCGGCTATTCGTTTTCCGATTTCGACCTTTGGGATGGCTGGATTCTCCTTGAGGAGTCCTCGGCGGAGAGAATTATCCGCGACTATCTAATCCCTTGGTTTGCCCCTAAGCTGACGCGAGTTCGTACGGTTGCCACCAAGGGAAATGCAGAGATCGAGCCAACTTTCGCCGACTTCAATCGTCTGGTGAGGTTCACCCACCTTGAGGAGGCTTATCGGGATGCAGCTTGGGTCCTAGTGGATGGTGATTCCGACGGACAGAAAATCGTTAAACGCCTTCGTCGGACCTACAAAAACTGGGCCGCCGACCGGTTTGAAACCTTGGATCAGAAGCAGTTCGAGTGTTACTACCCAGAGACGTTCCACGAGAAAGTGAGGAACGCCCTAGACACGCCAGACAAGCAAGCGCGGCGCCAGGCGAAGAACGATCTTCTGGTCGAAGTACGAGGGTGGCTTGATGAAAATGAGCAGAGGGGTCGCGAGGCGCTAGAAAAATCGGCGACTTCAGTGATCGACCATCTTCAACGAATCGAACGCCAACTTCCGTCCCCCTAGCTTGTCCCTTTAGGCTTCAGCCGTGGCTTCTCCCGAGGCGAAGAACCTGGAGGCGATCTCGCAGGCGATCGACCAGCACAACTCGAACTGCCCGTTTCCGGCGGCCGAGGTGCGGATGAACCCATTCGAGGTCGAGCGGCTGGGGTGGGACACGATCCGCGGCCTGCCGGTGGTCCCGGACGGGGAGATCGGCACCGGCCGCTTCCGCATCGTCTGCTCCCGCGACGTCGAGGACGACGGCCTGGAGGTCGTCGAGGCTGTGGGCAAAGAGCTCGAGACGGTCGCGCCGTCCCGAAACTGAGCGCCTCTCCGAACTTTGGTGCCCTATAGGGGCCTAAATCTCGGAATCGGGGCTAGACATCGGGGCTAGACGTTGTTGTAGAAGTCGAGGCCGGATTCTTCCATCCAGTTGATCACCTGGATGTTCAGCTGGTTGATCTCTCCGGTCCAGATCAGGATGCCCATCGCGATCAGGATCAGGCCGCCGACGGCGACTATCGCCTGGTAGTGGCGCTTGACGACGGCGAAGGCGGTCGTCATCTGCGAGAAGGCGACGGCGGTGAGGATGAAGGGGATCGCCAGGCCGGCTGAGTAGACGGCGAGGAGGAAGGCGCCGCGGGCGGCGGAGTCAGTCAGCGAGGCGGCGCCGAGGATTGCTCCGAGGGTCGGCCCGATGCAGGGCGTCCAGGCGATCGCGAAGGCCGCGCCGGCGACGATCGGGCCGCCCCTGCCCGCCCGCTCGAGCAGCGCGTCGACGTGCCACTCGCGGTTGAGACGGGTGATGAAGAGGGAGCTGACGAAGAGCACGCCCATGGCGATGATCAGCGCCGCGGAGATTTTCGTCAGGAGTTCACGGTGGTCCTGGAGGACAGAACCGATCCCGGTCGCGGTCAGGCCGAGGAGGATGAAGATTGCCGAAAAGCTGGCGACGAAGAGCAGGCTCGGTCCGAGCACCCGCCGCCAACCGGCACTCTCCAGCTCGTTTGCCGAGACGCCGGTCACGGCCGAGAGGTAGCCCGGCACCAGCGGCAGCACGCAGGGGGAGAGGAAGGAGACGATCCCCGCCGCGAGGGCGGCGAAGATGCCAACCCCGGCGGCGGGATCGGAGCTGATCTCGGCGATTACCACGGGTTCTCAGGTTACCCTCAGGCCGTGCCGGCCAGCTCCCAGTCCCAGCCGCTCTTCAACGCCGCCGGGACGGCCCGGCGGCTGCGCGCCTCGCCGCTCTTCGCGATCGGCCCGTCCGAGCCGCGGCCGGCGATCCGCCGCGGCTTCCTCCTCGCGGTGCCGATCGGGCTGGCGCTTGGCATCGAGCTCGGCTTCGACGCGCCGACCCAGGGCGCGATCGCCACCGGCGCCCTGGTCAACGGCTTCCCCGGGATGGACGCCCCGGCGCGCCCCCGGGCCGGTTGGCAGGCGGCGACCGCGCCGCTGATCGGGATCGCGGCTGCGCTCGGCATCCTCAGCAGTCAGACCGGGCCGACCGCGGTCCTCGCCCTCGGCTTGATGGGCCTCCTTGCGGGCTACTGCTTCTGCGTCTCGCTGCGGTTGGCGATCGTCGGCCTCTCGGTGACGCTGGCGATGCTGATCGCGCAGGGCCTCTTCCTGCCGACGGGAGATGCCGCTCCGGCGCTTCTCTACGGCACGCTTGGCGGGCTCACCCAGGTCGCCTGGTCGCTGCTTGTCTGGGTCGCCTTCGACCGCGCCGCCGACGAGCCGGAAAAGGCCTGGAGCGGGAGGGCGGCTGCCGCGGCGCTGCGCTCCAATCTCAGCCTCGAATCCCAGAGCGCCCGCCACGCACTTCGCTTCGGTGCCGTGTTGGCGGCAGGCGTCGCGACCTACCGCCTGCTGGATCTCCACCAGCACGGCTTCTGGATCCCGCTGACGATCCTCTTCGTGATGCGGCCCGAACGCGACGAGACCGACCATCGCCTGATTCTGCGCGCGCTCGGAACCGTGCTCGGCCTGATCCTCGCCACCGCCGTCGCTGAGGCGTTTATGGGGGAGGACCTCGTCCTCGCCGCGGTCCTCACGGTCGCCGCAGCTTTCAGCTTCGGCCTGCTGACGGTCCAGTACGCGCTGTTCACGGCGGCGATCACCACCTATGTCGTCCTGATGAGCACCACGCTCGGCGAGGCCGCCTTCGAGGCCGCCGGCCAGCGGGCGACGGGCACGGCGCTGGGCATCGCGATCGCCTTTCTGGCCTGGCGCCTTTGGCCCAATCCCGTCGGCACGGTAGATTTGGCCAGTCAGCCAAACGTGGGAGGAGCGAGCAGTTGAGCAACAAGACCTATGTCATCGGGGTCGGGATGACCAAATTCGAGAAGCCCGGGACCAAGGAGGGCGACTACCCCGACTGGGCCAAAGAGGCGGGGGAGAAGGCGCTCGCCGACGCGGGCATCCCTTATGAGGACGTCGAGCAGGCCTACGCGGGCTACTGCTACGGCGACTCGACCTACGGGCAGCGGGCGCTCTACCAGCTCGGCCTGACCGGGATTCCCGTCGTCAACGTCAACAACAACTGCTCGACCGGCTCCTCGGCGCTGTTCCTGGCGAGGCAGGCGGTCAAGGGCGGGGTCGCCGATTGCGCCCTGGCGCTGGGCTTCGAGAAGATGGAGCCGGGCAGCCTCGGGGTCAAGTACACCGACCGCACCAACGCGCTCGACAAGCACGCGATGCGGATGTTCGAGATCCGCGACCCGGAGGCCTCGCCGCCGGCGCCGCAGATGTTCGGCAACGCCGGCCGCGACCACATGCAGAAGTACGGCTCCGAGGCCGACCACTTCGCCTGGATCGGCTGGAAGAACCACAAGCACTCCGTCAACAACCCCTACGCCCAGTTCCAGGACGAGTACACCCTGGAGGACATCAAGGCGGCGAAGATGATCCACGACCCGCTGACCAAGCTCCAGTGCTCGCCGACCTCCGACGGCTCGGCCTGCGCGATCGTCGCCTCTGAGGCCTATGTCGACAAGCACGGCCTCTGGGACCAGGCGATCGAGATCGCCGGCCAGTCGATGGTCACCGACCTCAGCTCGACCTTCGACGAGAACGCCGACTGCATGACGATCGTCGGCTCCGACATGTCGAGGACCGCAGCCGACGCGGCCTACGCCGAGGCCGGCGTCGCGGCCGAGGAAGTCGACGTCTGCGAGCTGCACGACTGCTTCAGCGCCAACGAGCTCATCACGTACGAAGCGCTCGGGTTCGCCGCGGAGGGCGAGGCGCACAAGCTGGTCGAGGAAGAGGCGACCACCTACGGCGGCAAGGTCGTCGTCAACCCGTCCGGCGGGCTGATCTCCAAGGGTCACCCGCTCGGGGCGACCGGCCTGGCGCAGTGCTCGGAACTGACCTGGCAGCTGCGCGGCACGGCCGACAAGCGGCAGGTGGACGGCGCCAAGGTGGCGCTCCAACACAACATCGGCCTCGGCGGTGCCGCCGTGGTCACGGTCTACAAACCGGCGTCCTAGGGAAGGGCGCCGGACTACAGAGGAGGAAGCACGATGGCGAAGGAGCGGCGTTCACTCAGCGGCAAGGTCGTGGCGATAACCGGCGGTGCGCGGGGGATCGGCAAGGCGACGGCGAAGGCGCTGATCGCGAAGGGGTGCCGCGTCGCCATCGGCGACCTCCAGCTCGAGCTGGCCGAGAAATCGGCGGCGGAGCTGGGCGGTGGCACGGTTGCGCTGGCGCTCGACGTCACCGACCGCAGCTCCTTCGCCCACTTCCTCGACGAGGCCGAAAGGCAGCTCGGCCCGATCGACGCGGTGGTCAACAACGCCGGGATCATGCCCGTGACGCCGCTCGACGAGGAGGGCGAGGACTCGGTCCGCCGCCAGATCGACATCAACCTGATCGGCGTCATCACCGGCACCCAGCTGGCGATGAAACGACTGCGCCCGCGGGGCAGCGGCTACATCGTCAACATCGCCTCGCAGGCGGGCAAATCCGGCCTGCCGGGGATCGCCACCTACTCGGCGACCAAGCACGCCGTCGTCGGCCTCAGCGAGGCGGTGCGGGCGGAGCTGCGCGACACCGGCGTCGAGGTCCTCTGCGTGATGCCGACCGTGGTCAACACCGAGCTGACCAGCGGCGTCGGCCAGAAATGGGTGAAGCCGGTCGAGGCCTCCGACGTCGCCGACGAGATCGTCGACGCGATGGAAGTGCCGCGCTTCGACGTCTTCGTCCCGCGCGCCAACGGCGCCCTTTACAAGATCCTCGCCCCGCTGCCGCGCAGCTGGCGAGAGGCGCTGGGCCGGGCGATGAAGGTCGACAAGCTGATGATCGAGGTCGACCACGGGGCGCGCAGGGCCTACGAGGAGCGAGCGGCGGCCAGCGAGCCGGGGCGGGGCGAGTCGGCCAGCGAGACGCCGGCTCCGCAGCGCGACGCCGCCTGATCTGACGATTGGTGAACTTTGGGGGCTATAGCCCCGTAAATTCACCAAGAGCGATGGGACGGATCTACGACGCCACCTGGGGCCGGGGCTTTTCCGCCCTCTACGACCGCGCCTTCGAGGCGAGCGAAGAAGCCGGGTTGCGTGAGATGCGCCGCGAGCTGCTGACCGGGGCGCGGGGGAGGGTACTGGAGCTGGGCGCGGGGACCGGCCTCAACCTGGAGCTGTATCCCCACGAGGGCCTTGACAGCCTGACCCTGACCGAGCCCGATCCCCACATGTACAAGCAGCTGCGCCAGCGCGCTGCGAAGGTCTGCGCCGGGGCGGATCTGGTCCAGGCGGGTGCGGAACAGCTCCCGTTCGAGGACGACAGCTTCGATACCGCCGCGGTGACGCTGGTCCTCTGCACGGTCCCCGACCAGCCCGCCGCCCTGAAGGAGATCTCCCGCGTCCTCGCGCCCGGTGGCCGGCTGCTCTTCCTCGAGCACGTCCGCGCAAGCCAACCCAACCTCGCCAGGTGGCAGGACCGCCTCGAAAAGCCCTGGCGCTTCCTCGGCGACGGCTGCCACTGCAACCGCGATACCGAGGCCGGGCTTAGATCCGCCGGCTTCGAGCTGGGCGAAGTCGAGCGCCCGCAGCTGCCGAAGGCACCGCCGATCGTCAGACCGATGGTGAGAGGAACCGCCCGAACCACCGCCTAGGCTTCCGCGGATGCCTGGAGCCGAGGTTGACTATCCGGCCGGTCCCGTCGCCGACCGCCTGACGCTCTGGCCCGTGGATGACGGCAGATATGGCCTGGACGCCGTGTTTCAAGGGGCCTCCGGCTACGAGCGATGCGAAGAGCACCAGCAGTCGCTCGTGGCGGCCGGGGTCAAGTGCCAGTTGCTCCAAAACATGGACAACTCCTGGTCGCTGCGGTTTGGACCGCTTACCGCCTTGGAGGTAGGGAAGGCCCTCGGGGCCTTCGTCCACTGAGTACGGCGCCCGTCTGGGCATTGGCTCGAAAGATTGTTACCGCCCGGCCGTCGAGAACGTCCGGGCGGTAGTACCTGTCAGCCGATCTTCTGAATCGACACCATCGGTACAACCGGCGCGTTGCAGTCAATGCGCATCTGTCAGCCACCTCCTCCTGTGTTGGGACCCTCGAAGTGAGGGCCATTAGAGGAGGGGCTTACATCATTTGAGACGCCTCGTCTATTCGAAGCGCGCTAGGCATGTTTTGAGTTTCTATCTAGAAAACGGAGGTAGTCTGTTTTAGTCAAGAACACCACATCGGAGGGCAGCCCGTTGAGCAAGAAGTCGGAGGTCTGTTGGGATCGCAAGCACGTCCAGCTCGGCGCAGAGCTGATCCACGCTCTCAGTCACCCATACCGGGTTCGTGCGCTGCATGTGATGAATCAGCGACTAGCCAGCGCCAAAGACGTAGCGGGCGAAGTGGGTGCGAACGTCTCGGTGATGTCGTACCACGTCAAAGAGCTAGAGAAAATCGGCTTCGTGGAGCGCGTGAAATCTGAGCCTCGCCGAGGCGCGATGGAGCACTACTTCAAAGGGACCGGCCGAATGATCTTTGACGCTGACGAATGGGTCCAGGTCCCGCCACCGATACGAGCCGGAGTTGTCGGTCAAGAGCTCAGAATGACGGGTGACCTCCTGAGCCGGTCGTTGACCACGGAAACGTTTGAGCGCCGAGCAGACCGCCACCACAGCCTGCAAGAGGTAATGGTCGATCAGCAGGGCTGGGATGACGCAATGGCAGCTCTGGAGGCATGTATGTGTCGGATCTTCGAGGTAGGTCGAGAGAGCTCGGAACGACGGTTGAAAACCGACGAGGGCGGCATACCACTGGCCGCATCGCTCATAGGGTTCGAGCGGGCATCGGAGTAGGCGGACGCACCATCGAAGTTTAGAACCAACGCACGATAATGGTGGTTATGTAAACCTGAAGCGAGGGAGCCGGTGAGGGCCCTATTCGGCCTTTTCGATCGCCGCTTCCAGGTCCCCCGCGGAGCTGGGCGTGTCGATCGGTTCCAGGCCGTCGGTCGCCGGGCCCTTGATCGCCAGGGACGGCGTCCCGCTGAAGCCGAGTTGCTGGGCTTCTGCGGTCGTTTCTTCGACTTCGGCGGTGAATTCGCTGCGTTCTTTGTGCCACCTGGCGAGGTCCGAGACTCCAGCGCCCTTGGCGATGGCTTCGAGGAATTCCTCGTCGGCGTAACCGCTGTCCTCGGTGCCCTGGTTCTCGTAGAAGAGCTCGACGAAGTTCCAGCCGCGGCCCTGCGCTCCGGCCGCCAGGGCTGCCGCCCCTGCGGGCAGCGACTGCTCGCCGATGATCGTGAAGTTGCGGAAGCTGATCTTCACCTGACCATTCTTGACCTGGTTTTCGATAATCGGCGGCAGGACTTCCTCCGTGAAGGCCTTGCAGAACGGGCACTGGAGGTCGGCGAACTCAGCGACTTCGACGGGCGCCTTCGGGTCGCCAAGGACCATCCCATGCTGAGGTATGCCGGCCAGGCGCTTGTTGACGGCCGCGGTCCCCTCGAGCTTCGTGTCGCCGCCGTCGCCGCTGCTCGAGGTGGCGACCACGATCAGGACCAGAACCACGGCGACGGCGAGGAAGACCGCACCGGCGGCCAGCTTCAGCAGCTGCGACCGGCGTTCGCCGTCGGTCATGCCCGGCCGGGGAGCGCTTCGGCGGTCCCCGCGTAGCCGATCAGCCGCGTCGCATTCAAGAGGAAGAGGATCGTCATCAGGACCGCGCTGGCGACACACCACTGGCAGACCGCTTCGATCTTGAAGAGCTCGATGTAGGTGAGGAAGACGCTGTAGCCGAAGCCCCCCAGGGCCACCACGAAGCCGCCGAAGCGGGCGACGTCGTTGGCGAAGAAGGCGCTCCCCAGGAGGACCAGATAGCCGAAGATCCCGAAGATCGCGATGTTGACGCCGGCGACGTGCGAGTAAGAGCTCTTGGCGACGGTCGCGCAGCCGTGCCCGCCGGCGAGGCAGACGGGAGAGCCGCCACCGGACTCGGAGATCGCGATGTAGGCGGCGACGCCGACTCCCAGCGCCGCCAGGAAGGCGATCGCGCGCTGCAGGGTTCCCTCGCTCGGGTAGCTCACCGGGCGGAAGATAAGGCTTCGGCGTAAAAGGCCGCTAAGGCGCGGGAAAGCTTGCCGCCCTGCCAGGCGAGCGGCGACTCGCCCCTGCCCTCGCTTAGGAGCCGGGCGTTCGGCAGCGCCTGCACGTAGGCGGCGGCGGTCTCGTAGGGATGGCCGGGGTCGGCGTCGTCATTGCTGGCCACGACCAGGGTCGGTACCTCGAGCGCGGCTAGCTCATCGAGCGAGCCGAACGGCTGCGAGCGGGCAACCTCCCGCAGCGCCTCTGCCAGCGCCTCGGGGTTCCGTTGGAGCAGCAGGCGCTCGCGCGTGAAGCGCAGGACGGAATCCCGCCAGCGGGGATCGATGCCCTGCCGCTCGTCGATGTAGTCGACGAACCCGTCGACGCCGCCCGCTTCCAGCGCCGCCGCGAGCCCGTCCCAGTAGTCGAGCGAGGATGGCTTGATCGCGCCCGTGTAGACCGGCCCGACCAGAGCCAGGCCCGCCACCCGCTCGGGATGCCGCAGCGCGTAGGCAACCGCGGTGTGGGCGCCCATCGAGTGCCCGCCGAGGAAGAGCTGCCCGTCTCCCACTCGCGCCTCCACCACCCGCTCCAGGTCCCCCACCAGCTCCGGGTATCCATAACCCTCCCCCA
>Ga0157378_10004290_pt1 | contig 12555 bp, 7 predicted proteins | sample M65metaG_FD_115309 | JGI IMG/M metagenome (GOLD analysis project Ga0157378, IMG submission 115309) | Miscanthus rhizosphere microbial communities from Kellogg Biological Station, Michigan, USA - M6-5 metaG | ecosystem: Host-associated > Plants > Roots > Rhizosphere > Soil | place: USA: Michigan...
CTCCAGCCCCGGCTCGGTGTCCGGCTTGATGGCGTCGGCGGGACATTCGGGTTCGCAGACGCCGCAGTCGATGCATTCGTCGGGATGGATGACCAGCATGTTCTCGCCCTCGTAGAAGCAGTCGACGGGGCAGACTTCAACGCAGTCGGTATATTTGCATTTGATGCAGGCTTCAGTGACGACGTAAGTCATCCAAGGCTCCGAGGGGGATCAGTTTTCCGGGGTTTGCGTAGCGCATGCAGTGCGCTGCCGCAAGGGAAGCATAAAGGGAAGCAACAGGCCGAAACCGGGCGTTTTCGCCACCCGCAAGCCAGCCCTGCGCAGATAGTTACGGCTTGGGCGCTTGCAAAGCCGGACCCTGCAAATCCTCGTACAGCACGCGCGCCGAACTGGCGTCGCCGCGGCGCTCGCTGAAGGCAGCCACCTTGAGGATGCGCACGCTGTTGTCGAGCGCGATGGTAAGTACGTCGCCCGCCTTCACGCCGTGTCCCGGAGACTTCTCGCGCACGCCGTTGACACGGACGTGACCGCTCTCGACCAGGCGAGCTGCCGAAGTGCGCGCCTTCACGACCCGCGCATGCCACAGCCATTTATCGAGACGCTGTCGCTCCAAATATGTCTCGCATCAAAGCGTTTTCGAACAGAAAACGCGTCAAAACTAAAACTCTATTCCTTGTTGCCGGCGAGCTGTTCCTTCAACGCGGCGAGCTTGGCGAACGGCGAATTCGGATCGGCCGGACGGTCACGGTCGCGCGGCGCCGCCGTGGTCGCCCACTGCCGGTGCGACGGGCCGCTATCGCGCTTGTCGCGGCCGCCCTTGTCGCGGCCACCGAAGCCCTTGTCGCGCGGTCCACGATCGCGATCGCCACCACTCTTGTTGCGGTCGCCGCCCTTGTTGCGATCACCGCCGCCGAACTTGCGGTCGGGACGATCACCACCGCTCTTCTCGCGGTCGCGGCCCCTGTCGAAACGCGGACGGTCCTGACGGTTGTCCGGACGCGCCTCGGTCGCGGCCGGTGCGCCGTCGGCGGGCGCCGCGGCAACGGCGCCATCGGCGGGCGCGCCCTCGCGGGGTTTACGGAAATCGTTGCGACGGCCGCGACGATGACGCTCGCCACGGTTGGCGCCCTCGCCGCCTTCGCCGGCAGCCCCTGCCTGCGCGTCGCCCTGCGGACGGTTGTGATGGCGCTGGCGGTTGCGGTCGTGGTGCGGACGGCGCTCGTCGGAACGGCCGCCGGGCCGCCAGACTTCGATCAGCACCGGTTCGGCAGGCGTCTCGGGGGTTGCTTCGGTCGCGGCAGCAGCCTCTACAGGCGCGGCGTCGCTGGAAGCGGCTTCCGGAGCGGCCTCAGACGCAGTCTCGGGCGCGGCTTCCGCGGGCGCTTCGGCAGGCGCAGCCTCGACCGCAGCGGTCTCGACCGGCGCGGGTTCGGGCGCCACGACGACGGCCGTTTCCGGTGCGGCGGCGGTTTCTTCGCCGGCAACCGGCGTCAGCGCCGCCGACGGCGCAGGATCGCCCGATACAGGTTGATCGGCGATGTCCTGATCCATCATGTCGGCGATGGTAATTTCGGCGGGACCGGCGATGTCCTCCGAGCCGACGATGGCGGGTGGAGGCGTTGCTTCCACCTTCGGCGGCAGCGGCGCACGGCGGTCCATGCGATAGCCGAGCGCGCGCAGGATCGAGGCGAAATCTTCGCCGGCCGATCCGGTCAGCGAGGTCATCGCCTGCGTCACCACGAAGCTGCGGCCGTCGAACGCGCCGGCGGGCTTTTCACCCGGCGAACTCTCGCGCCAGGCCAAAGCGGGGCGGATCAGATCGGCGAGACGTTCGAGAATGTCGACGCGGACCGCGCGCTCGCCGCACTGGCGGTAGCCGAGCAGCCGGTAGGCATCGCGCGGCAGCGCCTTGTCGACCGGGAAAGAGGTGCGGCCGGAGCTCGCCAGATGCTGCGCGCCTGACAGCGCGGACATGTCGACATTGTCCTGCTTCTCGGCCCACAGCAGCGCGGCGAGTGCGCGTGCCGCGGGCTTCAACAGGCCCGGGAAATAGATGTGATAGGCGCCGAAGCGGACGCCGTACTTGCGCAAGGTTGCGCGCGAGGCCTGGTCGAGATCCTTCATCTCGGCGGAGATTTTGGTGCGCTCGAGCACGCCGAGCGCCTCGACGAGCTGGAACGCGATGCCGCGGCCGATGCCGGTGATGTCCTCGGCCTTGGAGAGGCCGAACAGCGGGCCCAGCAGCTTTTCGATATGCGTCTTCAGCCAGAGATCGAGGCGGTTCTGCACCGCTTCGCGCGGCGCGCCGGTCAGGCGGTCGTCGGCAATGATGCGCAGCCGCGGATGCAGCGCGTCTTCGGCCGCAACCAGCTTCGCCACCGCATCGCCGGTCCAGCGGATGGTGCCATCCGACGTCAGCACGAACTGATCGTCAGGCGCCGCGGCGAGCTTTTCGGCGCGCGCGTCGATCTCGCCGGCCAGCACCTGCTGCGCCGCCGCCTGCAGCGCCTTGGCATCGCTGCCTGCTTCCGCTGCATCCGGCGCAAAGGTGAATCCGTCGAGGCGGCCGATCGTATGGCCTTCCACGATCACTTCGCCGGTCTTGCCAATTTCCGTATTCAAAACACTGTTCTCCCGCAGGCGGCGCATCAATACACTGGTACGGCGGTCAACGAAACGCTCCGTTAGCCGATCATGCAGCGCATCGGACAATTTATTTTCGACCTCGCGCGTGATCCCCTGCCAATGATCGGGGTCGGACAGCCAGTCCGGCCGGTTGGCGACGAAGGTCCAGGTGCGGATTTGCGCGATCCGGCCCGACAGCGTGTCGATATCACCGTTCACGTTATTGGCCTGGTCGACCTGGGCGCCGAACCATGCGTCCGGAATCCGGCCCCTTTTCATCAGGAATCCATAGAGCGTGGTCACAAGTTCGGCATGGGCGGCCGGCGCCAGCCGCCGGTAATCCGGGATCTGGCAGGCGTCCCACAGCCGTTCCACGGCGTTGGCGCCATGGGCCATGTCGCGGACCTCGCCGTCGCGGGCGGCGTGGTCGAGCACGCGCAGATCCTCGGCAATCGGCGCGCGGGTCAGCACTTCGTGCGTCGGCGAGACCGCCAGCGACACCTGCAGCGCGCCCAGCGAGGCGAAATCCAGCTTCGAATTGCGCCATTGCAGCATTTTGACGCTGTCGAAGGTGTGGTTCTGCAGCGCGTTCACCAGTTCCGGCTCGAACGGCGCGCAGCGGCCGGTGGTGCCGAAGGTGCCGTTGCGGGTGGCGCGGCCGGCGCGGCCGGCGATCTGCGCGAATTCGGACGGGGTGAGCCGGCGGAACTGGTAGCCGTCGTATTTGCGGTCACTGGCGAACGCGACGTGATCGACGTCGAGGTTCAGCCCCATGCCGACGGCGTCTGTCGCCACGAGGTAATCGACGTCGCCGTTCTGGAACATCGCGACCTGGGCGTTGCGTGTGCGCGGAGATAGCGAGCCCAGCACCACGGCGGCGCCGCCGTGCTGGCGGCGGATCAGTTCCGCGATCGCGTAGACTTCATCCGCGGAGAACGCGACGATCGCGGTGCGGCGCGGCTGCCGCGTGATCTTGCGGTCGCCGGCGAATTCGAGCTGCGACAAACGGGGCCGCGTCACGATCGAGGCGCCCGGCAGCAGCCGTTCGATGATCGGGCGCATGGTGGCGGCGCCCAGCAGCAGTGTCTCGTCGCGGCCGCGGCGATGCAGGATGCGGTCGGTGAAGACATGACCGCGTTCCAGATCGGCTGCGATCTGGATTTCGTCGACGGCGAGAAAACTGACGTCGATATCGCGCGGCATCGCCTCGACGGTGGAAACCCAGTAGCGCGGATTCTTCGGCTTGATCTTCTCCTCGCCGGTGATCAGCGCAACGCTCTCTGCGCCGGCGCGATCGACGATCTTGTTATAGACCTCGCGCGCCAACAGCCGCAGCGGCAGGCCGATCACGCCGGACGAATGCGCCAGCATCCGCTCGATCGCCAGATGCGTCTTGCCGGTATTGGTCGGCCCGAGCACGGCGGTGACCGTCGATCCGGGAGCGCGTTCGTAACCGAACGAGGAGTGAGAGAAAGCCATATTTTACGGGTGTTTCTTGCGTCGCTTGTTATTTCAGATGTTTCATTTTGCGACGGTGATGCGGTCGCGTTTTAAGCTCTGGAACGAGTCTGGAACGAATCGCGTCCGAATCGCTGACTCATCCCGAAACCGGCTTCGTTCTCCCAACATCCAGCGTGGCTGCGCCCGGGACGGCACTAGATCAAGTTTGCGTGGGCTCCACAAGGACGGGTTTTGCAGCGAAAACGTTAAGACGCGGAGTCGAATCAGAAGCCGGAAAGAGTCAAGGCGGGATTCTCTCCTCCGTCGTCCCGGCGAAGGCCGGGACCCATAAAAACTAACGAGGTTCGCCGCTCTCGTCCGGAACTCCGACCACCTGCAAATTGATAAACGTTATGGGTCCCGGCCTTCGCCGGGACGACGGGGCATCACTGCGTCTTCGCCACCCGCGGCGGCGCGGCTGTGGTGACAAAACTCGTCGCTTCCAGCATCGCCGGCCCCAGCGGCGTCGGGATGGTCATGCGGAACGGGACCAGGATGCGGGTGCCGGCGATCGGCACGAACACCGCTTCCATGTTGCGCTGGTTGGCGAGCCACTTGATGACGGGGCGATCGGGGATATAGCCCGCGACCGGCGTGAAATAGATCGCGCAGACGACCGCGGGGCCGTGATAGCCGTTCTCGGCCTTCACCGTTTCCATCCGCTTGAAATCGAGCTTGAGGTCATACCGAAGTCGGCCGTCGAAGATGCCGGCGCCGGTGCGGCAGGCCTCGGGCGTCAGCAGTTCGCCATTGCCGGGCACGCGGATCATCGAACCGGTCATCGGATCGAGCACGTTTTTCCGCTGCGCATCGGTGACCGGAATGCGGTCGGCATCGACCGGCGGCACCGGATCGATCGAAAAGTCCTTGATGCCGCCATTGGCGAGCGACAGCCGGATGGTCTCGGATTTCTTCGAGGTGGTGGTGGTCGCGGTATAGGCCTGCGACACCAGCGCGCCGCCCACGACCCGGCCCTGGGCGCCGCCGGAGCCCGAGCCGCCCGAAAACGCCTTCAACAGCCCGGCGCTGCCGCCCTGGGCGGAGGCCGAAAACACGTCGTCGCCGATTTCGATGGTCCAGGTGCCCTTGCCGACCGGGATGCCGGACAGCGAGGCCTCATAATGGGCATCCACCCGCCCCTGGGCATGGGCCGGCGCAGCCGCGCTGACGGCGCCGAGGCCTACGACAAGTCCCAAAAACGGCCCGGCGAGGGGCAATAAAGCGCGGTTGGTGGCCAAGAACGGATGATCCCAGGGTCTGCAGCGACAAGATCTGCTGCCAGCAGTCATTTAGGCCGAAATATCCGGCAAACAATGCGAATTCCGCCTTCGGCGGACCGGAAATGCCTGAGTTCCGGACTTTCAGATGATGTCGGCGGGGATTGCGCCGTTTATATGGTCCCCTAACCTCTCGGAACCGCTTATAAACCGCGGCGGAAACGTATTTCGCGGGGCCTTAGAACCTTGACGGTTTGGACCTCTCGCCCTATACGTCCGCGGTTCCTGAAAATGGACGAGATTTTGGACCCCCGCGCGGCGCATGATGCGCTGCCCAGAGGCGGGGATGGAAGAGGATTTTGCGATGTCCCGTAAGTGCGAACTGACCGCCAAGGGCCCCCAGGTCGGCCACAAGGTGAGCCACTCGAACATCAAGACCAAGCGCCGGTTTCTGCCGAACCTGGTCAACGTCACCTTCATCTCCGACGCGCTCGGCCGCAACGTGCGCCTGCGGGTGTCGACCAATGCGCTCAAGAGCGTCGACCACAATGGCGGCCTCGACGCCTACTTGCAAAAGGCCCGCGCCACCAACCTCTCCCCCCGCGCCCTCGATCTGAAGCGCGCGATCGAGAAGAAGGTCGGCAAGCCGGTGTTCGTGAAGAAGGCAGTCCGGGAAGTTAAGAAGGCGGGCTGAGGCGGAAGCCTCACCGCACTGCACTGGCGGATTAGAGTTTGGAAGCGGCTGGGTCGAAAGACCCGGCCGTTTTCTTTTTGGGGGCTGCTGACCCGTCATAGCCCATTTAGAAAATTCAAATCGTGACTTGCACAGTGGAAATCAGCCCTAGCTCAAATTGAGAAAACCCTTCCAATTGATCCGCACCAAGAGTTCTCAAATCTTGAATGGCTCGATCAAGGTCGTAGTTATCAAGGTAAGGTACTAGCTTTTTTGCTATCTGAATGGGGATTCCGTACTCATCGAGCGCAGCGATAGAGGCAGGTAAAAAAAGATGCTCGGCCGCCTCAGCGTAGACGCCGTAGTTAGGGCCCGGTTTAATTTCTAAGCGATCCGCCATTTCCGCAACAATCCTATCCAGCACCATCAGGTCGCGCGAAAATTGGAATGTCACAACATTCCGAATTATCTTCAGAGCATTGTCGATTCTCTCTGACACCGATTGTCCAGGAAGAACGCCGCTCGCGATCTCGCTCAGATAGCCAGGTAATCCGCCCGCCAATCCGAATGCATTGAGATGCCAAGCGAGCATCCTACCTGACCGAATCCCAAGATCGTTTAGCTTGGGTCCCGATAATTCATCGACAATGATATCGCAGACAGCGACTAATTGAGGCCACTTTGGAAATCCTTGCCAGAGCAACAGTCCATCACCCGACGACAAGTTTTTATGAACACTTAATGCTATACGATTTTGGACATCAGGCGGAACTGACCCGTTCATGCGTAACGTGTCAGCAGACAAGAAGCTCCTCTCGATTACTTCATTCACGCGCAATAGCGACGCTTCGGACAATGCGTCCTCATCAAGCTGCAACAGAAGTGATAACGGCGTGTCTTCAGACTGTTGGCCAACAGGATATTCCACGATCACCTCCTCATCAGGAGGCGGCCTTTCCAGCACGAAGACTTTTCCGACAAAATACTTACCCATGCGTCCCGCACGACCCTGAATATTCTTGTACGTGAAGAAGTCGAGAACATTCCTGCTTCGACGTCGATCGTATACAATTACGTTTTTCGCAACCGTATTGACGCCTTCAATCAAAGTAGACGTGCAAACAAGGAACTTTATTGCACCATCGTTGAACATGCGAACCATGTGCTGCTGAAGCGCACGAGGAATTCCTCCGTGATGCAAACCGACACCGTGACGCAAAGCCTCAACTGTCATCCACTCCGGATGGAAATTCTCCGACATCCAATTAGCGGCGTCCACGCAAGCATCTACCGGACGCTTCATCACGTCATGCAACAACCGCCCGGCGACTCTCACAGCGCTAACTGGGCCTTGGCAGTAGATCAGGGTCGAGTCGTCTAAGCTGGTAGCAAGTTCAACGAGCTTGGATGACCTATCATCGCCCAATCTAGGCAAATCGAACTGCACGACATCCACCGCGACTGTTGAATAGTCAGACGGGATGAAATGAAATTCGTATTTATCGAGCCCCTTGATCGACTGTACGTTAGGGCCCAAAAGGTAAAACTGAGCTCCAGTTGCAGCTAGCGAATGAAATGCCAAGTTAAGTTCGATCGCCCGTTCCTTATCGTCATCGCGCCTGAAATCCAGCTTATAGAACTCGTCGACAACAAAGAACTCCACGTTCGAGAGGTCGATACGGCGACGTACACGCTCCTGCGTTAATATGTAAATATTCATCCGGTCCGTGCGTGCAGCCTGTGACGGATGCGTAATGAGGTGACATCGATCTCGAAATCTTACAGCCAGGCGCTTTCGCGTCTCGTCGATCAGCGCAAGCGTTGGCAACACAACGACAACCTTCTTAAATTGCCCCACCGCAATCATGGCATCGATCAGCAGGCTTTTGCCAACGCTGGTAGATGCACTCAACACAACATTGGAGCCAGCTCGCAATTGATAGTAGATTCTGGCCTGCAAACTATGAAAGACGGCATCCAGTCCATCAGGACGGTGGAGTTCATAGGCAAGCAAGTCTTCGACATCCGCAACATCGACCAGTGGGGACAGATACGGATAGAGGCCAACACTGCGCACCAGCGAGGCTAGTATTTTGGTTTCAAATTCTGGGCATAGTTCGCGTCTTGCAAGGGCCCGAATTACGAGATCACGACCTTCATTATGCGTTTGCTTGTCGTTAACATGGTCGGAAACTCCGCTCAAAATCGAGAACATATCAGATGACTTTAAGTCGTCACGCGCCAAGCGCTCCCTGAGCTCATGGTAGTTCATGACAACCCGGCCTCAGCTTCAAATTGGTTCGTGAGCGTGGAAAGATTCTCGATCGGAACGAAAATTACGTGCACTCTTATCTCAGCGATTTGCACGGGCAGACTTGCGATACACCTATCCGCGAACTTTCGTATCTCATCTTGTAAGCGGGCCTGGTAATCTTCCGAATGACCTGCGCGGAGGACAGCACTGTCGTACGCAATCAAAAGCGGAATGCAGAGAACCTCAATAAGTTTATCAATCGGCGCTCCGGGACTGAAAGCATCCGAAAGGGAGTTCGAAGTCAGATGCTGAGGTTCTCGCAATTGAATTATTACCTGCTTCTCTTCTCTGAGAACTTCCGTCTCGATCGCGTTACGGAGGTCCTTCCCAATTCGAGTTAGCAAAGCTTCTTCGTCGCGATCATCAAAAAGATAGGTTCGTCCAAGCCACAACTGATCACCTGCAGCATCATGAACGATATGCGCATTTCTTGTGATCTTGTCTCCAAGGGCGGAACGATGAAATATCTTGCAAGCAATGGGCTCACTTCCAAAATAATGCCGCAAGACTGCGTGCAATAGAGCCTCGCCCAAGAGCTCTCCAGCATCCAAATTCCGGACGGTCTTAATTTCTCTTAGGCCGGCCTCCAGCTTTTGCTTCAGATTTAGTTGATCAATCTCGACCAACTCGCTCGCTTTAAGTGCGAGCTCCGCTATCCAAGTAACAAGGTATTTAGAGAGCTGGGCTGACCGCCAAATTTTTCGCTCGAATTGCGCGTCGTAGCCGAGTGATTTACGATTTTCGCCATTATGACGAATATTATGGACCTGAATGAAAAACGATGTTCCTCTCACACGATAAGGCTTCATCGATGCAGTCGCCGTCGCGTGTACTTCCGCTAGCTTTCCTTCCCACCAGGTTCGAATCGCTGACCGAGTGATGATTTTCTTCTGTTTGTTTCGGCGAGAAGCTGACGCTGCTTCCTCTACAAGTGAAAGCAAGTCCCGATAAATTCGTTTAGCTTGCGAGAAGGTGGGATTCGCTCCTGCATCCTCCGCAAGCCGACTTAGAAATTGAAGGTTTTGTGATTCAATATGATCCAGCCCCGATCTGACGTCCCAAACTGCGTTCATTGTCCAGTAAGCAAGGTCGTGGCCACCCTTGGATATTGTCTTCGGATACTTTGCCTTGAGTCGTGCAGCTAAGAGAGCCACGTCGCCGTTCGGGTCTCGTCGTTCGATAGGATCTAGCAGAGCTACCAGTGTGGCGTTTACGGAACGACGCGTCACGATTCGAAAGCGTGCGTTCGGGCCATGCTTGTCGGCGAGAAGCGACTTTTCGATCAGTGAGCTTTCGATACCTTTGTTCGAGCGGGCTAGGATTTCCTTCGCAGTCCACTTCGTATCGCGATCTGTCGTCTTGACCTGGATGTACTCTGTAATTTCGACATTATTTGTATGCAGTAATCTCGTAATATCATCGCTTGTCTCGCATTCAACTTGCGCGATTCTTCGATCGCCAATCATTTCGAGAACAAACGAGGCCGCTACGTGATCTTGATATTTAAAACCTATTCTCGCAGCTACGCCGCCAGCATCTGAAACATCGTCCACAGGCAATCCCTGTCAGTAGTTGAAGCAGGCTCAGCCACAATCAATCGTTGAAAACGATTCCGTGCAAGGATTTCGTCCGCAAGGAGGAGAAAGAAGGAAAAATATCGTAGACTTTCGACCCGAGAATATCCCGCCTAAGTTAATGAAATATCGCTAAAGTAGTTTTATGGTACTTCTCAACCTGTGAGGATCTAGGGATCTTTTAAGATACTGCGAAGGCCGCCATGAAAAACATCATCATCCTCTGCGACGGCACCGGCAACGAGATCTCCGAGAACATTTCCAACGTCCTCAAGTTCTATCGCTGCCTGCGCAAGACCGAGAAGAGCGAGCCGCGGCAGATGGTGTTTTACGATCCGGGCGTCGGCACGCTGGCGCTGCCGGATCCGTGGCACCGGTTCAAGCAGAACTTCAACGCCATCCTCGGCCTCGCCACCGGCTATGGCCTCGACGACAAGGTGCTGCAGTCCTACCTGTTCCTGGTGCGGACCTGGGAGCCCGGCGACCGCATCTACCTGTTCGGCTTTTCGCGCGGCGCCTATAGCGTGCGGGTGCTGGCGGGGTTGATCCACAAGGTTGGATTGATCGCGCCGGAGCAGGCCAACCTCGCCGCCTCCGGCCTCACCGCCTACAAGCAGTTTTCCTCCTCCGGGCATTACGGATCGGGCGACGGGCTGAAGGGTTTTACCGACGGCGGCGAGCCGCCGCCGCCCGCCCATGACGACCAGGCCGCGCAGTTCGCGCGCATCACCTCGACGCGATGGCCGCTCATTCGCTTCGTCGGCGTCTGGGACACGGTGGCGAGCGTGATCGTGCCGCGGCGGGATCGCATCTTCTATATCCCGAGCTTCGAGGAGCTCGCCTTCACGCTGCAGAACCCGAGCGTCGAGACCTTCCGGCAGGCGATCTCGATCGACGAGCGGCGCGCGATGTTCCGCCTCAAGAAGTGGGACGAGCCGCAGACCTTCACGCTCAATCGCTTCAACAGCGCCGGCGCCAAGCCGCAGGACAGCCGGCAGGTGTGGTTTGCCGGCGTGCATTCCGATGTCGGCGGCGGCTATCCGGAAAAGCAATCCGGCCTGTCGAAATATCCGCTGCTGTGGATGATCGAGCAGGCAATGGAAGCAGGCCTCAAGTTCAACACCTCGACCATCAACCAGCTTGCCTGGGGCATCCAGCGCAAGAACAGCCCGTTCTCCTATGTCGCGCCGGGCGCGGAAGCGATGCTGCACACCTCGCTGCACGGCTTCTGGTGGCTGCTGGAGTTCTTCCCCAAGAACGCGAAATACAGGGAATGGCCGGCGCGCAAGACCTTCCTCGGCCGCTACATCCCCGACGCCGAACCGCGCCCGATTCCCGAAGGCGCGTTCGTGCATGAGAGCGTGACCAGGCGGATGGACGCGGTGCGCGATTATAGGCCGGTGAATTTGCCGGCGCGGTTCGAGACAGTGCCGATGCCGGTGCCGCCGCTGCATGCGAGTGCGGAGGACGAGGAAGAGGCGTGAGCGAGGCGTGACGAACCCGCGCTCTCGCGCCACATTCTACAGTCATCGCCCGGCTTGACCGGGCGACCCAGTATTCCAGAGGCGTCAGCGAACAAATCGAGAGGCCGCGGCGTACTGGATCGCCCGGTCAAGCCGGGCGATGACAGTTTGGGACTGCGGCCTGGGATGACGGCCTGGGACTCCGCGGCAGCGCAGTGCCGCCCAGTCCTGCTCGTGTGACGCGAGTGTGATGCAACCTCACGTAAAACGGCCATTTCTGTTGCAGTTACAACACGATGGCGGACAAATACGCCGCCAAAACACAACTTGAAATGGCCTGTGCAGAGTTCCTGTGTTTTTGTCGACCTCGTTGTTTCCGACTGTTTCGGATCTGAGGAATTGGAATGCCGATGAGAATGAAGCCTGCGCCGCAACGACGGCCGAGCCGCCCGCTTTCGCGCACCCTGTTTCTGGCCGGCGCCTCGCTGACGATCCTGAGCGGCGCAGCGCTCGCGGCGGACCTCCCCGTGAAGGCGCCGCCGCCGGCGATCGCCGCTTCCTGGGCCGGATTTTATCTGGGCGTGCACGGCGGCTATGGCTGGAAGCAGGACGAATTCTCCGAGTCCGAAGCGTTCCGGTTGCAACGGACGCAGTTCATCAACGGCATCCGGTCGCAGGGCGCGGTCTATGGCGGCCACACCGGCTACAACTGGCAGTTCGGCCGCGCCGTCACCGGCCTCGAAATCGATTTCAGCGCCGCCGACATCAAGGGCAGCAACGGGGTCACCGAGACCACCCCATTCGGCGGTGGCACGTTCACCACCAACCTCTCGAAGAGCGAACGCGTGCAGTATCTCGGCACGGCGCGGGCGCGGCTCGGCTGGTTGCCCACCGACAATGTTCTGCTCTACGGCACCGCCGGCCTCGCCTGGGAGCGCGTCGACCTCGGCACGAGCAACGGGCAGATCATCACCGGGCCGGGCGCCCAGACGCAAATCAACAACGTGGGGACCGCGGCCGACAAGTTCGGCTGGGTCGCCGGCGCCGGCGCCGAAGTGATGCTCGGCAGCCCGAACTGGATCGGCCGCCTCGAATACCTGCATTACGATCTCGGCCAGGCGCAGACGGCCTCGACGACGATTCAGACCACCGGCTTCACCGTCATCTCCCACGGATCGATCCACTCCGC
>Ga0157378_10004291_pt1 | contig 12552 bp, 13 predicted proteins | sample M65metaG_FD_115309 | JGI IMG/M metagenome (GOLD analysis project Ga0157378, IMG submission 115309) | Miscanthus rhizosphere microbial communities from Kellogg Biological Station, Michigan, USA - M6-5 metaG | ecosystem: Host-associated > Plants > Roots > Rhizosphere > Soil | place: USA: Michigan...
ACTTGCGTCGATGCCTGTCCGTCAATGGCCAGTTTGCCGGAGTTTATACTGCGCCGGTGAATTCTTCAAATATCGATGTGGCCGCCGTGACGATCGAAGACATCCGGGCCGCCGCCAGCCGCCTCAAACCGTATGTCCACCGAACGCCTCTCCTCTCCAGCCGTTCGCTCTCCGAGGCGATCGGCGTGGAGGTCCGCCTCAAGTGCGAGAACCTGCAGCGCGCCGGCTCGTTCAAGATCCGCGGAGCGATGAACGCCCTCCTGCAACTCTCTGAAAACGAACGGCGAAACGGCGTGGTGGCCTTCTCCTCGGGCAACCACGCGCAGGGGGTCGCGCTCGCCGCGAAGCTCCTCGGCATCAAGGCCACGATCGTGATGCCGGAGAACTCCGTGGCCATGAAAGTGGCCGCCACCGAGGCCTACGGCGCCACGGTCGTCACCGCCGGCGTGACCTCGGCCACCCGCGACACAGTCGCCCGCGAGATTGCCGAAAAAACCGGCGCAGCGGTCATTCCGCCCTTCGACGACTGGCGGATCATCGCCGGCGCCGGCACGGTCGGACTGGAGATCGTCAAGGAGTGGCCCGAGGTCGAAACCATCGTCACGCCCCTCGGCGGCGGCGGCCTGCTCTCGGGTGTGGCCATCGCCTCGACGTCGCTCAAACCGGACGTTGATGTCTACGGAGTCGAGCCCCGCGCCGGCAACGACGGCGAACAGTCGTTCAAGTCCGGCAGGATCGTCACTATCGATCCGCCAAAAACGATCGCCGACGGCGCCCGCACGCTGGCCATCGGCGAACGCAACTTCGCCGTGATCCGTGAGCGCGTCCGCGATGTCGTCAGCGTGGAGGACGATGTTCTCCTCGATGCGGTGAAGCTGGCCATGTACCGGACGAAGCTGGTGATCGAACCGACAGGCGCGCTTGGGATCGCGGCGCTGCTGTCTCGTTTGATTCAGCCTCGGGGGAAGACTGCCATTGTCGTGAGCGGCGGAAACATCGACTTTTCGTTGCTTTGCTGAGAAACCTGAATGTTGAATGTTCAATGTTGAATGTTCAATGTTGAATGTTCAATGTTGAATGGTCTTCGATCAGCCTCAGCTCCGTCTTTCATTCAACATTCAACATTCAACATTGAACATTCAACATTCGCCTTTCCGATGAGCCTCTTCGACACCGCCCCTCTCGATCTCCCGGCCAAATCCGACGCGCCCCTCCCCGAGCGTGTTCGCCCGCGTACCCTCGAGGACATCGTCGGTCTGGACGACCTCCTCGGCGAGGGACGCTTTCTCCGCACGGCCATCGAGAGCGACCGCATCCCATCGATGATCTTCTGGGGGCCGCCCGGCTCGGGCAAGACAACGATGGCCCGCATCATCGCCAACAAAACCCGGGCGAAGTTCGTCACGTTTTCGGCCACCAGCAGCTCCATCAAGGACATCCGCACGTTGATGGAGGAGGCGCGCAAGGATCGCAAGGCGCGCGGATCGAAGACCATCGTCTTCATCGACGAGATCCATCGCTTCAACAAGGCGCAGCAGGACGCCTTTCTCCCGTACGTCGAAGCGGGCGACATCACCCTCATCGGCGCCACCACCGAGAATCCATCGTTCGAGGTGAACTCGGCGCTGCTGTCGCGCACGAAGGTGGTGGTGATCCCGGCGCTGGAACGCGAGCAGGTGATGACGATTCTCCGCCGCGCGGTGGCCGAGCCATCGGTGCGCAAGTACGGGATCGAAGTCACCGACGATGCCCTCGATTTCATGGCCGCGACCTCGGCCGGCGATGCCCGGCAGGCGATGCCCGGCAGGCGCTGAACTCGCTGCAGCTGGTCATCGAGACGGCCACGAAAGAAGACGGACCGATCGATAAAACAAAAGTCACGCAGATCCTGCAGCGCCGTTCGCTGATGTACGACAAAGGCGGCGAGGAGCACTACAACATCATCTCCGCGCTCCACAAATCGCTCCGCAACGGCGACGCGGACGCTTCGATGTACTGGCTGGTGCGGATGCTCGAGGGTGGAGAGGACCCGATGTACATCGCCCGCCGCCTCGTGCGCGCAGCATCCGAAGACATCGGCAACGCCGATCCGCAAGCGCTGGTATTCGCCATCGCCGTGCAGCAAACCGTCCACTTCCTCGGCATGCCCGAAGCGGGCGTAGCGCTGGGCCAGCTGGCCACCTATCTCGCCGCCGCGCCGAAATCGAACGCGGCCTACGTCGGCTACGGCGAAGCCGTCCGCGAAGTGCGCCAGGGCGACAATCCCGGCGTCCCGCTGCACATCCGCAACGCGCCAACACGATTGATGAAAGACCTCGGCTACGGCCGCGGCTACCAGTACGCCCACGACTTCGACGACCAGACCGTGGCCATGAACTGTTTACCCGAGGCGCTCGCCGAGCGTCGATTCTATGAACCAAAAGAGATCGGCACGGAAGCGAAGATGAAAGCGCGGCTCGATGCCATGCGCGAAGCGCGGAAGAAGAGCGAGTAGCCCGAACTACTCTCGCGTCCCCGTCAGCGGAAAGCTGCCGAAAGCGCCCGCCGTGACCGTGCCGGTCATGCTGTCGCCGGATACCGTCGCCGTGCAGTCGAGCGTCATCGGCATCGGTACCGTCACATCAACCTTCCAGCTCAGATCGTTGCCGGAAACCTTGCCGTCCTTGATCTCGCTGTTGCCCATGCTGCCGTCCCAGGTGCCGGTGAACGTGGAGCCGTCGCTCTGCACGGTCAACACGGCTGTCTGATCGCCCATCGGCGACTTGACCAGCGTTTTCCACATACCGTCGACATTGGCCATCTCGTTTCTCCGTTTCCCGTGTCAACTCAACGCGTTCGTCCGCCGGATGATCGGCGTCGGCCGGCCGTCTTCGACATTGACGTAGACGACCTGGGCCTCCGTCACCAGAACCTTTTTCTGCAGATCCGTTCCGCGGATGGCCTCGCACGTCACCTTGACCGTGATCGAAGTCGTCCCAATGCGGAGCGTCTCCGTCCAGAAGCTGACCAGATCGCCGACGAAGACCGGCTCGTGAAAGACGATCTTGTCCATCGACACGGTCAGCATCAGCCGGCTGCCCTGGCGGCGCGCTTCGATCGCGCCGGCCTGGTCGATGTAGCTGAGGATCACGCCGCCGAAGATGGTGCCGTGCGCGTTGGTATCGCGCGGCATCATCAGCACCCGGATCGCGGGCTCGTTCCACCTCTCGAAGACTTCGTTCACGTGGCCGCTAACCCGCCTGCTGCGGCACCGCCGGCTCGACCAGCTTCTTATTGATGTCGATGGTCGAGGCCTTGCGCAGCTTCTGCAGCAGCGTGGCGCGGAGGTTCCGCGACTCCTGCTGGCGCAGCGTGTCCATGTACTGCGCGCGGTTCTGCGCCAGCGCAGCGGCATCGGCCCGCTTCTGCTCGATGACCTGGAACATCACGGCGCCGTCGCCCGTCATCACCGGTCCCTTGACCTCGCCAACCGGCGCGGTCATGGCCGCGTCGACGAGTGCCGAGGTATCGCCGTTGAAGCCGGCGATATAGCCCTGGCGATTGATGTTCGCTTCCAGCGACGGCAGGCTGAGCTTCGCGCCGAGCGCGTCGACCGTCGCCGCCGGCAGACTTCTCATCAGCGCCTGCTGCGCAAGCTGCCGGGCCTTCTCCAACTTGGCGTCGTTCTCGACCTTGGCCTTCACTTCCTCGAGCGGGGCAATGCCGGCCGCGCGGATGCTGTAGAGATACGGAATGATCGGACCGCGCTGCGTGCCGATGATGTCGCCGACGTCATTCTGCTTCGCGCTGAATGCCCACGCGCTGAAGGCCGAGTTGTTGCCCAGGCCGGCGATGGTATCGGCCTTGCCGAACCACTGCGTGTCGTTCGCGGTGATGTTGCCGCCGGCCAGCGCCGTGAACTCGGCGGCCGTCTTCGGCTTGTTCTCCTTGATCTTCGCGGCGATGCGGGTGATCTCATCGCGCGCGCGATCCTTGGCCTGCTGATCGACGGTCAGCGCGGCGATGCGGTCGCGCACTTCCTCGAACGGCCGGTAGCCGGCGCCGCGGCGCTCCACCACCTTGATGATGTGATAGCCGAACTCCTTCGAGTGAATCGGATCGCTGATGGTGTTGAGCGGGATGCTGAAGGCGGCGGTATCAAACGGCTCGACCGTCGTCCCCTTGTCCACCCAGCCCATGTCGCCGCCCTTGCTCGATGACGACGGATCGCCCGAGCTCTCCTGGGCCAGCTTGGCAAAGTCCGCACCGGCGCGGAGTTGCTTAACAATACTTTCTGCTTTTGCCTTCGCCGCGGCTTCGACCGCCGGCGCGGAGCCCGGCTCCACCTTGATGAGGATGTGGAGGATGTGCGCTCCCTCGGCGGCTTTGAACTCTTCGTGCCGCTGGTTGTAGATCTTGCGCAGCTCGGCATCGCTCGGAGTGATCGTCGCGCGGAGGCGGGCGTAATCACCGATGAGGTACTTGGCCGCACGCTGCTCGCCGTGGGTGTACTGGGCCTGATGCGCGGTGTAGTACGCCTGCACCTCGGCCGGCGTGACCGTGACGTTGGCGGTCTCGCGCGCCGCCGGATAGAGAACGTACTTGATGCGGGCGCTTTCGCTGACGCGGCGATACTCCGCCTCGGCCGACTTCGGCGACACCACGATGGCGCTCTGCAGCGCGCTCTCCATCTTGTTGATGGTGATTTCGCGGGCCAGTTCCTCTTCGAACTCCGCCGCCGACTGGAAGCCCACCATCGTCACGTAACGGTTGTAGAGCTCCTGGCCGACGAACTTGCCGTCAGGATTGAGCGTCGGAACCTCCAGAATCTTCTGGCGGATCTCTTCGGGGGTGGCGGTGAGGTGAAGACGCCGCGCTTCCTGCAGAAGGAGATGCTGATCGACAAGCGAGTCGAGCACCTGCTTGGGCAGCCCCATCTGGGCGACGACCTCGGGCGCGAGCGGCTGCTTGTACATCTGCTCGTACTGCTTCTCCATGTAATAGAGAGAGCGCTCGAACTCGCGCGAGGTGATGGTCTCGCCGTTCACCCGCGCCGCGTAGGCGCGCGTGTCGGCTCCCGCGCCGCCGCCGGCGCCGCCGGCGCCCCAGTCGACGAAGATGAAGAGGATGAAGATCGCAACAATGGCGACCAGAATCCATTTGAGGTGCTGAAAGCTATCGCGCATCAACTTGAGCATGTGGACGAAACCTCTGTCTGACTTGATTGGATGGCAACCGCGGCGCGGGACTCGGCGACGAGCCGGGCGATCGCGAAAATCCGTAAAAAACGCGGCAGTGTAGCTATTCCCGCTCCGCGGAGCAAACGGCCGCAGCCGGCAGACGCGGAGTTTCCAGCCGCCATGCTATAAAGTCCGCCTCGTTCGATGGCCACGAAAAAGAAGCGAGCCGACGGCGGTGCAATCGATTGGTATCTCGTCTCCATCGATCGCCTCAAGAAGATCGGCCTGGTCATCCTCCTCCTTCTCCTCGGCGGCGGCGGCTGGTGGTACTACACGAACCAGAAGCGCAATCCGCGCAGTTCCGCCGAGTCGGCGATCGCCGAAGCGCGCCAGGCGCTCAACACCTTGGCGGCATCGAAGGACTTTCCCACCCACCGCGGCGACTTCGATCGCGCCCAGCACAAACTCGATGAGGCCGGAACGCTGCTCGGCGCCGGCAAATATCCCGACGCCGAAAGCGCCGCCGTGGAGTCGCAAACTTTCAGCCGGGCCGCGCTGAGCGGAAAGGCCGGCGCGGAAAACGACGCCCAGTTCCTCACCGTCGAAGGGGACGTCCAGTATCAGAAATCGTCGACCAGCGCCTGGACCGCCGCCGAAACGCGCACACCTCTCTTCAACGGCGATTGGGTGAAGACCGGCAGCGGCGCCTCGGCGGAACTGATCTTCTCGAACGGATCGCTCTACACCGTCGGCTCCAACGCCCTGCTCGAGATCTACTCGCAATTCAATCCATCGACCAGCCGGAAGAACAACTCCGTGCAGATGCAGATCGGCTCGGTGGAAGTGGCGACGACCGACAACGCATCGAGCGTCCGCACGCCCGGCAGCCAGATCACCATCGACTCCGAGTCGACCACGCAGGTCGGCGTCAACGCGCAGAAGGCGACGGCGATCGTGGCCGAAAAAGGCTCGGCATCTGTCGCGCCATCCACCGGCGGCGCCGCGGTGAAGATCGCCGTCGGCGAAAAACTCACCGCCACGCCGGAGGGCGCCCTCTCCCCGGTCAAGAAACTGGTCATGCCGCCGGGGCTGCAGACACCGGCCGACAACCAGGTCTTCCTGGTCACCAACGATTCGCGCGTCGAATTTTCCTGGGAGGCCGTCGCCGGTGCGAGCGGCTACGTGCTCCAGGTTTCGCATTCGCGGCTCTTCACCTCGCTGGAGATCAACTCGAAACGCGCCAAGACCACCGCGTCCGCCCGCGTAACCGCGGAAGGAGCGTTCTACTGGCGCGTGGCCTCGGTCGGGCCCGACGGCGAAAGCGGACCGTTCTCCGCCTTCCGGCGTTTCCGCGTGAACGGCGGCGGACACGAGGGGACGCCTGCGCAGTCGTCGCCGGCGCCCTCGCTGCAGCTCAAGCGCCCCTACCCGATCGGCGGTCCGTTCTACATGATCGAAGGCACCACCGACCCGGGCGCAACCGTTCTGATCAACGATGAGGAAGCCGACGTCGACGCCAGCGGCCGCTTCAAGAAGCTGGTCAGCTTCAACAAGATCGGCCGCAACCTGGTCACGGTGAAAGCGATCAATGCGGCGGGCAAACAAACTACGCTTTCGGAGACGGTGCTCGTGGAAGAATAGGGGTCGCGTTTCCGCAGCACACCTGCTCTTCACCCGGGGCAAGTCTCTTGCACCGCAACAAACTCGATCCTCGAACGGTAAAGGATTCAACTCACCGCATGGCGCTCAAATCACTTCTATCAATGTTCTCGAACGATCTGGCGATCGACCTCGGGACAGCGAACACGCTCGTCTACGCCAAGAACAAAGGCATCGTCGTCCGCGAACCATCCATCGTCGCGGTCAACAAGATCAACAACAACGTCGAAGCGGTCGGCAAGGAAGCGAAAGAAATGCTCGGCCGCACGCCCGGCAACATCGTCGCCATCCGGCCGATGAAAGACGGCGTCATCGCCGACTTCGAAGTCACCGAGAAGATGATCAAGTACTTTATCGAGAAAGCGCACGGACGGCGCTTCCTGGTGAAGCCGCGCATCGTGATCTCGGTTCCCTCGGAAATCACCCAGGTCGAAAAGCGGGCCGTGAAAGACTCGGCGTTGCGCGCGGGCGCCACCGAGGTTTACCTGATCGAACAGGCCATGGCGGCGGCGATCGGAGCCGGACTGCCGATCACCGACCCCACCGGCAACATGATCGTCGACATCGGCGGCGGCACCACCGACGTTGCTGTCATTTCGCTGGCCGGCATCGTCTACTCCCGCTCCGTGCGCGTGGCCGGCAACGAGATGGACGACGCGATCATTCAGTACATCAAGCGCAAGTACAACCTCCTCATCGGCGAGCGCACGGCCGAACAGATCAAGATGGAGATCGGCTCCGCCTTCCCGCTCGATGAAGAGATGACCATGGAGATCAAAGGGCGCGATCTGGTCGAAGGCGTCCCCAAAACGCTGGTCGTCAGCGATGAAGAGATCCGCGAAGCGCTCTCCGAAACGGTGGCCACGATCGTCGAAGCGGTTCGCGTCGCGCTCGAGCGCACACCGCCCGAGCTCTCGGCCGACATCATGGACAAAGGCATCATCATCGCCGGCGGCGGATCGATGCTGAAAAACCTCGACAGGCGCCTGCGGGAGGAAACCGGCCTGCCGGTTACGCTGGCCGAGGATCCGCTGGCGTGCGTCGCGCTGGGGACCGGGCAGATGCTCACGGACTTTAACCTGCTGCGAAAGATCTCGATTGAATAAGGGTGTCGGCTCTCGGCTGTCGGGAAGCACAGTTGGTCCCTATTCCGATTCTCCCGACAGCCGACACCCGACACCCGACAGCCTTTTCATGGCAGGAAACCTGCTCATTACGCGCAAGAACCATGGCCGCACCCGCTGATGTCATTCCACGGCGCCCGACGCTGCTGCTGATCGTCGTCCTCGGGCTGCTGTTCATCCTCATGAGCCTGAGCACGCGCACTCGCTACGTCGGTGAGACGCGGACGATGTTCGAGCGCAGCGTGATGATCCTTTTCGCGCCGGTCCCCAAGACCGTCAACTGGGTCGGGCAATCGCTGTCGGACGTCTACCACGGCTATCTCGACATGCGCCGCTCCGTCGCCGAGAACCTGCAGCTCCACCGGCAGCTCGACACCCTCACCACCGAAAACCTCCGCCTCCGCCAGTCAGAAGGCGATCTGCGCCGCCTGCGCAGTCTCATGGGCTACTCCGAACAATTCGTCATGCCCACCACGATGGCCGAGCCGGTGATGCTCGATACCTCCAGCCGTTTCAAATCGATCATTCTCGACCGCGGCTCGAACGACGGCATCGAAGTCAACGATGCTGTGGTCAATGCCAATGGACTCATCGGCCGGGTCGTTCTGACGACGAAAGACATGGCCAAGGTGCAGCTGATCACCGACGGCAACTCCTCGGCCGGCGTTCTGATCGACCGCACCCGGCGCCAGGGCGTTCTTCGCGGCGACGGCAGCAGCGGCGCGCAGCTCTACGACATCCCCTCGCTGGCCGACGTCCGCCCCGGCGACGTGGTCATGACCGCCGGCATCGACGGCATCTATCCGAAAGGGATTCCGGTCGGCGTGGTGACGAAGGCCGAAAAGGGACAGGACCTGTTCAAGACCATCACCGTGCGGCCATCGGTCGATTTCGGCTCGCTCGAAGAGGTGATCATTCTGCACACGCGCAAAGTTCCGAATGACGTGGTGAGGTACACGCCGTGAGGTGGCTTCGCTTCGCCGTCGGGTTGCTGATCGCCCTCACTCTTCATTCGCTGCTGGCCAGTTTTTTTCCAAACGCGCTGGCGTTCTTCAATCCGTACGTGATCCTGGTGGTTTATTACTCGATGGGCGGCAACGTCTTCGGCGCCATCATCGCCGGCGTGATCGCCGGCCTGGTTCAGGATGCCTACTCGGGCGCGATGTTTGGACTGCACGCATTCGCCCTGACCGTCTGCGCCTACGCCGTCGCCTACATCAACTCGCGGCTGGTACTGCGCGGCACGCTTCCTTTCGGAGCCTGCCTCGTCGGCGCGGTGATCGTCAACGAGTTGGTCATCTACATCCTGGTCAATATCCTTTTGAAGCAGAAAGTGGAGATGTTCGAACAGGGGATGGTCGTGAAAACGATCTTCACCTGCCTGTTCGGAATGATCGTCTATCTGTTGCTGACGTTGTTCCTTCGCGAAGAACCGATCGAGGCCACCCGCCGGCCGACCGGATGGTGATCCATGCGCGTCTATCGAGATGACCAGAAGTTCCTGACCTTTCGCATCAACGCCCTGCTGTGGGCCATCGTCATCGTCTTCGTTTTCCTGGCGGGCTCGTTCTGGGTCGTGCAGGGCGTACAGGCCGAGAAGTATCGCAATCTCTCCGAAGCGAACGCGTTGCGCGAGATCGTCACGCCCGCAAAGCGCGGCCTGATTCTCGATCGCAGCGGACAGAAGATCCTGGCAGACAACCAACCGGCCTATTCGCTCAGCCTCGATCGCGTGATCATGCGTCCGATCGTCAAAGCCGATCCGACGCATCGCCAGAAGGTCATCGCCTTCCTGGCCCAGGTCCTCGGCGTCCAACCGCCGGAGATCGAAGCGCGCTTCGATAAGGGCAAGGCCATCCCCGCCGCCCGGCCGATTCCGATCGCCGAGGATCTGTCGATGCCGCAGGTGGCCTCGATTCAGGCGCAGGCGGTCGCGTTTCCGGAGCTCGACGTCGAACCGGTGCAGCGCCGCAACTATCCGTACGCCACGATGGCCGCCCACATCATGGGCTTCATCGGCGAGGCCAACGAGAAAGACCTGGCCAGGAACAAGGACCTGCGGCAAGGTGATCTTCTCGGCAAGCGCGGCGTCGAGATGATGTACGACGAGTATCTCCGCGGCCAGGATGGCGCGCAGTACTGGCAGTACGACAGCCACGGCCGGCGGCTCGCCGAATACCGCCCGGCCCGCAAGGAGCCGGTGGCAGGTGACAACGTCTACCTCACCATCGATTTCGATCTGCAGCGCCGCGCCGAGCAGTACTTCATCGAGAACGAGTTCGTCGGCTCCGCCGTCGCCCTTGATCCGCGCAACGGCGAAGTACTGGCCATGGTCTCGTCGCCTGCGTTCAACCCGAACGTCTACTCACGCCGCTTCACGCCGGAAGTGTGGCGGACCATCGCCTCCAATCCGTTCAAGGTCGAACTGAATCGCGCCATCCAGGGCCTCTACTCGCCCGGATCGGTCTTCAAAGCGGTCATGGCCATGGCAGGCCTGTCCGAAGGGGCGATCGATACCGGGACATCTTTCTTCTGCAGCGGCAGCGGCGTCTTCTTCGGCCGGCGCTTCCGCTGCTACAACAAAAACGGCCATGGCGACGTCAGCGTGGCCAACGCCCTCAAAGTGTCGTGCGACATCTTCTTCTTCAATGTCGGCGCCCGGCTTGGCGTCGACCGCATCGCCGAATACGCGCACAAGCTGACCTTTGGCGAAGTCTCGAAGATCGATCTCGACGGCGAGAAACCAGGACTGGTCCCATCGACGCAGTGGGCCAATGTCAAGCAGCATCGCAAGTGGTATCCCTCCGAGACGATTTCGGTCGCCATCGGTCAGGGACCGCTGATCGTTACGCCGCTGCAGGTAGCCAACATGATGGCCGCCATCTCCAACGGCGGGACGGTCTACCGGCCGCACGTGGTGAAGATGATCGAGAAAGTGAATCCTGATGGCCACGTCGAACGGCTGCAGGTGGCCAGCGAGGTCCTGCACAAGGTCACCCTCGCCCCGAAAGCGCTCGAGACGGTCAAGCTCGGCCTCTGGAAAGTGGTCAACGAAGAAGGCGGCACCGGCGGCAACGCCCGCATCGAAGGTTTGGACATCTCAGGCAAGACCGGAACCGTCCAGGTCATCGCCCAGCACGGCTGGGTCAAGACCGAAGGGCTGCCGTACAAGTACAAAGATCACGCATGGTTCGCGTCGTATGCGACGAAAGACAATCCCCAGATGGTCGTCGTCGTCTTCGTCGAACACGGCGGCCACGGCGGCGTCGATGCCGCCCCTCTGGCCAAGCTGCTCTACGAGTCACGCTTCCGCAGCCAGGTAGGAAACGCCCGCCTCGACCTCTCCAACCCCGACACACTGGAAGCGATCAAGGAAGGACAGGCACCGATTCCGGGACAGGTGAAGAAGGCGCCGGCCGCGCCGGCGGGCTCGAATCCGAATCTGGGGCACTGAGGAGTTCCGGCCCGGTCGTTGCGCCAGTCAAACCCAGTTCTCCAGCTTCAGTCCCGGCACTCTCTCAAATTCGCGCAGGTTGTTGCTGACCAGCGGCACACCCAGCGCCAGTGCGTGCGCTGCGATCCAGAGGTCGTTATTACCGATGGGCGTGCCCGCCCGTTCCAACGCCGCTCTCACGAGGCCATAGTGCCGCCCGACCGCCGCGGAAAGCGGCAAAACTGCCACGATGCTGGAAAACTGTTCCAGCAGAGAGTGCGCGCGGGGAGGGTCGCTGCTTTTGGCTGCGCCGAAACACAGCTCGCCCCAGGTAATGATGGAAATGCCCAGCGATCCCGGCGCCGCGCGCGCAAACCGTCGTGCAACCGTGGCCGGACGATTGCGGGCGATGTAGATGCAGATGTTGGTGTCGAGGAGTTTGGCCGGAGGCATCAAAGGCCTTTTCTCGGTTGCGGAGGCAGATCCTCCCGTCCCTCGCTGAAGACGTCGTCCGGCAAAGCAGCCAACGCATCAAACGCGCCGCGAAGGTTGCGGACCGGCCGCCGCAGAATGATCTCATCACCGCGTCGCTCGATATCGACTTCGTCGGTGTCAAACTGGAACTCGCGCGGGATTCGGACCGCTTGCGAGTTGCCACTGCGAAACACCTTTGCCGTAGACATGTCGCCTCCTTGAAAATATACACGCGAAGTATATACGTGCCAACCGCGGTGAGGAGTCCTTCGCTTATCCACGGATCTTCGTGTTGAACTCTTCCATATCCCGTCGTTCCCGCTTCGTCGGTCGTCCGCTGCCGCGGTCGCGGAACATCGGAACGTCGATCTTCTCGACAACCGGAGTCTCATCCACATACATCGTTCGTGCGATCTCTTTCGGCTGCTGGCGATCGGGGATCGATTTGACGACGACTCGCCGAAACGTCTCGCCCGCGTAGAACTCAATCACGTCGTCCTCACGCACGGGGGACGCCGGCTTGACCCGCTGTCCGTTGACCTTGACGTGCCCGCCGCGGCAGGCCTCGGTGGCGTCGACCCGGTGCTTGAAGAGGCAGACGTGCTTCAGCCAGATATCGATCCGATGTCGCTGCGAGTCGCTCATTCAGAAGAGGTTATAATCCGCCGCATGATCAAAGCGGACATCGTCAACAAGGTCGCGG
>Ga0157378_10004292_pt1 | contig 12552 bp, 12 predicted proteins | sample M65metaG_FD_115309 | JGI IMG/M metagenome (GOLD analysis project Ga0157378, IMG submission 115309) | Miscanthus rhizosphere microbial communities from Kellogg Biological Station, Michigan, USA - M6-5 metaG | ecosystem: Host-associated > Plants > Roots > Rhizosphere > Soil | place: USA: Michigan...
AGCACCGTGCCGACTGCAATGGCGATCATGCCGCCCGGCAAACCGAGTGGAAGCTTCTCGTGCGAGAAGTACGCAACGAAAATGATCGCCATCGGCAGCAGCGCTACGAGTGGGCGGGCAAAAATTTTGAAGGTAAAATCCATCGCGATAAAAGTGATGGCGATTCCTGCTAGGGCCGAGAGCAGCGCCGCGCGGGGTGTAACACTGCGGACTTTTTCAGCGACAAAGGCGCCGAAGATTTCGATCACGCCGTTAAGAAAACAAGCGACCAGTCCGACTTTCCAAGCCCAAATCGGATCTTTGGTTTCCAGGTAGATGGGCAGCATGATGAAAAATACAAACGCAAACAACGACACTGTATTGATGCCGTAGGGCAAGGCCGTAATATCGTCGCGCCCGGTCGCGCACGCGAGCCGATGCGCCTGCCAGGCGTAAAAAAAATTGCCGAAAAGAATGGAGATCGCAGCGCCGGGGAGAATCTTACCGAATATGTAGTCATCAGGCAGATGAATAAGCTCGCGGCACAGGCTGACGATCAGAATCAGCTGAATCAGATTATCGATCATCAACCCGAAAAATCCATCCCAGTCCTTGCGCACGAACCAGGCAGGAGCGGAAGCGGCTTGACCCATGAGAACGAAACTCTCCCATAGAAGTTTTCGCCGACTGTAGCGGGCAGAATCGTTTTAAGTCAAATCGGCGAGCAGTCGCGCGTTCGGCGCGCCTATTTGTGCAGGCTTGAAAGCTCGGCGGCCGGACGCTAAGAGTACCTCAGCGATGGCTGTATTGATCCATGATGATTTGGGCTTGCTCGACTACCAAGCCGCGCTGGCGCTGCAGGAACGCCTCGTGGACGCCAAACAGCGCGAGTCGTCGGATGATATTTTGCTTTTCGTCGAACATCCGCATGTCTACACGTTAGGCCGCGGCGGCAAGGACGCTAATGTGCTTACACCTGCGGAAGTTCCGGTTCATCGGACCAGCCGTGGCGGCGATGTCACTTATCACGGACCGGGGCAGCTTGTCGTTTATCCGATCATTGACCTGCGCTCGAAACTGCGCAAGGACGTGCACCGCTACGTACGCAATCTGGAACTGTCGGCGATCAACACTCTCAAAGATTTCGGACTTACGGCAACGCGCCGGCCGCCGTATACTGGGATCTGGATCGATAGCCGTAAAATCGCGGCCATCGGTGTCGCCGTGCGGCGCGCCATCACGTATCATGGTTTGGCGCTAAACGTGAATACGATTCTATCTTACTTCCAACGCATCGTTCCGTGCGGCCTTAGCTGGGCCGATGTGACATCGATGCAAAAAGAACTCGGTGCGGAGCAGAGTATGCCTAGTGTCAAAGCACACTTTCTGCGCCATTTTGCGGCAACGTTCGGTTATCGCGACGTTATTGAAAAACCTGCGCTTTTGGATGGTGCACTTGGACAAACCGCGCGCTACAGCGCTTTGGGCTTACTCGGGGAAACGGATGCCCCCTTCAACCGAAGGCAGGGCTGACGGCTTGACGGTTTGAACAATTAATTCTATGCCTCGCCGCCATCCCGATTGGATCAAAGTCAAAGCTCCGGGTAACCCCAACTATCTGCGCCTTAAGCGGCTGATGCGCGAAAAAAATCTTCACACTGTCTGTGAAGAAGCGCGCTGTCCGAACATCGGCGAATGCTGGGGCAACAAAACCGCGACGTTTTTGATACTCGGTGATACGTGCACGCGCGGCTGCCGTTTTTGCGCGATCGACAAGGGCAAGCCGGTCGCGCTCGATCCCGAAGAGCCGCGCAATGTCGCGCTGACTGTCAAAGAACTCGGCCTTGATCACATTGTCGTGACTTCGGTGAACAGAGATGATCTGCCCGACGGTGGCGCCGCGCATTTCGCAAAAACGGTTTTCTGGATCAAAAGCATTAATCCCGCTACGCGCGTCGAACTCTTGATTCCCGATTTCGACGGCAATATGAACGCTCTTGAGACGGTGATGAGTTCCGCCATCGAAATCCTGAATCACAACATCGAAACCGTGCCGCGGCTGTACGGCAAAGTACGCCCTGGCCACACCTACGAGCGATCGGTGCAGATCTTAAAACACGCGAAAGAGCTGCGGCCCGAAGTGCTGACCAAAACGGGCATGATGTTGGGCGTCGGCGAAACGCGCGACGAAGTGATGGCGGCGCTGCACGATCTTCGCGCGAACGATGTGGATATCGTCACTCTTGGTCAATACCTACAACCGTCGCCGAAACTTTTAAAAGTTGAACGATACCTTCACCCGGATGAATTCAGGGAATTTAAAGATGCGGCCGATGAGCTGGGATTTCGCCATGTCGAATCGGGCCCTCTGGTGCGCAGTTCGTATCACGCTTGGAGCCATGTCCAATAGGCTGTGGGCGACCGGCCGGTCGCCCCTACTCTGATCGGTCCCAACAAGGAGGGTCGCTATGAAGGTTTTGCGCATGCGTTCGTGGAATTTCAACGCCGATGATCTGAAGCAGATGGCGCGCTTTTACCAGGACGCGTTGGGCGCTGAGATCACGGCTGAACAGACGATTGCCGGCGTGAAGGTGTATCGGCTCCGCGCCGGCGATACCGGGATCGGTCTTTTCGATTCTTCCGAAAAACGCGCGCCCGGCGTGCCGCATCACACTTTCGATATTGAAGGACCGGGCGATCCGAATACGTTGATTAAAGAGCTCGAAGGCAAAGGGCTCAAAGTCGACGGCATGCGCGTGCATGGCCAGGGCCCTGGCTATTCGGTCTATGTCATCGATCCGGGCGGCAATCGCATCGAATTATCCAAGGACTAAACCGTTCTTCGCCCGTCGTTTGGTTTGCAGCCAACCAGCGGGCCGACCAGTTGAACATCAATGTCGGGCGCTCGCGCTTCGCACCAACGGCAAGCTGATTGAGGGCGAGCGGAATGACGTCCACGAGCAAGAAAGCGTCGGTCTGGCGTGCGCGGTTCGTAAACGATTTACGAGCATCAGGAGCGCGGCAAAACGCCGCGCCTTGCCAATTCCGCCTCTATCAGCCGCGCCACTTTCCTATGGCCCACAGGCTTCATATGGTCATCGAGCACATAGTAATCCTTGTAGGTTAGCGTTTGTGAGACATCGAGGGGGACGAGCGATGACCTGAGCGTTTGAAACTTGGGCTCGTTCAGAAGTTCTCCCACGGCTTTGATGAAATGCGCATCGTTGTAGTTGTTGCCGTTCAATTCGATCACAATGACGGTTTTGCTCTGTAAGAGTTTTTGATGTCGCAGCAATACCTCCATAAAAAATTTGGCCTCTTCATTGTCGGTATCAGGCAAACTCTGCGGCGGTCGCCGCCAATTCGTCGCGGCGATCTTGAGCAGCTCAGCTGTGTGCTTTAGGGGATAATAGTGCGTGCGTTTGATTTCCTTCTCGGCCACCGCCGTGAACTCTTGCTCAGACCGAATATATAGCGCGCCCTTTTCTGCCAAAAATTTGTTCTCGCCAAAATCATTATCGCAGTATTGAATGATCAAAATCGGGAAATCAGGCACGCGCAAACGTTCTAACAATGCGAGCTCGCGCGCGGTCCCGTAAGAAGAGATCGCAGTATTCAACACACTCAGATGAAGATTCTTCTCGATCAATTTAGGAAAACTTTCCTCTGGCGTCACCCCCCAACCCATCGCGTGCGAATCGCCCACAACGACAATCTGTGGATGTTCGAGAGCTTGATTGCTATCCCTGATCCCTTCGCGATTCGATTGGTATTCGACTGTATGCTCTCGGGTTACAACCGTGCAGCTGGAATCACGCCGCAGCGTGTAGGTCAGCTCCGGGTCGTAGCGAAAGCATTCGGGTACATACTGAACGATAGCCCGATCGAAGTTCATGTAGTATTGGCGCAGGTTATCGCGTAAACCGCCGGCACGATTCGGCAATATATTGGGGTGAGACAAAACGAAGCCAATCAGCACTTCAACGCCTAACAACGCGAACAAAAGACTGCCGATCGCAAGAAAAATGTTGATGAGAAGATTTCTTATGCCGGCACGCATCGATTGGCGAGAGAAAACCACAAACGATATCCAGAAGTAGCACGAGTCAAAACAAGTTGACACTCGAACCGGGCCCGCGTTAGCTTCCTGGCATGAATCGAACGGATCTTATTGCCAGCCTGCGCCAAATCGTTGGCGCGCGCTACGTGCTGGTCGATGATGCAGATAAGATCGTTTACGAGCAGGACGGCTCGATCTTTCAAATCGTTCCCGATCTCGTCGTCGTGCCCGGCAATGTCGAGGAAGTGTCCGCAGTCGTAAAGATCGCGCGCACAGCAAACCTGCCGATTGTGCCGCGCGGTTCGGGCACCGGACTTGCCGGTGGCGCGGTTCCCGCCGAAGGCGGCATTGTCCTGTCGTTGGCGCGACTCGATCGTATTCTGAAACTCGATCTTGCCAATCAAATGGCGATCGTAGAACCAGGCGTCATTAATCTCGACGTCACAAAGGCGGTCGCCAAAGACGGCTTTTTCTACGCTCCCGATCCGAGCAGCCAGGCCGCTTGCTCCATCGGTGGCAATGTCGCGAACAATTCCGGCGGTCCGCACACGCTTGCGTACGGGGTAACGACCAATCACGTTCTCGGACTTGAAGTCGTGCTCGCAGACGGGCAAATCGTCTGGCTCGGCGGCGAAGTGTCGGACACTCCCGGGTACGACCTTTGCGGCGTATTTGTCGGCTCTGAAGGCACCATGGGAATCGTAACCAAAATCGTGGTTCGGCTGATGAAGAGCCGTGAATCGGTGCGAACGCTTCTGGCGGTCTTCGACAGAATGGACGATGCGACCCAGACGGTGGTCGATATCACCGGCGCGGGAATTATTCCGGCGGCATTGGAGATCATGGATCGCACGACCATTGAAGCCGTGGAGCGCGGCGCACCGGCGGGATTGCCGCGCGATGCCGAAGCCGTGTTGATCGTCGAAATCGAAGGACTGCAACAAACCGCCGAGCGCGCCATCGTGATGTCGAAGACAATTTGCGAGCGCAACCGCGCGCGCCAGACAAAAATCGCCAATGACGAGAGCGAACGGCAAACGTTATGGCGCGCGCGCAAAGGCGCTTTTGGCGCCATGGGCACGCTCGCGCCCAATTATTACGTCCAGGACGGCGTGGTGCCGCGCAGCAAATTGCCCGAGATGATGCGCCGCGTGGCGGAGATCAGCAGGGAATTCGATCTCACGATCGCCAATGTCTTTCATGCCGGCGATGGCAACCTTCATCCCAACATTCTCTTCGACATGCGTAAGCCCGGTGAGCTTGATCGCGTGATCGCGGCCGGCGCGGCGACGCTCAAAGCCTGCATCGAGCTCGGTGGCAGCATCACCGGGGAACACGGTGTCGGTTTGGAGAAAAAGGCGTACATCGGGCTTCTGTTCAGCGAAACCGACCTCGATGCGATGAGGCGCGTGCGCAGAAGCTTCGATCCTGATGGACGGTTCAATCCCGCTAAACTCTTTCCATCTCCGGCAAGCTGTGGCGAGATGCGCGTGCAACAGGCGCCGATTCCGGCTGGATTATGGGTTTGAGAGGGTTTAGCGTCTTGTAGCGTTCAATGAAATTCTTATCCGACTGCCGACGCGAGACTCCAATCAATTATGGAACATACACTTCAAACGCGAGCGAGTAATAAACCGGGCATCGCCGCGCTTGATGTCCCCGAACTTTATCAATGCGTGCACTGCGGGTTGTGCCTCAATCAGTGCCCCACCTATCGCGTGACCCGGCTTGAACCTGAGTCGCCGCGCGGGCGCATCCATCTCGTCAAAGCCGCGGCCGAAGGGCGTATCGATTTGGGGAAGCCATTTGAAGAACACCTGTATCTCTGTCTTCTGTGCCGCGCGTGCGAGAGTGCCTGTCCTTCCGGCGTGCAGTACGGCCGGATCGCCGAGGCCGCGCGCGAGCAGATCGGTCCGCCGGGTTCGAAAATTTCGCGGGCGATTCTCAACATTACTTTTAAACACTTGCTCCCTTATCCGCGCCGTCTGAAATGGCTTGCACGGCTGCTGCGATTCTATCAATGCAGCGCAGTTCAGCCATGGATTCGACGCCTGTTACCGCGGAAATTGCGCGACATGGAAGCCATGCTGCCGTCGATTCCGAGCCAGTTCTCCTAACGCGAAGGCCAAGTCTTCCCTGCCTTCGGCGCGCGCCGCGCGCGCGTCGCGATGCTGGACGGATGCATCATGCCGCTGCTGTTCGACGACGTGAATGCCGCCACACTGCGAGTTTTGCGGCACAATGGTTGCGACGTCGTGTTCACCGAAAAGCCAACCTGCTGCGGCGCATTGAACACGCACAACGGCGAGAGTGCCGCGGCGAAAGAAATGGCGCGGCGCAACATCGATGCGTTCTTCAGTTCCGGCGCGGACGCGATGATTGTCAACGCTTCCGGCTGCGGCGCGGCGATGAAAGAGTACGGCCACCTACTGCGCAACGATCCCGCTTACGCGGCGAAAGCCCAGGCATTCGCCTTACGCGTTAAGGACGCCAGCGAATTTCTCGCTGAAATCGGTTTGCGCGGTCCGCTCGCGCCTTTGAAGATGACCGTTACGTACCAGGATCCCTGTCATCTCGCCCACGGCCAAAAAGTGCGCTCTCAACCCCGGCAATTGTTGCAAGCAATCCCGGAGTTGCGCCTGATAGAGATGGCGTTCGCCGATCGCTGCTGCGGCAGCGCCGGTATCTATAACATCACACATCCAAATATGTCGGCAGAGTTGCTGCGCGAAAAGATCGCGGCAATCAAAGCGACCAACGCGGATGCCGTTGTCGCGCCTAATCCTGGCTGCATGCTGCAGTTGCGTCATGGCGCCCGACAAAACCGCCTTGACGTGAAAATTTACCATCTGTTGGACCTGCTCGATCAAGCGTACACTGCCGCCGAACGACCTGACGAATGAAGATAACCGCCGATCGATTGGCCGAACTGCTGAGGTCGGAGTTGGGAACAGACGCAATCGAGTTCGACCCTGATAGCCTCGCGCATCACGCCATCGACGGAATCAATCCAGCGCTGATCTGCGCGCCTGCGACTCCGGATCAGCTTGCCGCCGCACTGCGCATTTGCAATGAAACGGACGCCGCTGTGGCGCCCTGGGGCGGCGGCACGGCGATGCACGTCGGCAACGCCCCACGCTCGTATACCATTGCTCTCGCGACCAGGAACCTCAATGCGTTGATCGAGCATGACCATGCCAATCTCACCGCGACGGTGCAGAGCGGTATAACATTGGCGGCCCTGCAGACCGCGTTAGCACCGCAAAATCAGTACGCCGCGCTCGACGCCCCGTTTCCCGAGCGCGCCACCATCGGCGGCATCGTCGCGGCGAATCTCAATGGGCCGCGTCGCGGCTTTCACGGCAGCGTGCGCGATCTCGTGATCGGCATCAAAGTCGCGCTCCCGACGGGTGAACAAATCAAGGCAGGAGGCAAAGTCGTCAAAAATGTCGCCGGTTACGATATGTGCAAGCTTTTCACCGGATCGCTGGGAACGCTCGGCATTATCACCGAAGTTACGCTGCGGATGGCGGCGCTTGCGGAACAGAGCACGATGTTAAGCCTGCGATCGAGTTTGGGCGCAGCATTGGAGTTTATCCAGATCCTCGCGCACTCGCCGCTGCTCCCATCTGCGATCCTGCTATCGCGCGGTTTTTCATCCAATACCGACATCGACGATTGGCAAATAACCATCCTGTCGGAAGGATTTGTCGAATCCGTTGAGCGGCAGATCACAGACCTGAATAAAATCGCAGCCGAGTCTAGCATTGCCGGCGAGGTGCTGAACGGCGCGGCACGTGATCAACGTTGGCAGGAAATACGCGATCTGCCTCTGCGACCGGATAGCTGTGTTTTCCGGCTGACTCTCCCGCGCGCGGCGCTGCCTGCAATATTGGAAATCATCGATCGTTGGAATGCCGGTGAAATTACGCCGGAGATTTTAGCCGACGTTGCCTCGGGAGTTGTCTGGATCGTTATACCGAGAGGGAACTTCACCGACGAGCAGTTTGCGCAACTGTCAGCCTTGGCGCGCGAGCAGCACGGCCACGCGATTATGTTTGCACCCGGTGAGATCAAATCAGGTACGGACGTCTGGGGTCCATCGCCCGCGACTCTCCCGCTCATGCGTGAGATCAAGCGTCAATTCGATCCGCAAGGAATTATGAATCCTGGCAGGTTCCTCGGCGGTCTCTAGGCATCGACGATTTAAAAGAAGCTGACCACCCAACCGCGCAGCCAATTGTCGACACCGAATGCGCTGCTGCCATTGACGGCGAAATACAACGCAGCGCCGACAAAAACCAAATTGTCACGGAGGCCGACCTCGTGCGCATGGAAGGCCTGCCGGTCAAATGATTTGAAATAACCTTGCGCCTTTTCATCTTTGATCGCTGCGCGCACGACTGGAACCATGGTGGGCAGCGTCTTCAGCCAATAGGAATGCAGCGCGAAGGTTGGAATCAGGAAAATTATGATCATCACGGCACAGATCGGCGTTTGGACGCCGGCCGCAAGGCCAAACCCGCCAACCACCATCAAGAACGTCGCCAGCGCGCCGAAGAACGTTGCGCCTCGCGGGAACAAGATGCTCGCTGTGTTGACCGGATTGGGCCAGCGGCGCACATTGCTGAGCCCGCTGATCAACATGCGCCATCCAAGTATGAGCCGCAGGATCGCTTCACAGATAAAAACTGCAGTTTGATGGTCCAACTTTTCCTCGTGTGCGTGCTGAATGCGCCTACCACGTCAGATAAATGACGCGACTATATGCAGGCATGCTGCTCGCGTCAACGATGCTTTCACTATCAAAAACCGTTTGCGCCGAGTTTTTTTCTCGAAATCAGCGCACCGTTATTGTCTCAGTTCGAAAAATTTTCTAAGATGGCGCGTTAGCGTTGTTTCATGGCACGAGCGTTGCTCGCGCAATTTCCTTCCAAGGGGGTGCAAATGAATCATTTGGCGCGCTGGTTCTCTTCAATATTCGTCGCACTGCTTGCATTGATGCCGCTGGATTTGCGCGCGCAATCCGATCCCTTTCCTCTGCTGCCTGGCCTGGAAAAACAGGTAACTTTCTGGAAGCGAATCTTTATCGAGCATAGTTTTTCGCAGCTGGTTTTCTTCGACCCCGAAGACATGGCGACCATTTACGAAGTCGTGGAAGTCGGCGAAGACAACCGCACCAACGAATTCATTTACGGCGAGCGAGCGCGCATTGCCGCGGAGAAAGGCGTCAGCATCGATCGCGTCTATGCGCAGCGCGGTGTGCGCGAGAAAACGATGGAGGGGCTCAAGCGCTCGGGCCGTTACATGGCGCAGATGCAACAGATCTTCCGGGAGCGCGGCTTACCGCCTGAGATCGCGTACCTGCCGATGGTTGAATCCTCCTTCGACATCAACGTGCGCTCCTATGCCGGCGCTCTCGGCATGTGGCAGTTCATGCCGGCAACCGGCAGAAGTTTCAACCTGCGCGTCGAGCGATGGATCGACGAGAGAAGAGATCCCATTGAATCGACCCGTGCCGCAGCCGCCTATTTGAAGCAGGCCTACGAAATGCTGGGCAGTTGGCCGCTTGCGATCACCTCATACAACTATGGCCCTACCGGCATGGCACGCGCCTCAGCTGAAATGGGTTCCACCAACCTGGTGGATTTAATCCGCGACTACAATGGAAGCTATTGGGGCTTTGCGCCGAAAAATTTCTACGCTGAGTTTCTCGTTGCGGTGGAAATCGGCAGAAATGTCGAACAGTACTTTCCCGGGCTGGTTTTCGACTCGCCGATCGGGGTTAGGGAACATCAACTCACAGGCCGCACGTCCGTGCAGGCTTTGGCGGCTGCCAATGGGCTTTCGAGAGAACAGTTCCTGGGTTGGAACCCGGCTTTGATCCAAACGAGCTGGATTCCGGCGGGTTATCGCGTGAAATTTCCCTTGGACACTTCGACAGCGCCAATCATCGAGGTAACACAGTATCAGCCGGCCCCGGCTCCATCCAATTTCAATGCAGGAAAGTCCCCTGTAAAAGTCGTCCGCCACTACGTGCGGCCGGGTGAAACTCTCAGCAAGATCGCCGAGCGCTACGGCGCGTCGGTTCAGCGGATTTTACAGGCAAATGGCCTGCGTCATGCGAACCTGGTCCGCGTAGGTTCGACGCTCATCATACCGCGCATATAACCCATCGTACCGCGCTGGTCTGGTCAGGCCAGCGCGGTAGCTTCGATCTCCAGCAGATACTTCTCGCCCGCAAATCCATCAACCAATCGGCATTCGATCGCGCCCACCGATTCGTTGCGCGCTCCGATTGCTTTTCGCACCGCGCCGGAGTCATAGCCACGCTGCAAAAAGATCGACAGCTTTACCACATTGGCCCAGCCGGTGCCGGCAACAGCGAAAGCGCCGTCTAACGTATCCAGCACATCGGCGACCTGAGCGTCGAGGCCTGACGCTTCCGACGTGAATCCCGAAAAAAACAGTAAATCGTCATACCGAAGAAAGCGGAGGTAGTTGCGCGCGGGTGAAAAATCGACCGGTTCGCGCGCCGCTGTTTGAACTTTCGGCGCCAGCGCTAGTAATTCCAACGCCGCATCGCCACGAGAATCAAAGCGATCCGCGGCGATGAAACTAGAGCTGGCGACGCGCTGAGTGCCCGAAAACACTTTGGAGCGCGCCACCGTTGCAGCCGTTCGTGCCGCGCGGTCTCGTCCGAAGACCGTGATGCGCGCGCAATTTTCCAACGCAAGCCCCTGCGCTTTCAATTCCGCCTGCAAACGGCGCAGAAGATCGTCTGTCTGCTCCTCCACTGAAGAACCAGGACGGCTCTCGCCGGACAATTCGACGAACTCGCGATCGAGCCAGGTGAATCGTTTGATTTCCATAGTGCCGCGACTCTAGTACGGCGGGTTTTTAAAGTGAAGAGCGCTACGTTGACTCACCCCAGGTCGCATCCTATAGTCGCGCGTGATGAACACGTGCGCTCCGAAATGTCGCACTGAAAACACCCGCCGGTTGTTTGTGATCGCCTTCACATGCGCCGTACTGGCAGCCCCAACGCCCCGCTCGGCGGCTCAAGAGGCCGCGCGTGTACGGCTGGCTTACTCCGCGTTCAGTATTTCATTCATAAATCTTTTCGTGGCGCGCGATGCCGGAATTTTCCGCAAGCACCACCTCGAACCGCAGCTGATTCAAATGGCCGGACCGCTTCCCGTCGCTGCTCTCACCGCTAACGAGATAGATTATCTGACCGGCTACACGACCGGCATCGTCGCGACCGGTCAGGGCGCGCCGCTGAAAGGCATTATGATCGCGCTGCGCAAGCCGCCCTTTTATCTCGTCGCGGAGCGCTCGATTGGCGGCGCGGGTGATTTGGCCGGCAAACGAATCGGCGTCGATCGCATCGGCAGTTTGCAGCATCTGGTCGCCCGTCTGCTCTTGAAAACCAAAGGCATCGATCCCGAAAAAGCGATCTTTACGCAAACCGGCTCGGTGTCCAATACCGTAACAAGCCTCGCGCAAGGCGCGGTAGCGGCGGCGATTTTGTCGGGCCCGCATAATGTAATCATGGCGCAAAAAGGCTTTCGCCAGATTGGCTCTGCCGACGAATTGCCGATGCAATTTCCCACCAGCGGCCTTGTCGTAAACGAAGCGAAGCTCAAAAGCGACGCCACTCGCATCAAGACCGTGGTTCGCGTGATGCTCGATGCTCTCGCCTTTTGCCGCAAAGAGAGAACCTGGGTGGTTAATTACATCAAAGACAAATGGACCGTGGATCAAAAAACCGCTGAAACGGTTTACGACCAATGGCTTTCAACGCTGACTACCGACGGTAAAATCGCCATCAAAGACATGCAGGAATATTTCGATCTTGCGTACGGTCAAAAGCAGATCCCCGCGCCGATCAACGTCGCGGCGGTGACCGATTACACGTTGATCGATCAGGTGTTGGCAGGCAAATAAGGTCTCGCGTCTATAGTCTGGCGTCCAACGTTAACGACGGATCTGATCAATCATGGACGCGAGCCACTAGACCCCAAACTAGGAGAATCTATGGTGGACGGACAGGCTCTAGTAAATTCGGTGCGGAAAGAGGTTATTGAGCCCGGCATCCAGCGCTTGCTGGACACGCAATACTTTTCCGAGTTACGCCAGGGGAAATTGTCGATCAAGCGCCTGCAGGGATGGTCGATACAACATTACCTGCACAATAAAGCAATCCTGAAGTCGTTTGCTCTCGGCATGGTCAAAAATGCTCACGAGCCGACCATGTTCGATTACTTCACCGAGCAATTCACTGAAGAACAAAGCCATCCAGACTTAGCGAAACGCTTTGGCCTCGCTCTCGGATTAAAAGAGGAGGACTTCACCGAGGCCACGCAGATCTTCGAATGTCAGATCCATTCGGCGCGCACGGTTTACAATACGCTGATGGGGTACGCGCCGCAGAATCGCGCCTCGGCGCTCACCAGCGAGAGCATGGTCTGCCGCTATTCCGAAGAATTTCTTAATGCCGGGCGCAAGCA
>Ga0157378_10004296_pt1 | contig 12548 bp, 8 predicted proteins | sample M65metaG_FD_115309 | JGI IMG/M metagenome (GOLD analysis project Ga0157378, IMG submission 115309) | Miscanthus rhizosphere microbial communities from Kellogg Biological Station, Michigan, USA - M6-5 metaG | ecosystem: Host-associated > Plants > Roots > Rhizosphere > Soil | place: USA: Michigan...
ACATCTTACCCCTGGTTGCCACACTCACGAGCGGCATGATGATATCATCCACCATCGCGGTTACGATCTTTCCAAATCCGCCGCCAATGATTACGGCTACAGCGAGGTCTACTACCGAGCCCTTCATCGCAAAGGCTTTGAAATCTTTCAGGAAGCTCATATTAGTTTATTTATAGCCTAAAAATAAATCTTTTCTTCGTAGGCTTTGCATTTGTCCAAAATAGGTTTCAATAATCGTTACTCTTCAGATAGTTGTGCCTGAAAAGTCATTTTATCGGTTTAGCAAATAGCGCAATAGAAAATTTAGATACCGCGGAAACTATTTTCGTAAAAAATGTTTCCATAGTTTTACCCCCGATTTAAGAGGAATGGAGCCATTAACTAAAATACTCAGTGCATCAGCGGAATTGTTTAGCCAGTATGGCTTTAAATCAATTACGATGGACGATATAGCGCGAAGGGCGGGTATTTCTAAAAAAACACTGTACCAGCACTTCGCCAATAAACAGGAGGTAGTGCAGGAATCGGTGGTGTGGTACAAGAACAATACCAGTAATAGTTGCATGGTAGTGCTGCAGGATTCCGAAAATGCGATAGAGGCGATGGTAAAGATGCTGGCCTTTTTCGACACCATGAATAAACGAATCAATCCCATGGCCCTTTTCGAACTGCAGCGTTTTTTTCCGGAAGCTTATAAGACTTTCCGTGATATGCTGGCGGAGCGCGATGTAGCTATGATACGAGACAATATGCTGCAGGGTATCAGCGAGGGCCTCTACCGCGCGGACATCAATGCCGACCTGCTGGCCCGTTACCGGCTGGAGACATCACTGCTCATCGTGCAGCCCAACCTGCTGGTCAACGACCGCAATAGCCTGATGGATGTGGCCCTGGAAATAGGCGAACACTTCCTGTACGGAATAATGACCCACGAGGGAGAAGATCTTTACCGCAAATACAAAGAACAATATTTAAAGAAAGCAACCACCATATGAGACTAACTGCTATACTGCTAAGCCTGCTGACCATCACCGCCCATGCACAGGAGACCGTGAAGCTGAGCCTTAAAGACTGCATGGAATATGCGTTGAAGCACAACTACACACTGAAAAACGCCCAGGTGGATGTGCAGATACAGCGTGTGCAGAACAACGAAACACTATCCGCATCATACCCGCACATAAATGGTAAGGTGGAATTGGATGATTTTCTGAATCCCCAGAAGACATTCATCTCGGCTAAGTCTTTTAACCCTTCCGCCGGGGATGCGATCATAGGTTTTCCATTTTCACTGAACTATACCGGCGCTGCGTCAATATCCGGGTCACAATTGCTTTTCGACGGGGCGGTATTTGTAGCCTGGAAGGCGCGCAATACAGTGATGGAGATGGCCCGCCAGAACGGGCAGATAGCAGAGGAGACAGTACGCTACAATATCACCAAGGCATACAATTCGCTGGTTATTGCTTATCGACAGTTTGACATTGTAAAATCATCACTTGGGTATGCGCGAAGCCTGGAACATGATCTGGAAGTGACCCGCCAGAATGGTTTTGCCGAGAAGATAGATGTGGAGCGCACAAGTGTACAGGTGAATAATCTCGCGACTGATAGCCTTCGCGTGGCGAACATGCTTACCGTATCGGAAGACGTACTGAAGTACCAGATGGGGATGGACATAAAAACCACGATTGTGTTTACGGACACAGCAATTGAAATCCGCCGGAAGAATGCCACAGACTTGCTGGCCCTGGATCAGAACTACGACAGGATACCTGAATTTAATGTAGCGAAAACCTCTCTGCAGCTTAATGAATACAACCTGCTGCGCTATAAATTGTCGGCGATACCTTCGATCAGCTTTTTTGGCGCGACCGGTTATAACTACGGCGCGAACAAATTCAAAGACATAGTGTCACTTTCCAATTATGCCTACAATTCGATGGTAGGGCTGCAGATGAATATCCCGATCATGAATGGATTCATGAGGCATTACCAGATGCAGGAAGCACGGCTCAATATTGAGAAGTCGAGAAACAATATTGAATTCATGAAGCAGACCATTGACTTCCAGGTGGCTACCTCGCGCACCAGCTTGCGCAATGCTATCCTGCAGGTGCAGAGCCAGCACAGGAACATGGATGTGGCCAGCGATGTACTGGACCTGGCCCAGAAGAAATATAAGGCAGGGGTAGGCAGCAATATGGAAGTGACCCAGGCGCAGACCGATCAATTACGTGCCCAGACCAACTATTTCAGTGCGCTGCTTGATCTTATTAACGCCGAAGCTGATCTGAAAAAAGCACTAGGACTCCTGAAATAAATACACACCAATTTCTAAACATTAACTACTGAACATACATACAATGAAAAACCTCGTTTACTTGCTCATACCAGCCATGATACTTGCAAGCTGCGGTGGCGGCGGAGACAAAACCGGCACCAAAAACATAGACAAATTGAAACAGGAGCGCGCCGACCTCGATGCTAAAATAAAGCAGATGGAAGGCAGCAAGCCCGATACTGCCAAGGTAAAGGTTACTCCCGTTTCGCTCACCATCGTGCAGCCTACCGACTTCAACGCCTTTGTAGAAGTGCAGTCGCAGATAACAGGGGATGAGAACATACTGGCTACCAGCCAGGCACCCGGCATCGTAAAAACACTCTCTGTCCACACCGGCCAGAAAGTAAGCAAGGGTCAGGTGCTGGCTACTATTGATGCAGCTACTATACAGCAGCAGATAGCCGCACAGCAGCCACAACTCACCCTGCTCAAGTCTGTTTATGAAAAGCAGCAGAACCTGTGGAAACAAAATATAGGCACCGAAGTGCAGCTCATGACGGCAAAAGCAAACTACGAGGCTATGGAGAAGAATATTGATGCGCTAAAGTCTCAGAAGGACCTTTACCGGATCGTTGCCCCCATCAGCGGCATTGTTGATGCGGTGAATGTAAAAGTGGGCGAGACCTGCCAGCCGGGTATGAATGGCATAAGAATAGTGAGTTATACACAGCTTAAAGCAGAGGCCAGCCTGGGTGAAAACTACCTGGGTAAGGTGAAGCAGGGTGACCGGGTAATGCTGGTATTCCCGGATATGGGAGACTCTATAAAGGCTACCCTTAGCTATGTATCGCAGGCAGTAGAGCCGCTTTCGCGGGCGTTCACCGTGCAGGTACATCTCCCCGGCAATTCGAAGCTGCACCCTAATATGGCCTGCATCCTGCGTATCTACAACTACGAAAACAAAGCCGCTCTGGTAGTGCCTGTGTCCGTGATACAGAAGACATCAGCCGGCGAGATGCTCTATGTGGCTGAAGGCGACAAAGCAAAATCGGTGATGGTGAAATCGGGCCGCAACTCAAATGGCCAGGTGGAAATACTATCGGGCCTCGCCTCCGGAGACAAGGTAATCACCCGGGGATATGAGGAACTCGATAACGGCCAGCAGATACTGATACAGTAACATAGGAGCAGGCCGGGGCGTTCTATGGCTTAATGCAAGCCTGGAATACAGTACCATGTAGACCCAAGCTTTCTACTTTCGACTAAAGACTTTCGACTCAGTAACCCTCTACCATCTACTAACGACTAACTACTCTAAAAATGAAAGACAAATTCAAAGAGTTTATCCTGTCCAGTTGGGCCATCAACAACCGGACAGCCGTATATATCCTCACTGTCATCATATCGCTGATAGGCCTTATGGTGTACAATGGCCTGCCCAAGGAGAAATTCCCGGAGATCAAGTTTCCGCAGATCATTGTATCCACAGTATATCCCGGTACCTCGCCGGAGAATATGGAGAACCTGGTGACCAAGCAGATAGAGAAGCAGGTAAAGAACATTACCGGCGTGAAGAAAGTGACCAGCAACTCCTTCCAGGATTACTCGATAGTCATTGTTGAGTTCAACCCGGACGTATCGGTGGACAAGGCCAAGGTGGACGTGAAGGATGGCGTGGACAAATCGAAGCAGGACCTGCCTAAGAATCTGCCCTACCAGCCTGAAGTAAAGGATGTAGATATCTCGGAATTCCCTATACTCCAGGTAAACATATCGGGCAACTATGACCTCAACAGGCTGAAGAAGTATTCAGACCGCGTGAAGGACAACCTCGAGGCCATCAAAGAGGTGAAGCGTGTGGACATAGTAGGCGCACTGGACAGGGAGATACAGATAAATGTGGACCTGTACAAAATGCAGGCTGCGGGCATCACATTCGGCGATATACAGCAGACCATCGCAGCGGAGAACATATCGGCCTCGGCGGGAGAGGTATCTATGAACAACCAGAAGCGCGTGCTGAGCATAAAGAACGAATACAAGAACGCTGACCAGATGGGCAACACCATTGTGCGCAATCAGCAGGGCAAGGCGGTGTATCTGAAAGATATTGCTGAAGTGGTGGACGCCTTTGCAGAGCAGAAGAGCTATGCCCGGCTAGATGGCAAGAATGTAATTACCCTCAACGTAATCAAGGCTAAGGGCAAAAACCTCATAGATGCATCGGACCACGTATCAGACGTGATCAAGAAAATGAAGCAAGCCGAACTGCCCAATGACCTGAAGATAGTAGTGACTGGCGACCAGAGCGAGAATACCCGCGATACACTCCACGACCTTATCAATACCATCATCATCGGTTTCATACTGGTGACGGTGATACTCATGTTCTTCATGGGCGTAACAAATGCGTTGTTCGTGGCCATGTCTGTGCCGCTCTCGTGTGCCATTGCCTTCCTGGTTATGCCAGCCATAGGTTTCTCTCTCAATATGATCGTGCTGTTCTCCTTCCTGCTGGCGCTGGGCATAGTGGTGGATGATGCCATAGTGGTGATAGAGAACACCCACCGTATTTTCGACAACGGACGAATACCCATAGCCCGGGCGGCCAAGATGGCCACCGGCGAGGTCTTTCTACCGGTGCTTACGGGCACGGCCACCACGGTAATGCCCTTTGTGCCGCTGGCGTTCTGGAACAGCATCATTGGCAAGTTCATGTTCTTCCTGCCTATTACACTTATTATTACGCTCACCGCGTCGCTGCTGGTAGCTTACGTGATCAACCCTGTATTTGCGGTTAGCTTCATGAAGCCGGAAGATCACCATGAGCGCAAGAAACGCAAGTTCGCCAAACGCGATGTGGTGCTGCTTATCATCTTCGGTTCACTGGCGCTCCTGAGCTATCTCACCGGGTCATTCGCCCTGGGCAACTTCATCCTCTTTATTTACTTGTTCATCCTGCTTGAGCGGTATGTGCTTTCGGGCGTTATTCATGGCTTCCAGAACAAGGCCTGGCCTGCGTTTAAGGAGTGGTACACACGCTGGCTGAAACGATCATTGAATCATCCTTGGGTAGTAATGATAATCGTGATAGCGCTGTTCATTATTGCGCCGGTTGCCTATACAGCGCGCCACGTGCCTTTTACCTTCTTCCCCGATGCCGACCCCAACTTTGCGTATGTATATCTGAACCTGCCGGTGGGCACCGACCAGGCATACACCAACGAGGTGATGAAGAAACTGGAGACGGATGTAAACAAGGTATTGAATATAGACCCGGCTACGGGCAAGACCAATCCACTCGTGCTCTCTGTAATATCCAACGTTACGGTGAATGCAGTGGATCCGGGCAGCGGCGAGTATGGCGACTTCCCCAATAAAGGCAGGATCACAGTAGCGTTTGTTAGCTACCCGGCGCGGCATGGAGTATCCACTTGGGATTATCTAAACAAGATAAGGGAAGCCGTAAAGAATGTGGCCGGTGCAGAAGTGACCGTAGACAAGGAGAGCGGCGGCCCACCCCAGCAGAAGCCAATATCTATAGAGATCACCGGCGATAATCTCGACTCGCTGATCAGCACTTCAGACAGGCTCAAGAAGTTTCTGGAGGATAAACAGATAGCGGGCGTGGAAAAGCTGCGCAGCGACTTCCAGGCCAACAAACCCGAGATCACCTTTGACCTCGACCGGGAGCGCATGGACCATGAGGGTATCACTACCAATACGGTTGCCTACAACCTGCGCACAGCGATCTTCGGCACTGAAATATCGCGCTTCCGCGATGTGAACGACGACTATCCGATATATGTGAGGCTTGATAAAGAGCAGCGCAAAGACGTGGACGCACTGCGCAATATGCCTATCCTCTATCGCGATATGGGCATGGGTGGCGCTATACGCCAGGTTCCCGTTAGCTCATTTGCCGATGTGCGTTATACCAGCACCTATGGAGGCATCAAGCGCAAGGACCAGAAGCGTATTATCATACTGTCGTCCAACCTTTCGACGGCTTATACCAACAAGGGCAACGACGTGGTGGCGGATGTACAGAATGAGATCAACCAGTTTCATGCACCATCTGGTGTGAATATCAAAATGGCGGGTCAGCAGGAAGACCAGGCAGAAACGGGCGGCGTCCTTGGCCGGGCTATGCTTATTTCCATGGCGCTCATCTTCCTTATTCTCGTGCTTCAGTTCAACTCGCTGAGCCGTCCGGTCATCATCATGAGTGAGGTTATCTTCAGTGTCATCGGTGTACTCCTCGGCTATGCAATATGGGGCAATGTATTCTCCATGGTTATGAGCGGTATCGGTATTGTGGCGCTGGCGGGTATAGTGGTGCGAAATGGTATATTGCTTGTAGAGTTCATGGACCTGATGCTGAAGCAAGGCATGAACTATCACGATGCTATCATAGAGTCGGGTCGCACCCGTATGACGCCCGTGGTGCTGACCGCTACGGCTGCTATTCTCGGCCTCATACCACTTGCGGTAGGCATGAATGTGGACTTCTACACCCTGCTCAGCAGTGGCAACCCGCATCTCTACTTCGGTGGCGATAACACTGCCTTCTGGGCGCCGCTGGCATGGACCATGATATACGGTCTTGGTTTCGCTACCTTCCTCACCCTGATAGTAGTGCCGGTGATGTGCCTGCTCAGCTTCAGGCTCAAGGACTGGCTCAGGCGCATAACAGGAAGACCCTCACTTGCCATGGCTGCTGCTATGGATATGGATACTGATTCAGATATTGATGCCGATTCGGATGCTGATTCAGACACAGCGTCTGATAACTAAAGTAGAAGAGTAGCAATCTTCAGATAAGAACGCCGGCGATTGTTGCCGGCGTTTTTTATTGAGCACCTATTGAGCGCATTTTGTGATCGCTATGATGTTCTAGTATCTTTGTCAGCAATCAGCATTCAGCGAAACATTATTTGAAATTCCAAAGCGGAAGATCAAGTTGCAACACCCAGGATCGCGCATTGTTGTAAAATTCTTTACTCGTTTGCGAATTAATATATCCATATTGTTGTTGCTGCTTGCCGTGTCAGGTCAGGCACAAACCGGTTGCTTCAACGCTACCGATTCGGGCCTGCAGCTTTCTACCATGCCATCATTCGCGCAACGCGACCTGTTCTTCATCGGCGAATTTCACGGCGTGCACGATGTTCCAGCTATCAGGCTGGCACTCATAAAGTACCTGAATCAGCACGAGGGCATCACCGATGTATTTATGGAGATGGGTTACAGCGCAGCCTTTCTCTACAACTCATTCCTGGAGACCGGCGACACTGCTTTTATCACCCACCCATTACTGGTATGCGGCGCAAAGGCGCCGGACCGGGATTTCTGGATGGGGCTGTATGATTACAACCAAACACTTAGCAGGCATATTGTCATCCACGCCATGGACTTTGAGCGCATAGACTTTATCAGGGTATTGAAGTTGCTGTCGCCCACAGATGCACAAAGACCTGCTGCCATAGCCGCAACGCTCAACTACATAGATACGCTTTCGCTGCATGCCATCGGCTCCTTGAAAACCGGCCTGCAGAAGCGGCAGGACAGCATTTATGAGGCAATCAGGGCAGATTACGAACATCACACTTCAGATTATGCCGCCTGGTTTGGCGACAACTACCCCATAGTGAAAAAGATGCTTTCTAATCCCAGCCGCTTCAGTCATTTCTCTCAGCGAAACAACACCATGTACCGGAATGTAATGGAGCAGGTACAGGATGAGCACATTGCAAAGTGTATAGTGGTAAGCGGTATGGCGCATGCCAATAAAGAACATACCGGTTCTTTATACAGCCTGCTGGCCGCTAGCCCGGAATTTACCGGCAAAACCACCGGCACAACCATGCTGTGTAAAAACTGCTACGACTGGCAGGAACCTGAAAAAGGTTTCGCATTTAAAGCGCCATACACTTACAACAAAGACACTTCCTTCGTAAGCAAATTACTTGATAAGTATTCCAGTCCGGATTGCAAATTCCCTATGATACCTGCTCGCCAGGTAAATGACCAACGGGTGCGCAACTATTCAGATTACATCATCCTGCTGAAGAACCAGCCTGGGTATTAATGTGACAATGTGAATAATGCGGTGTTTGGCGGCCAGGGTATATTGAAAATTTCATTGGCAAAAATGTAATTCTTTGAAACGCTTTACTGTGGCTTCATACGCTATTTATCGGTTATGTATATTCGAGTATAATCGGCCTGTTTTGGGTATATCCAGGTATAATCAGGGTATATTTTTCAATACAGGAGGGTATAAAAAGGTATAATCAGGTATATAATATACCTCGCTAAGTCAAAATTCAAAAGTCAAAACCAAAAGTATGTAGCGTTTTGCAATGAAATAGGTTTACATGTTGGTTAGATAATCCCGATTTTTGTTTACTACCAGCCGTTTGGATCCCCGAAAAATATCACACGGCTCGGGAAAAAAATATTCAGGGTATTTTTATTGATTATCAATTAATTACCGGCAATAAATATCACAAAAATATCACGCGGATATCACACCCCATGTTACCGGTTCTGTTGCTCAATTTTACAAAGTGCGATAATCTGGTGTCGAACGGGTTCAATGCTGCGACAAATTTCGCGACAGTATTTAATACCGGCAAATCGGGTTTTTATGATACTTCGTATTTGTGGTATGATGTGTCCGTAGCTGCTGTATCATGTCTTTTTTTTAGCATCTAAACAACTGCAGACCAAAGATTAATACATAGAGCTGTTAGAAGTGGCGAATTTCGAAGTGTGTGAGGGGCGGTTTTGTTGTATTATTAGGATGGATTTGAATTTGATTAATTAATTTTGGGTGTGGTGGTGCTTGCGCGGTTTAACGCGTGCACGCACAAGGGCCAGGGGAGGGAGACTCTCGCCCCGCAGCAATGTGAGTATCCTGGGTGAGGTTGTTGCTGGAAGACCAAGAACGGCGGGAAAAATTAGTGATATCTGTGAAATCGAAGAAAATCCATGATTCCGACCAGAGAGCGCTCAGTGGCATCTGCGAAATCAAATAAAACCGGAGCTTCAAGTAGTGCAAAAAAGCCATGTAAAAGTTGAGCATGCTCCCCCGGCTCAAAACATATTCACCAGCGAAGCCCCTTCAGGAGTTTGGGGTTTTCGGTTTCCCGCTTAATTATCCTATTTTTATCGCGCCAATGGTAATTTAAATCCTTATCTGCTGCGTGGCCGCAGTTTTTCATTGTGTACTCCTACTTCTTAAAATGAGCATCAAGAACAATTACGTAGCCATTATGGCCGGTGGCATAGGCAGCCGGTTCTGGCCCGAAAGCCGCACTCATTACCCTAAGCAATTCCTCGACCTGCTGGGTACCGGCCGCTCTCTCATACAGTGGACCTACAACCGCTTCAAGCACATCTGCCCCAAGGAGAATATCTACTTCATTACCAACGAGCAGTACATGAGCACACTGAAAACCCAGATACCGGAGATCAGCGATGCCAATATCATCAGTGAGCCGTCGCGCAAGAATACCGCGCCCTGTGCCGCCTACTTTGCTCACAAAATGATGTCGCTCAACCCCAATGCCAACATCATTATGAGCCCTGCCGATCACCTCATCATGGACGAGCACTCCTTTGAGCGCACCGCCCACGAGGCGCTCGATTTTGTGGCCCACCATAAATCGTTGCTTACACTCGGCATAAAGCCCACCCGGCCCGATACCGGCTATGGCTATATACAATACGATCCCGGGCAGGAGATCGACAAGACCTACAAAGTAAAAACCTTCACCGAAAAGCCTTCCCTGGAGCTGGCCCGCACTTTCCTCAAAAGCGGCGACTTCCTCTGGAACTCGGGCATATTTGTCTGGAATGTAAAGACCATCATGGCGGCGCTGGAACACTTTCTGCCCGAGATGCACGAGGTGTTCTCACAAGCCAAAGATGTGTATAACACGCCCGATGAGCATGAAGCCATAACACGCCTTTATCCCCATTGCACCAATATATCTATAGACTACGGCATTATGGAGAAGGCACGCAATGTGTATGTGATCCCTTCTTACTTTGGCTGGTGCGACCTGGGCACCTGGGAGAGCGCTTACGACAACTGCAACAAAGACTACCTCGGCAATGCTGTGCTGGGATCGAATGTAATGGTCATAGACGCCACTGAGTGCATGATAAAGGCCAACAACGATAAGCTGGTGGTGCTGCAGGGCCTTGAGAAATTTATAGTGGTTGATACGAACGATGTACTGCTCATATGTGAGCGAAACCGTGAGCAGCAGATCAAAGAATATGTAGCTGAAGTGAAGCGCAACAAGGGCGAGAAGTTTCTGTAGCACCAAGTCAAAAATCAAAAGTGCGAAAATATCATCGCGCGTACTTTTTACGTTTTACTTAAATACGGCATGCTTTTTGCCCCTCTGGTTTAAAGCACAATTTTATGAAAGTAATACCCTCCCTCTTCCTGCTCCTGGCTGCATATACCACGGCCGCGCAGGAGCTAGCCCTGGCGCTGCCCCCTAAGGAGCCGGTCACGGACTTCAGTACCTTCAGCGCCAAATGGCGGCGCGACCAGTGTGGTGCCACACGCGCGGGTAAAAAGATGATGTTTATAGGTGGTGGCGCCGCCGTGGTCGGCGGCGGCATATTGCTCATAGAGGAGAACTCATCGAACTACCATAACCAAACATACACTCCAGGCTCTGTATATCTCGGGCTGCTACTACTGGTGACTGGCGGCTATACCTGCGTAGTGGGAGGATGTGTCTTTGCCGGCGGCAAGCTGCACGACGCGCATGTTTCCCGTCATGCATCCATATATATGCAGGCAGACAAGGTGGGCCTTGCCTGGAACTTTTGATTGTTATCTTTGTTGCCTGCCTTGAATTTTGAAAGCCATCCGCAAATTTTTCTCTGCCAATAGTGCACCGCTGCAGCCGGCAGAGGCTGGACTGGTCTTCCTGTTTCTGTGGGCAATATTGTTTGCCATCTACTGGCCCGCACGGCATGCTGGCTTTGTCACCGACTTCACCGGCTGGCTCGACCAGGTGAAAAACCACAGCTTCGCTGAATACATCAACCGAACCAACTTTGGGGCGCGGAGCTGGTACCAGGTCACACAGTTCAATACCTGGGTAGGCTACAAGCTGTTCGGCATACATTCCATGGCCTGGCACCTGGTGTTTGTGTCTATGCATGCGGTGAACGCTGCCCTCTTGTTTTTGCTTGTCTGCCGGCTGCTCCTCGATAGCGGCGTTGGCAGTGCCCGCTGTGTGGCGTTTTGGGGAGCGGTGCTCTACTGCGTCACTCCCTATGTGTCGGAGGTGGTAGTGTGGGAACCGGCTTTTCATTTCTTGCAGGGCATGCTGCTCATACTGCTGGTGCTACTGTGTGTGCAGCGGTATGTGCATACTGGCGCGGCCGCATGGGCTATCGCTGCCGTATCGCTTTATGTCGTGTCGCTGTTCACGCTCGAGGTCTTTTACCTCACGCCATGGCTGGTGTTGTCCCTGGTTTTGTTCTACCGGGGTAGCGGTATTGCAACGAGGCAGCAAGCGGGGAAAATGGTCAGGCTTTTCTTCCTGCCCATGCTGGCGTTGTTTGTGGTGCGCTTCGCCGCCTATCGCGCGCTTAATGGCGAGTGGGTGTCGCGGATAGGCACAGGGCAGGTAGAGGCCATGAAGTTCTACTGGCTGGGCAAGCCCGCCAAATACCTGTTCCATATGTTGCTGTTGGGGCGGTTTTGGTCTCCCGGGCTCAGGCAGAGCGTATATGGCTGGTGCGATGGTGTGCCAGGTATTTTATTGTTCTATGCCGTTGTGGGAAGCGTATTAGCAATGGCGGTCGCCAGGATCGCGAAGATGCCGGGCAAGGGCCGGGTGGCCGCGCTATTGTTGCTGTGGCTGGTGATGGCGTTATTGCTGCTGGTGCCACTGTGGTTTGCATCAGATATGCTGGTGGTGTACGATCGCTATACTTACTTCGCGGGTGGGTTCTTCTACATGCTGTTTGCCGTGGTAGCGGCAATGCTGGGCTGGGGAGTGTTGCGCTGCATAGTCATAGCGCTGTTTGTGACCATTAATGTGCGGTATGCCATAAAGGTGAGCCGGTATTGGTGCAAATCGGAAAGAGTAGTAACCAGCCTGGTGCGTAACATACCCGCTGATAACAACAAGATTGTCTTGCTGCTGAATGTGCCCCAGAATATGTGCGGAGTACCCATGATAGGCGCGGAAAAGAACAGTGAATTCAAACTGATGCACGA
>Ga0157378_10004297_pt1 | contig 12546 bp, 12 predicted proteins | sample M65metaG_FD_115309 | JGI IMG/M metagenome (GOLD analysis project Ga0157378, IMG submission 115309) | Miscanthus rhizosphere microbial communities from Kellogg Biological Station, Michigan, USA - M6-5 metaG | ecosystem: Host-associated > Plants > Roots > Rhizosphere > Soil | place: USA: Michigan...
CCTGTTCAAAGTCTTTCAGGGTGCGCACACGTTTGAAAGTATATCCTTTCCGTGCCGCTATAAAATCAAACATCCTCAGTGCGACTTTATTTAATATCATTTCCATAACATTTGATTTTTGGGGATGGCTGCCGGCCGCCGTTGGTTGCTGCCGTTGCTGAAACAAAAGTATCCCCCGAGGGGAGGGGTATCCAAATATTCGACGTTTCACTTGCGTCACGGAAAGGTTACAATTGCATTTCCCGCGCGTTACAAAAGCATTTCACGAATGATAATCAATGCAGTACGCAGATATCAATGGGATAAACTATTAAGGAGAGGGAAAAGTGAAGAGAAATTGAGGGGGCGGGCTTATACCATTCAGATGTCATAATCAGGCGCGAGTCAGGGGTAGCCCCTAACGGGGCACAACCGCACTGGTAAGGGGGGTACTACAGACCTATAGCCCCAACGGGGCAGACCGCGCCGATTTCCATTCAGCATAACTAGTATTTCCAATGGTTGTGGCTCGCTAAGGCGAGATCGTAACATCTGTAATCAGTTAGTTCATTCTCCAATACTGCGCAGGCAAGATAAATGGTATGCAGCGGCAGCAACTAAAAGAGTACCGCTCTGATGCCTATACGCTCGCTACCAGTTCCTCAATCATATCTTCTTTATCAAGGTCCAGCTTGCGGCGCAGACGGTGCCGGTATATCTTGATGGCATTGGTAGAGATAGCCAACATAGAGGCCATCTCCTTTGACGTCAGCTTCAGCTTGGTCAGGGCCAGGAAACGAATCTCTGCCGGCGTGAGGTCTGGTATCTTCTTCTTCAGGCTGGCAAAAAAGCCCTTGTGCACTTTTTCAAATACATCGCGGAAGTTGTCCCACTGCTCATCGGTAAGAATGGTGGCGCGTTCCAGTTGGGTCAGCAACTCTTCGTCGGTTTTGGTTTCCTCGCCCGCCTTTATCCGTTCAAACTCGGCAGTGATATGCTCTATAAGCTGATTTTTCTCCTGCACACTCTGGGTGATGTTGGCCAACTGCAGCGCGGCGATGTCCAGTTCAGATTCTGCATTTTTCTTTTCTGCTATCAGCTTCTTTTGCTTCAGCCGCTGGCGGTTGATGAATAATACCCCGATGATGCACATCATAAATATGAGCGCCACAAGGGTATTGCGGACAAGCTCCTGTATCCTTTTTTCGCTGGCCAGCTTGCCGGTTTCGAGCTTATGCCTGATAAAATCTATCTTCTCCTGCGACCGTGCTATATCCAGTTTCGTGCGTTCCGCGGCTACGGAGTCCTTTGCTGTCAGCGCGGAATCGGCATAGAGGTAGGCTCTTTTTATATCATTTCTGGCAGCATAAACCTTTGAGAGCTGTGTAAAAAACTGGTCGGCCATGGTGTAGATAGGCCAGAAACTGCGAACCTCGCAGATGCCGAGCGCTTTTTCCACCAACTGCTGCGATTTCTCCACGTCTCCCTGAAGATAGTAGATCACCGATAGCTTGTAAAGCGATCCTGCCGCGCTCTTCATCTGGCTGGTTAGCAGGCTGTAATTCACATCGGTCTCCAGCATAGGTATGGCTTCCCGGTATTTCTTTTGTATGAAATAACAATTACCTATGTTGCCCGCCGCTATACCCGTCCATGAGCTGTCATGGTTGGCAACCGCTTTGTCGTATATGCCCTTGAAATAACCCAGCGCTGTATCTGGCTTGCCTGCCCGCAGGTAGCTCAGTCCGAGTGTATTGACTGTTGTGTAAGCAAGAGAACTGCCCGGAGCGAGTGCAAGAGCTTCTCTTAGGTAAAGTATGGCATGGTCATAATCTTCGTACCTGAAATAAGACCCTCCCAACTCGTAGGTATAAGCCTGCCGGTACGGGAATGCCGCGACAGGAAATTTTGAATAGATGTTGTACGCTTCTACATGACTTTCAAGCCCTGAACTTGGCCTCCTATTTTCCTGCCAGTAGAAATTACCCAGCTCCTGCAGCGCATCGGCCTGCAGCATCTCGCTGCCGTTTCTCATCGCAGCCACCACCACGTCCTTAAGACTATCCTCGGTATGGGAAACAGAACCAAAGTTGCTGCGACGTAGCCGCCTGAGGTTTACCTGCAAGGCAAAATCCCGATCGCCTTGCTGCCCGGCCCATAGCTGCAGCGCTAAGAGTTTGCCTGCCGACGCAGCATCGCCGGGATCACCCAGCACTTCATTAAGGGAATCAAGATAGATGGAACGAGCGGCATAAGACCCGTTTAACAGATGTGCAGGCTGTGCCCATGAGGACAAGCAAAGGAATGATAAAACTATGGCAATAGTGGCCCGCATCCAGCGCTGAAATTTCTGCTAAATTAATAAACAACTGCAAATTGTCTTATGGCTGGGCTACGTTGAAGGCGCCATTGGTAATAGAAAAAGTATCGGCCACAAAGCTGAATGTGCCTACAAGACCATATGGCGTATTGGAGGTAACGATGATCTGCCCCGAGGTGCCGTTGTGCCTCGCTTTGCCCACATAATAGACTGCGCTCACGAGAGGCGGAGCTACATTATAAGTACCCGGACCTATGAAATTAACGATGGTGAAATTGAAATTATTAGTGACGCCATTGTTATCGCCATAAGCATTGATGAGCAGGTTGGTGGCGCCGCTATCGTTGCCCGCCTGGTGCACCAGGTATCCGTAGGTGGAAGTCGTTTGCCAGCCCAGCCTGTTGATAAGCGCATTGAAGCCTACCAGCGTATCCAGGTTATTGTTTGGCTGCACGCTCTTTCCGTTGGCGGGGCCCCTATGTTTGGCACAGGCCGCCAGTAGTAGCGCGAATGAAAGACAGATAAACAGCCGTTGCAACACCGGTTTCATAAATCAGTAACGAAAATTAGCTTTTATTATTGCCGGGAGCCGCACCAGAGTTAAGTCAAAAGGAAAAAGTCAAAACCTAAAAGTGAATAAAGCAATCAATAAACGGTCTGTGTGTTACTTACCGGAAAATCGCTGACTTAACGCTAAAACGGAATACCATCGGGCAGGCCCACATTGAAGGTACCGTTGCTTACGGTGATACCATCGGTGGTGGTAAAATTGAAATAACCTATGATAGCTGTGCTCGTAATGCGCGTGATGGATACAATACCATTGAGCGCAGGGCTATGGACACCATTGTGATAATATTCAGCCCACGCCTCGCCCTTGATAATAGAGAACGTACCGGTAAGGCCGTCGAAACGGGTGACGTTGAGCACTATCTTATCGCGGGTGTAAACGAGATCGGAGGAGTGGCCGGTGATGAAGAGGTTTTCTACGCTATCCACTTTGCCTTTTGTTTGCGACTGTGTGTCGAGGGTAGAGGGTACAACGGTAGTGGCAGTAAAATTATAGGCGCCGATGGTGGCGGTCATAGATGGGTCTATGGTAGTGATATAGGGCCTGTTCTTGATGCAGCCTGAGAACAATGCGATGCAGCCGAGCAGCACCACGACAGACAGTATGGCTTTCTTCATACGGATATTTTCGCTAAGATAATTCAAAATGTTCAAAGTCAAAAGTCAAAAAAGCCAAACACGAGGGCCACAAAGGAGACATAAGGGGCACAAAACACGTTTTCGAGTGTGCAAAAGGATTCCGCTAAGCTAACGGTTTAATTTTTTGGGCTAACTTTCAATCTTCCAAGATCAACTTCTTATGCCCCAGACGCTAAAGCTTGAGTTCGAAGAATATCTGCAGCACGCTTTTCCCGGCATCCTTGATGAGGGGGAGCCCGATCCGCGGGCTTATGCGTATAGCCGCCATGAGCTGGGCGGTGATCTGCCCAATGGCACTGAGGAACGGGTGGTGCAGGCCACCAGCCGGGCAGTAGATATATTCGGGGCCACCTTTCCCGGGCCAGGCAGCCTGTGGGTGCTGGCCTATGAATATCCTGAACCACAGTTGTTTACGGGTACGCCTGATTATCTGCAGGCGTTGCTGGAGGAGGCCGGAGGCCCCATCTACAAAGCTCAGGAGACAACGGATGGCGAAACCGTAGTAATTTACATCAGCCGTTTTGATCCCCGGAGTGCTGCCGCGCCTGCTATACTCCGTGCCATTGCCAATAACGAGATGGGGTTTGAACCATCGTTAAATCAGCGCATCTATTTTTTTGACCCTGCAGCCGACCGGGGGTTTATGATGTATGATGACCGGGGGTGTTTTGTTTGGACCGCTGCATAATACCGGGTTAAATCAGGAAATTGTCCCTGCTTAGGGGAATTCGTAGTCCCGCTCTACCTTACATATGCGGGTTTTGTAGGCTGAATACCATTTTTCGCGGCCGGCGTTCTGGGCTTCGAGGTGCTCCAGGTTGGCCTTCCAGTTTTTGATCGCTTCGAGCGACTCCCAGTAAGATACTGTGACCCCGAGGCCATCGCGAACGCTTTCTACGCCCAGGTAGCCTGGCTGCTCTTTGGCCAGCGCATCCATTTTTTCGGCCATTGTTGCATAGCCGTCATCGCCGTCTGTGCGCGTGTTGGTAAAAATGACGGCGTAGTATGGAGGGGGAGGTGTTTTGACGATCATAAATTCAAAATAGTAGAAAGTCGTGAGTCGAAAGTAGAAAATCGGGTGGTAATTTTCAAATTCCAAATTCCAGTTTTCAAAAGTAAAAAGCAGGAGGTAATTTTTATAGGCCACGTTTAGGGCCAAACGGAAGAATTATCCCGGAGCCAGTGAACCTAATTTTCGTGAAGATCTGAAATGCACCGAGGCAGGCCCTCTCTTGTTTTAAATATTTTCTTTATACTTTTGAAAGAGGCTTTCAAATAAAATATTATTGAGCGGTGTGATATGCCCGCTCCTGATTCGCTCTTGGATAAATTCTTTTCTGCCGTGGAAGAAAATGACATATATGTGCAGGTAATGCTCTCGATGCAGGGGGCATTGTTGGGGGCTATTACGCCCAACATCAGGCTGATCAGCGTGGACTGGGACGGGTTTGCGAATTTCAGAATGATGGTTCATTATGATGGGCCACCATCGGAGGACGACATTGAAGAAATGGAAGCGGTGTCAGGAGAAATTATTGCGCATGTTCCTTTTAACCATGCCGATCTTGTAGAGGTGGTAGTATCTGATGAACCGCTGTGGGAAGTAGCTGCGTTGAGGTATAGAGTTTATTGTCGAAAGGAAAAGGTGGCTGAGGTGTGAGTGCAAAAACAGCGGGGCCTGCTTTGATGACTACCAGCATAATTCGAATTCAGTAGGGTATTCTTAGAACAAGCTATTTATTTCTTCAACGTTCCTTAAAAAAACATAAAATGGAAACAATCACACCCTCAGGAAAATCGATGGCGATCTTCGCCGAGTTTGCGCGCAAGAAGAATGTAAAAATGAAAAACGGGCTAAACAGGCGGGTATTCAATGTAGCGGAGGCGTGCTATGGCAATGACATACGACTGGAGAAAGATGGCTCCATCATATTGTTGCCGGGCTCGTACCACATCAGTGGATTCTCAATCGTGAGCATGCAGACCACCTTTGCGCCGCCCGTGCCGAAGCATGATAATAACTATCCCGGTTATTGCCTGCTCTACCGTAAACAAAATGAAAAAGACGATCCGCTGGGCAATAACATTGGCATAGGCAGCCCCTCAACGGCGCTGGACACCTGTCCCAGTCTTTTTGACCTGATATTTACCTGCCACGAAAAAACAGCGATCTGCGTGGGGCACCAGTCCGGCGAAGAGCTGAATGGCGAAGTGTATCTTTCGGTGTATGAAGTAAAGGGTATACCGAGCGAGTACCATGTATTTGCACGGATAGGCATCAGCAGATTGTAGGTACCGGAGCGCTACCCTACTCTTACCCTTGCATCCACAGCTACCAATTTATCGCGCTGCCCGAGCAGCGGATTGATGTCTAATTCAATTATTTCGGGGGCAAGTTCAAGCAAGGCGCTGAGTTTCAGCATGGCATCCACTATGAGATCTGTGTCCACGCCTTCTTTGCCCCTTGCTCCGTGAATGATGGGGAGTGATTTAAGGCGTGTGATCATTGAATCGGCTTCCTCGCGGCTGAGGGGCACCAGGCCATACGAGACATCTCTGAAGATTTCGACAAACACCCCGCCCATGCCGCAAAGCATAAGATGCCCGAAAGGAGGCTCCTTCTTGGCGCCCATGTATATTTCGATGCCGGCGGACTGCTGCTGCATCACTACCGCCCTGGCTCCTTCAATTTCCATAAGGCGCAGGAATGTAGCTTTTACTGCCTCCGCATCGTTAATATCTAGGGCCACGCCGCCAACATCTGATTTGTGCAATGGGCCGGAGACCTTCATGACCAATGGAAAGCCTATGGCGTCGGCCTGGGCCAACGCCTCCTCTAAAGTATGGATTACTGCCTGCTTTACCACAGGTATGCCTGCCGCGCATAACAGCTCAAAAACGTTGCCATCTCTTAAAAACCCAGGCTCAGACGAGTTGATAATTTCGCGGATCTTCCCTGCATCAACGTTCATCCTGGCAGCTTCAGGAAAGGGCGTGTGCAATCTGTTGATTCTCGATAAGACGTAGCCGAAACTGACCTCATCAGCAAAATTCACATGCCCCATGGCATGGAAGCGGCTTACCTCTCCGGCTGCCTGAACGACGGATGGCAGGATGGGGAATATGGGCTTGCGGCAGGAGCCCATCTTATCGTGCAGTACCTGGTAAACATCGTCCACGCGCCACATGCCGGTGGTGCCGAAGACTACCACTGCGCCATCTATCTCATCAAAATCGCGGTCCACGGCATCCAGTATTTCGCCAAGTTGCCGGGCGTCGCCGGTTGCGAGGAAGTCAATAGGGTTAGCGACAGATGAGCCGGGATTCAACTTAGCCAGCTATGCATCTGTCTTGGTGCCTGATAGCCGCGGTACCTTCATGCCCCCTTTTATGAGTATGTCTGTAAGCATAACACCGGGGCCTCCTGCATGCGTGATGACCGCTATGCGGTTACCGGTCAATGGCCTGATGGAAAATATTCCAGCCACATATACTAACTCAATCCGGCTGTAGCACCTGATGATTCCGGCCTTCCTGAAGAGGGCGCTCACAGCGTCGTTTGAGCCGGCGAGCGCGCCGGTATGAGACGATACCGCCCTGGCTCCGGCCTCGGTACTACCCGATTTAATGGCTGCGATCCGGCAGCCCTTGTTAACTAATGATCTTGCGTGTTTCAACAATTTACCCGGATCTGATATCTGCTCCATATACAGGAGCTTGATCCGGGAGCTTTCGAGCGGATCGAAAGTTTCGTCCCAGTACTGAAGGACATCTTCTATGCCGACCTGGGCGCTGTTGCCAACAGAAAATATGTCCCTGAACTTCAGACCGCGTGGCATTGCGGCTTCCAGCAGATATACCATCGTGGCCCCTGATGCAGATACGCAATCGCAGCCGGTGGGAGCATACTCCGGGATGGGGCCGGCAAAAACGCCCTTATAGTTTCCTGTGATTACGCCTATACAATTAGGGCCGATCAGGCATCCGCCCACACTGTCCGCAATTTTCCTGCACCGCTCTTCCAGTTCTTTACCTTCCTCACCTGTTTCGCTAAAGCCTGCAGAGAACAATATAAAAGCCTTGCAGTTTTTTTGAAATGCCAGAACGCTCATGGCGGCTTCCACCTTATCTGCCGAAATGGCGATGATAGCCAGATCAACATCGGGCAGCAAGGAGCAATCTGAATAGCAGGCGATTCCCTGAACTTCTTTTTCCCTTGGATTTACCGCAAATATTTTCCCAGAGAATTGATTGTTGATGATGTTGTATAAAACCTTCCCTCCTGGCTTTGACCTGTCGCCCGACGCACCAACGATGACGATACTTGCCGGATCCAGCAATTGCCCATTAATCATATGCTTAGCGGAATTTAAAAATTCGCCGGGCAATATTAGATATAGTACTGCGGGTAAATGCTGATGGTGGTCATGGCAAGTTAACCAGAGTGATCAGGAGCAGATACCAGCAAGCCGGGAAAGGGGGCAAATCATTTGATCGCCTGACCTTTGCCCTTGCGATAAAAGATCTTGCATCCCAGGGACTCCGTTTTTTCTCTTGATACAGGCTTTGACTGCAGCAATTCATCAACTGCGTTAGCTATATAAGGATCGGCTTTCTCGGCATGACCGGCATTGTCGTCGATGGCTCCGCTGTACCTGATCACCCACTTTGATTTTTCACGGACAATTACATAGGCTTGCGGCGTGTGTACTGCCCCAAAGCTTTTGGATACGCTCTGAGTGACATCGGCCAGGTAGGGAAAATTAAACTTGTCGGTTGCGGCCCTTTTTTTCATCAGCTCAAAGCTCTCCGTGTCGTACAAAAGGGTGTCCATAGGATTTATGGCTAATAAAGGAAACCCGAGGGGTTTGTATTTTGTGTTCAGCTCATTGAATCGTTTTGTATAGAGTTTTGCATAGGGGCAATGGTTGCAGGTAAAGACGATTATAAAGCCTTTGGCGTCTTTGTAATCGTCAAGACCTACCTGTTTGCCATCTATGTTTAAGAGTGAAAAGCTTTTGATCTTGTTGCCCACCACTGATATGCTTTTTGGTTTTTCTGTGTTGACACCGGGAATGCCTGTCTGAGCCTGTGAGGTTGAACAGGCCAATGTCAGAGCGAACGATACAAGTAAAGTCATGAACGCGAGATGTCTCAAACCGTTAAATGATAATTGGCAACCTGGCTTATAATAAGCGGCTATCAATTTTATTAAAAAGGACATCCTCCTGCCCCCTTCGCTTTCGCACAGAGGCCACGCAACAAGGGGGAGTACGGCATCAAGGTCGTTTTGCTTCTGAACCTGATTTAGCATTATTGATGGCGGGTTATTATCTGTCATTTGAAAAATTATTAGAAACAGTGGCAGCAATCAAACTGCCGGAACAATGATTCGCAATATTATTACTTAGAAAGGGTATAAAAAAGCGCCGGTGATTTGTGGTCACCGGCGCTTTCCCGGGAACGATGAAGAAATAAAGTACACCATCTTACTTGTTCTTTTTCATTTTTATTTCGTTGTAAAAGTCTTTAAATAATTCATTATTCGCAGATTTTACGCCTCATAAAAAAGAAAAAATAACTTCGCAATATGGTGTACTTTATTTCTTCAACGTACCCTAAAACAAACTTTCAGCAAGAAAACTACGCATTATAGTTTAGTGAATTTTGCGTAGGCCGCATTGCCGTTTGTGCAAAGAATTTTTACGAGATACTCACCCGGACTCAGCATAGACACATCAATACCATCGCTGGTCATGGGCTTGGGCAGCATGAGTTTCTTTCTGCCTACCATATCATATACGGTGGCATAATAGATGCCGGTAGTCTTATCATCGAGGTCTATATGCAAGCGGTCTGCAGCGGGATTTGGATACACCTTGGTTCCTGCCAGTTCGGCCGGCCCTATCGTATTTGCACGGGTAGCGCCGGTATCCACAACGATAAATTGTGCCATCATAGCCACGTCTTCATGAAACAGCATGTGTCAGTGTTACATATAGGGCCAGGTAGTATCGGCAAAGTCATCGAAGCGGGAGATGAATTTAATAACCTGCGGATAATCGACCATGATCACATCTTTCCAGCCCTGCTGGTAGGCGGGGATGGGCAAACTGATCCCGGTAACAGTATCGATTATACTGGTAATTTTGAATTGCACGTCATGGATATGGAAAACATGACTGGTAAATATCGAAAAAGATATGGGCGGGATATATGCTAAAATGTTTGTGTTGGCCAACCTCCATTCTTCAGTGGCGCCTAAAGGAACCGTGATGTTATTAATTCCCATCTGGAATGGCAGTCCGTTCAGTTGCATTACCGGTTGATTTGAAGTACCACCGTTGTTACCGTAAGTGAATGTGATGCTCGGAGTGCCTGATACGGCCGCAGGGTCGGGGAAATTGTTGGTCTTAAGCGTAGTTGGAATTGTAGTAACCGGGCTTGACGTAGCAGCGCCCACAACTATATCTAACACCTGAAAATCGGTGTTGCCGAGACTGTCGATAGACTGCCCAAAAAAAGCAGGTGTATATCCACCCGGAACACCATATGGCATACGGGAATTAAAAGCCATCATATGGATGTTCTCACCAATGGTATGCCCAGTCAGATTCAGCAATATCTCGTATCGCTCGCCCGGGGACATAATAAATGTGTCGCCCACCCCGATTGTAACCGGAGCGTTCAAAAGGCCTCCGTCACTCCCAATAACGGAAAACGGAATCCTGTTAAAACTATCCAGCGAGTCGTGTGTGAAGCCAAGGTTGTAAGCCCGGAACGTTGAGGCGTTAAGAATCCTCAGCCGAACAACCTGCGCAGGCAGGGTGCGCTGAGCATTGATCACACCGTTTGTGATCATATAATTTGCTTCCTCACCAGGAATCAGCTGATTATTGCCGGTGGTGGCAGCACTTACCAATGTGGAATCCACATCCACTACGGTATCGCCGTGCGAAGTAATAATCGTATCCAGAGATACACTATAGACAGCAGGTGAATTAATGGTATTAATGAATCTATCGGCAAGTATCACCGGTATATCATCAACGCCGTAGGTGCGCGGAAGATTCAAGGTAGCTTCCTGGGCGTCTTTCACAATGATCAAGCCTGCCTGGCCCATTGTCACCAGCGAATCGGTTTCAAAATCGAGGTGGGAGTGATACCAAAAAGTAGAGGCGCTATCAGATACTGTCCAGTAGGGTTTCCAGGTAGCGCCACTTCCTATTACCTGGTGCGGGCCTCCGTCCATTACCGGGGGCAAATGGATGCCATGCCAGTGAACCGTAGTAGGATCATTGGTTTCGTTGTAAACGGACATTTGAACGTTGTCTCCCAGGTGCATGATAAGCGTTGGGCCTAAAAAATTGTATTGGTTATAGCCGTGGGTCACCGTAAGGTTACCGGTGTGCAGGAAATTCGTGAAGCCCTCGTGGATGTTGAGGCTGTAATTCCTGAAACCTGTGGACGGGTCAACTGCTGTAACCAATGTGTCCGGAACCGGCATCTGGTAATATTGTGCCTGTAATGCGCCAGCCAGAAGCAAGGAGATCAATGTGAGTGTGAGTGTAATTGTTTTTTTCATGTTTTATGTGTTTTGTGGTTAATGCTTGAGTATTAAAATGAGTGTTTCAATATCCTTATATAACAGGCCTGCGCAGCAATAACAGAGGTGGCTTATGCGGCTGCAAGTCACTTATTTACTAAACAATTGTTTTGTGAAAGCATAAAAATAATCAAAAAACAAGTAATTTTTACTACTATTATTAATTATCAGGCAACTATTGTTAATTAAATTTCACCAAATCCAGGCAACCTCGTAGGCCCCAAAATTGGATTTAATGGCATCTGGCGTGAACAAAATGAATCATAACTTAGTAAACTTAGCGTATGAAATATTACCATTTGTGTCGATCACTTTTATGAGATACTCACCTGGAGTCAGCGCCGAAACATCTGTTCCATCGCCTGTCATGGGTTTAGGTAACATCAACTTTTTCCTGCCCATTATATCAAATACGGTTGCGTAGTAAATACTGGCTGTTTTATCGTCAAGATCAATATGGATGCGGTCAGTTGCAGGATTAGGATAGACTTTGGCTCCCGCTAACTCAGAAGGCCCGATGGTGTTTGCCTTGGTTCTTGCAGTGTCCACTACGATAAACTGCGCCATCATGGCCTGGTCTTCGTGTTTCAGCATATGGCAATGATACATATAGGGCCAGGTAGGATCAGCAAAGTCATCGAACCGTGCAATGTATTTTACTACCTGCGGATAGTCAACCATGATCACATCCTTCCAACCTTGCTGATAGGCGGGTATTGGCCTGCTTATTCCTGTAACCGTATCTGTGATGCTCACAATTTTGAATTGTACATCGTGGATGTGAAAGACGTGACTGGTAATGTTGAGCAAAAAGGTATCAATGTGGAGCGCTGTATCCACTAAGGGCACAACCTGAATAATCTGTGTATTCGCTATCCGCCATTCCTCCGTACTACCGAGCGGCACAACGACATTATTAACTCCCATTTGGAATGGCAGGCCATTTAATTGCATCATTGGCTGAATAATCACACCGCCGTCTATGGCATAAGTGAAGGTGATGTGCGGCCTGCCGGACACTGCTGAAGGATCTGGGAAATTGTTCGTTTTGAGCGTAGCTGGAATACTGGTAATAGCGCCGGGCGTTGCAAAAGTATCCACAGAAATAGCCATAACCTGAAAGTTCTTCCCCCTGAATGAATCATTGGTGGAAGTTATGTACGACGGATATTGTGTCATAGGGGGAGGAGGAGGAGGCAATGGAGCTCCAGGCACGCCGTATGGAAGCCCGGAATTGAACGCAATGAAATGAAGCAGCGTTCCGGGTGCACGGCCAGTGAGATTAACCAGAATCTCGTATCGTTCACCAGGTGACATAATAAACGTATCGGCCGGGGTAATCATAACAGGAGCATTTAATAATCCACCATCGCTCGCGATCACATAAAAGGTGTCGGTGCGGTGAACGGAATCGCTGCTTAAGCCAAGATTA
>Ga0157378_10004298_pt1 | contig 12545 bp, 10 predicted proteins | sample M65metaG_FD_115309 | JGI IMG/M metagenome (GOLD analysis project Ga0157378, IMG submission 115309) | Miscanthus rhizosphere microbial communities from Kellogg Biological Station, Michigan, USA - M6-5 metaG | ecosystem: Host-associated > Plants > Roots > Rhizosphere > Soil | place: USA: Michigan...
GGGCTGATGAGCAGATAGACCAGCACACCGGTCACGCTTACATACAGCCACAGCGGCCACGTATATTTGGCCAGCTTACGGTGCTTTTCATACTCACCGGTGAGCGAGCGGTAAGCGGTAAATAAAATGAACGGCAGTATGAGTGTCGCTAGTACAATATGGGTAACGAGGATAAAAAGATAGACAAAAAACAGCCAGTTGTGCGCGCCACCATACTTTGTTTCACTGGCCAGCAGATGGTGCCCGATGTACGTAACGAGAAACACTACCGAAAGCACAATGGATAGCAGCATCAGGGCGCGGTGCAGGGTATAATTCTTGTTCTTTACCGCTATCAGCGCCCAAACGAGCAACACAGACACTGTGCCGTTGATCACGGCATTGCAAAGCGCCAGCACATGTGGATTAAAACCAAGGTTCAGCCCCGTAAGCACTTTCACATTGGTCAGAAAGCAAATCGCACCAAATATCACGCACGATACCACCCAGATCAGCAGATTAGCCTGCCTGTCATTCTTCTTCAATAACGGAGTCAACATAATAAGTCACAAGTCAACAGTCTAAAAAACGCGAGTGTCATTCGGCTGTTTAGAAACCACGTTCAAAGAGATATCAGTATCATCCCCTGAGCCCCGAAGGAACAAATTCCCAATCCTAATTCCCAATCCCCAATTCCTAATTCCTTTTCTTCGGTTTCCTCTCCAGCGTCAGATACACGATATCATCTGCACACCTGAGCACACTCGTATCCTTAAGTCCATCATAGTAGCCGCGCACTAAGCGGTCGCGATCCAGAAGCACCATTTTCTCCGTGTGTATAAAATCCTCCGCTCCGCCATCACCCGGTCCCACGGTCACTTTAAGTTCGTTTCTGGCAAAGCTATAGATACTTTTTTTGTCGCCGGTCAGAAACCACCAATGGTCATGGTTCGCTCCGAATCGGTCCGCATACGCCCGCATCACCTGGAAGCTGTCGCGCTCCGGATTTACGGTTATAGATATGAACTGCACCACAGTATCAAGAGATGACTCCTTTTTCGGGTCCTTCATATAGCTCTTCTGCAGCTTGCGCATATTGTCCGTAAGCCTTGGACAAATGGACGGACAAGTCGTAAAGAAAAAATCGATGACCAGCATCTTGCCCTTCAGATCGTTATTAAGCGACACCTTCTTACCGAATTGATTGATAAGCTGCACATCAGCTACCTGGTGATACACCGTATCGTAGCTCACCTTGCCACCTTGCACCTGGCTATCTATTCGCTCCAGGCCATAATACCCCGGCATGCGCGATTTCCCTTTCGACAGCCTGCTGACGACTAAGAAGCAGAAAAGCGGCACCAGTACGGCAACCGCTAATCCTAAAATGAATTTATACCCGAATTTATTATTGCTCATGAGATACTTCCTGCACCGCGCTGTTGTGGCGGGCCTGCGACTCGTTGTTCATCCTCAGCCAGAAAGCGCCATCGGCAAGGAACGCAATAATAAACCAAACAAACAACACCAACGGTATCAATACAGTAGTAATGAAGCCGCGGAACTCATCGCCGAGGTGCATGAATACCTTAACGATATATCCAGCCTTAACGAGCGTAAGAGCAAGGAATATGAAGTTAGCTATTCCGCGTGGCATCAAATGGCTGAATTTCATACCCATTATCACTTCAACAACCGTGATAACAAGCAGGAACCAGAAGATGCCCCATATTCGCTTAACCTGGGCTTTGGCTTCGGGTGATTTCACATCATGATGATGCGACATGATCCCCGAGTATAATTTTGACTGATCACCCTCGTAGAGGTGCTGATAAGTATCGTTGCTATGATTTGCTGACATCTGATTAGTATTGTTAGTTAACTTTTTAGCAGGTTGCTGCTTTAGTCCTTGGTAGTATATATTATAAAAGGTAGAAGCAGGTGAATACGAATACCCATACCAGGTCCACAAAGTGCCAGTAAAGACCTACTTTCTCCACCATTTCGTAATGGCCGCGGCGCTGATAAACGCCGTTCACTGTGTTCACCAGTATCAGGATGTTGAAAATTACACCCGACGTTACGTGACCACCGTGGAAACCGGTGATGGTAAAGAAGTAGTTGAAGAAGTTGTGGGTAGACTGCATAGCCACAAGCGGCTGAGCATCAACGAACTTTACAGATTTCTCAGAAAAGAAATGACGGAAGCTCTCAACAGGTGAAGTAGAAAGATCGGTGAAGCTGCCCCACAGGCCTCCGCATTCGCCATGAAGGTGTGTCCATTCCCACGCCTGGCAGGCAAGGAAGCAGATACCGCCTATAATAGTCCAAAGCAGCCACTTGGCTACATTCTTCTTATCTCCGTAATGCCCTGCATGTACCGCAAGCACCATGGTTACCGAGCTCATGATAAGGATAAAGGTCATTAAGCTCACAAACACCAGGGGCATGTCGTGCTCGCCCATAAAGGGAAATGACTTAAACACCTGGTTGGCATCGGGCCATACTGCGCTAAAGAAACGCGTGGTACCATACGAGATCAGGAATGCGCCGAATGTAAGGGCGTCAGACAAAAGGAAGAACCAGGTCATCATTTTGCCATAGCTTACATTGTATGGCGAACGGCCGCCGGCCCATAATTTTGGCTCCGGTGCTGCTGTAACTACTGTTGTTTGCGACATAATCTAATTGAGAGTGGTCAGTGAATCCGCGTGCGAATTTCTAAAGAATTTTATTGATTTACTAAAAAGAAGACAAATAAATATAACCACAATACATCCACGAAGTGCCAGTAGGTGGCAGTTATTTCCAATCCTGTACTGCTATATGTTTTCACACGGGTACGAAAAGCCCTGAAAAATACGATGAGGAGCGCAAATATGCCACCTAACAAATGCACCAGGTGCAGGCCCGCAATAATAAAAAGAAACGATTCGCTCGGATTGCCATTGATACGCACAGTGGTTGCCTCATTGAGTACCTGCCCGTTTATGCGCACTTGCTGCACCTGGTGATATAGCTGGTAAAAACCCGCAAACTGCATCACGCCGAAAACAATCCCCAGCAGCAGTGTCAAAGAAATCAGTCCCTTGAACCTGGCCATTTCGCGGTTCTTAAAGGCACGCTGGCCCATAACTATCGTAATGCTGCTTATTACTATGGGAATGGTGGAGAACCAGAATATATGCGGCAGTGTAAAGTAGCGCCAGTTGCCCTGCGCCTCTCGCACCATATACCCGCTGGTGAGGCCCGCAAACGCCATGCTCATGCTGGCCATTGCCACCCACATCATGAACTTCTGCGGATGAATCTTCTTCTTCATTATCCCTGCTCCGCTCCCTGCCAGTCCGGCAGGCCCACTGTTAGTTGCCATTGCTACAAATTTGTACCCCGCCCGGGCTGCTATGATTTATTGATCACCAGCGCCAAAAGCACGTGGGCAAATAAATAAAAGAAGCAAACATTACCCGCCGGGCAGCCTTATAATTATTCTTTAGATAAAAAACGATTGACGCGGCAAAATACATAAGCCCGCAGGCTACGCACACAATAGTGCCTGCCTTGCCTGTAAGCCCCAGCGCGCCAGGCACCATGGCCATGGGTATCAGCACCAGGCTGTAGAGCATGCACTGTACGCCTGTAAAGCGCGTTTCCTTCTCCCGCGTAGGCAGCATTCGGATGCCTGCCCGGTCATAATCTTCAAACGCTACCCAGGCAATAGCCCAGAAGTGTGGGAACTGCCAGAAGAACTGGATGAAAAACAGCACCCAGCCACCCATGCTAAAGCTGCCTGTAGCGGCTACCCACCCTATCAGTGGAGGCAGCGCACCCGGTATAGCCCCTATCAGCACAGCCACCGGGTGAACCTTCTTCATGGGCGTATAGATGAACGCGTATATTAATAGGGAGAGGAAGCTAAGCGCCCCCGCAGCAGGATTAAAGTAGTACCCCAGCAGCATAGCCCCGCTGATACCCGTCACAGCCGCAAACACCCACGCCTCATAATGGTGCATGCGCCCGTCCGGCATGGGTCGCATGCGCGTGCGCTTCATCAGCGCATCGCTTTCGCGCTCCAGTATCTGGTTAATGGTATTGGCGCCGCCGGTCACCAACATGCCCCCGATAAATAAGGTAACGATGCGCTGCCACAGCCCCGCATCAAGCCAGCTAAAAGAAATATTCGGCGCCATCAGGTAGCCTATTACGCTGCTGAATACCACCATACCACTGAGATTAGGCTTCAGCAATTGGTTGTAATCCCTGATACGCGACTGCGCAACTATGTGCCACTTTGCCTTTATCGGCTCTTGCCTCAACATCAACTTAATAACGATAAGATAAAATCAGGGCGCAAAAGTACGATTAATTTGCTTTAATCAGAGGAACAGCAGATATGAAAAAGGCCCAATGATTTATTGCTATCGCGTACCCACAAGTATTTTCTGTGCAACATAATGTACCCCGGAGGGGCAATCTCTGACTTAAGCTCTGAAAGAGCGGTATATCATAGCCGGGGGCATCGCCCCCGGTACAAAAGAAAATAACACAAGCCCTGCAAGGGCGAAATATGCTTCACGCTTTTCTCAACTATGACATTGCCGGGGAGGGGTAACCGCTGTAGAAAACCCAAATAATACCACTATTACCCCGTAGCGGACAACATAATTCAAATGGGATTTAACTATATGGACGAAAACAGTGAAGTGGTAATACAGCAGCTGATTTTATCGGACAAACACCCGCGAAACTATAAGGAATGCTGATTACCCAAATGGTGGTACCGAAACACCAATGGGTGCCGAGGCACCCATTGCGCATGAATTTTTACCGCACTAACTACAGCGAAAACTGACTATTTAGTGGCCGTGATCTGGCAGGTAGCCGTGATCAACGAACTAGCGATAGACTGCGTAAACGTAAGCGTATTGCCGCTCAGCGTGCCGCTGCCACTGGTCGTGTACGTAGCTCCGCAATTATCACTGAAGGTCTGTGACGGCATGGTGAGCGTGTTGCCACTTGCCGTAAGAGTTAAGCTGACTGCCTTAAAACAACTTCCGGAACCTACGTCCCCTGGGCTTGCCAATGTAGAACCATTGCTGCCGGCATTCAAAACAAGCGATACCGCTCCGCCGCAGGTAGAGGTTCCCGTCCAGGTGCCAACAAACTTTGCGGCATCATTCCCACCGCTGCTCTTCTTGCTGCACGACGAATACACCACCATTGAAAATGCCGCGAGACAAACGCAGGCGAACAAAATTAGTTTTTGGTTTTTGCGTGTCATAAAGTTTAGTGTTGATTTATTCAAATGTATCAATAACTACTATTAAAAAGAAATATTTTCAATTATTTTTTCATACCAACCTACCGAATAGGCATTGAAATTCGGCACTAATATATTGGGCCTGATGACCTTAAACGCATACCTTTTTGTCCTTTGTGCCACCTTCGTTCCCTGTGGTTACAATCCCAGCGCTGTTTATTAATGTCTAGGAGGTATAATTTTGGGTTTCCGGGCAGGTATTTGTTGGCGTGGGCAAGATGCCGTGCAGTAGGGATTGCTTATCTTTGTAAACACGATAATTCAAAGAAAAATGAATCTTCAATATATTTCCGACAGATCGGGGCATGCTATGGCGGTTCAGATACAGATGCCCATCGCCGAATGGAATGAGCTGAAAAAGAAGTATAAGGAGTTTGAAGAGGAGGAACAAGCAGCGATGCCGGAGATACCAGACTGGCAGATCGAGCTGGGCAAAAAGGAACTGCAAAAAATTGCGGAAGGGAAGGCCGAGGTGACTGAATGGGAAAAAGTAAAAAGCAGGCTCAAATATTGACTACCAAAGGGGCAGTTGGGCCAGTTTCTTTTTCATTTGAGTAAGCATTTAAGCGATGAATAGAGATGTTGCTTTCTACATTTTTACAAACTTTGATACAGTTGTTTTCCCGTCAAGAGCTTTCCAGACTACCAAATAAATTCCCTTCGTCCACTGAGTCACGTCCATCTGAATTCGTTCACTGGCCTCTGTGGGCATTTCCACGATCTGTGCCCCTACGCAATTCAATATCCGAAGAGTACCCGCCTCACCTGGCATGTGCAATTCCAGCTCGTTTAATGCGGGATTCGGCAATACAGAAACCGGCGCGACATCTTGTATCGTAGAAATGAGCTCAGGTAAAATGTAAAGCCGTGTCGTAAACATATCTCCCATCGCGCCTGGCAAGAATCCAACGCTGACGCTGTTGACAAAAAAGGGTGAACCTGTAAAGCCCGTTGCAAAATAACGGTCACCGCTGCCAACGATTGAACGAGGCTCATCGTAGAGGCCGCCTCCGAACTGTGCATCTGAAAGAAGCTTTCCTGTATCATTAAGTACAAAGAACCAGCAGTTCTTGCCACCATACATCCCATTTTCTACGCTACCATAAACTATGTAACCCTGTTGCGAAGTGCAAATACCCCAACCTTCCTCAGCGTGAGACGAGTCCAAACATTTGGACCAAAGCAGCTTGCCATTCCGATCAACCTTGATAGTCCACATGTCGCCGCTGCCCAAGTACCCATGTACCATGAACCCATCGCCCGAATAAGTAAGTCCATTAATTACAACGGTGCTATCCCGGGCATCCCAGATAGCGGTGTATGCTGTTTCATTGGCTGTCCCCCCGTAGCTACTATCCCATACAATGGCGCCCGCACTGTCGAGGAAAAAAATGTAGTAGTCGTTCTGGTTATTCACGCCTGAATGCCATGCAGTATCGGTACAATCAAAATCAGTAGAAGCTGTGCTACTGACCAGGTAATATCCTCCGTTGGCAGAGAGAATTGCGCCATACCCGCTTTCATCGTTTGTTCCTCCAATACTCTTTGTCCAGATTATTGCACCGGTTGAATCAGCTTTTATTACGAACCAGTCATAATCGAATTGAGAACCTGAGTAATGAGATGGGACATCGCCTCCACTACCGTTGCTTACACCTAAAATAACAAATCCGCCATCTGGTGTATTGGATATGGCCACAGCCTGCTCGTCGTACGCACTTCCGTAGCATTTCTGCCACCGCAACGTACCAAGGCTATCAAGATTGACCAGCCAGACATCTTCGTCGCCATGGTTGCCACTTACATCACTGTCGTTCGATTCTGTAGTCGCTAGAACTGCAAAACCGCCATCACCTGTCTGTACAGCGCCAAAGGCGCAATCAAATTTAGTACCGCCGAGTACTCTAACCCAGGATATAGCCATGGCGGCATCTAGCTTAACTACTAACACATTACCGTTTAGCAATCCGCCATTATTCGCAAAATTCGAGGGGATGTCACCACCACCGGAATAACATGTTGTAAGACCGACGAGTAAAATACCTCCATCCCGGGTGGAAATTGAGTAGCGGGCCTCAGAGTATCCGCAATTTCGTTCGCCTCCTACAAACCGTGTGGTATCAATTGAAATTCCTTGTGCATTCGCAATTTCAGCGAAGAAGAGAAAAATCACTATGGCTGGTAGGAAGTACCTCATGGTTAGGTAGTTAGTAACAAAAACTCGTTACTTAGACAATGGGTAAATGAAGATAAATACAAAAAATGAAATTTTAAAATATTATTTTACTTTTACATAGCTACACAACTTCGAAACTTGCACAAAACATATACACACAAAAAATGCCGCACGAGGCGACACTTTCTGAAACCTATGAAAAACCCAATCCTTAATTCTTCACGCATTTTACGGTGCGGGTCTTGCCTGCGTTGTCCGTAAGTGTGATGATATACATGCCTGTTGGCAGTGATGTCATATCTACTTTTTCAGCTACCTGGCCGTTAGTTACTTCGGCTACCTGGTTAGCAACTGTGCGGCCAAGCTGGTCTATAACGTTCACCTGAACATTGCCGTTCGCAACACCGGTAGCTGTAATGTTGAGTTGGTCATGAACCGGGTTAGGGAAAATGCGAACGACAACTTCATCATTCACTTCAGCCACAGCAGTAGTTGATTCCGATGCACGATGACCAGCTACCAAAACTGTTATTGCATTGCTGGTGTCTGAGAAAGAAGCGCCGCAATCAGGAGTCATATTGAGCAGGCAGGTATATACGTCGCCGGTTGAAGGCAGAGAATCCGTATAGCTGGTAGCGCCGGTGCCTACATTCGCGCCGTTCTTCTGCCACTGAAGTGATGCATAAGTGCTGGTTATAGAAGTGTTGGCGACAAATGAAACTGGCGTACCGGATGTCACAGAAGTTGCGCTTGTAGCAGTGATGGTAATAGCGCCGCTCAAAGGAGCCAGCCTCACCCTGCGGTTGTTGGCATCTGCTATGAACAGGTTGCCATTGCGGGCTATGGCGACACCTGCTGGAGCCCATATATTTGATACGCTCGATGGACCGCCGTCTCCGCTGAAAGCGCCTGTGCCGGTTGCTACAACTGTGTTGATAGTACCATTCAAAAGATTTACCTGCCTGATCTTATTATTGGTCTGGTCGGCTATATACAGATTATTGCTGCCGTCGAATACGATACGGGCCGGACAGTTTAACTGAGCTGCAGTTGCCGGGCCGCCGTCTCCTGCGCTGCCTGCTGTATGATTACCTGCCAGCGTAGTGATAATGCCGGTAGCCATCACATACTTCCTGATCACATTGTTGCCATTATCTACAATATAGAGGTTACCCGACCGGTCAGCAGTTACATCCCTTGGATAAGAAAGCCGTGCAGCAGTGCCAGGACCGCCATCGCCTGAGTAATAGTTAGAGCCGGTACCGATTATCGTAGTAATGATCCCTGCTGCATCAATTTTTCGTATGCGGTAGTTACCCTGGTCGGCGACGTAAATGTTGCCGGCAGTATCGGCTGTGATACCCAGTGGCAAATTTACTTTAGCAGCGCTGGCAGGGCCGCCATCGCCTGAGAAACCAGCTACGCCAGTGCCTGCTATCGTGGTAATGATACCTGTCGAAGCGTTCACCTTGCGGATCTTATTAGATTGTGTGCACCCGATGTAAATGTTGCCGGCAACATCCACATAAAGGCCGCCGCCGCCGCCCATGCTCAGCTGAGCCGCAGTGGCTGCGCCGCCATCGCCTGCACTACCGTTGGTACCGTTGCCCGCTACTGTAGTGATGATACCATTAACTGAAACCTTGCGGATCACATTGGCTGTAACATCGCAGATAAAGAGGTTACCTACAGTGTCGGTAGAAAGTGCGCGGGGGCCCATGATGTTGGCCAGGTGCGCCGGACCGCCATCGCCATTCGATGCGTTGGTGCCTGTGCCGGTATAAGTGTATATGTACTGAGCCACCCCATTTACGCTGATATTACGGGTAGTGTAGCTAATACAAGAGTAAGAGTTAGTTATGGTGTACGTTACTGGCACCGTGCCCATAGCTACGCCTGTTACCACACCTGTGGCACTTCCTATCGAGATGATGCTGTTAGCCGCGCTCCACACGCCGCCACTTACCGAATTGGTCAGCGTAGTTGTGCTTCCCTGGCATATTCCGTTGGCTCCTGTGATAGTTCCTGCCGAAGGATATGCGCTTACGACTGCAGAAACGGTATTTGTACCTGATGCCGCACAGCCGTTTGAATCGGCAACAGTAACTGTGTACACACCTGTAGCCGAAGAGGTAGCTGCTGATATTGAAGGATTCTGCACAGAAGAGCTGAATGTGTTAGGACCGCTCCACGAGTAGTTGAGAGCGCCGGTGCCGCCTGTTGCCGCACTGTTCAGCGAAAGAGTATTGCCTGCGCAAATTGCACCGCCGGTAGCAACGGATGTCATAACCGGGGCGGCAAGCACAGTAACAGTAGCGGTTGCTGTATTACTGCAGCCCGATGCATTTGTACCGGTAACTGTATAAATTGTAGTAGCTGTAGGAGTCGCGGTGACACTTGCACCTGTTGTTGCAGAAAGACCGGTTGAGGCAGCCCAATTGTAAGTAGTGGCGCCCGATGCGCTGAGCGTAGCAGATGCGCCGTTGCAGATTGCCACAGAGCCTGCGCTTACAGTAGGCAGTGCGTTAACGGTAACCGTTGCCGAAGCAGTATTCATGCAACCGGCAGCGCTTGCACCGGTGACCGTGTAAATCGTAGTTGCCGAAGGATTAGCAGTTACGCTGCCCCCCGTAGTTGCTGAAAGACCGGTAGAAGGCGCCCATGAATAAGTGGCAGCGCCGGCAGCAGTCATTGTTGCAGAAGATCCGTTGCAGATAGCCACAGAACCGGCGCTAACCGAAGGAATAGCGTTGATGGTAACAGTAACTGTAGCATTGTTGCTGCAACCGGCTGCGCTGGTGCCGGTAACCGTGTAAGTAGTAGTAGTAGTAGTAGTAGTTGAAGGAGCCGCAGTTACGTTTGCGCCTGTTGTTGCAGAAAGACCGTTAGAAGGAGCCCATGAATAAGAAGCGCCGCCAGTGGCAGTAAGAGTCGCAGATGAACCGGCACAGATAGCTGAGCTGGAACCGGTGCCGATAGAAGGAAGCGCATTAACAGTAACTGTTACCGATGCTATATTACTGCAGCCTGCTGCATTCGTACCGGTAACTGTATAAATTGTAGTAGCCGTAGGAGTGGCGGTCACACTTGCACCTGTTGTTGCGGAAACACTGGTCGAAGGAGTCCAGGAGTAGGTCGTTGCACCTGAGGCCGTAAGCGAAGTTGAAGAACCGTTACAGATCGCAACACCTGAACCAGCGCTGACAGACGGCAATGCATTAACAGAAACAGATTCGGTCGCAGTGCCGCTGCAACCGTTTGAAGTACCTATTACAGTATAAATAGTAGTAACAGATGGAGCAGCCGCCAAGCTTGAGCCAGTAGTAGCAGAAAGACATGTTGAAGGAGCCCATGAGTAAGTGGCAGCGCCCGATGCTGAAAGCGTTGCGGTATTGCCGCTACAGATAGTTACTGTACCGCCTGCGCTCACCGAAGGGATAGCATTAACACTAACCATAACACTTGCTGAGCTTACACAACCGTCGCCATTGGTTCCGGTTACAGTATAAGTAGTAGTAGTGGATGGGTTAGCAGTTACCGAGCTGGCAGTAGTTGAAGACAAACCGGTTGCCGGCGCCCAGGAATAAGTTCCGGTACCCGCCCCTGTGGAGGTGAGCGTGGCCGAAGACCCTGCGCAGATCGTGGCATTGCTGCCGGCATTCATGCTTGGTTTTGCTTTTATCACCACCGTCATCTGCTTGTCAGCGCCCGGCTTGGTGTAAGATAGGGTTACTGTGCCACCCGATACACCGGTCAGCACACCGCTTGCCGAACCAATAGTCGCAATAGAAGTGTTGCTGGTAGTCCAGGTACCGCCAGTTGGCGTGGCTGAATAATTGGCCGTTGTACCGGCACAAAGACTGGTCGGCCCGCTGATCTGCGCAAATGCTGGAAGACCGGCAATTACAAAGCCAAGGACAATAAGCATGAAGCTCATTCCCCGGAGTGATTTGCTTGATTTTGTTTGGTTTTTCATTTTCTTAAGTTTTTATGCTTTTTGGAAATTGTTGCTTTGTTTGATGAAACACCTTATGCCAACAATGTGCCAGAAAATTTTATTATTGAAAACCAATCAGTTACGATTGTTAAATGATAATTTTTATTCTCAAAAATATCTTTAATTCCATTTTTTGGAATTTGTTTCATTTTGAAAATCAATAAAAGATATTGGAATCCGAAATGCATAAATGAAAATGCCCCGGCCGTCGGGCCGGGGCAAGACATTAAAAAAAAAGGAAAACTATACAGTTATCAGCGACTGGCGGCGCACAAGGTATTTGCCAAGTATATCGAACTCTATGTTCACTTTATTACCCTCGGAGAGGTCGTGAAAATTGGTGTGCTCATAGGTATAAGGAATGATGGTCACCGTAAACTCGTCCTTTGCCACATCGAATACGGTAAGGCTCACACCATTGATGGCTATAGAACCCTTTTCAATCACAAGCGCGGCAAACCGCTCCGGGAACCGGAACCGGAACAGCCAGCTTCCGTCAAGCGTCTTCCTTTCTATACAAGTCGCAGTGGTGTCCACATGCCCCTGCACAAAATGCCCGTCCAGCCGGTCACCCACCCTCAGCGAGCGTTCTATATTTATTAGATCCGCTTCTTTCCAGTCGCCCAGGTTTGTCTTTGCCAGCGTCTCAGCCACAGCAGTCACCCGGTAGGTATTGCCGGTTAGTGCTACCACTGTGAGGCACACGCCATTGTGTGCAACACTCTGATCTATCTTTAATTCCGGCGCAATAGAGCATGCCAGTTCAAAGTGAACGTTGGAACCATCCGGGATAATCCGGGAAACGGTAGCGGTCGCCTCAATAATGCCTGTGAACATAGATTATCTGATAAGGGTTGCCGTACCGGTATGTAATGTGATAACCCCGGTATCGCTAGCTACCTGCAGATTGATGGTGAGCACAGAGTCTAAGCGGTCCTGCGAAATAGTCCCGTTGATGGTATCCTTCGATCCGCAAAATATCTGGCCCCAGTTGGTGATGGAATCCCCCCCCGGGGTATCTCCCGCTCAAGTAAACACGGCCGACGCGTTCATAACCAGGCTATCGCCATACC
>Ga0157378_10004299_pt1 | contig 12543 bp, 14 predicted proteins | sample M65metaG_FD_115309 | JGI IMG/M metagenome (GOLD analysis project Ga0157378, IMG submission 115309) | Miscanthus rhizosphere microbial communities from Kellogg Biological Station, Michigan, USA - M6-5 metaG | ecosystem: Host-associated > Plants > Roots > Rhizosphere > Soil | place: USA: Michigan...
GCCTGCCGTCGAGCGTGAAGCGCAGGCTGGTCGCGGCGTAGGCCTTCACCAGCGCGGCATGCGCGGTGACGAGTTCGCGAACCGAAGCCGGGAGGGCGATCCGGCGCCAATCCTCGATGTCGACGGAGGGGCTTGCGGGTTGGGCCTCCTGGATTTCCGTCATCGCGCGGACCGCATGTCCGGCAGTAGGTCCAGGGTTGAGCGGTCCGCCACGCCGTCGAACCACCTGTCGAGCGCGGCCGCGAAGAGGGGTCCTCCACCGGCCTCCCTGAACAGGGTCAGCGAGGACCGCAGCTTTACCGCGTCGATCGGGCCGAACACGGCCTCGGCCGTCGTCCCGGTCAGATCCTGAAGCGCCGCGACGCTCTCGCGCAGGCGCGAGCCGAGGACGGGATGGTCGAGATAGGCCCGCGCCTCGTCGAGTGACTGGATCGCGAAGCGCCGAGCCATCTCGCTACGGCCCAGACCCGCAATCTGGGGGAATATGAACCACATCCAGTGCCTCCGCTTCGCGCCGCGCCTGATCTCGGCGAGGGCGGTGTCGTAGCTGCCGGCCTGGGCCTCGACGAATCTCTCAAGGTTGTACGGGTCGTCCATCGGGACGTTGGTAGCGCGGGTGGTCACGTTCCGCCCACGGCAAAATGGCTGCGGCGTGCCAGCCATGCACAGTCCCATCGTGACCCGGACGATGCGGAACGGCGGGTGGACGTCGTGCCGATTGACACAGGCGCTGTCTGTGGAACAGAAAGGGAACAAATCAATCCGCTCACGAGTCTCCTGATGCCATGCGCCAATCCGTCGTCCTCGAAGATTTGCGTACGCGCATCGCCCGCATCGAGGGCATGGGCGCGCGTCACGGGACGATCCCGTTCGGCGTCGATTCGCTGGATTCGCGACTGCCGGGCGGTGGCATCGCGACCGGCGCGCTGCACGAGATAGCTGGTGGTGCCGACCTGGCCGACGACGCCAGCGCGACGATCTTCCTCGCCGGGATTCTGGCCCGCACAGATGGCCCGGTCCTGTGGTGCCTGCGATGGCGCGACCTGTTCGCTCCGGCGCTCCACCTCGCGGGCCTTCATCCCGATCGCGTCATCCACGTCGAGGCCGGCAGCGACACGAACGTCCTGCTGGCCATGGAGGAATGCCTCCGCCACGCCGGGCTTGCCGGTGTCGTAGGCGAGATCGGCAAGTACTCCACGACCGCGTCCAAGCGGCTGCAGCTGGCCGCTGAGGGTTCGGGTGTCGCGGCGTTCGTCTTCCGCCGGTCGTCGAGTGTGGATCAGGCTGCCGAGGGGACGGCTGCCGTCACGCGCTGGCGGATCACCGCCGCGCCAAGCGAGGAGCTCGGCATCCCCAGTCTCGGCCGTCCCCGCTGGCGGGTGGAACTCGAACGTGTGCGAGGTGGAAATCCACACGCCTGGATCGTGGAGGGGTGCGATGCGCAGGGTCGTATCGGTCTATCTTCCGCACTGGTCGACGGACCGGCTGCGGCGGAAGACCGCCAAGTCGCCGCCTGAGGGACCGCTGACCGACGGGCCTCTGGCGACCGCGATCCCAGACCACGGCCGGCGGGTCGTCGCGGCTGTCGATGCGGCGGCGCGCGCGGTCGGCGTGACTCCGGGCATGACGGTCACCAAGGCGCGCACGTTCGCGCCGGGTCTCCAGGTCATCGACGCCGAACCGGACGCCGACGCCGAGGGCCTGCGCCTCCTCGCCCTCTGGGCCGGCACCAGATATGCGCCGCTGGTCGCCCCTGATCCGCCGGATGGGATGTGGCTCGACGTCACCGGCTGCGCCTCGCTGTTCTCGACCGAGCGCGCGTTGCTGAAGGACCTGCACCGGCGCACCGCCGCGTTCGGCCTCACGGTCCAGATCGCCGTCGCCGACACAGCCGGCTGCGCTCACGCGGTCGCGCGGCACGTGCCGGCCGGCAGACCCGTGACGGTCGAGCCGGGCGACCACCGCAAGGCGATCTCGCTGCTGCCGATCGCGGCGCTCAGGCTCGACGCGCCGACCGTCCATGGCCTTCGCAAGTTGGGCTTCGAGCGGATCGAGCAATTGATCGGTGCGCCGCGGGCGCCGCTCGCGAAGCGCTTCGGGCGTGGGCTGCACCGCCGGCTCGACCAGGCGCTCGGCAACGTTCCGGAGCCCATTGAGCCGATCTTCCCGGACCACACGCCCCGCGCCCGTCGCGGCTTCATGGAGCCGATCGCCACGCCCGAGGCCTTCGGCCGCGTCATCGGCGACCTCGTCGCAGATGCCGTCGAGCAGCTTGTTCGACTCGGCAAGGGCGCGCGGCGCCTAGACTGCCTCTTCCACCGCGTCGATGGTCACCTGCAGGCGATCCGCATCGGCACCGCGACGCCTTCGCGCGACCCTGCGCACCTCGCCAAGCTGCTTCGCTCCAAGGTCGAGACCGTCGAACCGGGGCTCGGTATAGAGGCAATGACCCTGATCGTGCCTCTCGCCGAGCCGATGGTCGCGCGCCAGGGCGAGGGATTGGAATCGCTAGGGTATCGCGGTCCCGACCTCGGGGCCCTCGTTGATGCGCTTACCAACCGCTTTGGCGGCGGCAGCTTGCATCGGACCGCACCCAGGGCGGGAGCGATGCCCGAGCGGTCGATTGACCGGCCGGCCGCGCTGGCCCCGTCTCGCGACGCCGCGTGGGACGACGACCTGCCGCGACCGGCGCGCATGCTGGCGCGGCCCGAACCGGTCGACGTGATCGCACTGCTGCCCGACGATGCGCCGCGCATGTTCGTTTGGCGCGGCCGGCGCTTCCCCGTGACGCGCGGCGACGGCCCCGAGCGGCTGCATGGCGAGTGGTGGCGCGACGGCGGGATCGAGGGCGAGCAGCCCTACACCGTGCGCGACTACTACCAGGTCGAGACCGCGGCCGGCGGCCGGTACTGGCTGTTCCGCCTCGGTGACGGCATGAACCCGTCGACCGGACCGATGCGCTGGTTCATCCACGGGGCGTTCGCATGACCGAAGCGAACTACGTCGAGATGCAGGTCACGACGCACTTCAGCTTCCTGCGCGGTGCCTCGAGCCCCGAGGAGCTGTTCGCCGCCGCGGCGCTCCTCGGTCTTCCCGCACTCGGCGTGGTCGACCGGGGATCGGTTGCCAGCATCGTGCGCGCATGGGATGGCGAGAAGACGACGGGCGTCCGGGCCATCGTCGGCACCCGCCTGGACCTGACCGACGGCAACGCGCTGTGCCTCTACCCGACCGACCGTGCGGCTTACGGCCGGATGTGCCGACTGCTCAGCGTGGGCAAGACCCGCGGGGGCAAGGGCGCATGCCACCTCGGCTGGTCGGACGTCGAGGAGTGGGGCGACGGACTGATCGCGTTGCTCGTGCCGGATCGCGCCGACGCGACGACCGAACAGGCGCTGGCGACCACGCGGCGGATCTTCGGCGACCGCGCCTATACGGCACTGACCGTGCGGCGACGCCCGAAGGACGCGATCCGGCTGCGCGACCTGGCGGCCATTGCGTCCGCGGCGCGCGTGCCGACCGTCGCGACAAACGACGTGCTCTACCACGCGCCCGATCGCCGCCTTCTGCAGGACGTCGTCACCTGCATCCGCGAGAAGTGCACGGTCGACGAGCTCGGCGACCGGCGCGAGCGCTTTGCGGACCGGCACCTGAAGACGGCGGAGGAGATGGAGCGGCTGTTCCGCCGCTACCTCAAGGATGCGTCGCCAGTAGCCCGCAGCGTCGAGATGGCGGCGCGCTGCGCGTTCAGCCTATCCGAACTGCGCTACCAGTATCCGGACGAGATCGCCGAACCAGGCCGCACGCCGCAGAAGGAGCTCGAGCGCCTGACCTGGGAGAAGGCGCCGATCCGCTATCCCGATGGCATCGAGGGCAAGATCAGCACCCAACTCGAGCACGAGCTGCGTCTGATCGGCGAGCTCGACTATGCGCCCTACTTCCTGACCGTCCACTCGATCGTGGCCGAGGCGCGGCGGCGCGGCATCCTGTGCCAGGGCCGTGGCTCCGCCGCGAACAGCGCGGTCTGCTATGTGCTCGGCGTCACGTCGATCGATCCCGTCCGGTCCGAGCTGCTGTTCGAGCGGTTCGTCAGCGCCGAGCGGCGCGAGCCGCCCGACATCGATGTCGACTTCGAGCACGAGCGCCGCGAGGAGGTGATCCAGTGGATCTACGAGACCTACGGCCGCACGCGCTCGGCGCTGACCGCCGTCGTCACCCGCTACCGCGCGCGCGGCGCCGTCCGCGATGTCGGCAAGGCACTGGGTCTGAGTGAGGACATGACGGCCGGGCTGTCGTCATCTGTCTGGAGCTTCAGCCGGGACGGGGTCGAGGAAAAGCACGCCGCGGAGCTCAACATGGACCTAGGCGATAAGCGCCTGACGCTGACGCTCGAGCTTGCGCGCCAGCTAATCAACACCCCGCGCCACCTGTCGCAGCACCCGGGCGGGTTCGTGCTGACCCGGGACCGGCTCGACGAGCTGGTGCCGATCGAGCCGGCGGCGATGGACGACCGCCAGGTCATCGAGTGGGACAAGGACGACATCGACGCGCTCGGGTTCATGAAGGTCGACGTGCTGGCTCTCGGCATGCTGTCGTGCATGCGGCGGGCGTTCGAGTTCCTGGAGAACGACAAGGGCGTTACCCTCGACCTCGCCACCATCCCGGCCGAGGATCCCGCGACCTACGCGATGATCCGCAAGGCCGACACTCTGGGCGTGTTCCAGATCGAGAGCCGCGCGCAGATGGCGTCGATTCCGCTGATGGCGCCGACCACCTTCTACGACCTCGTCATCCAGGTCGCGATCGTGCGCCCCGGCCCGATCCAGGGCGACATGGTGCATCCATACAGACGCCGTCGCGCCGGTCTAGAGGAGGTGACCTACCCGACCGAGGAGTTGCGGCGGGTGCTGGAGAAGACGCTCGGTGTGCCGCTGTTCCAGGAGCAGGCGATGCGCGTCGCGATCGAGTGCGCCGGGTTCACCGCCAGCGAGGCAGACCTGCTGCGGCGCGCGATGGCGACGTTCAAGCTCACCGGCGGGGTCAGCCATTTCCGCGACAAGCTGATCGACGGGATGGTGGCGCGCGGATACGACCACGCCTTCGCCGAGAGGACCTTCAAGCAGATCGAGGGGTTCGGCTCCTACGGCTTCCCGGAGAGCCACGCCGCCAGCTTCGCGCTGATCGCCTACGCGTCGTCCTGGATGAAGTGCCATCATCCCGACGCCTTCTGCGCGGCTTTGCTCAACGCCCAGCCCATGGGGTTCTACGCTCCTGCCCAGATCGTCCGCGACGCGCGCCAGCACGGCGTCGAGGTCCGCCCGATCGACGTGAACGCCAGCCGCTGGGACTGCACGCTGGAGGAGAGCGGCGGACGCCACAAGGCGGTCCGGCTGGGGCTGCGTATGGCGCGCGACCTGTCTAACGCCGACGGCGCCGCGATCGCCGCGGCGCGCGGGGACGAGCCCTACACGTCCGTCGAAGAGGTGCAGCGCCGCGCCGGCGTCGGGCGCGGCGCGCTCGACCGCATCGGCGACGCCAACGGGTTCGGCTCGATCGGTGCCAGCCGGCGCGCTGGCCTGTGGGAGGTGAAGGGCCTGGGGGACGCGCCGCTGCCGCTGTTCGCCGCCGCCGACGAGCGCGATGGCCGCTTGCTCCGCGAGGCCATCGAGCCCGAGGTCGAACTCGCCGAGATGGGCGAAGGGGCCGAGGTGGTCGAGGACTACCGCGCCTCGGGCCTGTCGCTGCGCGCCCACCCGCTCGCGTTCCTGCGCGACGAGCTCAAGGCGCGCCGGATGATCACCTGCGCCGAACTGCGCGACGTGAAGGACGGGCGCTACGTCGAGCTCGCCGGGATCGTGCTGGTCCGGCAGAAGCCCGGTTCGGCCAAGGGGGTCATGTTCATCACGCTCGAGGACGAGACCGACGTGGCCAACCTCGTGGTGTGGACGAAAATATTCGAGGCCAACCGCCGAACGGTTCTCGGCGCGTCGATGATGGGGGTGCGCGGCCAGGTGCAGCGCGAGGGCGACGTGATCCATGTCATCGCGCGCCGGCTCGACGACTTGTCGCCCCTGCTTGCCAGCGTCGGGGGCCGCGCCGACGTCGCTGACGTCTATCGTGTCAGCCGAGCTGACGTCGTGAAGCACGGCATGGGTCCGGACCCGCGCGACCCCGCCGAGCGCTACCTGGGCAAGGGCGCGCGCGACATCTACCTCCCGGATCTGCGGCTGGGATCGGGCATCATCCCGGGCGAGCCTGTCGAGGGGATCAAGGTCAGGACACGGGATTTCCGGTAACTTTCCGGCTCGACTCCGCCCCTATCGCCCGTTCATCGCGATGGCGGTTTATCGCAGCTGGCTGTCCTTGCTGCCGCGGCGGTTGATTCCCGACATGGCCGGCCGCTTGTCCCGCGCGGCCTGACAGGCCACGCAGGTCGTGACGCCCAGGAGCGCCTCGCGCCGCCTCTGCGGGATGACTTCGCCGCAGTCCTCGCACTCCTCGCTTCCCTCGCCAGTTGGCATGCGAGAGCGGGCGAAGGACACCGCGTCCTTCACCGTGTCGTCGATCTGATCCTGCACCGCACCGTCGGGCGCCCAGCCGTTAGCCATTGCTCACATCCTTCCCGCGTCACTCGCTCCCGCCGTCTGTCTTGGCGGTCGCCGATATTTGAACCGACGATTCCGCTGTGCGTTCCGGACGATGCAGATTGGAGGCGATCATGTCTAAACGAGAACTCATCGATACCGGGACTGACAAGCGGTTTGTCCGCCGCGACGACGAGGGCAAGTTCAAGGAGTCGGACGATGTCGGCAAGTCCCTGTCGCAGGACGTGAGGCAGCACACCGAGACCAAGGTCAAGCCAGGACAGGGCGACCGCGGCGACCGCTGATCCGTGGCGTCGCAACCCGGTAGCGTGACCGGCTCGGACGGACACCTTGGACGACGAAAGGCTGGAGCATGCGGCCTGAACCGCTTGGGGGGTATTGTCAGACCAACTACACCTTCACGATTTCCGGCTAGCTCAATCACGCTGTCAGTCTGGCGAGCGCGTTCGGCTTGTTCCCGAACAAGGAGGCGTTTGCTCCAAACAGGCGGAGCAAATGGCGGTAGAACTCGCCTTAGCCCGGGCCGGTGCAGGTGCTCTGACAACACCCTCGCGCGCCTTCGCGGCGTCGCGACCTGGCACGGTCCGGACAGCGTGTTCGCGACGCGCAAAGCGATTCCGCCGCGGCGGTAGCGGCGGATACTCGCAGCGGCAATCACGCTGTATCGCTGAGATCGCCACCGATATAGCGTTCGAATTCCTCGCGGTACCGAGAGGTGACGCGCGCCTTGTCGGTCGAGCTCAAATCTTGGGCCAATTCGGCGAACCACGTCCCCTCTTCGGAGTAAACGTGATGCGCAACGGCGCCTTCAATGTGCTCGAGCTTGTCGAGATAATCCTGGCTCATCGGGTCGAGCCGCTCGAGCAACCCCATTTCCATCTTGGCGGCAGACTGCTCCTGATAGGCGAGTTCGGCATGCGCGATCTGCTTGTCGGCGGCGAGCGCTGGATAGACGGCCGCCTCTTCGGCGATCGAGTGGGCCGTCAAGACTAGAGCCAGTCGCTTCTGGGCTGCCCGCCGCGCATCGGCAGTGGTTGCCGCCTTCACTGCGGCAAACAACGCTTCGATCTGACGATGATGCTCGAGGATTTGTGACAGCCAGTCGCCGGACGTTGTCAGGTCCATTGCTTTTTCACGAGCCTTGAGCCGATCCTCGGCGCTTTCCGGCGGCGTGACGGCGGCGATAACTTTATCTAAGATGGACATTGGCGGCCTCCTGTATTCGCATACCCCCAAGGCCCACAAACCGCGGATCGCCGGTGACGTTCCAAGCGCGCGTAGAAATCGAATTAACATGGACAAGGCTGGTTGGGATTGGTTATTTGTCGCTGGTTCGTCGAGAGCCTCTCTTCGGTGTCGGGTCGGCCGCGTTGCTCCCCGAAAGCGGACGGTCCGCAGCTGACCCAGTTGTGGACATTGGATCCAGCAACGTTTCAGCAAAGATTTCGAGACCGAGCGAGGCCCGATGATCAGATATAGCCGCGGCCCGTTGCATATTGTTCGATCCCCTCGCTGGTTACACCGCCGCGGTATCCACCGTCGGATCGGTCGGGAAGTCGAGCATCGTCGTGAACGCTTGCTCTAGCCGCTGTCCGGATCACCGTGAATCGATTACTACTCCAGTTGACGGTGGCGCTCCCGGCGCGATTCGAACGCGCAACACACGGAATAGAACTCCGATGCTCTATCCAGTTGAGCTACGGGAGCGGTCAGTTTCTAACCCGCACTGCGGACCGTCGCTAGTGTGGAGATGGCGGATCCGTCATCCTTTGGTCATCCTCGGAAACTGCCCACACATATTTAGCAAGCAGTCCCGAGACGGGTTGGCTACCCTTATAAGATGCCGGTGTGGAGGCCACTTAGTACCGTGTTGCCGGGAGTGCGGGCGAATCGCTGCCAGGCGGCCTTCCCAATGTTCTGCGACGTTGCTGTTCGCTTGCCGGTGACCGTTCCTCCATACGCTTTATGCCGCACGTTGAGGGTCATTCGCGCACGGCGACAGACCCCCTTCAAGATGTAGTCAATGACCTCGAATAGGTTGATCATGTAGTGAGCCCGAGACTGCTCATCGCCCTGCGAACAGTGGTAGGATCCACCCACCGCACGGCTCACTACGCCGCCTCTAACTGGCACTGCGCCACACTGCTTCAACCACTGTGCCTGGCGGGCCTGCCACCACCGCCCTAGTTCTGGTGGCATATGGATGACGATGTGAGTGTGAACACCTTGGACCGGACCGCATTCGCTGACCCAGACGTGCGCGCTCGCGCAGCCTTTTGAGCGGAGGGCATCCTTGATGAGTTTGAGAAATCTGCCTGTCGCCTTTACCGGGTCGGTGACACCCATCGCTGCCCAGTTGATCGTGATAAAGCGATTAAGCGGCAGACCGAGTATGGCTGCCAGCCTGGCGCCATTGATCACGTTGCGCGCTTGATCGACGGTTATCCAAGTCGATCGTTTGCGGGAGCGGCCCCTTTGAGGTTCGGACCTGTCGGGAGCACGTGACCATAGTGTCTGAGAACTGACCCCTGACGCGCCAGCACACGCACGTGAAACCAGATCTTTCCTGACCGCATTCGAAGGGAAAGACGCGAGATTCCGGGCCAGGGGATTGTCAGCTTTTGTCGCAAGTTTTGATTTACGCTGGCGGCTGGGCGAAGCGGGTTTGTCGGGAGAATCTAACATGTTTTTTGCTCCGCTGGACTCAATCGCGAGCGGCAAGAAGCCAACACAGGTCGTCGAGAGCTTAGGCGCCCGTTTCGACGAGGTGCCTGAGTGAGGCCGCGTTAACGAGCGTACGTCTCCCTACCCGGGTGACCTGGATCTTCCCCTCGCCGATTAGTTCATAAAGTCGCGTTCGGCCGATCGACGAAACTGCGATCGCGTCGCGGATCGAATAAGCCAAGGGTGTGGTGGTCGACATTGGTTGACTCCGTTCGTCAGGGAACGGGTGACCAAATATGTCACTACTTTGCGCGGGGCAAAACGTTTTCAGAGTTTTTTTGGCGGTCCAAATTTGCGGCGTTTCGAAGGGCCGCAAGTGCGTGAGTCCTGAGAACAGCCACATCCCTGTAAGGCGCAATCTTCTTCTTGATGTCGCTAACCGAACCTCCGAACTTTTTGGACGCTTCGTGCAGAGCTCGATCCAAATTGCCTCGCTCAAATCCGTTCAGTTCGGCAACGAAGAATGCCATCTTCATGTTGCGCTTGGATCCCTGAAGCCGCTGCTCGCGACCCCGCTCGTTTCGTATGCGATCGGGATGGTTCGCCAATTTGAGGCGCCAGCCGGTGTCATCCTTTGACCCGCGGATTAGTTTTACGATGTACCGCGAAACCACGGGATGGATCTTCCCGTCGACCTCGATAAGGTAGTCGGCAAGCATATCGAGCTTGCCTTGCTGTAAGGCGTCGAAGACGCGAAACCAATGAATGCGGCCACCCGCGGGACTCTTTTCGATGGTCATAGCAACTGCTCATCACGACAACGGCCTAGGCGCGGTAACGACTTTTATCTCGAACCCGTGGAATCTCAATTCAGATCGGTTCGATTGAAACCGCTAGGAACCGCTTAGCACCGGCAATAACCGCCTTGTTGCCGGTTGCCCGCGGATCTGGCGACGTCCAAGCGCGTCCAATGATTTTGCATAGGCAAACGCGGAGTGGGGGCCATTTTGGGGGCCACCCTCATAGCCTCTAAGCTATTCACCTTCTTTTTCAGTACGATGAAATTACACTTTGAGTCCTCTTCCGGCACCACCGCGCAGCGCGGGCAGATTTAGCAAAGCTAAATCCCCCACGCGCCAGCGCGGCCGGCCTTGCGCCGGCTAGGTCCGACGACGCGGCTTTGCCGCGGCGGGCCACTTTCCCTCGTTGCTCAATTTATGCCATCACCCATCGACGGCGGCATCGCGCTCGCCGTCGGGGGGACAAAACATGATGGACTACCGCTGGACCGCGCTGGCCTCGATCGTCGCATTGCTGGTCTATTTCGTGATGGGGCTGCAGGTCGCCCGCGCGCGCGGCACGTCGGGGATCGAGGCGCCCGCGATGACCGGGCACCCGGCGCTCGAACGCGCGGTGCGGGTGCATATCAACACGCTGGAATGGCTGCCTCTGTTCCTGACCGGGCTGTGGCTGTTCGCGATCTACTGGAATCAGATGGTCGCGGTGGGGCTGGCGGGCGTGTGGGTCGTCGGTCGGCTGCTCTATTCGTCGGGTTACATGGCCGACCCGGCCAAGCGGAGCACTGGGTTCCTGATCCAGGCGCTGGCGACATCGGTGCTGTTGTTCGGGGCGCTGGGCCGGATCGTCTACACGCTGACGATCGGCGCGTGACGCCGATCCGCCCACAACATTTCGCTGGATGGAGTGGAACGTAAGGATTATTGGACAGTTGCGCTGACGATATGAACCCGCGCCCGCGATAGTCTGCAACGAAAGAGGTACGAGGATGATGCAATCAGGATCGACGGCCCGTTTCGGCCGAGTGGCACTGTTCGTGGCGGCGTCCGCGCTGGCGCTGTCGGCGTGCGGCAAGAAGAACGAAGACACGGATACCGATACCAGCACGACCACGACGACGACCACCACGACCGCCAATGCCGGCGGCGCGGCTCCCGCTACGGCGGCGCCGGCGGCCGACAACGTCGATACGGTCAGCGGCGTGAAATATGCCAGCTACACCGGCGACGCGGCGAAGGGCAAAGTCGATTTTATCACCTGCCAGACCTGCCACGATCCCAAGGTCAACAAGATTGGGCCGCACCTCGACGGCGTGGTCGGGCGCAAGGCGGGCAGCGTCGCCGACTTCACTTATTCGGCGGCCAACAAGGGCAGCGGGATCACCTGGACGCCCGAAAAGCTGTTCCAGTATCTCGAAGCGCCGCAGCGCGTCGTACCCGGCACCAAGATGACCTTCGCCGGCTTCTCCGATCCGCAGAAGCGCGCCGACGTCATCGAGTATCTCAAAACGCTGAAGTAAGCCTCAGTCAGCCTCGCCGGCGCAAGTCGGCGAGGTGGACCGGAAAGGACAGCGCCAGCGGCAGCGCTATACACCACCAGTCGCACCCAGTCAGCGCGAAGCGCAACGCCAGCAGCATCAGGGCGCCCGGCCCTAGCCGGAGCAGCGCGTCGCTCAGCCGCCAGCCGCTCCTGCCGACCAGCCAGCCAAGCTCGACCGCCATCACCGCCAGTACGATGTCGACCGCATGGCCGCTCGAAAACAGCCACGCGCCGAAATCCAGCGCAGCGCTCAGAAAAACGGCCCGTTCAGCTTGACGATTGTCATGTTGAGATAGCCGGCAAACGTCACCCACAACAGATACGGCAACAGCAACGTCGCCGCGGTCATCGACCGCCGCCAGCTGACCAGGATCAGCGCCCCGACCGACAGCCACAGGGCCACCACCTCGACCACCGCCCAATCGGGCCGGTGCAGCCTGAAGAACAACAGGCTCCACAGGATGTTGAGGAAACCGTTCAGCGCGAACAGCCCGAGCAGCCATTCGCGCTCGCGCCCGGTCGGGGTGGCGAGCCACGCGGTGACCCCCGCCAGCGCGGTAAAGGCGTAGATCGCGGTCCACGCGACCCCGTACGCGGCATCGGGCGGCGCCCAGCGCGGCTGGGTCAGGCTGTGATACCAGGGGCCGATCTCGGTAATGGTCGCGCCCATCGCGGCGGTAATGATGGCTACGAATCCGGCGATCAGGATCGGCATCAACCAGGCGCGCCGCATCGCTTCAGCTCGCCGTCTGCAACAAGTGACGCATGTCCTTCACGAAGATGCGGAAATACGCGAGCGGCCGGGCATAGACGAGGCGCTTGTTCATATAGGCCGGCCAGATCAATGCTTGCACGTCGCGGTCCTCGCACATCGTCACGAAGCGCTCGCGGCGCCGGTCGTTGCGGTACCAGAAATGCTGCATGATCCCAAGAATCC
>Ga0157378_10004301_pt1 | contig 12542 bp, 10 predicted proteins | sample M65metaG_FD_115309 | JGI IMG/M metagenome (GOLD analysis project Ga0157378, IMG submission 115309) | Miscanthus rhizosphere microbial communities from Kellogg Biological Station, Michigan, USA - M6-5 metaG | ecosystem: Host-associated > Plants > Roots > Rhizosphere > Soil | place: USA: Michigan...
CCGGCAATACAGGAAACGCGCACGTTGTGGAATGAATTGTTTTCCCCGGCGTCGAGCGAAGCGCCCCCTACGGTCGCTTTCCATTTACCATCGGGAGAGCAGGGACCACGGCGATCGCAAGGTACGTCGCCCGTGTTCACCACCTCAAAAGTCTTTAACGCGCTGCCCGCATTGACGGAGATCTCACTCCTGGTGGTGGAGCGCACGCGAATATCCGACAAAACTATGGGCGCAGCATGACTTGCATCGGCTGTCTGGTCGCTCGGCACCATGCGAATTATATACAGGCGATCCAGTAGATATTCGGGAAGATCCATCGGCCGGTAGCCGGGATGGCTGATACGAAGCCTGGCCATTTGGCCGACGCGGACGCCCGGCCGCAATCTGACCTCGAATCTACCTGAAGAGTCGGAGGTTGCCACACCGTCCGCTAGATCACCTACCAGCGAGATTTGCGCGTTAGCGATCGGAAGTTGCTTACCTAGTTCGGTGTCCTGTCGAAGAACGGCGCCCGTTATCGACTTCAAATCTTTGGGTTTAGAAGCGAAGTAGAGGGTCAGGGCAAGGACTACGGCGACGGCGCCCGTAATAGGCCAGACGGCCGACTTCCGCCTAATCAGTGTCCTGGGGACTGTCACATTCTATTCGATGAATCAGGAGGAAAACCATTTCGCGCCTCGTGCAATTTGTGGAGGATTGTAGCATCCCGCAGTCTCTCGCATCTCTAAAATGAGCACCTAGCGTGCGCTACACGGATCCTCGGACTGCCAAATGTTGTCGCGTCGGAAATTAATACAGTGTTGCTGTGGAGGAACGAGTGCCGCCCTCCTTTTTAACCCCAACTACCCCAACGACTTGCAGGCAGCGGAGGCTGACCCGCGCAGCAATCAAATAGCTCTCTCGCCGGCTGATGACCAGTTCCTGGAAGATTTGGAGAAGGCAAATTTTCTCTTTTTTTGGGAACAGGCGGATCCGCGTACTGGCCTGGTTAAAGACCGCAATAGGGTTAACGCCGCCGGCAAAGAGCTCGCCTCGAAAGAGATCGTGGCGAGCATTGCCGCTACTGGTTTCGGTCTCACAGCCCTTTGCATTGGACATAAGCGCGGTTATGTCCCGCTCTCGAGCGTCGGCGCGCGCGTCTTGACCACCCTGGAATTCCTTTCCAAAAAGATGCCGACGCATCGCGGATTTTTTTATCACTGGGCCAATATCAGCACTGGCGAAAGAGTCTGGGATGCCGAAGTGTCTTCGATAGACACGGCAATTTTGTTGTGCGGTGTTCTCACCTGCCGTGAATACTTCGGCCATTCAGAGATCACGCGGCTGGCCAACCTGGTCTTCGAGCGTGTGGACTGGACCTGGGTCGCTGAAGACACTTCCCTGCTTTCGCACGGATGGACTCCCGAGATTGGGTTCTTGCCCTACCGCTGGGATTACTACAGCGAATTGATCATCATGTATCTGCTTGGCATGGGGTCCTCCAGCCACCCGCTGGACCAGACAGCGTGGAGCGCTTGGAAACGTACGACATTCGAGTATGCAGGGCTACGTTACATTGGTTCCTACGCCCCGCTGTTCGTGCATCAATACCCGCAGGCTTGGTTCGACTTGCGCGGGAAGCGCGATCGGTACGCGGATTACTTCAAGAACTCCCAAATCTGCACGGAAGTCCATCGTCGATTCTGTCTGGATCTCGCCGGTCGCTTCCGTAATTACAGCGATGATCTGTGGGGCATTAGTGCCTCGGATTCTCAGCACGGATATGTCGTGTGGGGCGGCCCTCCGGAGATCGGCCCGATTGATGGAACCGTGGTCCCGAGCGCAACCGGAGGTTCGCTGCCGTTCCTGCCTGAAGCGACCTTGCGGGTTTTGAAAAACATCAAGAATAGCTATGGGGAGCGCATCTGGAGCCGCTATGGCTTCGTAAACGCGTTCAATCCGTTAAAGAATTGGTATGACACTGACGTAGTTGGAATCGACACCGGTATCACAATGCTCATGGCGGAAAATCTGCGCACCGGCTTCGTATGGAATACCTTCATGAAAAGTAGAGAAGCCCGGCGCGGCTTGCAACGAGCGGGGTTTCAGAAATACTCCTGAAAATGCGGCTACAAAGGCGAAACAGTTACTGTCGGTTGGCGGCTGTGCTGACTACCGTGATGGTACTCCAGGCAGCGCCGTCCGCGGACATTGAAGTCCGCATCACGTCCCTGTTGACTCGTATGACGCTCGACGAAAAGATCGGGCAAATGTCCCAGTCGACATCGATGACGACGCCACTCTCCGGGCAAATAAAGGAGGAAATTCGCAGAGGGCGCTGGGGCTCATTTCTCAATGCGGGCAGCACTCAGGATCGCGCCGAGGCGCAAAGGATCGCGCTGAAGGAAAGCCGCCTGGGGATTCCGCTACTTTTCGGGCGCGACGTGATTCACGGATACCGGACGATTTTCCCAATTCCACTCGGACAGTCCGCAAGCTGGGATCCCGATCTAATCGAGCAGGCGGCGCGCATCGCGGCACACGAGGCGTTTGCCGACGGAATCCGCTGGACCTTCGCCCCCATGGTTGATATCACGCGGGACCCCAGATGGGGCAGAGTTGCGGAAGGTTTGGGTGAAGATCCCTACTTGGCCAGCAGACTCGCTGTCGCCATGATTCACGGCTTCCAATCAGACTCGTTGAGTTCAACCGGCGCGATCGCTGCTAGCGCCAAACACTATGTTGGTTATGGGGCGGCGGAGGCGGGCAGGGAGTATAACAGTACCTGGGTTCCTGAAGGCCAGCTTCGCGAAGTATACCTGCCGCCCTTTCAAGCGGCTAGTGATGCTGGCGTAGCGACGTTCATGCCGGGCTTCAACGCTCTGAACGGTGTACCTGCTACGGGAAACCTATTTACACTGCAGAAGATTCTTCGCGGGGAATGGAATTTCAAGGGAATGGTGGTAAGCGACTATACCGCAATTCCTGAGATGATCCAGCACGGCTACGCCGCCAATACCGCGGATGCCGCCAGGAAAGCCTTGCTTGCTGGCGTGGACATGGAGATGGTCAGCACAACCTACTTTGACCATCTGAAAACCTTGGTTGAGAAGGGACTGGTCGATCGAAGAGCGATTGACGCCGCGGTGCGCAATATTTTGCGACTCAAGTTCCAACTCGGACTCTTCGACCAGAGTCCGCCGGTACCTGTCGAACCGCCTGCGGCCGAAGCATTGGAGATCGCCAAGCGTCTGGCAACCGAGAGTATCGTTCTGTTGAAAAACGACACACACATCCTGCCGCTCTCAAAATCAAATGAAAAAATAGCTGTCATCGGACCGCTGGCGGATAGTCCGGTAGATCAGATGGGTACCTGGACCATGGACGGCCGCGCAAGTGACGTACAAACACCGCTGGCAGCGCTTCGGGAGAAGCTGGGCGACGCTCGCGTGTTGTATTCGCCTGGCTTGAAGAACAGCCGCGACCTAGCCCGGGATGGTTTCGAGGACGCACTGCAGAAGGCACGAATGGCTGACGTGGTTCTTCTCTTTTTGGGAGAAGAGCAGATACTGTCGGGAGAAGCTCATTCCCGCGCTTTTCTCGATCTTCCTGGGGCTCAAGAGGCATTGGTGAATGAAATCGCGAAATTAGGCCGGCCGCTCGTGACTGTCGTCTTGGCTGGGCGTCCTCTGACCTTTCATGAAACGGCGGCAAAGTCGAAGGCAATCTTATATGGCTGGCATCCTGGAACCATGGGCGGGCCCGCCATCGCCGATCTACTATTTGGAGATGCGGTTCCATCGGGGAAACTGACGATCACATTCCCGCGCACCGTCGGCCAGGTACCGATCTACTACGCGCAGCTCCCTACAGGCCGGCCTGCGTCAAGTAGCGACCTCGGAATCCCACTAGGAAACCCGGTAAATCCCGTAGGCTATGTCTCAAAATACGTAGATGTCGATTTCACGCCGGAATTTCCTTTCGGTTACGGGTTGTCGTACTCCGACTTTAAATACTCGAACCTGCGGGTGTCTGCACCGAAGCTGCGCATGGGCGGTCTTCTGACGCTGGCGGCCGATATCACAAACACTGGCGCAGTCGCTGCGGATGAAATTGTGCAACTTTACGTGCACCAAGACGTTGCCAGCGTGAGTCGGCCCGTCAGGCAATTGAAGGGTGCTCGCCGCGTGCACTTGAAACCGGGTGAAACAGTGAACGTGCAATTCCTAGTCACTACTAAGGACTTGGCTTTTTACAACCAGCGGATGCAATTACTGACTGAACCAGGCACTTTTCATTTTTGGATAGCTCCCGACTCGGTCAGAGGCATCGAAGGTAAATTTATAGTCGAGTGAGCATTCGGAGGAGCCCTTAGGGCCGGGAAGCCGATAACGCCGGTCGCAGCTTCGATTGCATCCATCGCTCGAAACTCATAAGGGACGGGTGCTGTTGTCGTAGTGCAGGAATATCGGCGTGATAACCAACATTCTCAAACCATTTGAACATCAACGCCATCTCGTGTCCCGCCTGCTGTTCGAACTTATCCCAGGGCGCCTGAACGTACTTCAAGTCTTCGCCCAACACCCGGCCCAGGGCTTGAGCAATTTGGTTCATCGATAATTCATCTCCCGCAATGTCCAGGGTATGGCCCTGCCAGCGCCCAGGGAATTCGAACGCCATCGTCGCGAATGCGCCGATGTCCTCTACAGCAATCATCTGCAGCCGGGTATCTGGTTTCAGCGGCAACGTCAGCGTCCCCTGCTCCATTCCGGTCCTCATGCCGAGCCAATTATCCATGAAGAAAACTGGGCGAATAATAGTGTACGGAAGCCCTAATTTCCGAATATGCTCTTCGATCTGAAATTTGCTGTCGAAGTGTGGCACGCCCGTATGCTGGTCCGCGCTGCCGACCGAGCTATACACGAGATGGCTGACGTTTTCGCGGCGCGCCGCATCCGCCAGCGCGATTCCCTGGCGAATCTCGGCTTCCACGCCCTCTTCCGGGCGGCTTTGGACGGAGTACACGCCATAGACACCATCGAGAGCCCGCGCCACGGAGGGCCGGTCGTCAAGATCGCCCCCGACAACTTCTGTGCCGTGACCGACCAAAGCCCGCGCCTCCGGCTTGTCAGGATGGCGTGTCAATGCACGTACGGGAAATCCCTTATCACGCAAGTGCCGAAGAACAGCGCCGCCTTGCTTTCCAGTAGCTCCAGTTACCAGGATTAGACGATTATTGGTTTTAGACATTGGTTCCTTGCTCCCTCTAACGTTTCGATGATAGACCCCGCTGCACGTCCGGAGGCTTCGTTCCGGCCGGATAGACCAGAATCTCCACGCCTCCCCCGATTGCATTGGCGTCCGACGACTTTCCCTGGCCGATGGTCTTGATTCGGGTGTCGTCTAACTTGAAGTTTTGCACCAGGTAATCGCGAACCACCATCGCCCTCGCCTCTGTGAGCAGACGATTCTTTTCGGTGTCGCCCTTCATGTCCGTGTACGCGGTCACAACCGCGAGTCCGAACGCGTTGGTCTCCAGGAATTTTCCCGCTTCATTTACCGCCTTCGCGCTTTTGAGCTTGGCACTATCCGGCTTATCGAATAGCTTCGCCGCCTCGTATGTGTAGTTTTTGCTGACTGGTGCGGCGGGCAGTTGGGGAATTTCATGCTTCGTAAGATCGGCCGAATCTTCGTATCCTCGCCGGTTGAAAAAACCGCGCAGAAGGAAATTGTGCTTCAGTGCCTCCATATCTTCTTGCATGGCGGCTGCCCCGGCGTTGATGCGCTGATAGAGGCCTTTGTCGTTGACCAAGGCTCCCATGGTTCCAGTACCCTGATTGATTTTACCGCTGATGGACTTAAGATCTTCGGACGTACTCACGACATTTTGCATCGCGCCGCTGGCCGAGTCCAAAAGTCCATTGGTCTTCTTCATCAAATCCGAGAATTCGAGTGGCGGCTCGCCTTGGATCAGATCGCCATTGCTCACCTGCGGAGCGCCCTCCGATCCGAATGTGATTTCCACGTATTTATCCCCCACCAGCCCCTCGGATCGGATCGCCGCCACGGAATCTTTCTTGATCACGTTTCGGGTCGCGTTCCTCAGATCCATCACCACCCGCACTTTGTCGTTAGGCCCGCGCGGCAGTTGGATGCGCGCGATTGTGCCTTCGTGAATTCCTCCCACCCGTACGTCGGCGCCGTTGGGCAACCCGGCCACGGTCTGGAAGTCCGCATTGAGACGATAGGTTGAGCTGAACATGAACTGCTTGCCGCCAATCCAAAATACGCCCGCGGCAAAAATGAGAAGCGCCGCAACGATAAAGGCGCCCAGTCGAAAAGTTCTGGACATAATTCACCGCCTTAGGAACTATCCTTTAGGAATTGGATGACAAATGGATGCTTGCTCTTCTGCAACTCGGCAAGAGGCCCTTCGGCCAAAATGTTTCCCTCGTGGATCAGAACCATACGATCCGAGAACACCTTGGCGCCGCGGATGTCGTGTGTAACGACTATGGCCGTCATCTTGCGCTTCTGCTTCAGCTCCAGGATCAGCTTGCCGATTTCCGCGCCGGTAATCGGATCCAGTCCGGCGGTAGGCTCGTCGAAGAGCAGAATGTCCGGATCCAGTGCAAGAGCGCGCGCCAGACCTACCCGCTTTTGCATGCCGCCGGAGATCTCGGAAGGCATCTTCTCCAGGTCTTGCTCCATTCCGACACTTTCGAGCAATTCTTGGACCCGCTTTTTTCGGTCTGCGTCGGAAATCCTGGTGTGCCTGCTCAGAGGAAAACCCACGTTTTCCTCGACCGTCAGCGAGTCATATAGAGCCGCCTGTTGAAACAAGAAGCCCACGCTTTTCCGAACTTGGTTCAAGTGATTTACATCGAGACCCGTGATCTGCTGGCCATCGATTTTCACCGTGCCTGAGTCAGAGGGCTGAAGGCCGATGATCAGTTTCAAGAGTACGCTCTTGCCAGTTCCGCTCCGTCCCAGGACCGCTACGGTCTCGCCGCGGTTCACGTGCAAAGTGATTCCGTTCAAGACCGTTTGATCGCCAAATTTCTTGTGCAGATTGTCGATCGCGATCGGCGTCGCATTGGGTTCGTGGTCCATGAGTCTACCCCCACAGCATCAGTATTAGTCGTACCAGCACGACGTCCGCGAGAATTACAAACAAAGACGACAGCACCACCGAGCTGGTAGCGGATTTACCGACGCCTTCCGTGCCTCCCGTAGTTCGCATTCCCTGAAAGCATGCAACGACGCCGATAATAAGGCCAAAAATGGCCGTTTTGAACGTCGGCGGGATGAAATCGCTGAACAGCACGTTCTTGAAGCCGTTCTCGAGAAACAGCCTGAATGAGATGGGATCGGCCAGGGCGTTTGCGATCCACCCCATGATGAGGCCCGAGAAATCCGCCGCCAGCGTCAGCAGAGGTAGCATTAGGACGCAGGCCAGCACGCGGGTCGAAGCCAAAAAGTTATAGGGATCGACCGCAGAGGCCTCCATGGCGTCGATCTGCTCAGTAACTTTCATCGAGCCAAGCTCCGCTCCAATGCCGGCTCCGACACGCCCGGCGACGACCAAGCCAGTGATCACCGGACCACTCTCCTTGATGATGGAGAATACGATCACTGCGGGAAGCAAGGACTTGGCTCCGAAGCGGGTCAAGGCATCATGAGTCTGCAGGGACAGCACCACGCCAGTTGCCGCTCCGGCCAGCGCGACCAAAGGCAGTGATTTCGCTCCAATGATGTCGCACTGGCGGATCAGTTCTCCAAATTCATAAGGAGGCGCCACCGCCGCGCGAAATACTCTCGCGCAGAAGATACCGAACTCCCCAAACCACTCAAACCCCTCTATGAAAACGGACTTGACGGTAGGAGCGCGAGTGCGTCTATTTGCAAGCGTCCCAGGGATGGCAGTCGACAACGCTGGTTTTCTCCTTCGGATAACTGTGAGCCGATCTATTGCCAAAGCCCTAAAAGCACGGAATTCAAGGCCATAGCCGTCGTGCCCAGTCTGCAATTATTACCTTGCTCCTTTCCATTCCGCACTTTCTTCAGGCATCGAAACCGATGCTGGGACCAGTTTGAGATTATTACGACTGACGGCCCACCCATAGCTGCCGCGGGATGCGCTCGTGCCGCTCAGACGCCGTCAATTACCCGACCGCTAAACGTAGTGTTCGGTATACGCTACTTGGAAAGTGGACCAGCGGAAGCGAATCATTTTACGGCCATTTCAGAAGCCGCACAAAATGTCACGATATATAACAGCTTCCTGCCTGGGAAAACTTACGAATGTTCGCGGTTCCTGACGGTAATGGGATTGGAGTTCACGGCAGCCGGTCAGTTCACTTCCGCGGGGTCTTTTCAATAACGGCGCTCGAACGGCGCCAGCGCAGATTGACCTTTAGGTGGACGCCAAGGATGCCAACGTTTCCGCCAGGATGAGCGCGCCCTGCGCGATCGCTTCGGGCGACGAATACTCGTCGGGGCGATGGCTGAAGCCTCCGCGCGATGGGATGAAGAGCATGGCCGCCGGCGCCACCGACGAGATGAACAGCGAGTCGTGATACGCGCGGCTGATCATGCGCTGATAGGAAGCGTGGCGTTTCTGGCAAGCCTGCTCGAGCGCGTCGACGACCTTGGCGGCACACTGCGCAGGCGCGTCGGCATTCATGGTTTCCGTACGAACGGTGACTCCCCTGCTCACGGCGGTCGCCTCGGTGGCGTCCGCGATTTCGCGCAGCACCGTGTCGCGGCGCGCCCGGTCGATGTCGCGTACGTCTACTTCCAGGCGCACGCGGCTGGCGATACTGTTTACCGCGCCTGGGAAAACATCGCACACACCGGTAGTGGCCACAGTATCGGCGCTGCCACTCGCGCGCGCGGCGGATTCAATGGCCAACGCGATTTCGGCGCCGGCGAGAAACGCGTCGTGGCGATCCGGCATGAGAACCGCGCCGGCGTGACCGCCCTCGCCATCGATCCAGATGCGCAAGCTCGCCGGCGCCGCAATCGCCGTGACGATTCCAATTTCAAGCTGCTTCTTTTCGAGGATCGGACCTTGCTCGATGTGCAGTTCAACGAACGCGGAATAGTAGCCAGGGGGCAGCTTCACGGCCGAGAGCGGTCCCGTGAAGTGCGCCTCCGCTCTGGCTTGGTTGAGCGACAGGCCCTCTTTATCTTTGAGCGATTCGCCTGCTGACGCGTCCAGCACACCTGCGAGCAGACGGCTTCCCAGGCATCCAATGCCGAAGCGCGTTGGCTCCTCGGACGTGAAGATCACAAGTTCGACGGAGCGCCGCGGCCGATACCCGCTGCGCGCCAGAGCTCTGATCGCCTCCAGGCCTCCCAGCACGCCGACGGTCCCATCGTACATACCGGCGTTGGGAATGGCGTCGATGTGGGAGCCCGTGCCGACTGGCGCGAGGTCCGGTTCCGCGCCCACCCAGCGCGCGAAAGTGTTGCCCACGGGATCTTCGCGCACGGCGAGCCCCGCGTCGCTGCACAATTGCTTCATCACAGCGCGCGCGCGCAGATCGGCTTCGGTAAATACCACGCGCGTGACCACCGGTGCCGGCGCCGCAGAGATGGCGCTGAGCGCCTGCAACTCGCGAGTGAGCCGCTGTTGATCGATCTCGAAATTCACGGTTGCCGGTTCCAATCTTTGTAGATCAGATATTTCGCGGGCGTCTTCCCCAGCGCGCCGAACCATTGGGGGCAGTAGGGCGCCATCCAAATGAAATCTCCGGCAGTCACCGGGTACCATTGTTCGCCGAGCCGGTAAATGCCGCCGCCCGCCAGCATCAGGAGTCCGTGTTCCATGCAATGAATTTCCACCAGGGGCAGCGTGGCGCCAGGTTGGAAGGTCATCAGATTGACGGCGAAATCGAAGCTGGCGTCGGCGGGAACCAAGGACTGCACCTGCACAGCCGAGTCGCCCAGCAAGGGCTGCGGCTCGACTTGACTCTCACACCCCGTGAAAAGCTTGGGAGCCGCTGCACCCTGCATTGGCACGTAAGCTTTCTCAATGACAACGGCACGCGACGGCCGCGAAGCCTGCAGCCTTTGACCCTGGCCAGGAGGAAAATAAGCGAAACCATCCGCACTAAGGCTTGCCCCCGGAGTCTCGATCTCGCCTTCGAGTACATACACGAAGCGTTGGCCCGAACCCGGTTCCAGAGTGCCCTGCGCTTCGAACTCCGCCGTATATTGCGTGAACCCGGCTCCGGCCGCTGGTGCGATGTGAACCGCAGCCGTAGCCTTGTCCATGCCCGGCAAGGGTGCGCGCACAAACGCGTCCGGCGTTTGCAAAAGATGATCGTGACGATAAGCGCTGCGTGTATGTCCGAGATCGTGCATGGTGTCCTTTAGGAGGGCCGAAGCAAGCGGCCGTTGCTATCGGCCGCAATGGCTCCGTCCCTGAAAATAGTTTCTCCGCGCCGCAGGGTCCTGCGCACCACGCCGCGGAATGCCGATCCCACATAGGGGCTCAAGCCGTGCCGTTGATGCAGGTCGCGCCCGGTGAGCGTATACGATCCGCTCAAGTCGACGAGCGTTAAATCGGCATCGTAGCCGGGCGCAAGTTGTCCCTTGCCAGGAATTCGGAACCGCCGGGCGGGTGTGGCTGCAGTCAATGCGGCGATCCGCTCAAGCGGCAGTCCACGCTCGAAGTGTCCACGCTCGAGCAGCACCGCCAGGGTGGATTGCACTCCCGCGATGCCTCCCCACGCTTTCATCATCGCGCCGGTCTTCATTTCCGGCGGCGCTGGAGAGTGATCGGACGCGACAATATCGATCGTGCCGTTGCGCAGTGTTTCCCACAAGGCCCGCTGCTGCGCCGCGTCGCGGAGGGGTGGAGCGCACTTGGCAACCGCTCCCAACCGCTCCAGATCCTCTTCGGTGAAGAACAGGTAGTGGGCACAGGTCTCAATCGAAACATCCACTCCGCGAGCCTTCGCTTCGGCGGCCGCGACCACGCCGCGGCCTGAGCTGATGTGCACGATGTGGAGTTTCGCGCCCGTTTCCCCCGCGAAGAGCGTCGCCCGCTGGATCGCTTCCACCTCAGCAATCACGGGGCGCGATTCGAGAAAATCACGGGCACTGGAGCGCCCCTCTTCCGCCATGGCTCGCGATAACGCTTGTGTGATCTCTTGATTCTCAGCGTGTACCGACACCGGCAAGTTCAAACGCGCCGCCTCCCCGAGCCCTTTCCATAGGGTGAAATCGTCAGCGCGCGGAAACTCCGGCAAGCCCGAGTCGCACAGGAACGCTTTGAACCCCACCACTCCGCGACCCGCGAGCTCCGCCATTTCGCCCACGTTGCCGGGCACCAACCCGCCCCACAGTCCGAAGTCGGTGATCGAAGAAGCTTCTAGCGCGGCACGCTTACGATCGAACTCGCGCGCGTTGACGGTGCACGGCGTCGAGTTCAGCGGCATGTCGAAGAACATCGCGCCGCCGCCCGCAGCCAGCGCACGGCTCCCCGTGGCCGCACCTTCCCATTCAGTGCGCCCCGGCTCATTGAAATGCAGATGAACGTCGATCAGCGCGGGGAACACATGGAGCCCGCGCGCGTCAATCTCATCGGTTGACCCCGGAAGTTCGGGGCCGATAGCCTGTATTGCGCCGCGTTCGATCGCAATGTCAGCGCGCGCCAGTCCGCCGGGCGTGACGACCGTACCGCCACGAACGATCAGGTCAGCCATACGTTCGCTCCAATTGATCGAGAAAATGCGCGCCCGTTTCGAGCGCGGCCGCGACGTCTTGCGCCAACACGGACTCGTCCGGATGATGGCTGATTCCCCCGGGACTTCTGAGAAATAACATGGCGGCGGGCATTTGCTTAGCCATGATCATCGCGTCATGACCCGCGCCGCTCGGCATCCGGTGATCGGAATGGCCGCCCGCGCGAACGGCCTGCGCGAGAACTTCGGTGAGCCCTGCGTCCATCGGCGCCGCGGGCTGGTCGAGGCGGAGTTCGGACGTCACAGTAAGTCCGCGCCGTGCGGCAATCTGCTTCGCCGAATCGAGTAAGCGCGCTACTGCCTGCTTGCGAATGCCGTCATCGACGTGACGAACGTCCAAGCTCAGGGCGGCGGAACCGGCGATGACGTTGCCGGCGCCCGGACGCGCGTCGATCTTGCCCACAGTCGCCACCAGATCGCGTCCAGCCAAAGCTTCCCGCTCGACCGCGCCGATCCACTCGGACGCTCCCGCGAGAGCGTCGTGGCGGAGATGCATGGGTGTCGTACCCGCGTGATTGGCGTGTCCTTCGAAACGAACATCTAAACGGCTCTGTCCCGCGATCGCCGTAACCACGCCCAGAGAAAGATTCAAACTCTCCAGAACCGGGCCTTGCTCAATGTGAAATTCAAGATAGCCGACGGTCGGCCCGGTTCTGGAGAGTTTGAATCTTTCTCTGGGTGTGGTTACGGCGATCGCGGGACAGAGCCGTTTAGATGTTCGTTTCGCAGGACACGCCAATCACGCGGGTACGACACCCATCCATCTCCGCCCCGCCGCTCTCGCGGGAGCGTCCGAGTGGATCGGTA
>Ga0157378_10004302_pt1 | contig 12541 bp, 10 predicted proteins | sample M65metaG_FD_115309 | JGI IMG/M metagenome (GOLD analysis project Ga0157378, IMG submission 115309) | Miscanthus rhizosphere microbial communities from Kellogg Biological Station, Michigan, USA - M6-5 metaG | ecosystem: Host-associated > Plants > Roots > Rhizosphere > Soil | place: USA: Michigan...
CCCGAATAGATGAATAGCGGCACATAACTGCCGGTGAATTGCAGAATATGGCCCGCCACCTGCGCAAAGATTGCGCCTCCCAGTGCGCCTCCCACTTGTCCGAAGCTGACCACCGTGCCGACGTACTCCGCCGGAAACATATCGGACACAGTTGTGAAGATATTGGCCGACCACCCCTGGTGCGCACTGGTCGCCATGCACAGCAGTCCAACGGCGGCCCATATCGAGTGCAGGCCACCTGCGAACACGATCGGTACTACCAGGCAGGCGCAGGTCAGCATTGCCGCCAGGCGCGCCGCCTTCAGAGTCATACCCAGCCGCACGTATCCCTTTGGAAGCCAGCCTCCAAATACGCTGCCAATCGTCGAGCAGACATAAACCACAATCAGCGGCAATCCAATGTGCGAAAGATCGAGTTTGAATTCCTTGCTGAAATATCCCGGCAGCCAGAAGAGGTAAAACCACCAAACCGGATCGGTCAGGAATTTCCCCAATATGAAGCCCCAGGCCTGGCGGTGTTTCAGCAGGCGCCACCACGGAATCGCCGCTGCGGGCGGCTGTGGCGCTACCTCACTGCGAGTTGTAGCCTCTCGTTCTTGCGGCTTGTGGTAGCGAATCAACCACCAGACAATCCAGGACGCGCTGAAGACGCCGGTGACAAGAAAGGCCGCGCGCCACCCGAAATGCAGCGCGACCCACGGCACTACGAAAGGCGCCAGGATTGCACCCACGCCGGCTCCCGAGTTGAAGATGCCCGTCGCCAGCGCCCGCTCTTTGGGCGGAAACCACTCCGCCGTTGCTTTGATGGCTGCAGGAAAATTTCCGCTCTCACCCAGACCCAGGAAAAATCGCGCTACGCCAAAGCCGAAGACCGAGGTCACCAACGCATGCCCCATCGCGGAAAGACTCCACACCGCAGTCACAATCGGATAGCCGCGCCGGCAGCCGAGCCGGTCAACCAGCCGCCCCGCAAAAATCACTCCAAGGGCATACGCGATCTGGAAACACCACACAATGTTTCCGTATTGGATCTCGTTCATGTTGATGGAGCGCTCGACCGTCGGCCATCCGTGAAAGAACGGTTGCAAATGTAGCGTTGTGCCCGAGAGCACCGGCTTCAGAATCGACAGAACCTGGCGGTCCATGTAATTGATGGTCGTGGCCACGAACAGCATGGCGCAGATCGTCCATCGTCCAGGATGCGGGGGCACATCGTCCACATGCTCAATCGTCTCGGTTAGATTCGCCATGTGCCTACCAGTCCGTTAACGTTCCGTCGAGTTTGCGATTCACAGGGAGATACGCGCGTTGATACGGATACCTTGCCGCCAGCTTCTCATCCAAATCCACTCCCAGTCCCGCAGCATCGCCCGGATACATCATGCCGTCTCTGAACGTATAGCGATGCGGAAACACCGCGTCCGTCTCATCGGTGTGCGGCATGTGTTCCTGGATGCCGAAGTTGTGAATTGCCGTATCGAAGTGCAGCGCCGCCGCCATCGTCACCGGAGATAGATCTGTCGCTCCATGAAATCCCGTGCGCACATGGTGCATCGCCGCAAAATCCGCAGTCTTTTTGAGATGAGTAATCCCGCCGCCATGCACCAGCGTCATGCGCAAATAATCAATCCACTGATTGCGAATCAGGTCGTGCGCATCCCAGACCGAATTAAACACCTCGCCCACCGCGATCGGCGTGGTTGTGTGTTCCCGAATCAACTTGAAGCCTTCCTGCAACTCTGCAGGCGTAGGATCCTCCAACCAAAAGAGATGGAACGGCTCCAATTCCCTGCCCAGGCGACCCGCTTCGATGGGAGTGAGGCGGTGGTGGCAGTCATGAAGCAGGTGTAATTCCTCGCCGAATTCAGCTCGCACGCGCTCAAACAAATTGGGCACGTGGCGCAGATAGAGTTCGCTCGACCATTCGTATTCATGCGGCAATCCGCGCTCCGCCGGTTCGTAGCGGCCCGGTCCTTTGACCACACCGTAGGTGCTTGCGAGGCCTGGAATTCCGCTCTGAACACGAATTGCCTTGTATCCCAATTCCTTGTGCTTCGCGACGTCTTCAAGCGCGGCATCGACGTCTTCACCGTTGGCGTGCGCATACACCAGCACGCCCTCGCGGCTCTTGCCGCCAAGCAGGTTATAGACCGGCGTGTTCAGAGCCTTGCCCTTGATGTCCCACAGCGCTATATCCACGGCGGCAATTGCCGTCATCGTCACCGGACCGCGCCGCCAGTATGCTCCGCGATAAAGATACTGCCAGATGTCCTCGGTCTGAAATGGATCGCGTCCGATGATGCATGGAATTACATGCTCGGTGAGATACGACACGACTGCCAGTTCGCGCCCATTTAGCGTGCCGTCTCCCAGCCCGTAAATTCCCTCGTCTGTCTCAATCTTCAGCGTGACAAAATTGCGTCCCGGCGAAGTGAGATTGACGGTTGCGTTTGTAATCTTCACTTGATCTCACTAACCGCAGTTCACTGGTTCACGCCGCTGGCCAAGAACCCGCCATCAACCGCAACGATCTCACCGGTCACATAAGAAGCCGCCTCTGACGCCAGGAATATTGCTGCACCTGCAAGTTCGCTCGCCTTGCCAAACCGCCCCATTGGCACGCGCATATGCAACTCCTCGCCGCGCGGCGTTCCTGTGATCAGCTTCGCATTCAAATCGGTCGGAAACATGCCGGGAGCAATCGCATTCACATTCACGCCCGTTTTTGCCAACTCCACCGCAAGCACCTTCGTCAACGACCCGACAGCTGCCTTTGACGCCGAATACGCAGCTACCTGGAAGAACCCCACAAACGTAGTCAAGGAAGCAATATTGATGATCCGCCCATAACCGGCCGTCACCATCGTCTTGCCGAAGATCTGGCATGCACGCAAAGTTCCCGTCAGGTTGGTCTCGATGACCCGCGACCAGTCGGCCTCATCTGTCTCGAGGGTTGGCGCCTTGTAGGTCACTCCGGCTGCGTTGACAAGGATGTCGACCTTCCCGAATTCCTCCAGCACCGCATCATGGAGTGCCTGAAGCGATGCCCGATCGAGCACATCACTGGTTACCCGGAGAGTGCGCCGACCCAGTGCTTCTATCTCTGCGGCAGCCTTTTCCACCTGTTCCACCCGCCGCGAACTAGGCACAACATCCGCGCCGGCCTCAGCTAATCCGCGAGCAATGGCGTGGCCAATGCCCGTCGTTCCGCCCGTTACGACCGCAACCCTGCCGTTCAAATCGAAAAGGCTTTGACTCATTAAACTTCCTCGCGCAACCTAAAGATTTGCAGGCGCCCATTTTAACCGCGCCAATTTCAGTCTTTTTCCTGCCCCCAAAATCTATCACGCGCACTCATTCGTGCGTTTCATCGGAAGGAGCATCTCTTCCGATGGTATAGCTCTCTGTGTCCTCGCCCGCGATGCGTTACAGTTTCAATGGACCGACTATGGAACCTATTCTGCTTCCGGATGGGCATCGCCGCTGGGACTGTCTCAGCCTTGGCGAAGTCATGCTGCGCCTCGACCCCGGCGAGGGTCGCGTTCACACGACACGCCAATTCGCGGTGTGGGAAGGCGGCGGCGAATACAACGTAGCTCGTGGCCTGCGCCGCTGCTTTGGGTTGCGCACTGCCGTGGCCACGGCTCTCGCCGACAATACGGTTGGCCGTCTCGTCGAAGATTGCATCCTGCAGGGAGGTGTCGACACTTCCCTTCTGCTCTGGGTACCCTTCGATGGCGTTGGCCGCACTGTGCGTAACGGCCTTAACTTTACCGAGCGCGGATTCGGCATGCGCGCCGCCGCCGGATGCAACGATCGCGGCCATACCGCTATCAGCCAGGTCAAGCCGGGCGACTTCGATTGGCAGACGATTTTGGGATCGGAGAACGGTTCAAGATGCCTGCACACGGGCGGCATTTTCGCTGCCCTCTCTGCTTCGACGGCCGATGTCGCTAGTGAGGCCATCGATGCGGCTCGCAGTCATGGAACCTTCGTCTCCTACGATCTGAACTATCGCGACTCGCTGTGGCGCTCAATAGGGGGCAAGACGAAGGCGCAGGAAGTGAATCGTGCTCTAGTGAGGAAAGTCGATCTTCTACTCGGGAACGAAGAAGACTTCTCTGCCATGCTTGGCGTCGAGATGAAAGGAGTGAGCGAGGATTTCGACGAGCTTCCCATCCCCGCTTACGAAGACATGCTCCGCGAAGTTGCGGCAGCATATCCCAACCTGAAGCTGATTGCCAGCACCCTGCGCACCGCCCGCACCGCAAGTCGCAATGCGTGGGGAGCGATCGCGCTATACCAGGACAAAATCGTCCACGTCCCGCAACAGGAGATCGATATTCTCGATCGCGTTGGCGGTGGCGACAGCTTCGCCTCCGGGCTGATCTATGGAATTCTGGCCGGCAAACCGATCGACTGGGCTGTCCGATGCGGTGTTGCGCACGGCGCCTTGGCTATGACTACATCCGGCGATACGAGCATGGCGACGCTCGCTGAAGTTGAACGCGCCATGAAAGGCGGCAGTGCCCGCATAGCCCGCTGATTTGAAGGGTACGGGCTTCAGCCCGTACGTCGAGGTCTTTCGTAATGTCTGAAACTACACAACAGATCATCGAACGCGTTGGCCTCATCCCGGTTTTGCGGGCGAAGAGTTCCAAACAGGCTCACGCAGTTGTACAGGCCATGATCGCGGGGGGCGTCACCGTAGTCGAAGTCACGATGACTGTTCCAGGCGCGATCGACCTGCTCAAGGAACTCAAGAAGGAATACGGCTCAAGTCTCCTGCTCGGTTCCGGCACTGTCACCACCGCCTCCGAGGCGCAGTCCACCATCAACGCCGGTGCCGAATTTGTCGTCAGTCCCAGTCTGCACCCTGAAGTTATCACCACGACCAAAACGAACGGCAAGCTGTCGATCCCTGGCGCGCTCACGCCCACCGAAATCATTACTGCGTGGCGCGCGGGTGCAGACTACGTAAAGATCTTTCCCTGCTCTGCTATGGGCGGAGCCAGCTATATTAAATCGGTGCTCGCGCCCTTCCCTTTCCTCAAGGTCATTCCGACCGGTGGCGTAACGCTTGAGACTGCCGCCAGCTTTATCCAGGCGGGCGCAAGAGCGCTGGGAGTCGGCAGCGATCTGGTCAACCTTGCAGCAATCGATGCAGGGCGCCCGGAAATCATCACCGACACGGCCCGTGCCTATCTCAAGGTTCTGGCCGATCTCCGGGAAACCTCCGCGCTCAACAAGTAGCAAGCTCCTACTTGCTCGCGATTTTTGCCGAAATGCGCAGGTCCGCGACAAGCGTCCTCATTTGACTGTGCCGATCCTCATCCGTCTGTGCCCGCAAAACCGCTGACGGATGCAGCGTCGCAATGATCGGCGGCAATCCCGGCACCTCCTGCACCTGCCCGTGCGCCTGGGTAATGCGAAAGCTCGATCCCAACAAGCCTTGAGCCGCCGTCGCACCTAACGCGACAATCAGTTTCGGCTTCACGGTTTGCAATTCCGCATCCAGCCACGGCCGACACGCATTGATCTCCTTCATGGTTGGCTTCTTGTGAAGTCGCAGTTTCCCTCTCGGTTCCCACTTGAAGTGCTTCACCGCGTTGGTAACGTACACCTCACTGCGATCGATGCCTGCCTCCTCAAGAGCCTTGTCGAGAACCTTGCCCGCAGGGCCAACAAACGGTCTTCCCAACTTGTCTTCCTGATCACCCGGCTGCTCACCGATCATCAAGATCGCGACCTTTGGTTTTGCGGACCCATTGCGGGACTCAATTTCTCCAAATACCGCCTGCGTCGCATGGCGATAAAGATCGCAGCCTTCGCATTTCTGCACCGCCTTCGCAAGTACAGGTAAGCTCCGCTCATCCGGCACAAACGGTGCCGCACTGGTCTTTGATTTCCCACCCATAATTCACTCCCACCTGCGCTTATTAGATGCCGGTAGAAGTAGCTTCAGATAGGATCTCGGCTGGGTTCACTGTGCACGGTTCATTGTTTGTCCAGCCTGTATGCCTTCCTCACCAGCCCTACAGTCAGATCATGCGCGAGTTCCACTGCCTCGTCCTCTTCTAGTACATGCTCTGCCACCATCCGGGCCAGGAACGCAGCATCCGAACGGCGGGCGACATCGTGCCGGGCCGGAATGGACAGAAATGCGCGCGTATCGTCGTTGAAGCCCACGGTGTTGTAGAAGCCGGCCGTCTCCGTTACCAGCTCACGGAACCGAATCATTCCCTCAGGGCTGTCAAAGAACCACCACGGCGGCCCGAGTCGCAGACAAGGATAGTGACCCGCCAGCGGCGCCAGTTCCCTGCCGAACGTTGTCTCATCCAGTGTGAACAAGATGATCGACAAACTGGTCTCGTTTCCGAACCGGTCGAGCAGCGGCTTCAATGCATGCACATAATCTGTCGGCCCTGGAATGTCGGCGCCCATGTCGCGGCCATACTTCGCGAACAACTGCGCGTTGTGATTGCGTACTGAGCCGGGATGAATCTGCATTACCAACCCATCTTCCAGGCTCATCCGCGCCATTTCCGTCAGCATCTGGGCACGGAATAATTCCTGGTGCTCCGCGTCGGCCTCACCTTCCAGGACCTTTCCGAATAGCCACTCCGCTTTTGATTCGCTCAGGTCGGCAGTCCTCGCCGAGGGGTGTCCATGATCCGTGGCCGTTGCTCCCAGTGACTTGAAAAACCTTCGCCTGGCTTCCAAAGCGCGTAGATAGCCGCGCCACGACGTGACATTTTCACCCGTCAACTCGCCTAGTCGTTCGACGTTCTTTGCAAATTGGTCAAAAGCCGGATCCACGACTGGATCAGGACGGAATGTCGGCACGATCCGCCCCTTCCACCCCGATTCGCGAATCTCCTCGTGATCCTTCAGTGAATCGAGCGGCGAATCGGTTGTTGCGAGAACCTCGATGTTGAAGCGCTCGAAGAGAGCGCGCGGCAGAAACTCCTTCGTGCTGAGCCTGGATTCGATCGTTTCGTAATAGTGATCCGCCGTCTTCGCGGAAAGCCGCTCGGTCAATCCAAACAAATTCTCAAACGCATAATCCAGCCACAACCTGGATGGTGTCCCGCGAAACAGGTGATAGTTGCTCGCGAAGATGCGCCACACCCTGCGCGGATCTTTCACCGGCTTGTTGCTGATCTCCAGTTCCTCTAGTGAGATTCCCTGGCTATACAGCATGCGAAAGATGTAGTGATCCGGTTGCACCAATAACGTCACGGGGTCGGGAAATGGCTCGTTGCGCGCAAACCAACCCGCCTGCGTATGCCCATGCGGACTCACAATCGGCATCTCTTTAATTCCCGCATACAGCCGCCGTGCTATCGCCCTGGTCTTCTCGTCTGCCGGAAACAATCTGTCCTCATGCAACAGCCCCACTGCAGCCCTCCTCTTTCTTCGACTCTCCAGTATCCTTCATCGTGGCACCGCGGGATATACTGCGGCTGCTTCTTGTTTTACTTGAGCAACTGCCATGAACACTTCGAGCACGATCTTACTGAACTCCTCAGAACATCTTGCAGGGGCCATATGACCCAACTTCGCATTGCCCTCCGCAATTATGCTGATTTCGAAAATGCGCTGACTGAAGAAGCCCGGCTCTTTGAATCTCAGCACCCCGGCACGAAGGTCGAACTTATCTCGGTCGGCATTCATGAGCTCTACGACACCGCCATTACCAAAGGCGGTCTTCACGACGGCCACTACGACCTTGCCCTGCTGGTCACCGACTGGCTCGCGGAAGCTCACGCCGCCGGGGCGCTAGAAGACCTGCATCACTGGCAGAAACGCATCCCGATCCACGAGTGGCCTCAAGGATGGCCCCGCTCCCTTGTCCAGCCCTTGATGTTTGGCGACCACCTCACCTCGCTTCCGTGGCACGACGGACCCGAATGCCTCGTTTATCGAACTGATCTGTTTCAGGATCCTGTTGCACGCAATGCCTTCCGGGCGCAGCTCTCGCGCGATCTCAACCCGCCCGCCACCTGGGAAGAGTTCGAGCAGACAGCGCGCTTCTTCACCGACCAAGCGGCAGGCCGGTACGGTACCGTCTTTGCTGCGTTCCCAGATGGCCACAACACCCTCTACGACTTCGCCCTTCAGGTTTGGAGCCGCGGCGGCGAACTCACTGATATCACCGGACGCCCGTTTCTCACCACTACGATTGGACTTGCAGCTCTCGAGTTCTATCGCCGCGTTGTTCTTGATCCTGCCGTTTGCCATCCCAAATCGCCGCAGCTTGACTCCACCCAATCCGGCGACTTGTTCCTCGCCGGCGAAGTGGCAATGATGGCGAACTGGTTTGGTTTTGCCGCACGGTCTGGACGCGAAGGCTCCCCGCTCGCCGGCAAAGTCGCCATCGCGCCCATTCCTACGACGAACGGCGCTTCGCATGTCTCACTCTCTGTCTTCTGGGCCCTGGCCATGGGAAGAGGCTCCCGGCAAAAAGAGCTTGCCTGGCAGTTTCTTCGCTTTGTTTCCTCACCCGAGCGCGATCTTGGCATCACCCGCCACGGTGCAGTGGGTGTGCGCCTTTCCACATGGCGAAATCCTGGGCTCCGGACCCGTATTCCCGTCTATAGCCAGGTTGAATCCATCTCCCTCGGCGCGCGCCAGCTTCCCACGGGACCGGGCATGGCGGCATTCGCGGCAGTTATCGACGATGTCATCACGCGCGCTCTCTCAACCGACGAGCCCTCGGCGGCTATTCTTGAATCAGCGCAACGCGTGATCGAAAGCAAAGGTATCGTCTTCAAATGACTCCTCCAAACAATTCGCCCAGCGCGCAGGTTTTCAGCCTTGAAGGCCGCCACGCCCTCGTTACTGGGGGCGCAAGCGGAATCGGCGAAGCCACTGTAAAGGAATTGGTACGCGAAGGCGCATTCGTATGGATCGCCGACATCAATCTCGACGCTGCCGAGGAGCTTGCCAAATCAGTCGGCAGTTCGCAGGCGCTGAACCTCGACGTTACCAACTCTGAGTCCATCGCAGCGGGAGTCTCACGTCTCAGCCGTCTCGACATTCTCGTGAACAACGCCGGCATCGGACATGTTGGCTCCATTCAGCAGACCGAACCGCAAGATTTCGACCGCCTGCTCAACGTGAATGTCCGTGCCGTTTACCTTGTCACGCGCGCTTTTCTTCCGCTCTTGCTTGCAGCAGGTGAATCCGGCGGCCCTGCCGGCAACATCGTTAACATCGCATCAGTCGCAGGCCTCGTCGGCATCAAGCAACGCTTCGCATACTGCACCACAAAGGGCGCCGTCGTAGCCATGACGCGTCAGATTGCAGTCGAGTATCCCAAGACGCTCCGCATCAATGCCATCTGTCCGGGGACGGTGGAGACACCGTTCGTCGAGGGATACCTTGAAAAATTTCACAAAGATAACAAGGAAGAAGTCCGTGCCGAACTCCGCGCCCGTCAGCCAATAGGCCGGCTCGGCCGTCCCGAAGAGGTCGCCTCGATGGTGCGCTATCTCGCGTCCGACGAGGCTGCCTTCATCACCGGCTCCCTCTTCAACATCGACGGCGGATGGACCGCTGCCTGATGTGTGAATAGTACGGACTTCAGGTCGTACAAAGAAATATCAATATCAACGAGGGCTTTAGCCCCTGAGGGCCAACATGAAACTCATCTCCTTTTCCACGAAATCCAGCGAAGCGCGCCCCGGCCTTCTTCTTGAAGACACGATTCTCGATCTCAGCCCAGGTGGATTTTCTTCAACGCTGGAAGTGATCGCGCGCGGCAATGTCAGCACGCCTGCAGCCACTCGCGTGAGCCTTGACGGCGCGATGATTCATGCTCCACTCGCGAACCCGCCACGAATCTTCGCTATCGGTCTCAACTACCGCGATCACGCTAGAGAGTCCGGCATGGAGATTCCCACCACGCCTGTCGTCTTCTTCAAGCTTCCCACGGCGATCATCGGACCCGGCGAGCCCATCGTTCTGCCCAAAAACTCTACCCAGCCCGACTATGAAGCAGAATTCGCATTCATCATCGGCAAGGGTGGCTATCGCATCGCAGCCGCTGACTGGCGCGATCACGTTTACGGCTACACGATCGTGAATGACGTGAGCGCGCGCGATGTGCAGTTCTCCAGCACCCAATGGTCCATGAGCAAGAGCTTTCCTACGTTCTGCCCGCTTGGACCCGCCATCGTTACTGCCGATGAAATCACCGACCCGCACGCGCTCGACATCAGCCTCTCCATCGAGGGAGAGACACTCCAGCAATCCAACACCCGCGAGCTGGTCTTCAAGATTCCGGAGCTGATCGAATATCTCTCCTCCATTACACCGCTGCTGCCCGGCGACATCGTTTCCACCGGTACGCCACCGGGGGTGGGCCTGGGACGCAATCCCAAGCGCTGGCTCAAGCCTGGCGAAACCGTCACCGTCACAGTTGAAGGACTCGGCTCGCTCACTAATCCGGTGGTTGCAGAATAGTGAATCCGAGCGGGCCCCATTGCGAGATATCCTTGAAGTGTCATGGAACTCACTGGACTTTCCTTCATCGGCGCACAGCGTGGCTCACGCGATGGCAACAGCTTTCAGGCCTTCGCTCCCCAAACCGGCGATCCCCTGCAGCCGGTCTTTCGTTCGGCCACCTTGCAGGAGCTCGAGCGCGCTGCTCTGCTCGCTCACGAGGCTTTTGCGAGCTACGCGCAGACCAGCGGTAAGACACGCGGCGCATTTCTTCGCGCCATCGCAGATGGCTTTGAGTCTCATCGGGACGAGCTGGCCCAGCGAGCGCATCATGAAACAGCGCTCCCCATTCCGCGTCTGACCGGTGAGGTCGCACGCACCGCCAACCAGCTCCGCATGTTCGCAGGCGTGGTGGAAGAGGGCTCGTGGGTCCAGGCCCGCATCGATCCCGCTCTGCCCGATCGCCAACCGCTCCCACGGCCTGATATTCGTTCCATGCTGCGCGCGCTGGGTCCCGTTGCGGTCTTCGGAGCCAGCAATTTTCCTCTTGCGTTTTCAGTTGGTGGGGGCGACACTGCCTCGGCCCTCGCCGCAGGATGCCCCGTCATCGTCAAGGCTCACCCTGCGCATCCAGGCACCTCTGAACTTGCGGCTGCAATCATTCGCCAAGCGGTGACAGAGCATGACCTGCATCCCGGCGTTTTTTCAATGCTCTTCGATTTCGGGACCGAGATTGGTTCCGCGCTGGTGAAGCATCCGCTGATCCGCGCTGTCGCATTCACGGGTTCGCTGCGAGCGGGTCGCGCTCTCATGGACCTTGCCGCTGCCCGCCCGGATCCCATTCCCTGCTTCACTGAGATGTCTAGCGGTAATCCTGTCTTTATTCTCCCCGGTGCGTTGCGCAAAGGTGCCGCTGGGCTTGCGCAAAGTCTGTTTGGCTCGTTCACCCTGGGTGCGGGTCAGTTCTGCACCAAGCCCGGCGTGGTGTTTGTTCCTGAGTCGGCAGAAAGCACAGCTTTCTTCGATGAACTGAAGTCTCTTGTCGAACAGGCGCAGCCCTTCACGCTGCTGACCGAAGGAATCGCCCGCGAATATGGCCGGGCAACAGAGACTCGCGCAGAACGAACTCCACTTGCCGCAGAGGCGCATCTGTTGGCCGAGGCCCGGAAGTTCGGCGCCTTCCACGCCCAGGCAAAGCTCTTTACCGTCTGCCTCGATCAACTCATCGGGCAACCAGAGCTTGCCGAAGAAATCTTCGGTCCCGACACATTGCTGGTGAACTGCGATTCCACGCAGGAATATCTCCGTGCCGCGCGGTCCCTGTCCGGCCATCTCACCGCTACGATTCTCGGCGACGAGGCTGACCTTGCCGCCAATCGCGAACTCATCTCCATCCTCGAGCAGAAGGTCGGCCGCGTTATCTTCAACGGATTTCCTACCGGCGTTGAAGTGACACATGCGATGGTGCACGGCGGGCCGTATCCTTCGACTTCCGATCCTCGCTTCACATCTGTTGGCAGCCTTGCAATCTACCGTTTTGCCCGGCCCGTCTGCTTCCAGAACTTCCCGCAGGCGATGCTTCCGGCCGAGCTTCAGGACGAAAACCCGCTTGGAATCGCACGTCTCCGCGACGGCAAACGAGAGTAGCAGTTTCTAGCATGATCAATCGCACACGGTCGCAGTTCTGTCACAGCACCTTAGCTAGCCATTGCCCGGTGTGCGAGTGAAGATTGCCGGCGACATCTTCCGGAGTTCCTTCGGCGACAATGTGGCCGCCGCCTTCGCCGCCTTCGGGACCGAGATCGATTACCCAGTCGGCACTCTTGATCACATCGAGGTTGTGTTCGATCACGATCAGCGAACCGCCGCCGTCAATGAGCTTGCGAAAGGCTGTGAGCAACTTCGAGACGTCATCGAAGTGCAATCCCGTTGTCGGCTCATCCAGGATGTAGAGCACGCGGCTGGCCTGCGACGGCTTGGCATTCGCATTGGCCGCTCTTACTTGTGATAAATGCGCCGCCAGCTTCACTCTCTGCGCCTCGCCGCCCGAGAGCGTGGTGGCCGACTGGCCAAGCCGCAGATAGCCGAGACC
>Ga0157378_10004304_pt1 | contig 12537 bp, 14 predicted proteins | sample M65metaG_FD_115309 | JGI IMG/M metagenome (GOLD analysis project Ga0157378, IMG submission 115309) | Miscanthus rhizosphere microbial communities from Kellogg Biological Station, Michigan, USA - M6-5 metaG | ecosystem: Host-associated > Plants > Roots > Rhizosphere > Soil | place: USA: Michigan...
GCACGCATGCTCTACAACCCGCCGAACTTCCTGGTGCTCGATGAACCCACGAATCACCTGGATCTCGCGACCAAGGAAATGCTGGTGGACGCCCTGAAGGATTTTCAAGGCACCATGATCTTCGTATCGCATGACCGCATGTTCCTTCGTGGCCTCGGCTCACGTGTGCTGGAACTCGGCGGTGAGAGCGGCACCGACCGCCATCCCACTGTTTATCCTGGGTCATACGTTGAGTACGTGCAGAAGCTTGGCCATGAGGCGCCCGGGATTTATTCGTAGGTTTGCAGAGCTCATCTGCAACGACTCGCCAGTCGGTTATCAACTCGCTTACTGTTTCAAGTAACGCAGCGCTATACATCCTGATTTAAAATTCTTGGACTCAACAAGTTTTACTTTTAAGCTCTCCCGTAGGCTAATACCTTCAAACAACCGTCTCCCTTCTCCTGAAACTATCGGGTGAACCACAAAGTGATATTCATCAATCAGACCAAGCTCTACAAGTTGCGCAGGAATACTTACACCACCGGTAAGAATATTGTCGCCTTGTTCTTGTTTCAATTTGAGTGTTTCGTCGTGAAGGCTCGTACGAACAATTCTCGTTCTTTTTCCTTCAGGGCTGTCTAATGATTGCGAGAAAACAATAATTTTGTTGATCGCGTCGAATGCCTGGGCAAATTCGTAGTCTGCTTTTGTTTGCCCGGAATGCCTTTTCGCGACATCGGGCCAATAAGGAACCATCAATTGATAAGTTTTACGTCCGTAGAGGAAAGTGTCAGCATCTCGCGTGAGGTTCGTGAAATACTCAAGCGTTTCGTCGTCGGGGTTGAATTTGGTGTGGTCGCAGCAGCCATCTAAAGTAAGGTTGATTGCGTAGATTACATTTCTCATTTGATCGTCCGGACCCTTCTTCTGTACCCGCGCTTATGAAAATTTGAGGCCCTATGCTAAATCGTTCATCGTATATCACAGGGACAGAAAGGGACTAGGTGAGAGTCGCCACCTTCAACATTAACAACATCCATAAACGGCTCGACAATCTCCTGGCTTGGTTAGCGAAAACTGAACCGGACGTCGTTAGCCTCCAAGAGCTCAAGGCAAAGCAGGGAGCCTTTCCCGTGAACGTCCTTCGAACTCTCGGGTACGAAGCAGTCTGGCAAGGGGAGCGCTCCTAGAACGGCGTGGCCATTCTCGCGCGACACCACGTTCCCGTGCTGACTTGCACAAGTTGCCGGGAAATCCATGGTAATCCCCGGGGGGTTGATGGAAGGGGTTGTTTGGCCAAAGCCCGCGCATCGATGCTAAGGCCCTTCACAAGCTCCGTCGCAGAGAAATCGTCGAATGTGGAGTAATGTCGCTTACAGCGGGACGACTGACGTTGCTGTCTTTTTGCAAATTGGTGACAGAATTGTGACATTTTCGGGAGGGTGCTGCTCTAGGTTGGAGGCGCAAAGAATAAAGTGGCGCCGATTGAATACCGATTTCCTTTCGGCGCGCTTTGTAGCGGCGCTGTCTGCCGATTCGGAATAGGAGCAGAAATGAAAACAAGACTGATTTCACTTGCTGCATGTCTGGCGCTTTGCAGCAGTGTGCCCGGGTTCGCGGGTGATAAAAACAAAGAAGATGACCAGCTAATAATTCACATGCGTGACTATTGCGATCCAGAAAGTTTTAATGCCGTGTTGGGGCCTGACGGTTGTGGACGCGATACGACATCCGGCGCTATCACTTTCTCTGGATTTTCTGCCGAACTAGTGGCTGACAAATCGGTCGGGGCTTGGAGATTCGTGCCCGAAAAAGTCCATGCTGAGAAAGGAACCCAGCTTCAGATCGAGAATCTAGGCGGCGAACTTCACACGTTTACCGAAGTCAAAAGGTTCGGTGGCGGCTTTGTTGCGCCACTAAACGAAGCTTCGGGAAACCTGAAACCGGCGCCGGAATGCGCACAGATCGTAGACGGAAATTTGGTTCCCCAACCGCCGGGACCGGATAACCTTTTCATACCCGCAGGAGGCAGCGCTTCCGAGGAACTCGAGGGTGGCCACCGAGTGGTTCGTTATCAGTGTTGCATTCACCCCTGGATGCGCCTCACCATAAAAAAGGATAATGATGATAACCACGAGAGCCATCATGACTAGTCTGTAATCCACCGCCCGGTGAGGTGGAATCACTAAGATTAGGTGCGAAAGGTTAGCCAGACCAAGACTTCCGATTTCGCAGATTCCCCTCTCGGGCGCTGTGCATTCACTGACGACAAGCGGGTTAGTGACTACTCGGAGCGTCGCTCCCCAGGTCCGAAGAACATGGTGCTGGAATGGGTACTCTCTCTCGCAATCGTCGCCAATGACGTCTTGAGTATCGATTTCACAATTGAAGCACCCACGCTCGCGTGGGGCGGTTCCATGCGTAGAAGCTGAGACAGGTACCACCATCCTTCAGAACACGGTGCATTTGGGAAAAGGCCGGGACCATCCAGTGATCGTTGTCATCGTTACGAACCTGGCGGCCGCTGCGGTCGCGGTAATTCACGAGATAAGGCGGTTCCGTCAGGATGAGAGACACCTTTTGTGTACTTGCTGATTTTGCGGCCGCGCACGCCAAAAGGGCGCGCGGAAATCATTGTGCGCGCTCCGAAGGGCACATAACGTAATAACCGAGGCTTGACCTTATATGCGCTCGTGTTAGACCGCATCGAGACTGTTAGACATGGCGAACTACTATCGCAGAGTGGGGTAGAGGCCAAGAAACAACAATAAGACATCCAGCGTGTCGGTAACGCCATGTGCCACAATCGACACGCTGAGGCTTCGTCTGCATGCAAGATAAATAGCGCCCAGAAAAAGGCCGTCAATCATATTTTCCAACTGGCCTGTGATTCCCTGATCGATATGACTGGCTCCAAACGTGCAGCTGACGATGATCAGGCTGAAGGTCCACGCTGCTCGGGTCGGTCTCAAGACGTCAACAACGCGATTCATGAGGTAGCCTCGATAGACCATCTCTTCACCAAATGCGGCAAGTGTCCATGTGCCAGCCAGGGCGACAAGAGTCCAAGTGATATTTCCGTGCAGTGCGCGGAAGAGCTCCAGGTCGGGTTCTTTACCTGTCCACCTCGTCAGCAGAGGTTGGGAGATAAACAACTCGTACGCTTCCATGGCAACACCGCAAACGACTCCCCACAAAACTGTCTTTCGCCAATTCTGGAACCGTAGCAGACCAACATCAGTCCAGCGGAGACCGCGCAACCAAAGTGAGCACCAAGCGATAGGTAAAAGATATAGAGTCTTGCTGAGGTAGATGTGATGGTGAATGTCTGTCCAGAAAATTAGAGCGACTGCGCCAAACTCACACAACGCCAGGAGCGGATTCCGGGTCCAGTTTCGCTTGCCCGATTCGCGGTTTTCCAGCACTTCGATCGATTCGTTCATGTCGTTTCCGTCCTGATTAAGTGGTTATGTTCGCGGCGGCGCCGCGATTTCCTGTATAGCCGAACAGACCAGATCGCGAAGCGCGTGGTCAGCATCACCAGCCCAAAACCTACGACCAGCCCGATCGGCACGATCCACCACCCGAGAACGTCGTGACCAGAGGCCGGCGCATTCCCAAATCCAAGTCTTAACGACAGTTTCAGATCACCGCTGCTGTCGTTGGAGCTCCATAGTCCTGCGCTTTGTGGATGTGCGGGTTTCAGCACTGCGGACAGAATGAACGCTGCTCCGAGGAAATACCCGACCAGCGAACTGATGAGCACAAAGAATCCAGCCACGCTGAGACTTGCCCACCGGAACAAGCTCGCTAGGATTTGAATCGGCGAATGGCTGACTTCCGCCCGCGCCAGCGCGGCGTCCGTCATGTACTCGCTTGCTAAGTCTTCAGGGTTTCCGAGCCCTGCGATGGTGGCGTCGACGTCTCTATCGCCGAGTTGTCCATTCACTGTTGATTTTTCGAGAATATGGCTGCGCAGCTCCTCAATGATGTCCTTAACTTCCTCGGAGCCTACACCACGGAGACGTGCGCGTAGCTTGCCCAAGTAGCTTTCGATTTTCTCTAGCTGAGCTAATGCCATCTACTTTCCCTTCGTGAGGGGTCTCAGCAGACGCCCCATGCTTGATGAGAACTTGCTCCAAATCCCGACCATTTCCTGCGCCCGTCGCTTCCCGGCCGGCGTGAGGCAGTAATATTTCCGGGGATGCCCTCCGTCAGATTCCACCCACTCACTTTCCAGGAATCCAAGAGACTTGAGCCGGCTGAGAAGCGGGTAGACCGTTCCCTCGGAGATCACCAGATCGGAATCGCTTTCCAAACGCCGCAGAATCTCCAGCCCGTAAAGTCTCCCGTCCCATAGGGCGGCAAGGATCGCCAGCTCCAGGCAGCCCTTTCGGAGCTGGACTTCCCACTTGTCATTACCCTCCTGATCGCGCGCAGTGACATTCATTGCAATATATTATGTATAACATAGTATATTGCAGTCAAGAACGTTTCATGTGAAACGCAGCACAAGCCGAGAGGAATTCGGTCAGTCCGGCAGCGGGTGCAGACCATTTCACATAACAGGTGCGGTTAGGCGAAAGAGTAACCTGCAGAGAAACCGAAAGAACAACCGGCAGAGCATTGCTTCTGGTGGGGCTTGGTTTTCGCGAAGGTATGGGGGGTCTCCGCGGAAATAAGCATTTCTCTGACCTTGTTTCGCTCAGCACAACCCGAAAATGGGATGCACCATCTTCTGGACTTTGCGAGCATTGAGATAGCACCAGGCACAGTCCAAGTTCGGTGGTGCCGACGAGGTGACCACCATGAAACCGAGCTTTCTCATCGTAGTTCTCTTCGCCGCCTGGGCGGCACAGGCACAAACCCTTCGCGTCGTCCCAGTCCATCTTGAAGCGACTGGCCAGAGCCACCAAAACTGTCCAGTTCTTCTGCACTCCGGACTATAACCGCGATGAATGCCGCCAACATGCACGGGAGCTGCGACGGATGCTCACGTCGTATCCGCTAGAGCAACTCGGAATGTGGTCTTTTGCTTTGGCCCGTCCTACAACTGGAAGGCTCTGGTACGCTCCCTCGGTGGATCTACCGCCAGTCTGGCCTTCACCATCTTCGACCAGCGTACGACGGTCATGGAGGGTAGCCTCTTTTCCCCAACTGCAAACCTCTTTGGTTTGACCGGAGAAGCTTTGCTTGAGTTGGCTGTAAACCATGAGTTGGGGCATTGCGTTTGCCCCGATCAAAACGAGTGGAAGGCAGACGACTATACTAAGGTTGGTTGTGGGAATGGAAGCAGTTTGAACCGTGTGGCGCGATTTCGCGCATACTTATTGAGACATCCGGCCCCCTAAAGATTGACTGAGCGAGGGGTTCCAGATGGTGAGCGGATCGCTGTTGGACTCTATCACGGCTGCGATAGGGCCTCATGCGAGATTTATGCTCTCGACCTTTGAGTCACCAGCGTGTCGGGGGATGGATTTTCTGACGATACCCCCTTTTCAATCATAACTTGGTTGATCGAGGTGGCCCTTTATTGCGCCCCCTGTGACTAGTGCCGATGTTCGCCTAAGTGTCGGTGCAAGAACGTTCACGGATTGCGGGACAGTAAATTGATCTGGCGACGAATTAGCGCCAACCGAGGGCTGGAGCAACCGTAGACAAAATTGCCTCCAGGACATGCACGTTGTAGTCAACACCTAGTTGATTCGGAATGGTGAGCAACAGCGTATCGGCATCCGCGATCGCCTCGTCTTTCTTAAGCTGTTCGATAAGAACCTCGGGCTCTGCAGCGTAGCTACGGCCAAAGATCGCCCGGGTGCTTTCGTCAAGGAATCCAATTTTGTCCTCTTCTGGTGAGCCTCGACCGAAATAGCTCCGATCACGGTCATCGAGCAACGGAAAAATACTGCGGCTAACCGAAATGCGCGGAGTTCGGGTGTGCCCAGCATCCCTCCAGGCTGCGTGAAAAGCACGAATCTGGGCGGCCTGTTGGATGTGGAGTGGCTCGCCGGTCTCATCGAATTTGAGGGTTGAAGTCTGTAGGTTCATTCCAAGTTTCGCGGCCCACGCTGCTGTCGCGTTCGAAGCAGACCCCCACCAGATTCGATCACGCAACCCTGCAGAGTATGGCTCAAGACGGAGCTGCCCCGGAGGATTGGGAAACATCGGACGCGGGTTAGGCTGCGCGAAGCCTTTCCCGCGCAGCAACTCAAGAAATTCTTTAGCATGCCGCCGGCCCATTTCTGCGTCATCCTCGCCTTCATTCGGGCGATAGCCAAAATAGCGCCAACCATCGATGACCTGCTCGGGGGAACCGCGGCTGATGCCCAACTGCAGGCGCCCGCCGGCGATCAGATCCGCGGCCCCTGCGTCCTCTGTCATGTAATAGGGATTCTCGTACCGCATGTCGATCACTGCGGTACCAATTTCAATCTTTCGCGTCTTAGCACCAACCGCCGCGAGCAGTGGAAACGGTGATGCCAGTTGCTGCGCGAAGTGGTGAATTCGGAAGTATGCTCCATTCACTCCTATGCGCTCGGCCTCCACGGCGAGGTCAATGGACTGGAAAAGCACATCAGCCGCCGACCGCGCTTGTGACTGCGGGGAAGGTGTCCAATGCCCGAATGACAGGAACCCAATTTTCTTCATGGAATATTCCGGGATGTCAGCACGAGATACTCAATCGCATTATCGATGACTTCGAGTTCAATGTCGCATCGCTCATTGGTCGCTCCGAGGTTCAGGGCTCTTTTCCATTCGGCGATGGCCGAATAACCATGCAGAAGTTCGTTCAATCTTAAGGTCAAAATTTTCCGAATTCCGCGCGATCGGCCTTGCTCATCCGGGTCTTCATGAACGACTCCAGACTCGTTCGGACCCCCATATCTGACCGTGCAAGCGCAGACCTAATGACGCAGTTCAATGCCTGTCTCGCCCGCTTGAGATGCGTATCAGCAAGCTCGCGCAACGGCGGGCGGTCACCTGCAGAAAAACCAGGTGATCAAAGGCGTCAAGGTTCGTGGGAAAAGCTTCCACGGCTTCTTCTCCGGACCTTGTCCTTCATGCAGCAGGAAATCCGTTGGCTAGCATTCCGATCCCATTTTCAGTCAAGAGCCTTTGCCATCCGGCGATCCAGTTCTCGTTGCCATCACGGATAGCATTTCCCGCAAGCGAAGAATCAGATGCCAAGCCTATCAGTGGAGGGATCAGCACCGTTGAAGTTATATCGGGTAGCCGCTTTCGTATTTATTGCTATCGAAGAGCACCTTCTTTCTTCCGCTCGCAATTCATGGCTGCGTCGCAGGCTTCGCGGTGAAGATGCCCTTGAAGCTTTCGAGGTATTGAAGGAAGACCAGTACCCACAGCAAAGAGGCCACCAGACCCGGAGCAATGCTCGTCGGTGCAAGCGTTAGGTGAAACGCAAGGATGTTGTAGAGCACCGCAGCAAGCAGTGTTAGTGCAAGGGGCACGAATGAGCCGGAAAGCAGAAGCACTCCGCCAAGGACCTGTACGGCGAAAAAGAAAGCAGCAAAGTGGGATGCGCTGACGGCAACAAAGAACTGGATTGCCAGTGGATTCGCGGGCGGCGGCTGGTGGATGAAATTGAGAAATCCGTTCAACCCAAAGACCGTAAACATAAGGCCTAGTAGATAGCGAGCAATGATTGAAATAATTTTCATAGTGTCCTTCCTTGGTGTGTCCTCTCTTAAACGGTCTGCGCGTGCGTCTGCACGGTATGAAGGTGTGGTGCAAGAAACGCGGTCCGGTCCTTCCCCTGGTTCAGTACAGCGGTCCCGCCTGCGGTAACGAAGGTTGCGTCCGTCACGCCAAGAAAACCAAATACAGACCGCAGATACGGCTCCACGAAATTGAACGAGGCCATCTGCGTCTGGGCGTCGTAGATCCCGCCGGTCGCGATGATGAAAGTCGCCTTCTTGCCGACAATCAGGCCCTTCGGCCCTTTCTCCCTGTAAGTGAAGGTCCTGCCGACGCGCGCAATCTGGTCGATCCATAGCTTGAGCACCGAGGGCACGCCAAAGTTGTGCATCGGCACCCCAATGACGTACTCATCGGCCTGCGACAATTCGGCGAGCAGGGAGTCGGAGAGCGAAAGCAATTCGTTCTGCTGCGCAGTGCGAGCCGGTTCCGGCGTGTACGCGGCACCGACCCATTCCGCATTGATCGGTGGGATTGCTGTTGCGTTGAGGTCGCGGTCTACCACCCTTCCATCCGGGTGCGAAGCCTTCCATTGGGTGACGAATGCAGCGGTCAGCTCACGGGAGACTGATCGGCCGTAGAGTGGACTGGAATCGATATGGAGCAAGGTCGACATGGAGAATTCCTCGTACACGACAATTGATGAGTAATCAACATATGTCGATTCAGAAAATAAACAAATGTCGTTTAGTCCACAAGAAAAGGTATCCTTAGGACAGGAAAGGTATCCTTAATAGGAGCAATGGCTCAGCTTCTCCAATCCGAAACCGAAACGACGGATCCGCGCATTCTGCGCAGCCGCCGAATGCTCATGGGCGCATTGGCCAGCTTATTGATAAAAAAGGAGTTCGAAGATATTTCGGTGCAGGATATTGCAGACGAAGCCACGTTGAACCGGGCTACCTTCTACCTGCACTATCCGGACAAGAATGCTCTGTTGCAGGCTATGACCGGCGTCCGCTTCCGCGACCTGATAGAGCGTCGCGCCATCACCTTTACCGACTGCAATGGAGCGTTGCGCGCCATCGCACTCGGCGTCTGCGATTATCTTGCTGAAACCACTGGCTGTCCCACTCAGCTGGCTCGTATGCCTCTGGAAGTTTCCATCATCCCGGTCGTCGAGGAACTGTTCAAGGAAGGCCTTGCCCATCACGGGACGCCACCTGGTGTCGATCCGGCATTGCTGTCGACCACCGCGGCCTGGGCCGTTTTTGGAGCCACGCGCCGCTGGTTTCAGACCTCCAACCGTATCCCCGCCGAAGAGATGGCAGCCAGGATTGAAGCCATGGTGTCGCCGGTCCTTTTCGGCACCTCTCAATAGCTTCCTTTTGGTCAACGAAAGCCCCGGGGCATGAGGTCGAATAGACAGGGTCGAGTCTCGCGCTCAAAGATTGTCAGAGGTGCGCACAGAGTGAAACAACGCCGCACTGCACGCGGCGGAGATTGCGGACGCAAGGCACAGGGTCGTTCAAAGCAATATCCACGCTATTGGTGCTGGCAGAAAGGTTGCAACTCCGTCGGCGTCAGCAAGGATAAGCTGGAGACGCAGTTCGTTGAGCTTTTCCAGATGATGCAGCCCACAGGGGAACTCATCGCACGCTTGCCTCAGATATCCGCGTCGAACTGGGAACTACGCAAGAAACGGGCAGGCGATGACCGGCGAGCCCTCCAAACGCGCCTAAACGAGCAGAACGCTTTGAACCGGCGCGCAATTGAGGCGAAGCTGGTCGGCGACCTGTCGGCTGAAGATTCGCATCGTTCAAAGCAGAAGTGACGACTCGGATGGCCGAGATTGAATCTCAGACAAAGTCTATCGATTCAGAGCTTTCCACGATGAACGAACTGCTTTCCCAGGCAGAAATGGAAATCGTAAACCTTGCAGAGACCTGGAGAAAAGCTGGCGTTAATGAGAAACAAGAGCTGCAACTAACCCACGTCAACGGCTAAGCCGCAACTCGTTCGGTAGCGCGCTCCTGGTGCGGCGCGCCCACGTAGGGGAATTGTTCGAGCAGGTCTTTGTGGGGCCCGACCTTATCTTGCGTCACCTTTCCATTTGATAAGAGAGGAAGGAAGAAATCCACAACGTCGTCGGTGAGTGTCCGGCCATTGGTCGGGTAGACTGCCGGCCGAGAGGGGTCATAGGGGAGGACGTCAGGCAGCAAGGTGCCCGCGACCCGTGTTGCTTCCGCTGGCGTATATCCACCGGCGTGCTCCAGCGCGTGCGCGAAAACGGGGATGAAACGGGCGTCGTCCGCCGGCTCCGCAGCGAGATAGGCGGCGTTCTGTTCGCCGGCTAGGAAGGGAGTTTGATTTGATCGGGCACCACGGTCCGCCTGGACCCATTTCCCGCTCGTGCCGTCCACCGTGCGGACCCACAGGCCTACCTTTCCAGTCCCGAGGGCGGAGTTGGGCACTTCCAGTACGATACTGGCCACGTCTTTATCGGCGAAGCCATCGTGACCTGTAAATTGCAGATTGTTCAGCGCTCCCTCGACGTCAAAGAAAAAAGGATCGCTGCGCCAGCCGGCGAAGAAGCGGTAGTCACCGGCCTCCGCCACTTGTACCTCCGTCCCTGTCGAGACCGGCGCTTCCTCGACGATGAGTTGCCCTTCATCGCCTATCCCAGCGGCCTGTGCGCCCTCGGCGCGGCGAAGCGTCGCAGTCTGCACTCCGTCCTCGGAGGACGTGAAGCGCACGCGGTACGCAATATCTGCTACGTTATCGCCGTTCGTATCAATCCTAAGTTCATAAATTGCCTCGGGCGAAAAGGCGATGTCCGTGGTGGGGCCTTGCGGGTTCACGCCGACAGACGGATGCACGTTGATAACCAGGATTGATTTGTTAGCATCTCCGGGCTTCGGGAAAGCATACAGATCGGTGAAGTCCAAGCGGGCATCCCCGTGGGGGAATCCAAAGTCGGGGCCGGAATAATGGTGGGACATGGCTTTTCCTCGTTTCGATCGAGATGAATTCTTTCCGATTGGGCTTCTGGCCAGCGGATTATACGCTTCTCCAGACCTAGCCACGACGAATCTGCCAAGGGCTGGCCTGGTGCCCCGAAGTATCAATGGGCTGGGTGCCCCATCCTAGCGCATAATTTCGCGAGGATGATCTTTTGTTAGTTTTGACGTATCAATTTCAGCAATCATTCGATTTCCAAGGCCTATATCTTGGCTGTCCGAACGCGCGTGCCACTGCATGAGGATGACGAGTAGGTAATTGATTTCGAAAGTGTGAGCGCCGCTGAACAATTAAATTACCCACTCAAGGCAAAAACTGGGCCTTGAATGGGCGCCCTCCTATAACTTAGGTTCTTAACGATGCAAACGAAAATATGCTGTTCGTCCTTTCTAATCTTCTTGCTTTCATGGGCAAGTCTGCCAAGTTACGCGCAGAATCGGGTGCATCAGCTTGCTCGAGATATTTACTACTGGTCTGGCGACCTCAGCAAGCACGAACAGACTAATGTGGGCTTTGTGGTATTTCGCGACTACGTATTGGTTATCGACGCGAATTTTCCGTGGGCGGCTGAAAAAATCATTACGGACATAAAAGCCATCACTCCCAAACCGGTCCGTTTTGTCTTTAACACTCACTATCATGCAGATCACACCTTGGGAAACAGTGTGTTCATCGCCAACGGTGCCGCCATCGTAAGCACGGACGATCTTGCGTTAGAGCTGGGCACCAAGGGAATGGAAGATGTCAGGGATCAGACCAAGATCAAATTGGAACGTCTGGAATTGCCATCCATTCGGTTTCAAGATCGCCTCGTATTTGACGACGGCCAACATCGGGTCGAGCTAATCAAGTATGGGCAGGCCCACACCAAAGGCGATGGAGTGGCCTATCTGCCCGCAGAAGGCATTGTTTTTGTGGGCGATTTGGCTGTCAATTGGACCTTCGGGAACAATCTGTCCGACCAGGATGTCCGCTATATCGGTTGGATTCGCGCACTCGAGAACATTGCCCAGCTCCCCATTAAAACCGTGGTTCCGGCACACGGAGATCTTGGTGATGTTGATCTGCTGCGTCGCCAGCGGGACTTTATTGCCGACATGTGGAAACAGGTGAAGAAAGGTCTCAAAGCCGGAAAATCTTCCGCCGAATTGAAGAAGACAGTGCAATTGACTCAGCACGGGATCTTTGCAAGCGATCGGCGGGAAACGGAAGACATGATCGAGTCCATGTGCGACCGCGCACAAACGCAACCAGATTGGAATTCTGGCAATGGAAACCCTAAATAAGTCCTGGTGGTGTGACAGGAAGGAAACCCGCTGGGAGTCGCCACCTTCAACATCAACAACATCAATAAGCGGCTCGACAATCTCATCGGTTGGTTGGCGAAAACTGAGCCGGACGGTGAGTCTCCAAGAGCTCAAGGCCGAGCAGGGAGCCTTTCCCGTGAAGGCCCTCCGAACTCTCTGAATGCACGTGGGTGGTCTGATTGAACCGCTCGTCATGGTCGATGCGGAATGGAGTGATGTCGGTTCCCCCGCTTCCCGGAGGAACTGCTCCGGCACCGCCAAGCTGTGGGGTGAAGAACCGTGCAGAAACACTAGAGAAGACGAAAAGAGCGGAGAATCCGTGGAGTACGCGGATTGGTCTGCCCTCATATCCTCAATTGCCGAAGTCACTTTACGATCTGCAGTCGTGTCTCCCGGTGGGCCAACTCCGACCTTGTCACCTTTCGAGAAGATTCGAATCCTATAGCCAGGTCCAGGAGAACTGTATGCAGGGCAAAGTGGTACTCGTTACCGGGGCAAATGGCGGACTTGGACGCTACGTAGCACAATCGTTTCTTGACGCCGGGGCCACCGTAGTTGGTAATTCGCGCAA
>Ga0157378_10004306_pt1 | contig 12530 bp, 3 predicted proteins | sample M65metaG_FD_115309 | JGI IMG/M metagenome (GOLD analysis project Ga0157378, IMG submission 115309) | Miscanthus rhizosphere microbial communities from Kellogg Biological Station, Michigan, USA - M6-5 metaG | ecosystem: Host-associated > Plants > Roots > Rhizosphere > Soil | place: USA: Michigan...
ACGTGTGCGGTCACCATTGGATCTGCCACGTCCAACCGAAACGGCAACATCGCCCTCGGTGCCAGCCAGGCGTGGAATATCGGTTCCGGCGGCTTGACGGCGATGAATGTCATCAGCGGCACCGGTTTTGGCATCACCAAATCCGGCGCGGGGACGTTGACGCTTCAAGGGGCAAATACTTACAACGGCGCGACCCAGATTAACGCTGGGACGCTTTCGTTAAAAGGTGGCAATGCACTCAAGTTTTTCCAAACCAACACAACCATTGCTACCGGTGCGACACTACAGTGGAATGCCACGGGCATCGGTGGCACCGCCAACGGCGACGCGATGGGCGCTGTGGTTTCAAACTCCGCACCCAATGGGACCTACACGATCAGCGGCACAGGAACGCTCCTCGTGACCGGCAACAGCACCGACTTTCTGGGGTTGGGCGGTGCTGGCGCAAAGAAGGTTGCGATCGCCCTGGGCTCCGGGGGATTGATTGATATCCAAGGCGGCAATCTCCGCAACGGTGGATTCTCGGGAGGCATTTGGACCAGCAACCTGGCCGACCTCAATATCGCATCCGGCGCGGAGTTCGACGTTTGGGACGGAGCCACCGTGTTTGTGGACGCGTTGACCGGCGCCGGCAATATCCAGAACCAGAGCAACAGTAACACCGACAGAATTCTGACTGTCGGCGTTGACAACGGCACGGGCACCTTCACCGGCGTTATCGGCGGTGGCACCCGCGCCGGCATCAACCATATCGCCCTCACGAAGAGTGGCACCGGCATCCAAACCATTAGTGGGGTGAACACCTACACGGGCGCGACCACGATCAACGCAGGCACGTTGCAGATCGGCGGCGCCGGCCAGCTCGGCAGCGGTTCCTACGCGGGGGCTATCTCCAATTCCGGAACGCTCAATTATGACAGCACCGCCGTGCAAACGCTCTCGGGCGTGATTTCCGGCACTGGCGCGCTCACCAAGACGACAGGCACGAACACGCTGACCTTGACGAACACCAACACCTACACGGGCGCGACGACCATCAGCGCGGGCACGCTGCTTGTCAGCGGCACTGGCGATATCAACAGCACCAGCGGCATCACGGTCAACGGCAGCGGCGCGAAATTCGTGTATACGAGTTCGACGGCGAGCACGCCTGCGATCACGCTCACTCAAGGCACGGTGGATGGCACGGGCTCGCTCGGCGCGGTGACGGTTGCGAACCTCGCCGGTAACGTGGTTCGGAACGGCAATGGCGGGACTTCGACCTTGACCATTGACAGTCTCACGTTCAATGGTGCGGGCACCTTGAACATCGCCGACAGCGGCACGGCGGCCACACCTGGCATTAGCGTGACGGGCGCCCTGACTACGACGCCGGCTTCGGGCCAGGTCACGATCAATGTCACGGGAAGCTCGTGGAGTCCGCTCACCTACAATCTGCTGGGTTACGGCAGCTTCAGCGGGGCGTTGAGCGATTTCACCCAGGGCACGATTTCGGGACTGACCTCTCGTCAGAGTGCGAGCCTGGGACTCGATACGATCAACAAATTCATCACGCTCACGGTCGTCGGCTCCAACCCGCGCTGGTCTGGCTTGGACAACGGAAACTGGGTGGTCGGCAGCACGGGCGCAAGCTCCAACTGGAAACTAATCACGAGCGGGACTCCTACGGACTATATTCAGGGGGATGCTGTGTATTTCAATGATTCGGCCGAGGGAACCACGGCGGTGAATATTTCTGCGGCGGATGTCAGCCCGACGGCGGTGACTTTCGACAACAGCACGAAGAACTATACCCTCGGCAGCACGGGCGGCTTCGGAATTACCGGCACTACCGCGCTCACGAAGACCGGCACCGGAACGGTGACGATCAGCAATGTGAATACTTACTCGGGCGGCACGAATATCAACGCTGGCACGCTCGCGTTGAGTGGTTCCGGGACGCTGTGTTCGGGCACGGTAACGCTGGGTGGCGGCACGCTCGATCTGAGCGGTGGCAGCAGCACGGTCGGCGCGGTGGCGATCACAGCGCCAGCGACAAGCGGCAATGTGATCCAAAACGGCACGCTGACGCCGAGCTCACTGACCGCGACCAACTCGACTGGCAATGCGATCGTCGCCGCGAACATCGCGGGATCGACTGCAGTCACGATGAGCGGCACGGGAACGCTGACTCTTTCCGGCACGAATACCTACACGGGCGGCACGACTGTCGGCAACGGCACGCTGGTCCTTGCGAATGGCGGCAGCCTTTCCACGAGCAACACGCTCACGCTCGGCAGCGCCTCGGGCGATACCAGCGGCATCTTCCAATTGGGTGACAGCAACGGCACGGCGAATACAACCGTCACGAGCATCGCTACGGCAGGCGCCGGCACGGCCAACGCGGTGGTTGGTGGGAACAGCGCGGTCTCGACGCTGACCGTTAATAACAGCAGTGCCGTGAGCTACAGCGGCTTGCTCGGCGGCTTCGACACGAACCAGGACAATTTGGCGCTCGTCAAGAGCGGCGCGGGCACGCTGACGCTCTCTGCGGCCAACACCTACAGCGGTGGCACGACGGTGAATGCGGGCACTCTGGTTTATGCGAACAACGCTGCTTTCGGCACAGGGACGGTTACGCTCAATGGCGGCACGCTGAAGGCGGGCACCGCTGTCAACTGGGCGCTGGCGAACGCCATTAACGTCGCGAGCGCATCCTTTCTGGATTCGACCGGCAGAAATACCACTCTTAACGGCAATATCAGTGGCGCTGGAAATCTTACCCTCAACGCCGGAACTGCCATTACGATCGGTCTGGGTGGTGACAACAGCGGCTACACCGGCACGATAACCTTTAATACCAACAATGCGGTCGATTTCACCTCTGCCAGTGGCGGCAGTGCCAATGCCGCATGGGTGTTCAACGATGCGACTCCGGGTCGTGTGCGAATCGATGTCGGAGATAACACGCTTAACTTCGGCTCGATTGCTGGAAACGGGCAAATGGTGAACAACACCGCCGGCACGACCTCGACCCTCAGCGTTGGCGCTCTGAACACAAGCACAACGTTCGGCGGAACGATCAATACCGCTGCGGGCACCCTTGCTCTGACCAAGGTTGGCAGCGGCACGTTGACTCTGACCGGTGCCAACACCTACACGGGCGGGACGACGATCAATGGCGGCACGCTGTTGGTGAACGGCTCGCTCTCAAGCGCAGGCACGGTGGGCTTCTCTTCGACAGGTGCCACTCTCGCTGGCGCGGGCACGGTGGGTGATGTGACGCTCAGTGCCGGTAATTTCCTGGCTCCCGGCAACGGCACGACGCCGATCGGCACGCTGACGGTCAATTCGCTCACGCTCAATGGCGGCAATTTCACCTTCGATTTGAGTGCGATTGACAATACGTCGGATCAGATCGTGGTGACCAATGCGCTCACCGATGGAGGAACGGGATACACCTTCGACTTCTCGGGAGGACTTGCGGATCAGACTTACACGGTGATCACATTTGGCAGCACGACCTTTACGGATGCGTCGAAGTTCTCGGCCACAGGCGTTTCCGGTTCATTTACGCTGAACGGTAACAGCTTGACCTTCACGGCGGTGCCTGAGCCCAGGGTGGTGGCGTTGCTCGTGGTGGGGCTCGGCGGAGTGATGCTCATCGCGCGCCGCAAGCGGCGTCTTGCATAAGGTCAGGGAAAGAGCCCGATCAATAATGAGAACTCCCGCGGCACCTCCCCAATGAAGGTGCCGCGATGGTTTTCTGGTTCTTTTCAAATACCACTTCGATGCGGACCTGAGTTGCCGCGTTGCACTCAGGCGCTCGAGATTCCCGCGAGGAGTCCGGATAGTCGTAGCTTGCCAAAATGCCATTCTCCGGCGCTCCGATTGCCTATGGCATTCTCACTTGGTGGTTGACGGTGCAGGTGGCGAGCGCGCCACCGTATGCTGAGAAGCCCACGAATTCGAAAGGTCGCAACGAATCGAGGAATGACAGGCAGGCGAAAATCAGGAAGAGAGATGATCGCGGGGTATCTGTCTCGTGATGGCTAGGTAGATTCCAACCCCTCGGAAACCAGTCCCCTTGGAAATGAAAAAACTCGTTCTGTGGACGGTTGTCGCCGCCTTTGTCGATCTTTCCATCTCAGCCCAAGGCTACACGCATCCCGGCATTCCTTTTACTTCTAATGACTTGGCTACCATCAAGGCCAACCTCAATCAGGAACCGTGGAAGTCTGGCTATGCCATTCTTGCGGCGGACGGTCATTCCCAGCTCGCCTACACGATGCAAGGGCCGTTCGCGACGGTCACCCGCAACCCGGACTTAAACCGCTGGACATGGGAGAGTGACATGGAGGCCGTGTATGATCTGGCGCTGATGTGGTATTTCACCGGCAACGACAACTACGCGAAAAAGGCGCACGACATCCTCCTCGCATGGGCGACCACGCAGACGAGCATGGGCGGCCAGGAATCCGGCCTCGACCTGGGCGATTTCGCTTACCGTTACGCCGGCGGCGCCGACATTTTACGCGGCACATGGTCCGGATGGACTGCTGCCGATACGACCACCGTCCAGAACTATTTCGAGAATGTCCTCTGGCCGGGGACCAGCGCCGGCACCCATGTGGCCGGCGAAGCCAGCAAAGGTTTGCTGAACCTGGAGGCCGGTATTGCGATCGCCGCTTTCTGTGATGACACAGCCAAATTCAACTACGTCATCGATCAATACCGCACCTACCCGGGCGCAGGCCTCGTCAACTCCCTGCCAACTGGCGAGACGGGTGAGGCGGGCCGTGATGCGGGCCATCTTTTTGATTGTATTTTGGGTATGGCCTTCATTTCCGAAGTGGCTTGGAAGCAAGGCATCGATCTCTACTCGGAATCGGACAACCGGCTGTTAGCCGCTGGCGAATACTACGCTCGCAACACCAGCGGCCCCCTCGATAATCCGTTCGTTCCTTACGGCACCGTTGATGCCACCTACTATGTGAATGCGGCCGGACCTTACCCGGCCAATCGCTCGGCTCTTTACCTCATCCAGAATGCCTACAGAAACCGCAAGAACATTCCCACGCCCTGGATTGATCGAAAACTCCAGCAGCAGAATGTGGATGGCTACAATTTCGTGTATGCCAGGACCGCTGACTTTACCACCGCCACCCCGCCGGCGGCGATTGTTCGTCCGGCGGTTTCACTGGCGTCAAGTGGGTTGACGCTGACAACCCTTGGCACTCAGACCACTGGACGCAGCTCCTCTTATTCAAATGGTGTCTGGACGGTGACCGGACTTGGGGCAGATGTCTGGAGTGATGTCACTGACGATTGCCAATTTGTTTATCAAACGATGACCGGTGATTGCGCAATGGTTGGCCGTGTCACCTCGATCCAAACTGTGAATAATTCCACCAAGGCAGGATTGATGATTCGCGACAATCTTTCCGCCACCGTTTCGCAACGCGCGTGGATCTCGATTACACCCAGGACAACTGGCAACAATGATGTTGAATGCCGACAGGCAGGCTGGACAGAGAACTGGGGGGGAAGCTACTTCGCGCAGCGTTCAAATTCTCTTCCGCCCGGCATGCCTTACTGGCTGAAAGTCGAACGCAGGGGCAACCTGATGACCACCTATACTTCGCAGGATGGCACCAGTTGGGCGGCCATTGTCAGTTCCTACTACGAAAATCTGCCATCCACCCTTTATGTCGGTCTGTTCATTTGCAACGGAGGCACAGCAACCACCACAACTGCCAAATTCGACAACGTTGCATTTACAGGCGGAAGCGGCGGTTTGGTGACGACTCCGGCGGCTCCGGCGGCCGTGTTTGCTGCGGGCTCCAGCAAAGCGATTACCGTGCGCTGGCTGCCTTCCTTTGGCGCAACTAGCTATGATCTACTCCGCTCTACAACTTCCGGCAGCAATTATGCCGTCATTGCCAGTAACCTTTCGACCTCGACGACGAGCTATGTGGATACTGCGGTAACCACAGGCGCGACCTATTACTATGTAGTTCAGGCTAAAAACTCTGCCGGCACCAGCAGCAACTCGCCGCAGTTCGGCGACTCCCTCCTTCCCACGGCGATGGTTAACCTTGCCTTCAGCGGTAGTTCGACCGCCAGCTTCAAAGGCGGTCCCGGGTATGAAAACTCCGATCAAGCGTTCAACGGTGATCCGGGATCGAAGTGGTTTGGTTGGAACTCGCCCACGGGGTGGCTCCAGTATGACTTCGGTGCGGGCAACGCGCAGGTCGTCAAGCGCTACACGATCAACTGCGCCGATCTGGTGACGCGCGATCCGAAAGACTGGACCTTCCGCGGCTCACTAGATGGCGTCAATTGGACAACTCTCGACTCTCAAACCGGCCAGCTATTTGCCAGCCGGCTGCAACAGAACACCTATAACATCGGCAACACGACCGCCTACCGATACTATCAGCTCAACGTCACTGCGAACAACGGAGATACTGGCCTGGCAATTGCCGAACTAGGTCTCTGGTCTGACACTGGACGCACCATCCCGGATGGTCGCTACCGCATTGGCAATCGCCGCAGTAACAAGGTCATTGATGTTTCCGGCACGTCTACTGCCAATGGTGCGCAGCTTGTGCAGATGAGTTACAATGGCGGCAGCAGCCAGCTTTGGGACATTGCGTGGCAAGGCAACGGCCAGTATCGCGCCACTGGTGTGGCGAGTGGCAAGGTGATTGACAACGGCGGCACCTCGAGCACGGGGGGCACGCTCACCATTCAGCCTTGGAATGGACTTACCAGGCAGCTTTGGAAAGCGACTCCCTATAGCGACGGCTTTCATCACCTCGTATCTGCAAACAGCAGCCTTATTGTTGATGTCAGTAGTGGCTCGACTGCCGATGGCGCAAACCTTGTCCAGTGGACCGACACCGGCGGTGACAACCAGCAATGGATGCCCAGCCTAGCCAGCACAGCGCCCCCAGCTCCGACGAACTTTGTGGCAACCATGGCTACCACGAGCCAGGCAAATTTGTCGTGGACCGCCAGCTTCGGTGCGAGCAGTTACAACGTGAAGCGTGCAACCGCCAGCGGCGGACCTTACAGCACCGTTGCAACCGTGACTGCAACGAACTACTCCGATACCGGTCTGAATAGCAACACGACCTATTACTATGTCATCACGGCCTTGAGCAGTGGAGGCAGCGAGAGTAGTAACTCTACTGAAGTTAGTCCACTTCCGCCGCCAGTATTAAAGGCTTGGCTGAAATTTGATGAAACAAGTGGCACGAGCGCTGCCGACTCCACGGGCAACGGCTGGACGGGCACACTGGTAAACGGCGCCACATGGGTCACAGGCACCAGCAACAACGCGGTGAACTTAAGCGGCTCCAGCCAATACCTAAGACTACCCTTTGGCATCGTAAGTAGTCTCAATGATTTCACCATCTGCGCCTGGGTTAAACCTGCCAGCCTGGATACATGGGCGCGTATCTTCGACTTTGGCAGCGGCAGTGCGACGAACATGTTTCTGACCACGAAGGAGAGTGCGAATGGAAAGCCGAGATTCGGAATTAAGATCTCCAACAGCGCCGAGCAGCAGATCGATGCCGGCAGTGCTCTTACCACCGGCACATGGGTGCATATCGCAGTCACTTTGTCGGGTTCCACCGGAACCCTCTACATCAACGGCGCCGTGAGCGGCACCAACACGGCCATGAGTTTCAAACCCTCTGGGATGGGCAGCACGACCCAGAACTATCTTGGCAAGTCCCAATACAGCGACCCGTATCTCAATGGCGCGATCGACGACTTCCGCATTTACACTCGCGCGCTGAGCGCGGGTGAGATCAGCCTTCTTGCCGCAGGGCCGCTCCCCGCGCCACAAAACGTCACCGCGAGCCCGGGCAGCTCGCAAATCGCATTGTCGTGGAGCGCGGTGAGCAACGCCACCGGATATACGATTCAGCGCGCTTCCAACAGTGGCGGGCCTTACACGCTTCTTGCCGCCGGAGTCACGGCAACGAGCTACGTGGACTCGGGACTGCTTGATGGAGCTACCTGGTATTACATCGTCACAGCGCAGGGACTGTCGGGCACCGGCACGGCATCCGCCCCGGTTTCAGCGACCACTTACACCGCGCTTGAAAACTGGCGGCTCGCCAATTTTGGAACCGTTGCCAACTCCGGCAATGCGGCAGATGGAGCCGATCCGGATGGGGACGGAATGACGAACGCGCAGGAGTTCGCCGCCGGCACGGCCCCGAATGACCGCTCGAGCGCTCTCAGGATTACTCAGATCGGGGGAAACGGAAATGACCTGGCGATCAGCTTTACGAGTATGGCCGGTAAAACTTATCGAGTGGACCGCTCCGACTCCCTGCAAAGCGGATCATGGACGACCGTGCAGGACAATATCGCGGGAACGGGCGGTATCGTGCAGGTTATTGATACGAATGCTGCGACGCAGTCGAAGCGGTTTTACAGGATCGTCGTTGTGCAGTGATTTCCAAATAGATGAAATTCTTCGCGCAAGCCCTTCCTTCGGTGCTCCTATGATCCTTAAGCCAAGTAATCCCCCCCACTATGCTGCCGCCTAAAAACCTATCAGTCATCACTCAGATCGTCCTCGTCGGACTTCTTCTCTTCAGCTCCACTGGCAAGAGCCAAAACCTCCCGCCGGGACCCAACAGCAATCGCTCGGTCGGCACCATGCCGCTCGCTTTCAAACCAGCCTTGCCTGCCGTGACCGGAGGCGACGGGGAGGGGTGGACCGGAGGCGAGGTGCCCAAGCTGCCGCCTCTCAAACCGATCGTGGACGTGCCCATGCGCGACCCCAACATTTGCCTGGGACCGGACGGCACCTATTATCTCGTCGGGACCACTGGAGATTTCTTCCGCGCCAACGACGGAATCGAGATGTGGAAGTCGAAGGACTTGGTCCAATGGCAACGCGTGGGATTCATTTGGACCTTCGCCAAGGACGCCAAAGATTGGCAGAAAGGAACGCTCGACGCCAATGGGACCCGCACGCCGAGGCCGCTTTGGGCGCCGGAACTGCACTACATCAAGGGACACTGGTATATCGCCTATTGCATCGCCCGGATCGGATGCGGAATCCTCAAGAGCACGACCGATAAGCCCGAAGGCCCTTATGTCGATCTCCGCCCCGATGGGCCGCTCCCCGACTCCAACCACTACGACACCTCGCTGTTCGAGGATGCGGACGGGAAGGTTTACTTCCTCGCTGCGCACGGCTGGATCGCCCGCATGAAAGACGACCTCAGTGACCTGGCCGAACCCCTGCGCCGCGTGACCATGGAACCCAATTGCCCGTGGCACGAGTATGAAGGCCCGTGGATGATGAAGCTCAATGGCCGCTACTACCTGTTCATGGCCCAGGGCACTTCTCACGAGAAAGACGGCGGACGGGCAGGGCGCGTGAAAAAGAGTTATGACGTTTGGGCAATGAGCGGCCCCACGCCTTATGGGCCCTTCGGCCAGCGGCATCTGGCTTTTCCTTACGCCGGGCATAACACGGTTTTTCAGGGTAGCAATGGGCGGTGGTGGTCCACTTGGGGGACGAGCGACAAAAACGAATCTCTCGGCCTGCCCTTCCACGAAAAGCCGGCCATCATCCCCATTGAAATGGATCGCGAAGGAAAGCTTCGCCCGGCCACTCCCTGAGTCTGACCTTTCGATAACCCCCCAAGAATATATGCCATGGATAATCGTTATGCCATTTTGAGCAAATTCGTTCGGGCATGCTTTCAGGCGGTGGCCATTGCCCTGTTGGTATTGCATTCCGCGCAACTGGCTTCCGCGGCCGCGCCGCCTGTGCCTGTGTATGTGTTCTCCACGTTCACGGGAGACAGCGTGGAGGACATGAAGCTGCGCATTTACGTCTCGGTGGATGGGATCAATTTCTCGCTCTATTCCATCACGGGTTACGGTGGTCCGACAGGCTCGCTGCGCGATCCCAGCATCATGAAATACTCGGACGGCAGGTATTACCTCGTCTTTACCGCGCCGCCCTATAACAAGCCTTACGCCAACCAGAATTTCGTCGGCCTAGCGTGGAGCACGGATTTGCAGACGTGGCACACCATGTCCAACATTTCCACGACCGGCGTCACGGGCGTGAAATTGAGCTGGGCGCCGGAGTGGGTGGTGGACGGCAGCGGCGTGCCCAAGTTCACCGTCAACTGCTCGTCCACGGCCAGCGATTTGCGTCCCTATCTTTACACGGCGACCAATAGCGCGCTGACGAGCTGGAGCGGGCCGGTGGACATCGGCATCGGCTCGACGAATCTCGACGTTCAGGTGCTCAAAGTGGGCGATACTTGGCACTGCTTTACCAAAACCAGCTTGCTGCGGCACGCGACGGCACCGTCCATCACCGGACCCTGGACCTACCTGCCGGATCGCTCGGATTGGGCGAATCTGGAGGGACCGTGCGCGGTGCAGCTCACCGACGGCTCGTGGATGATGTGCGTGGACCCGATGTATGACGTGGCCCAATACATGACCAGTCCCGATATTAATAACTGGTCGTCGCTTATCTATTGGCCGGGAATGAGCGCCATCAAACATGGCACGGTGATCCGGGATGATGCCTTCAATCTTTCGCCGGGCGGTTTCACGGCGACTCCGGGCAATGGGACCGTGACTTTGCAATGGAACGCCTTTCCCGGCGCGACATCCTACAACGTGAAGCGAGCATCCGCCAGCGGCGGGCCCTACACGACCGTCGCCAATGTCACCGGGACGAGCTTCACCGATTTGAAGTTGGCCAATGGCACGACGTATTACTACGTGGTTTCGATGAATTCCGGTGGCACCGAAAGCGCCGATTCCGCGCCGGTGTCGGCCGTGCCGGCCATGAATGTGGTGACATTGGCGCATCGCTACAGTTTCAGCGAAACGAGTGGCACGACCGTGGCGGATTCCGTGGGCGGCTCGACGTGGGATGGCACACTGCCGAACGGAGGAACGCTCGGTGGCGGGCAGGCGCAATTGAAGGCGGCCAGCTCGCAATATGTCAACCTGCCGGCTGGAATCCTGGGCAGCTCCACAGCGGTGACCATCGAGGCGTGGGTGACGTTTCCATCGACGTTGCCGACCAACTGCTGGCTCTTTGGTTTTGGAAACATCAGCGGCACCTCCGGCTCCAGCTACATTTTCTGCCAGCCCAAGTCCGGCCGCATCGCGATCACGTCCGGGAATTATTCTAGCGAACAGAACACCTCACCGAATCCTTCCGCGAACTGGAGCAACAAGACGAACCTGCATGTTACGGCAGTTTTCGACCCGTCGCAGGGCAAGCTCGCGCTCTACACCAACGGCACGCTGGCGGCGCAAAGCTCTTCGGTGACGACTGCGCTGAGCGCCATCAAGAATATGTTCAGCTACATCGGGCGGTCGTTTTACAGTGGCGATTCCTATATCGACTTCAACCTGAACGAATTCCGCATCTACAACGGCGCGTTTACGTCGAATGACATTGCGGCGACGGAGTCCCTCGGGCCGGATCAATTGATCACGCCGACCGTGGCGCCGAGCGGGGTCAACGCCTCGGCCAGCGGCACGAACATCCAGCTCTCGTGGAACGGCGTGGCGGGGGCGACAAGTTACACGATCAAACGCTCCACGTCGTCCGGCGGGACGTTTGCGACTGTCGTTTCGGGCATTACGACGACGAGCTATACCGATTCTCCGACGGCGGACGGCACGACCTACTATTATACCGTCACCGGCGTGAACTCCACTGGCGAGGGCTCGACCTCGTCGTCGGCCTCGGCGCCGCTTTACAGCGACTACCAGCAATGGAAGATCGCGTCCGGGCTGGCGGTGAACATTGCCGACACGGCAACGCCCGGCCCCGACGGCGCGCCCGTGCTGCTCAAATACGCGATCGGCGTCGCGCCCGGAGCGACCGTTAATGCACCCTTTACACCGGTGACGACGCCCTCGCGTGGCATTTCCTTCACTCGCCTGAGTCCCGCGCGCGCGAAGTTCGTCGTGCAGGCCTCGTCCGAGCTCGGGGCGTGGGCCGACATCGCCACGCTCGCCTATGGAGCGGACACATGGACCGGTGTGGCAAGCGTGGACGAGGACACGACGGTGACACCGCGCAAGGTGACCGTTCACGACGACCCCGCCTTCAGTGCCGACGCAAAACGCTTCTTCCGCTTACAGGTGCAGCGCAGCGTTCCCTGATGGCTTTTCGTGAAAGCAAAATCCAAGCGCCTGCTCCTGGCTCTGGCCTTGCTTTGTATGGCCCCGCTGTTGGCTGGTGCTCAAATCCCGAGCTTTTGGGGAGACTGGCCGAATTGGGGCGACCGTGGCGACGGCTCCTACAACAATCTCGTCCTGCCCGGCGACTACAGTGATCTCGACTGCACCCGCGTCGGCTCGGACTACTACGCGATCACGTCCACGTTCCAGTATTCGCCGGGCGTAGCGATCCTTCGCTCGAAGGATCTGGTCAACTGGTCCATCGTCGGCCACGCGGTCAGCGACGTCACTCAAATCGCCTCCCGGTTCAATTGGAGCAGCATGAATGGCTACGCGCGCGG
>Ga0157378_10004308_pt1 | contig 12528 bp, 13 predicted proteins | sample M65metaG_FD_115309 | JGI IMG/M metagenome (GOLD analysis project Ga0157378, IMG submission 115309) | Miscanthus rhizosphere microbial communities from Kellogg Biological Station, Michigan, USA - M6-5 metaG | ecosystem: Host-associated > Plants > Roots > Rhizosphere > Soil | place: USA: Michigan...
GGCCGCCGCCGACCTCGTGTTCTCGGCGCTCCCCAACGGAACGAGCGCCGGGCTCGCCCCCGCGATCTTGGACGCCGGCGCACCCATGATCGATCTGGCCGGCGACTTCCGACTGCCCGCCGAGGACTATCCGTCCTGGTACGGGTTCGAGCACCCGGCCCCCGCCTGGCTCGACGAGGCGGTGTACGGGTTGCCCGAGCTGTTCCGCGACCGCGTGCCCGGCGCGAAGCTCGTCGCGAACCCTGGCTGCTTCGCGACGGCCGCGATCATGTCGTGCGCGCCGGTCCTCGCCTCCGGGCTCGCGGAGCCCAGCGTGGTCCGGGTCGACGGCAAGACCGGCGTCTCCGGCGCGGGCCGTGCGGCGCTGGAGTCGACGTCGTTCGGCGCGACCGAGGACTCGATCCGCCCGTACCGCCTCCCGGCGCATCAGCACACGCCGGAGATCGAGCGCGGGATCGAGCTCGCGACCGGGCGGCGCGTCCGTGCGCTGTTCGTGCCGCACCTCGTGCCGGCGGTCCGCGGCGTCGTGACGACGTCCTACCTTTCCGCGACCCCGGGCGTGACGACCGAGCAGCTCACGGACTGCCTCGCTGCCGCCTACGACGGCGAGCCGTTCGTCCGCGTGTTGGCACCGGGCGCGATGGCCGACGCCAAGCGCACGCGGGGGACGAACCTGATCGAGCTGCAGGCTGTGGCCGATCCGCGCACGGGGACGGCGGTCGTCGTCGGCGCGGTCGACAACCTGGTGAAAGGAGCGGCCGGCCAAGCGATCCAGAACGCGAACCTGCTGGTCGGGATCGACGAGCGGACGGCCTTGCCGATCACGGCGGCGTACCCATGAGCACCGGCGTCACGTACCCAGGAGGGTTCCGGGCGGCGGGGATCAGTGCCGATCTGAAGCCGAGCGGATCGCCCGACCTGGGACTCCTCGTCGGCGACGCCGGGACGACGGCGGCGGGACTCTTCACCACCAACGCCGCGGTCGCGGCGCCCGTCGTGCTGGCGGCGGCCGACGCGATGGCCGGCCCCGAGGTGTCGCTGCGGATCTCCGTGGGGCACGGTCCGGGTACCGCGCGGGTGCTCGGCGGGGACCTCTCGTACGGCTACGTCCGGATCAACGGGGAGTACACGACGTGACGACCGCCGACCTGCCGCCGCAGATCCGTGAGCGCACCGTCGCGAAGGCGCGCACGTTGCTGGAGGCGCTGCCGTTCATGCGCGAGCACGGCGGGCGCGTGATCGTGCTCAAGTACGGCGGCGCCGCGATGGAGACTTCCGGCCTGGCATCGACGTTCGCCGAGGACGTGATGCTGCTGCAGTCCGTCGGCATCAAGCCGGTGATCGTGCACGGCGGTGGCCCCGCGGTGACCCAACTGTCGACGCGTCTCGGGATCGAGACGACGTTCGTCGACGGGTTCCGCGTCACCGACGCCGAGACGCTCGACGTCGCGACGATGGTCCTGGCGGGCAAGCTGAACACCGACGTGGTGTCCTCACTCGTCACGGGCGGCGTCAGCGCGGTCGGGCTGTCCGGCGTCGACGGACGGCTGCTGCTCGCACGCAAACAGCAGGGACCGGATCTCGGGTTCGTCGGGGAGGTCGTGCAGGTGCATGCCGACGTGCTCGCGACGTTGCTCGAGCGGTCGTTCGTCCCGGTGGTCGCCTCGATCGCGGTGGACGAGGACGGGCAGGCCTACAACGTCAACGCCGACGTGGTCGCGGCGGAGCTCGCGGTTGAGCTCGACGCCGAGAAGCTCGTGTACGTGAGCGATGTGCCGGGCCTGATCGGGACGACGGGCGACCTGCTGTCCGAGCTCTCGTCGAAACAAGCGAGCGATCTGCTCGCCGACCCCGGCGTGATCGACGGCGGGATGATCCCCAAGGTGCAGAGCGCGGTGCGTGCGCTGGATGCCGGTGTCGGGCGGGTGCACCTCGTCGACGGCCGGGTCGAGCACGCGATCGTGCTCGAGCTGTTCACGCCCGAGGGCATCGGCACGATGATCACCCCCGACCTCGAGCGGATCACCTCATGACCGGCGAGCGGTTGATGCCGACCTACGCGAGGCTGCCGGTGACGCTCGTCCGAGGAGAGGGGTGCCGGGTGTGGGCCGACGACGGAGCGCCGTATCTCGATCTGCTCGGTGGGCTCGGCGCGCTCAGCCTGGGTCACGCGCACCCCCGGTGGGTCGCCGCCGTCACGGATGCGGCGTCGACGATCGGGATGACGACGAACCTCGTCACGACCCTGCCGCAGGCGAGACTTGCGGACCGGCTCGCCTCGATCACCTCAGTGGACGATGCGACCGTGTTCCTGTGCAACTCGGGCGCGGAGGCGAACGAGGCGCTGCTCAAATTGGTACGGAAGAACGGCCTGGCCGCCGGACGGCCGGTCGTCCTGGCCCTCGACGGGTCGTTCCACGGGCGCACGATCGCCACGCTCGCGGCGACGGGCCAACCGGCGAAGCGCGTGCCGTTCGAACCGCCCGTCGATTGGATCCGATTCATCGCTCCGGGCGACGTCGCGGCGCTCGACGCGGCGCTCGCGCCGGGTGACGTCGGCGCCGTGCTGCTCGAGCCGATCCTCGGTGAGGGCGGCGTCGTGCCGCTGGCGCCCGAGTACCTCCGTGCCGTGCGTGCCCGCTGCAACACATCCGGCGCCCTGTTCGCGGCGGACGAGGTGCAGACCGGGTCGGGCCGGACCGGCCGGTGGCTCGCACTCGAGGCTGCGGAGGTTCGCCCCGACGTCGTCGCGCTCGCGAAGGCACTCGGCGGCGGTCTGCCGATCGGCGCCGTTGTCGCTCGGGCCGACCTCGCGTTCGGTCCGGGCGAGCACGGCTCGACCTTCGGCGGCGGCCCCGTACCGTGCGCGGCGGCGTTGGCCGTGCTCGACACGATCGAAGCCGGGGGACTACTCGCGAACGTTGCGGCGATGGGCGCGTTGCTGCGAGACGAGGTCGCGCGGCTGGCACCGGCCGGCGCGCTCGCCGAGGTTCGCGGCGACGGCTTGTTGTGCGGGTTCCGGATGCACGGGTCGACCGCCCCCGCGGTCGTGGAGGCATCGCTGGCGCGCGGGGTGCTCGCATCGACCGCCGGACCCGATGTCGTGCGGTGCACCCCGCCGTTCACGATCGGTCCCGACGAGATCGACCAGGGCGCGAAGGCCCTCGCGGCCGCGCTGGAGGATGCCGCGTGAGCTCGGCCACCGGCACGAGGACCCGCCGTCGTCAGGCGATCGTCGAGCTCGTCTCGGGCGAGCGGCTGGGCTCCCAGGAGGAGATCCGGTCCCGCCTCGCACAGCTTGGTCACCAGGCGACCCAGTCCACGATCAGCCGCGACCTCGAGGAGCTCGGCCTGGCGCGCGTGCACGACGCCGAGGGCGTGCGGTACGTCATGCCCGAGGCGGGGACCGGCACCCCGTCGTCGGCCCGGCTCCGCAGGCTCCTCGCCGAGTTCGCGGTGGCGTTCGTCCGGACCGACGTCGGCCTCATCGTGCGGACGCCCCCCGGTGCAGCCAACGTGCTGGCCGAGGGGATCGACCGCGCAGGACTCCCCGAGGTCGCGGGCACGATCGCCGGCGACAACACGATCTTGATCGTCGGCCGCGAGGGGATCGGCGCGACCGCGATCGACAACACCCTGACCGACATCATGGAGGCGAACGATGGTTGAGAAAGCGGTCCTCGCGTACAGCGGGGGACTGGACACGTCGGTGACGATCCGGTGGCTCGCCGAGCGCGGCTTCGAGGTGCACGCGGTGGCCGTCGACGTCGGCCAGCACGATGACTTCGCCCAGATCGCCGAGCGCGGTCGGCGCGCGGGCGCGGCGAGCGTACGGGTCGCCGACGCGGTCGACCGGTTCGCCGCCGAGTTCCTGGCGCCGGCGATCCGGGCGAACGGGATGTACGAGGGGAAGTACCCCATGGTGTCGGGGCTCGCGCGCCCCTGTATCGCCGAGGAGGTGATCGCGGTCGCGCGCGAGGTCGGCGCCTCGACCGTCGCGCACGGCTGCACTGGGAAGGGCAACGATCAGGTGCGCTTCGAGGTGTCGTTCGCGGTGCTCGCCCCCGACCTCGACGTGCTCGCGCCGATCCGCGACGACGCGATCCCGCGCGAGAAGGCGATCGCCTTAGCCGCGGAGTGGGACATCCCCGTCACGAGCGTCGCGACCGTGTACTCGATCGACGAGAACCTGTGGGGACGCACCGCGGAGTGCGGGCCGCTCGAGGATCCGTGGGTCGCGCCGCCCGAGGACGCGTTCGACCGGACGGCCGCGCCGGCTTATCGTCCGGCCGAGCCGACCGAGGTCGTGGTCACGTTCGACCGAGGCGTGCCGGTCGCGGTCGACGGCGAGACCGCCATGCTGTCGGAGTTGATCCGCGGCCTCGACGCGCTCGGGGGCCGCTACGGGTTCGGCCGCGTCGACATGATCGAGAACCGACGGGTGGGCATCAAGAGCCGCGAGATCTACGAGGTTCCCGGCGCGCTATCGATCATCGCCGCGCACCGGGCGCTCGAAGACCTGACGCTGGAGCGGGACCTGGCGCACCACAAGCCCGGGATCGAAGCGCGCTGGGCCGACCTCGTCTACGACGGCCAGTGGTTCTCGCCGCTGCGACACGCCCTGGACGCCTACGTCGAGGCGACGCAGGCGCCGGTGTCGGGCGACGTACGGCTGCGCTACGAGCCCGGGTCGTGCACCGTCGTCGGCCGCCGCAGCGAGCACTCGCTCTACGACCTCTCGCTCGCGACGTACGGTTCGGCCGACGCGTTCGACCAGTCCGACTCGCGGGGCTACGTCACGCTTTACGGGTTGCCGCTCAAGGTCTGGTCGGCGAAGCAGCGGCCCGCGTCATGACCGACGCTTCCGGCGAGCTCTGGGGCGGCCGGTTCTCGACGCCGCCGGCGCTCGAGGCGCAGGCGCTCGGCCGCTCGCTCGAGGTCGACCAGCAGCTGGTCGTCGAAGACGTCGCGGCGGGGATCGCGCACGTGGGTGCGCTGGTGGACGCGGGCCTGCTGTCCGACGACGATGCAGCCCGTCTGAGGGACGCCCTCGAGCAGGTCCGATCCGCGATCCTCGCGGGCGACTTCGTGCCCGACCCCGCCGACGAGGACATCCACTCGGCGGTCGAGCGGGGCGTCACGGCGCTGCTCTGTGACCTCGGTGCGAAGCTGCACGCCGGACGATCACGCAACGACCTCGTGGCGACCGACGTCCGGCTGCATCTCCTCGCGATCGAGCGAACCGTGACGGCCGACGTCCGCGCGCTCGCGAAGGTGCTCGTGGAACGGGCACGCGCGCATGCCGCAGACCCCATGCCCGGCACGACGCACGGCCGCGCCGCCCAGCCGATCACGCTCGGACACCACCTGTGTGCGCACGCGTGGGCGCTCACCCGGGACCTGGAGCGGTTCGCGGGATGGCGGACACGCGCGTCGGTCTCGCCGCTCGGCGCCGGCGCGATCGCGACCTCGACGCTCGGGCTCGACTCCGCTGCGACGGCCGAGCGGCTCGGCTTCGACCGCGCCTTCGAGAACTCGCTGGACGCGGTGAGCGATCGCGACGTGTTGCAGGAGTGCGTGGCGGTCGCGGCGATCTGTGGGACCCACCAGTCGCGGCTCGCTGCGGACCTGTTGCGCTGGACCGACCCCGTGCTCGGTTGGGCCGAGCTCGACGAGGCGTACTCGACCGGGTCGAGCATGATGCCTCAGAAGCGGAACCCGGACACCGCCGAGCTCGCCCGCGGCAAGGCCGCGCGCATCACCGCCGACTTCGTGACCCTCTCCGCGATCCTCCAAGGGCTCCCGCTCGGGTATCAGCGCGACCTCCAGGAGGACAAGGAGCCCGCGTTCGACGCGGTCGGAACGCTCGGCACCGTCACCCAGGCGTTGGCCGGCGCCGTGGCGACGCTTCGGATCGACACGGCGGCGATGCGCGCCGCGTGCCGCGACCCGGGTCTGTACGCGACCGATCTCGCGGAAGCGCTCGTGAAAGCCGACGTCCCCTTCCGAGATGCGCATCGCCGCACCGGCGAGCTCCTGAAGCGGCTCGACGACGAGTCACGGAGCCTGCGCGACATGACGCCGAAGGAGTGGGCGACGTTCGGCCTGCCGAGTGGCGATGCGCTGCTCGATCCCGACGCGTCGATCGCGGCGCGACCGGGTGTCGGCGGTCCCTCGCCCGCGAGCGTCGAGCGTCAGTGCGACGCGCTCGAGGCCCTACTGGGGCCGCCTCGGCCCGCGTAGACGTGCGAGGAGGCCGCCGGCGAAGCCGGCGGCCTCCGGTGGTGCAGGTGCGGTTTGCGGCGTCAGCGTCAGCTGACGAGGCGCACGTTCGCGGCTTGGGGGCCCTTCTGCCCGTCGGTCACGTCGAACTCGACGGCCTGGCCCTCCTCAAGGTTCCGGTAGCCCTCACCCGTGATCGCGGAATAGTGCACGAACACGTCCGGACCACCGTCCTGGAGGATGAAGCCGAAGCCCTTCTCAGGGCTGAACCACTTCACGGTTCCTGTCGCCACTGGCGGATCCCTCCTTCCTCGGCCCGGCCGGGCGTGGTGCAGATGCGGTGCCCGCCGGCCTGCCGACGTCGGAACGCCGGCTGAGGGAACTGCTTCCAGTGCAGTACTGCGATGCGGAACCCTCGGCCCGAACCATACCCGAACGAGGCATATCGTTCCATCCGGCTAGGCTGACGCCGTGGAACGTTCGTTCGCCTCCGCCCTGGTCCTGATGGCGCACCCCGACGACGGGGATTTCATGTGCGGCGGAACGGTCGCCGCCTGGACCCAGGCCGGCACCGAGGTCCATTACGTGATCATCACCGACGGGTCGGCGGGCTCGAACGAGCCGGGTAAGACGCGCGAGGAGATCGCCCCCGTCCGCGAGCGAGAACAGCGTGCCGCGGCCGAGATCCTCGGGGTGAAGAGCGTCACGTTCCTCGGCGAGATCGACGGCATGCTCGAGGTCAACCTGGACACGCGACGGAAGGTCTGCCGCGAGGTCCGGCGCTTGCGCCCCGAGGTCATCGTCGCGCCCGACCCCTCGCGCCTGTGGTACGGCAGCGAGTACGTGAACCACTGGGACCACAAGCAGGCCGGGTTGCTCGCGCTGACCGTCGTGATGCCGGACGCGCCGACCCGCCCGATGTTCCCGGAACTCCTCGACGAGGGCCTCGAGCCGTACGAGGTGCCCAACCTGTGGCTCGCGACGGCCGACGCCGACGTGTTCGTCGACATCACCGACACGATCGACACGAAGGTCGAGGCCCTCAAGGCGCATGTCTCCCAGGGCACCGGCGAGGCCGAGCCGCGGATCCGCGAACGCGCTGAAGCCGTTGCGGCGCTGTCGGAGTCGGGCTATCGGTACGCCGAGGGGTTCAAGGCGCTGCGGTTCGTTGACGACGACGAAGAGGTGCCCGCTGGATGAGCGGGGGTGAGCCGATGGACGAATCCTTCCCCCTTCCCGAAGAGCCGTTCGACCTGACCGAGGAGGAGCGCGCCGACATCGAGGCGGACCTGTCCGACCTCGGGCAGATGCACGCGATCTTCTCGGTGCAGGGCGTGAAGGGCGTCGTGATCGCGTGCCAGGAATGCCGGCAGAACCACTTCTACGAGTGGGCGCTGCTGACGGACAACCTCCAGCACATGCTCGACACGGGCGAGCCGCGGATGCACGAGCCGGCGTGGGACATCGACGAGACCGAGTACATCCAGTGGGACTACGGCAAGGGGTTCGTCGACGCGCTCGTCGACAACGGGATCGAGCCGGGGCGCCAGGTGGGCCTCACCGCGTGCCCGTATTGCGAGACGCCGTTCGACGCGGCGTTCCGCTATTGCCCGTCCTGCGGTAAACAGCTCGCTGTCGTCCGGCTGTTCAACGAACTCCTTGACCGCGGGGTCGAGGAGCGTGAGGCGCGCACGATGCTCGTGCGCGCCGGGTTCGAGCCCTTCTGAGCGCAGCTAGCCGCTCGGGCTTCACGCCGGTATCCTCCGCGCGATGAGCACCGTCACGCAGCTGAACTGGTTGCTGCTCCTGCACATCGCCTCGGTGCTGGCGCTCCTCGGGACGCACGGCGCGTCGATGGCGGTGCTGTACGGGATCCGCAAGGAGCGCGATCGCGCGCGCATCATGGCGATGGTTCAGCTCTCCGGGCGCACGACGGTCCCGATGTACATCTCGATCCTGCTGATCGTCGTGTTCGGCTCGTTGCTCGCCTTCAAGTTCCACATGTGGGGCGAGACCTGGCTCTGGGTCTCGATCGCGATCTTGGTCGTGACGATCGCCCTGATGAACGTCACCGCGAAGCCGTACTTCCGCAAGGTCAAGGAGGCGTGCCAGCTCCGGCCCTCGGGCGTGCCCCGGATCTCCGACGAAGAGCTCGGCGACGTGCTGACCTCGCCGATGGCCCACGTGATCACCCTGATCGGCACACTCGGGTTGCTGTCGATCCTCTACCTGATGATCTTCAAGCCCTTCTGACGGCTCAAGCGGGCGGCAGCGGCCGCGCGGCCGGGCCGTTCACGACCTCGCCCATCTCGCTGAAGCGCGAGCCGTGGCACGGACAGTCGAAGGTGTGCTCCGCCGGGTTCCAGCCGATCGTGCAGCCGAGGTGTGTGCACCGCGCTGAGAACAGGTGCTGCTCACCCTTCTTGTCGACGAACACCGCGAGCTTCTCGCCGCGCTTCTCGATCACGCCGCCCTCCCCGGGCGCGAGCTCCGACGCGATCTGTGCGACCGTGCGGCAGAGCAGCACATCGCGGTCGGCGCCCTCGACCACCGTCTGCGGCACGGAGCCGAGCAGGAGGCCCTTGGCCCCTTGCAGGCCCTTGTTGCCCACGATGACCAGGTCGGCGTCGACGTCTTCGGCGGTCCGAAGGATCAGGTCGCCGGGCTCTCCTTGCAGGAGCCGGACCTCGGTCTCGATCCCGCGGCCGTAGACCTCGATCGTGTCGTCCATCACGAGCTTGCCGGTCGAGGGGTGCCCGATGAACACGAGGGTGACGGGTGCGAGCAGCTCGCGGGCGAGGTCGAACCCCTTGCGGGCCGCGCGGTCGGCGGTCGCCGAGCCGTCGCTCGCGATCACGATCCGAGCGTAGGGCGCGTGCGGGTCGCGGGCGCGTGCCGGGGCGACGAGGAGCAGGTCACAGGGGGCGTGGTGCGCGAGCCAGCGGCCGAGCTCGGAGATCGGCTGCCCGTCGCCGCGGGCGATCGCGATCAGTCCCGCGTCGAGCTCGTCGGCGGCCGCGACCAGCGCATCGCCGGCACGACCGACGACCGCCTCCGACGACAGCTTCGAGGCACGCATCCCCGCTGCTTCGGCGGCCTCGAGGGCTCCCGACAGGATCTCCTGCGCCTGATCGGGCGCGCTCGAGCCGGTGATCGCAGTGAGCTTGGCCGAGACTGCGCGCGCGATCGTCGCCGTCGTCTCGCCCGCCCGTGAGGCCGCGGCGGAGCCGTCGGTGCCGAGCACGATCCGTCCCCACATGGACCCCGGAGGTTAGCCGGACGCGGGCGGCTCGAGCACGCAATCCTCGGGAAGCTTGTCGGGGCGCATCCGCAGGAACACCGGCGCCCGCATCTTGCGGGTGCTCTTCGTCATCTCGAGATAGGTCACGTCGCACACCTGCGTCGGTTCCACGAAGACCGCGCCCTTGGCGGCGCGGAGCTCGGGGACGGCCGGCTCGTCGCGGGTCAGCCCATCCAGCTGTCCCACGACGCTCGAGAGCAGCCCGTCGGTGAAGCCCGAGCCCACCTGGCCGACCCACTGCAGGTCGCCGTCGACGTACGCGCCGACGAGCAGCGCGCCGAACGTCTCGCCGCGCCCACCCTGGCCCGGCGTGTACCCCAACACCACGCAGTCCTGGGTCAGCCGAACCTTGATCTTGCGCCAGGCGTCGGTCCGGCGCCCCGGGGCGTAGGGCGAGCCGATCCGCTTCGCGACGATGCCCTCGAGCTGCTGGGTCTTCGCCGCCTCGAACATCAGGGTCCCGTCCCCGACGACGTGCGTCGTCATCCGCAGCCGGTGGTCCTCCTCCACGATGTAGCTGAGCAGCTCGCGGCGCTGCTCCAGCGGCAATCCCGTGACGTCGCGCCCGTCGAGCCAGAGCAGGTCGAACGCGACGAGCGAGACCGGGATCCTCGTCCGCGCGCGCTCGATCTCGCGGGGGTTCGCGAGGTTCATCCGTTGCTGCAGGACCTCGAACGAGTTCTTGCCGTCGGCGTCGACCGCGACGATCTCCCCGTCGATCACCGCGTTCACCTCATCGATCAGCTCGTGGATCATGTGCAGCTCGGGGTAGGTGTCGGTCACCACGCGGCCGGTTCGCGACCGCAGGACCGTCTCGCCGGTCGAGAGCTCGGCCAGGCAGCGGATCCCGTCGAGCTTGGGCTCGAACCACCAGCGGTCGTCGTCGAAGGCCGCGTGGCCGCCCTCGGCGAGCATCGGCTTGAACGACGGCGGCGACGCGATCAGCGGCGCGGTCTGCGCGCTCGCGAGGAACGCGAGCCAGTCCGTCCGTGTCTTGACGAAGTGGAACTCAAGCTCGGGGTACCGCCGGCCGTGCAGCCGGAACGACACCTTCGTGTCGGTCCATTCGACCGGTTCGTACCAGCCGTCGTCGAAGATCCGGACCTCCCCGGCGCCGTAGTGGCCCTCGGGGATCGTGCCCTCGAACTTCCCGTATTCGAGCGGGTGCACCTCGGTCTGCACGGCCAGGCGCTTGTCGCCCTTCGCGGTCGGCAACCCCTTCGGGACCGCCCAGGACGGGAGGCCACCGTCGTGCTCCAAGCGGACGTCGTAGTGCAGGCGCGTCGCGCGATGCTTGTGGATCACGAACGAGTTGCCGGTGCCGGCGGCTTCTCCCGGCGCCGGCTCGGTCGTACCCTCGGCGCCGAACTCGCGACGGCGCACGTACTCGAACAGCGCGGGATCCTTCGAGGCGATCGCGATCTCGTCGGAGGTCTTCGCCGACACGGCGGGCGACGCGGTTCGGGGCAGCGGCCCACTGGGGTCGTCCTCGGGCTCGACGCCGAGCGCCTCCATCGCGGGTGCGAGGTCGTTGTACGGGCCCTCGCGGACGGGCGCCCATCGGTCGCCGACCTCGGCGAAGCGCTCCCACACGTTGTCGATGCGGAAGTCCTGTGGCTCGAACCCACCGGCCTCGACCTCATCCCAGGTGAGCGGGGTCGACACCGGCGCGCGCGCCTCGGGCCGGAGGGAATAGGCGGCCGCGATGTTCGCGCCCTGCCGGTTCATGTTGTGGTCGATGAAGATCTTGCCGGTTCGGTCGGCGATACGCCACGCCATCGTCACGCGGTCGGGATCGGCGCGCCCGATCATCCGGCCGCAGGCGCCGACGAAGGCGCGCACCTCGCCGTACGTCCAGCGCCCGGCCTCGATCGGCACGTAGATCTGCAACCCCGTCGCGCCGCTCGTCTTCGGGTAGCCGGTGAGTCCCAGTTGGTCGAGCACCACCTTCACGTGCCGCGCGACCGTGAGCACGTCCTCGTACGTGTACGGCGGGAACGGGTCGAGGTCGAAGAACAGGTAGTCGGGGTGCTCGGTGTCGCCGCACCGCGAGTGCAGGGGGTGCATCTCGATCGCGCCGAGGTTCGCGACGAACAGCAGCGTCGAGAGGTCGTCGACCGTGAGGTAGTCGATCCGGCCCTCCTTCGCGTCTTCGGAGAGCACGGTGCACCGGTGGATCCACTCGGGCGTGTGGGACGGGGCCGTCTTCTCGTAGAAGGAGTCGCCGTCGACGCCGTTGGGCATGCGCTTCATCGTCAGCGGTCGGCGCTCGAGGTGGGGCAGGAGCAGGTGCGCGACGTTGAAGTAATACGCGAGGAGGTCGCCCTTGGTGTAGCCCTCCTCGGGCCAGAAGATCTTCGTGAGGTTCGACAGGCGAAGCTCGCGCTCGGGCAGGGTGACCCACCACACCTCGGTGGTCTCCCGGCGGATGGGGAGCTCCTCGGGGAACCCGACGGTCACGGCTTCCGTCGAGGTTCGGCTCTTGCGCTTCGCCATGCCGTCGATGGTAGAGACTGCCGGGGATCACGGAGCGGGGAGACGAGATGGACGAACCAGCGAACGAGATGGACGCCTGGCTGGGCGCTCTGGCGACGACCCTCGGGGTCGATCCGCTCACCGACGAGCAGGTGATGGAGTTGCTCGGCGTCGCGCGCGACATCGCGCACGGGGTGGAGCGGGGGGCGACCCCGCTGGCGACCTTCCTGCTCGGGGCGGCCACGCAGCGAAGGATCGGGCACGGTCTGACGGCCGCCGACGCGTTCGCGGACGCGCTGACGGAGCTTCAGACGACCCTGCCGCCACCCGCGCCGCCCACCGACTAGGAGCGGTCCTCGACGTCGGGGGTGAGGGGTAGGATGGTCGTTCGCGCAGGCAGATGACCTGCGGCGCCGGGGGGAGACGATCATGCCGCGTGCCATGTGGAAGGGGGCCATCAGCTTCGGCCTCGTGACGATCCCGGTCGCCGTCTACCCGGCGACCGAAGAGAAGACGCTCCGCTTCAACCA
>Ga0157378_10004309_pt1 | contig 12527 bp, 8 predicted proteins | sample M65metaG_FD_115309 | JGI IMG/M metagenome (GOLD analysis project Ga0157378, IMG submission 115309) | Miscanthus rhizosphere microbial communities from Kellogg Biological Station, Michigan, USA - M6-5 metaG | ecosystem: Host-associated > Plants > Roots > Rhizosphere > Soil | place: USA: Michigan...
CCGGCGAAATCAAGGACATTCTCCTCCGCGAGATCGAGGCGGCTGACCTCCACGAGCTCGACGTCGAAGAAGTCGGCACCGTTCTCGAGGTCAAAGACGGAATCGCCCGCATCTACGGACTCCAGAAAGCGATGGCCGGTGAGATGCTCGAGGTCACGTCCTCCGAGACCGGCGAGAAAGTCACCGCCCTCGCCCTCAACCTCGAAGAGGACAACATCGGATCGGTCGTCCTCGGCGACTACCTCCAGCTTAAGGAAGGCGACGAAGTCCGCCGCACTTCTCGCGTGCTCGAGGTGCCGGTCGGTCATGAGCTCGTCGGCCGCGTGGTGGACCCGCTTGGTCGCCCCCTCGACGACGCCGGCCCCATCAACGCTAAAACGACGCGAAAGGTCGAGTCTGAAGCGCCAGGAATCATCGTCCGCCAGCCGGTGAAGGAGCCGCTCCAGACCGGTATCAAGGCGATCGACTCCATGATCCCGATCGGCCGCGGCCAGCGTGAGCTGATCATCGGCGATCGTGGAACGGGGAAGACAGCAATCGCGATCGATACCATCATCAATCAAAAGGGCACCGGCGTCATCTGCGTATACGTCGCCATCGGTCAGAAGAATTCGACCGTCGCCTCCGTAGTCGAGAAGCTGCGCCAGGCCGGCGCCATGGAGTACACGATCGTAGTCGTCGCCGGCGCGTCAGACCCGGCACCGATGCAGTACATCGCCCCCTACTCGGGCTGCGCGATGGCCGAGTACTTCATGTACAACGAAGGAATGCCGACGCTCTGCGTGTACGACGATTTGTCGAAGCAGGCTGCCGCGTACCGCCAGCTCTCGCTAGTGCTGCGTCGCCCTCCCGGACGCGAAGCCTTCCCGGGCGACGTGTTCTATCTCCACTCGCGTCTCCTCGAGAGAGCGGCCAAGCTGAGCGAAGATGCTTCGGTAGTCGATGGGACCACCATCATGAAGCCCGGTGGATCTCTGACGGCTCTTCCAATCATTGAAACCCAGGCCGGCGACGTGTCGGCGTACATCCCGACCAACGTCATCTCGATCACCGATGGTCAGATCTTCCTCGAGGCCGATCTGTTTTTCGCCGGTGTTCGTCCGGCGGTGAACGTCGGCATCTCGGTGTCGCGCGTTGGTGGATCCGCTCAGGTGAAGGCGATGCGCTCTGTCGCCGGCAGACTGCGTCTCGACCTCGCTCAGTACCGCGAGCTCGAGGCGTTCTCCTCCTTTGCGTCGGACCTCGACGCGGCTACGAAGAAGCAGCTCGAGCGCGGCGCGCGCACCGTCGAAATCCTCAAGCAGCCCCAGTACCAGCCGATGGCCGTCGAGCAGCAGGTGATGGTGATCTACGCCGTCACCAACGGTCTCCTCGACCAGATCCCGGTGAACAAGCTCAAGGACTGGGAGCGCGGCTTCCTCGAGTTCGTCGAGAAGCAGTTCCCGCAGGTCCCACAGCGGATTCGCACCGACAAGGTTCTCTCGAAGGAGTCGGAAGCGGATCTGAAGAGAGCGATCGAAGGATTCAATCAGCAGTTCAATCCCGAGAAGCGCTAAAGCATGGCGAAGGGTCGTGAGCTAAAAGGCCGGATCAAGTCCGTCGAGAACACGCGGAAGATCACGCGGACGATGGAGATGGTCGCCACATCCAAGATGAAGCGCGCGCAGGATCGCGTGGTTGCCGCGCGTCCGTACGCGAACTCGCTGACCGAAGTCATCGCGAATCTGTACACCCCCGAGCTCGCCGAGCGTTTCCCGTTGATGCGTCAGCCCGCGGCAATCAAAAAGGCAGCGGTTCTTCTGCTGACCAGCAATCGCGGCCTCGCCGGAGCGTTCAACGCCAACCTGCTCAAGGAAGCGCGCAATCTGCTGGCGAGACTGACCGAGCAGGGAGTGGAGCAGGAAATCCACGTCGTCGGCAAGAAAGGACTTGGCTACTTCCGCTACATCGGTCGCGAAGTGGCTTCGAGCCGCACCGACATCACCGGTCAGCCGACCGGGGCGAACGCCGCCGAGCTCGTCGACGGGCTGATCGAAAGATTTGCGTCCGGCGACATCGACGCTGTCTATGTGATCTACTCGAAGTTCAACTCCGCGCTGTCGACGCCGCCGACGTCGCAGCAGGTGCTGCCGGTCACGCCGCCCGAGCGGAAGGGACAGCAGCCCGACTACATCTTGATGCCTTCGGCCGAAGTGATTCTTACGCAGCTACTGCCGTCCTACGTGCGGAACTCGGTCTACCGTGCCCTCGTCGAGAACGAGGCGGGATTCCAGAGCGCGCAGCGCACGGCAATGAAAAACGCCACCGACAACGCTGGCGAAATGCTCAACGTTCTACGCCGCACATTCAACCGCGCCCGCCAGGCGCAGATCACGCAGGAAATCGCCGAGATCGTCGGCGGCGCTTCTGCGTTACAGGGGTAAATCATGGCTACTGCCGTTCGCACTGAGAGAAAAAAGGCGCCCGCCGCCGAGGACAAGAAGACGAACTTCGGCAAGGTGATCCAGGTCATCGGCCCGGTGCTCGACGTCGAATTCGAGTCCGAGCACCTGCCCGAGCTGTACAACGCGCTGCGCATCCGTGAGAAGTCGGATACGGGCGTCGACATCGACGTCACCGTCGAAGTGCAGCAGCACATTGGCCGCAACCAGGTCCGCGCCGTTGCCATGTCGTCGACCGACGCAGTCGTGCGCGGGATGAGAGTCGAGGACACCGGCTCACCGATCAAGGTTCCGGTCGGCGAAGCAGCGCTCGGCAGAATCCTCAACGTTCTGGGCAACCCGGTCGACAACGGTCCGGCGATTCCTGACAGCGTCGAGCGCTGGCCGATCCATCGTCCCGCTCCGCAGTTCGCCAACCTCGAGCCCAAGACCGAAATATTCGAGACCGGCATCAAGGTCGTCGACCTGATCGCGCCATTCGTGAAGGGTGGAAAGATCGGATTGTTCGGGGGCGCCGGCGTCGGCAAGACCGTCGTGATCATGGAGTTGATCAACAACGTCGCCAAGGGACACGGCGGAAAGTCCGTCTTCTGCGGCGTTGGAGAGCGCACCCGCGAAGGAAACGATCTTTATCTGGAAATGAAGGAGTCGGGCGTCATCAACTCAGCCGCCCTGATTTACGGTCAGATGAACGAGCCGCCGGGTGCGCGTCTTAGAGTCGGACTGTCGGGACTTACGGTCGCTGAATATTTCCGCGACGTAGAGAACTCCGACGTGCTGGTGTTCATCGACAACATCTTCCGCTTCACCCAGGCTGGCTCTGAAGTGTCGGCGCTCCTCGGCCGCATGCCGAGCGCGGTGGGTTATCAGCCGACCCTCGCGACCGAAATGGGAGATCTACAGGAGCGCATCACTTCAACCAAGAATGGATCGATCACGTCGGTGCAGGCGATTTACGTCCCGGCCGACGACATCACCGATCCGGCCCCGGCGACTGCGTTCGCGCACCTCGACGCGACGGTCGTGTTGTCTCGCGCGATCACCGAGCTCGGCATCTATCCCGCGGTCGATCCGCTCGCGTCGTCGTCGCGAATTCTCGACGCCCAGTTCATCGGCGATCGCCATTATAAGGCAGCGACCGACGTCCAGCGCATTCTGCAGCGCTACAAGGAGCTGCAGGACATCATCGCGATCCTCGGCATGGACGAACTTTCCGAAGAGGACAAGCTCGTCGTCGGACGCGCCCGCAGAATTCAGCGTTTCATGTCGCAGCCGTTTGCGGTGGCCGAGCAGTTCACCGGCATCAAGGGCCAGTACGTGAAGCTCGAGGAGACGATCTCCTCGTTCGAGCGGCTCGTCGCCGGCGAGTTCGATCAGTACCCGGAGCAGGCGTTCTTCATGCAGGGCGGCATCGACGGAGTTGTCGAGACTGCCAAGAAGCTGTCGAACTCCTGATGCTGAAAGTCTCGGTCATCTCCCCGGAAGCGGTTCTGTTTGAGGGCGAAACAGAATCAGTCGTCGCGCCGGCGTACGACGGCGAGGTAGGAATACTCACCGGTCACGCGCCCCTGATGGCGCTGCTCGGGAACGGTGAGCTGCGACTCGGCGGAGCGAGCAAGCGCTTTAACGTGAACGGCGGGTTCATGCAGGTTCTGAACAACGAAGTTCGCGTCGTCACCGAGAAGGCAACGGCAGCCTGACGAGTACGATCAACACTAAAAAAGGCGGAGCTGAAAGGCTCCGCCTTTTTCGTTTTCCGCCGCTGATCGACAGTAGTAATACCTATACCCTCCCGGGGGCATGTCGGGGACTTTGTTGACTTTGCCGCAAGCGCAGGCCTATGTTACGGACAATCAAGGCGTTCCGAGCGTCCCCGGGCTGGGGGTAGTCGGGATTTGCCTGCTGCATCTGCCTCGCCTCCGGCACGACTGCCTGGTGCGAACCCACAGGTGTAGCCACACATAGTCGCCAGGATGGATATCCCGTCTCTCCTTGCGATCCGTCTCATCCCTTCACTTTCTGCGAGGTGTGTATGGGAACGACTGGTAAGGTTTCTCGCTTTCTTGCGATCGCGAGCGTGTTCGGGCTTGCCCCGGTACTCGCTCACGCGCAGGGAACGAGCATCAGTGGCCAGGTGACCGGCACTGGTGGTGCGCCGGTGGTAGGTGCGAGCGTGGGTATCACCCCGCTCCAGGTAGGCGGTTTCACGGATGACCAGGGCCGATACAGTTTCACCGCGCCCGCGTCCGCGAACGGAACGACGGTGACGGTCACCGCCCGACGCCTCGGTTTTCAACCGAGCTCGGCATCGGTTACGCTGAGTGGCGCTCCCGTTGTTCAGAACTTCAGCCTCTCGGCAGCGGCGACAGAGCTGCAGGGAGTCGTCGTCACGGCTCTTGGTCTGACGAGAGAAAAGGCAAAGCTGGGGACGGCCCAGCAACAGATCAGCTCGACCGAGCTGAACGAGACCCGCGCCCAGAACATCGTCCAGCAGCTCGAGGGCAAGGTGTCTGGTGTCCAGATTTCCTCTCCGGGCACCCAGGGCGGCTCGACGAACATCATCATCCGTGGCCAGAACTCGATCACCGGAAACAATCAGCCGCTGTTTGTGGTTGATGGCGTGCCGGTCTCGAACGCCAGCCGCGGAGGTGCCCCGTTCAGCGGCAGCAACACCACGTTCGATTACGGGAACGCGCTGAACGACATCAACCCTGATGACATTTCCTCGTTGAGCGTCCTCAAGGGCCCGAACGCGGCGGCCCTTTACGGATCGCGTGCGGCGAACGGCGTCATCATCATCAACACCAAGAAGGGCGGAACCAGCGGCCGCATGCAAAGCGACCTCAACTCAAACCTCACGTTTGAGAGTCCGGCAATCCTTCCCGATTTCCAGAATTCGTATGGGCAGGGATCCGGCGGCGAGTTCGAATGGTTCGACGGCAATTACGGCGGCGTCAACGACGGCGTCGACGAGAGCTGGGGGCCAAGACTGGACGGACGGCTGATTTGTCAGTTCGACAGCCCGGGTGCCGGTACATCGAATTGCCAGGCCACTCCGTGGATCGCCCACCCGGACAACGTCAAGGACTTCTTCGCGACCGGCGTCACTGCCACGACCACGGTTGGGGTGAGCGGCGGGACCGACCGCGCCTTTGGGCGGCTTTCGCTGGGCGGCGACAACATCAACGGTGTTTTCCCGAACAACATATTCCAGCGTCGCACGGCTTCGCTCAGCGGAACCTTCCGCGCGACTTCGAAACTGACCGGCGACGGATCGGTTCAGTACATCCACAACTCCGGTCGCAACCGGCCGGGCGTCGGATACTCGGGCCGGAATCCGCTCCAGTCGATGTTCAACTGGTTCGGCCGGCAAGTTAACACCGAGTCGCTGCGTGACTTCGGGAAAGGTGGCGCCACCAACGGTGGTCCGGCCAACCGCGAGTTCAACTGGAACTACAGCTATCACAACAACCCGTACTGGGTGATGGAGGAGAATCCACAGACTGACGATCGTGATCGTCTGATCGGATCGATCTCCGCCAACTACCAGCTTGCCGACGGCGTCAACGCGGCGCTGCGTACGGGCTCCGACATTTACCGCCTTGGGGTGCAACAGCTTTATGCACAGGGCGCCGAATCTTTCATCAACCTGGCGTACGCCGGTGGTTTCCGCTTCGTCAACGACTACCGGAACGACAACAACACCGATCTGACGCTCACCGCTAACCGCCAACTTTCCAACTGGCTGCAGCTGAGCGCGGTCGCCGGCGGGCAGCTACGCCGTGAGTACTACAACACCCAGAGCCAGGAAACACCGGGCATTGTGGTACCGCACGTCTACAATCCGTCCAATGCAGGGATTGCTCCTACGGTCGCCCAGACAATCGAGCGCCGGCAGGTGCAGTCCGTTTACGGATCCGCGGCTTTCACGATCAAGGATTGGTGGACGGTAGAAGGAACTGCGCGTAACGACTGGTCGTCAACGCTGCCGTCGAACGCGAATTCCTATTTCTATCCTTCTTTCAACACGTCGATCGTGCTGACGGACGCGTTGCCGAGCCTGCAGGGCAAGATCCTCAACTCGCTCAAGCTGCGCGCTGCAGTAGCGAAGGTCGGCAGCGATGCGCCCGTCTATTCACTCGTCCCGGTGTACCTCGGCGACCCGCAGAGGTTTGCGTCTCAGCCCCAGTACCGCCTGGATACCAGACTGGCCAATGCCAATCTCAAGCCCGAGATCACCCGGTCCGACGAGATTGGTGCCGAGCTTTCCATGTTCGGAAACCACATGGTGCTCGACGCCAGTCTGTACAAGAAATCAACTCGCAATCAGATCTTCGACGTCGAAATTTCCGGCGCCAGCGGGTTCGACAGAAAGTGGGTCAACGCCGGCGAGATCAGCAACAAGGGATTCGAGTCGCTGTTGACGTTGAATCTGGCCCAGTCGCCGCGATTCGGCTGGAACACGACGTTCAACTGGGCCAAGAACCGCAGCAGGGTCGTCGATCTTGCTCCTGGCGTAGAGACGATCGTGCTCGGAAGCGGTGGATTCGGCGACGTGGTCGTCGAGGCAAGAAAGGGCGAGCCTTACGGCGCCATTCGTGGCTACAGATATGAGCGCGATGCGGATGGCAACATTCTCGTCGAAGATGGATACCCGCTGAGAGAGAACAACCTGTCTGTGCTGGGCAACATCCAGCCGAGCTGGACAGGTGGCTGGGCGAACCAGTTCTCGTTTGGAAACTTCTCGCTCAACACACTCTTCGACGTCAAGCACGGCGGCAAGCTGTACAGCGTCACCAACATGTTCGGTGAATACGCCGGCGTGCTGGCAAACACTGTAAAGGGCCGTGAGAACGACTGGGACGACCCGGGCGTGGTCGTCCAGGGAATCGATGTGGCAACCGGCCAGCCGAACACCACGCCGATCACGGCGGAGTTGTATTACCACGGGTTGTTCGGATACACCGAGCGCTACGTCTACGACGCAGGTTACGTGAAGTTCCGCGAGCTGAGACTGAACTACAACCTGCCGGCGAATTGGGCAGGCAGGGTCATGGGCGCGCATGGCGCGAGTATCGCGCTGACCGGACGCAATCTCTTCATGTGGACCAACGTTCCGAACATCGATCCGGAGTTCGCGTACAGCAGCAGGAACGATCAGGGAATCGAGGTGAACATGTCGCCGAATCCGCGCAGCATCGGAATCAACCTCAGGATCGTTCCGTAAGCACCCCTCACTGGAGCTAAGACGAAACATGATGTATAAAAGCCTTGGACTTGCCAGCGTCGGTGCGCTAGTGCTGCTCGGAGTGAGCGGCTGCAACACCGATAAGCTGATAAAAGTGAACGACAATCCGAACAATCCTACGTCTGCACCGCCGCAAGCGGTGTTCACGTACGCAACACGCATCGCCATGCAGCGCTGGTTCGGAAGCAATCCCACCAACATGCGCGGACCGGTGCTGACGACGAACCAGCTCGCCCAGGTGCAGTACCCTGACGAGGACCAGTACCTGCGCCTCGATGGCACCGTCACCGATGCCAGCTTCATCAATACCTACGCGCAGGAGCTCAAGAATTTCCAGGCGGTGGTGGACGCCGGCAAAGCGGCCGATCAGCCGCTTTTGTGGGGTCCCGGGCAGATCATGCGCAGCCTGGTATTTGGCTACGTCACTGACACCTGGGGCGATGTGCCCTACTCAGACGCCCTCAAAGGCGACTACGCCGATGCCGTCATTCAGCCCGCTTACGATGCGCAGAAAGACATCTATACGGGGCTGTTTGCAGACCTGAGCGGAGCTGTAACCGCGATGGCTGCGGGGGGTGGTGCGACACTGGGCAATGCGGACCCGATCTTCAAGGGCAACACTCTTCGCTGGGAGCGCTTGGGCAATTCGCTCCGTCTGCGTCACGCGATGCGTCTTGCCAACAAGGACCCGGCGACCGCACAGGCGCAGATCAACGCGGCGCTGACTGCCCCGGGCGGAGTAATGGCTTCCAATGCCGACAACGCCCAGATGAACTGGCCGGGTGATGGTATTTACGACAATCCCTGGTCAGTGAATAACCAGGGCCGTGACGACCATCGTTTGTCGGATCGTCTGGTGAACGAAATGGTTCCAGTCAACGATCCGCGTATTGCCGTGTACGCGCAGCCGACGCTTTGCTTCACCAACCCGAGTGCCACTGGATGTCCGGCGAACCCGCAGCCATACGTGGGAATGCCGAACGCGCTCACGGCGACCGAGGCCGCTACGTGGTCTCTCACGTCGTCGCGGCCAGGGCGAGTGTTTTATTCGACGAATCGCTTCTGCAGCGGCTGCACGAATCTGACGGGCTCCAGGTTCCCATCGTTCGTTCTCACCTACGCCGAAGTCGAGTTTACCTTGGCCGAGGCGGCTGAACGCGGCTGGATCGCGGGTAGTGCGGCGACGCACTACACCGCGGGTATTCAGGCGTCGATGGCCCAGTGGGGTGTGACGGACGCGGTTGCAATCGCCGCTTTCCTCGCGAATCCGGCGATTGCCTATCAGGGCGGTACCGCTGGACTTCGTCAGATTGCGCTCCAGAAGTGGATCGCGCTTTACACCGACGGAGTAGAGGCCTGGGCCGAATGGCGCCGGACCTGTGTTCCGTCGACGGTAAAGCCTGGACCCGCAGCGGTTATCGGGACGGTGCCTCGCCGGTATGAGTACTCGATCCGAGAGCACTCAGTGAACTCGGCCAACCTCGATGTGGCAGTCACACGTCAGGGCGCCGACGAGTTCACAACCAGGATGTATTGGGACACGAACCCGACTGCCGCTCCGACGTATCCTGGAGCGACCTGCGGCGTGCGGTAACGAGCACCACCAGAAAAGAAAAGGCCTCCCGGAAAATCGGGAGGCTTTTTTTTTCAGGGCTCCGAAGCGTGCTACCGCGTCTTGGTCCAAACGAGAACAAGGCCGCAAAGACGATTTCCGCGCTCGAGGTACTGGGGCGGCACTCCTGCATTTGAAGCGTAAAACTCGATGGCCGCAATCTCCGAAGGGTGGATTACTTCATCCAGCTCCGCGCCGGGAACGCGAGATCCATCGATCCAGACCATAGGCTGGCAACCGCGAATCCGCATGATATTTCCGCCGGACCCTGTGCTGACGACCATTCCCGGAATAGTCCGGAACAGGTCGCTGGGCAGCGTCGGTCCGAGCTTTCGTATTTCGTCCTGGACGTAGAACGTGCCGAACGCGCCCCGCTGCGCTCTGTGCTCGTAGAATTCGTGGAGCTTGCCCTCGTCGCGGGCACCCGCGATGACGACTTCCTCCAGCTCGCTCGGCGCGGTTTTCAGAACGATGTCCATTGCCGCAGCCGCGGGAAGGCGCGTATCCACCTGGAGGTACTGCATTGTGTAGCCGAGACGACGAATCCGCAGTGGAACCACACCTTTGGATACGCCCGTAATCAGGAACTTTCCATCTGCTGCGGTGGTTACGAACTGTTGGAGGCGCTCACCATGGACGACGCCGACCTCCACATCTGGAAGGGGAGTTCCGCCCGCGTCTTTCACAACCCCGGCTATCGTAGGGTCGGCGGCCGCGGTTTGAGCGGGTTCCTGGCCTTGAAGAGAAGCCGCGATCAGGGCAATCGTGGGAATTACAAATTTGACGGGGACCATCGATTGGGCCTCAGCGTGTTTACACGCTCTTAGCGTCGCCCTGGTGCAAAAGTTTGTCAAGCCGAATGTGTGGGACTGAAAGTGCCTGGGGGAGAGTGCTGATCAGTGTGTGGCTTGCGAATTGCCCCCGAAAAGGCCATAACATCATTTCAGACAATCGCTTATGGCAGATACCTCACATCCACCGATTCTGGTGGTCGACGACAACCCCGACAACGCACACATCATTCGAGACTACCTCGAAGCGCGGGGGTTCCCGATCACCGTTGCGTATAACGGCGACGACGCCCTGAAGGCCTTCGCGGAAGTGAAGCCGGCGCTGGTATTGCTCGACGTCATGATGCCCGGCCGCGATGGCTGGCAGGTTTGCCGCGAGATCAAGCAGCACCCGACGCTGGGGAAGAGCGTGCGCGTGGTAATGGTTACCGCGCTCGACGACTGGGTCAACAAGCGCCAGGCGCTCCAGACCGGGGCTGACGATTTCGTCGAGAAGCCTTTCGAGCTTTCGCGACTGGCCGCCACCGTGGAGCGAAACGTCAAGCTGCTGACACCCAACGCGGCCACCGGCACGTCCACCACCGCATCGCGTCGTTGAGCGTGGACTATCATCAGCTGTTGCGCGACTCGCTGACGCGCCTGCCTACCGTCGCCGCCACGATCGACGGCATCCGCAAGTCGGTCCAGGACCGCGGCGAGATCGTCATCCTCTATTTCAATTTCGATCGTTATTCGAAGGTCGAAGAGGTCTACGGCTGGGAAAAGCTCGACAGTGTTCTGGAAACGACGGGCGAGGCGATGCGCGATTTTCTCAGCAAGAGTCCGCTCGCGTCATCCAAGTTGATGGTCGCTTTTCCCAACGACGACGATTTTGTCTTCTTCCACATCCCCAAGGACGACACGCCGGCGGCTACCGACGCGGAGATCACCGAGCTGACTGCGGGGCTGAAGGACGCGGTTTCGTCGGAGATCGAGCGCGTGCACGGCGAAGACATTGCTGCGCTCTTTGACATCTTCGTCGGGAGAGCGCTGGTGGTCTACAATCCCAAGCTCAGGCTGGAGCGCCAGATCTATCGCGGCATCCGCGAGGCTGCCAATGCGTCGAAGAGTCTCGAGCACCGCGAACAGTCGAAGAAGCTCTCCGATCTGCGTGAGACGCTTCGCGATCGCGGGCTCTACATCGAATATCACCCCATCGTCATCACCGACAGCCAGAAGGTGTTCGGCTACGAGGCGCTCGCCCGCGGAACGATGCGCAGCATGAGAAGCCCCGAAGTGATGTTCGAGATCGCCGCGCAGTCTGACCTGATCTGGGATCTCAGCCGTCTATGCCGGGATCGGGCAATCGAGGGGATGGGGAAGCTGCTGAAGGATGGCGAGCTCCTTTTCATGAACGTCGATCCCGCCGATTTTGCCGATCCGTCGTTCGACGTCAGCACGCTGAACGTCAAGGATCCGACCCGCGTCGTGATCGAGATCACCGAGCGCACCGCGATCAAGGATTATCCGAAGTTTCGCGGCCGGCTCAAGGAGTTTCGCGACGCCGGTTATCGCTTCGCCGTCGACGACGCCGGCAGCGGCTACGCCGGCCTCGGATCGATCGCCAATCTCGAGCCCGATTTCATCAAGCTCGATATGTCCCTCATCAACTGCATCGATCAGAACTTCATCAAGCAGAATCTGGTGGAGACGATGGTGCGGTTCGCCAACGAGCACGGAGCGATGGTGATCGCCGAGGGCGTCGAGCGCAAAGAGGAATTCGAGATGGTGAAGTCTCTCGGCGTGCATCTCGTCCAGGGCTTCTTTGTCCACAAGCCGAGCACGAGCGCTGTTACCTATCGCCCGCCGGCGCACCCGGCACCCGCGCTGGCCGAGGGAGCAAAGTAGTCACCAGCTCGTAGGATCGCTCGGCGGCGCCAAGACCGGACTCGACGGTGCTTCGCGCCGAGGAACCCGCCTCTTCACGAGCGGTGCTCGACCCTAGCCAGTCGCTCAAACGGATCGACAAGTCGACGGCGCTACTGATCTCTGCGCCACCGCCGGACTGGATCAGTTTCGCAGGGTCTCTGCTTCTCTCGTGGCGCGGTCCGAACAGAACCGGGGCACCGAATGCGGCCGGCTCGAGGACCGAATGCAGTCCCGCGGAATGAAATCCGCCGCCCACGTACGCTACATCGGCGAGCGCGTAGAGATCGCCGAGCACGCCGTAGCGGTCGACGAGAACGACATCCGCGGCGGCAGCAGCGGCAGAATCCAGACGCGCCAGGCTCAAACCGCTGGCGCGCGCCCACGTCTCGATCGAACGGAGGTGCGCGTCGCTGGATTCGTGCGGCGCGATGATCAAACGCGCATCCGGAATCTTGTCGCGAATGCGCAGCCAGGAGGGAAGTAGATGCGCTTCGTCGGGCGGCCAGGTCGATCCGGCGACGAGTGTC
>Ga0157378_10004311_pt1 | contig 12526 bp, 10 predicted proteins | sample M65metaG_FD_115309 | JGI IMG/M metagenome (GOLD analysis project Ga0157378, IMG submission 115309) | Miscanthus rhizosphere microbial communities from Kellogg Biological Station, Michigan, USA - M6-5 metaG | ecosystem: Host-associated > Plants > Roots > Rhizosphere > Soil | place: USA: Michigan...
CTAGCACTTTCATTGTCCTGATCTTCTCCCTCAACGAACTCTACATCTGGGTCGTCATCGTCATCGCTCGCCGATTCACTGACTGCGGGCATGCTCATCGGACACGAGAAGACCATCGAGGGTAGTGTCAAAACGAGATCCTCGTCAGCGGCTACGGGAACGTCGAGTATGGTACTTCCATCACCGAACCAATACAGGAAGCTCATTAGCATGTCTCTCGAACGAGACATTCCGCCATCCTTTAGCGGACGAACGCCGCAGACGGTGCATCCGTGCGCTACTAGCGATAACTTCCTTTCCGTCCATACTAAAAATGAGGCGACTCTTCACCCGCGCATGATAGAACGGAACACTCCGAAATGCTGTCGATATGCCAAAGTGCCAATGCACCTGTCGTTTCGTAGACAATCCCTGTAACTGGCGGCTCCCCTTAATCCCTGGCCAATTGAACGATATCCGTCCTTGCGGCCCATTCTTGGGCACCCACCATGCTTGACGTTGGTTGGCCATCGTGTAGTTTTTTGAAACCCTTTGTCTCAAAGAGTATTCCGAGGGCCTGATTAGCCAAATCGGCAAAAAGCCGGCGCGCATCGTGCGGTTCGATTTTAAGCGCAGGCCAACCACCGTTGAGAAAGTCAGTCGCTCGTCGTGACTTTTGACCAGTTGTGCCCATCTTTTGGAAAGACAGACATCCTTTCGCATGTTCAAGTGAAGGATGACTTCCACTGATCTTGGCTTGACGATTGTCGGCGTTATAGTACAAACAGCTTGGCAGGCGACGAACTTCGAGCCAATTCGATATCAAACGTTCGGGCGCCGAGATAAGAGTTTTGCCATGAATCAACTAAGATCGAGCCAAGCTTGCGTCCGATTGCCATTTCGCAGTGGATCGTGACGGGCCTGCGCTGGACTGCCTGAACCGTCGTGGCGTGTCTATGCTGCGTCTGAGCCCACAATACGGCCTGGACGAACGAGCTCAAGACGTAAGTCGTCCGCCATACCTTCCGGTTTGCCCGTGATACTTCCATGCCCCTCGCCAACGTAGGAAGGCGTCGAAGCGGTGTGGGCAGAAAGATGGAGATTGCGCGTTCCTAATCCTTCAGCGTGAAGGCAACGAGCGTATCACCCAGTGATTCTTCCGTGATTTTCGGATGTCCGCCGGCAGCGATTACGAGATACTGTTTCCCGCTTTGTTCGACCAGATAAGTCATAGGCATCGCGTTACCACTGGCCGGAAGCGCGGCCTTCCACAACTCCTTTCCTGTTTCCACGTCGAAGCCGCGAATGAAAGAATCGGTCGTGCCGGCGATAAACACGACCCCTCCTGCGGTAATGATCGACCCTCCAAGACTGATCGAACCCGGTGGAATCTGTTGCGCGTGCGGGCCACCGAAATTCTGCATTGAGCCTAGCGGAATTTGCCACCGAATTATTCCTTCGGTCATGTCCACTGCCGTAAGGGTCCCCCAGGGTGGGGGAGTACACGGAAGGTCCGAAGGTGATTGGAGAAATCGTCGGTACAAACCGTAAGGTGTCCCGGTCTGATCGCCATAGTCGCCATCATCGGAGTGCGAGCCAGGCGCTTCATACTTTGCACGAGGAATTAGTTTGGCTTGAGCTACGAGGTTGTTTGTATTGGTCACGAGCAGCTTGTACTGAGGATCAAACGCATATCCACTCCATGTCATACCGCCAAGATTTCCTGGCACCATCAGCGTGCCTTGCAGACTGGGAGGAGTGAAAACACCCTCATTTCGCAACTGCTTCATCAGATTGCGGCAAGCCTCGCGATCCTCGCCTGTCGGTCCCCAAGCTTCGTCGGCGGACATGGTTTGACGGGCCAACGGGGGTGGCTTAATCGGAATAGGCTGGGTGGTCGAGGAGTGTTCACCCGGGACATCGCTTCGCGGCACTGCTCGTTCTTCAACTGGCCAAACCGGCTCACCGGTATCGCGGTTTAGTACGTAAAGCAGCCCGGATTTGTTGCCTTGGATTACGACCGGAACTTCTTGTCCGGCGAGGTGCAGAGTAGTCAGCAGCGGCGGCGATGCGCTGTCGAAATCCCACAAGTCGTGATGAACAAGTTGGAATCCCCACACAAACTGGCCGGTTTTCCCGCGGAGAGCCACAATGGAGTTGGCCCACTTGTCATCTCCTGGGCGCAGTCCTCCGTAGTAGTCCGGACTTGCACTTCCTGTGGGTACGAAAAGCAGATCGCGCTGGACGTCCACAGCCATGATGGACCATGCGTTGCCCGCACCGCTTCGCCAAGCCGCGCTCTTGCCCTGCGCGAGCGCTGTGGCAGGATTTGGAGGAAGTGGATCCCAGCTCCAGCGCAAAGCGCCGGTGCGCGTGTCATAGGCCCGAACCACGCCGCGTGCCATATCCACGCGGTGGTTATCGTCAATAGCCGACCCGACGATGACCAAATCGTCCATGATCGTGGGCGGCGAAGTCATGTGATACCAGCCCGGATCATAATGCTTCACATCGCGAAGACCGACTTGACCGGCTTGGCCAAAATCCATACAGGGAGCACCACTCAGCGCGTCGATCGCGACCAGGCGCGCATCTTGGGTCGACTCAAAGATTCGGCGACGACACGATTGTCCCTTGTCGCGAGTTACGTCGAGCCAGGTCGAGACACCACGATTCACCAACCCGTCGCCGTAGTCTCCATCCAAATCGATTTTCGGATCGTAGGCCCAGCGTTGTTTGCCTGTTTCTGGGTCCAGAGCAATCACGCGATTAAACGGCGTCGTGAAATAGAGCGTTCCATCGACGAGAATAGGCGTGGTCTCGAAACCGCTCCGCTTTCGGCCATTTCGTCCCTCGGAAATGTCCCCGGTGTGAAATATCCAGGCAACCTTCAGCTTCGCCAAGTTTTTACGGTTGATTTGGGCAAGCCTCGAGTACCGCATGCCACCAGGATCGTTTCCGTACGCCGGCCACTCCGAAGTCTTGGGATCTTGTGCATACAAGTTCGGACAGGCGACTACAACGGAACAGACGACCCAAAAAAGCAAAACCAAACACCGACGCCTTCCTTCATCCATAGGCAGGCATTCTAGATGAACGATCAGCAGAAAAACAGAATTCGTCTCGAGCCAGGGGAATGCCTAGTGAGTGGTCGACAACCATCACCTTTAGGATTACTTCTGGTTGGCTCGTTATGCGCTCGGGATACGAAAACGCATGCCATCGCTCAGGTCCGAGGTGCTCTCGTGTCAAAAACGCGAGTATGCCTGAAGACACAGGACACACACTTTGAAAAAACCGTCGCCTAGCTTACCGCTGACCAGAATAGAATGGAAACCTCTGCTAGGTTTCGGTCGGGGATCTATGACTACGCGCCGAGAATTTCTCCTGCAAACAGCGGCTGCAGGCGAGGGGAGAGGTCCGCGTTGCAATCTGCTCAGCCTGCGGAACTGAGTTTCAATATGTGCCGGATTCAGACTGGCTAAAGGTAATTTTTCCCGGGATGCGAAACCCGATCTAAGAGGCGATCCCGCAGATTGAAGGGAAAACTCTATGACTTTGAATGTCTTGGTTTGGACAGCGGTCACACTTCTTGCCCTGTATTACGTCATTAGATTGGCAATTGAAGCAGCAATCTTTCGTGTTATCAGACGCGCACCGTCAGAGTTGCTGACGGAGAAAATCGCGCAGCTTCTTCACGACATTTTGATGGCTGAAGTTTTTGTTGAGGCTGGCGCACACAGCGGCGAAGTGCGGTTGTGTCGAAGACTGTGTGCCATTATCTCTGCCGGAATCAGCATGGAGAGGGACGGGCCGAAACTGGAGACCGAATAAGGGCCATGCGGGCAGACGTTTGCACCCCAACAAAAACGCCCGCTGACCGTGCGGAATCAGCGGGCGGCTCCACTACTTCTGAGGAAGTGCGTCACCTTTTGGGAAAACCAGAGTACGTGTTCTGTTGTGGGCGCCGAAATACCGTCGATTATGTATGCTGGCGAATGTTCTTACCTTAGAAACGCAACCGCGGCCACCAGCAGCAGACCGAAGATAGCGGCGCAGAAGTAGCGCAGCCTCAAGGGTGCAGGTGCCGCTCATGCCTTCACCATTGCCAAAATCACTGTGTCAGGTACGCCCACTGTTTGAGCGCCTTTAGTGTCTCTGGCGATGTGTCGAAAGCCCCGGGCGCCCCTTCGATCTTCGCAACAATGACCTTTGCCGGCAGCTGTGCTTCCACAAGGGCCAATACTTGCTCGTTCGTCATTGGCTTGCCAGCTTTCTGCGGCCCGCTCTCCTGTTTCCCCACCATGTATGCAGGGTCTAAACGTTCGGGTACAAGCCCAGCTAGCGCGGCCCTCCGTGCCTCTACTCGCACATGGGAATAGCGCTTTTTCATGCCGTGCGTGATGTGGCCGGCAATTGACTCGATTGTTTCCTCCGAAACGTTTGGATCTTCACAAAGGCGGGTAATGGCGGTGTGCCTCAGATCGTACTGGCGCAGGTTTTCGACCCCGGCAAACTTTAGCATTTCCCACCAGGCAGTCTTGAAGCTTGTACGCGGGCGATTGGGGTCGTGCTTGTGGGTTCTGGGATCGTGCCGGGGAAAGACGTAGTGCTCAGGCAGCACTGAGCCTTTTCTGGCTGCAACGGCGAGTACTTCTCCACATGTACGCTCCGCGATATCGTTGAGCGGAATTGTCCGAACGCGACCTCTATTCTTAGCCGCTTCAGGATTGACCGAAACAGTCTTCTTCTCCAGGTCAATATCTTTTCGGCGAAGCGTCTTTATTTCCTCTGTGGTGTTAAGGGAAAGCAAAGTGAAGAGGTAGGCAGATTCCCACCGCGGATTGCAGGCCCCTGCCCTAAGCAGACGGTGCTCCTCTTCTTCGCTGATTGCACGCCCTGGGGATTCCTTGGGCAAAGGCAATGGGGTAAACCCAAGTCCTACACGGTCCCAGGTGCCGCAGTGCTTGAGCAACTGCTGAACCAAGCAGTAAGGAGTTGAAGGCGGGCAGCAATAGAGTTGCCATCCAGCGAACGGGCAACAACAGCGCCATGCAGACGAATGTGATCACCAGTTACTACATCCCCTGGCCGCAAGCAGAAGCAACTCAGACGGAGAACTTCAAGTCAGGGGACACAAGAGCGCTGAAACTGAAAGTGGATTTTGATCGCCACGAGGCAAGAGTTGGCGAAGCCTTAGCTTGTCGAGTGGAAGCAGAGCGGATCGGATTCGCTGGTTACGGCATGATGATCGCGGAGATCGGATTGCCGCCGGGCGCGGAAGTCGATCGCGAATCGCTGGAAGAAGCCAAACGGAATGGCGTTGACGGCTACGAAGTCCAGCCAGACAGAGTTGTCTTTTATCTCTGGCCGAGCGCGGGAGGAAGCAAGTTCCAGTTTATCTTCCGCCCTCGCTTTGGCATAAGCGCAATGAGTGCACCGTCGGTTCTATATGATTATTACAATCCGGAAGCCAATGCGCTGTCTTGCCGTTGAGGTTCACCGTCCAGTAGAGTATTCAGGCCTCAGTTCTCGAGATCCGTTAGTCTTGAGAAATTTAAAGTGCGAGTTTAGATTTCTCAACAGTACCAGTCGTTCATTGATGAATCCGCGCCTTCGACAAGTCTCGTATAGTCCAACGTGCGCCTATACTTCCTCGCGGCTAGACTGGCACCTGCGAATGGTGCGAAGCTTCAGCTGTCCAGCAGGCCCCTGCTTGCTTATTAAGACATAATGCCGTATCCTTTAATAGCACGGGAGCTTATTAAAGGAACCCTTCATAACGCGAGTGGTCGCTGAAAACAAGTCGAGGCTGGGGACCTACGTCACAACCGCGGTCAGTGGAGAGCCAGTGCAGGCCTTCATCCCGCCGGGGCTGCCGCCCAATCCGCCTGTGGAATTGGCGGGGCTGTACCAGCGTCTCGACCGTGCTAACCAAGCGCTAGGCCGACTCGATGGCCTCACCACCTTGCTTCCAGACACGAAGTTCTTCTTGTACCTGTATATCCAGAAAGAAGCACTACTGTCGTCCCAGATTGAAGGAACGCAATCGTCGTTTTCGGATCTATTGCTGTTTGAAAGTGACGCTGAACCAAGTGTTCCGGTTGACGATGTCGAGGAAGTCTCAAACTACGTCGCCGCGATGCAACATGGGCTTCGTCGGATCGCGGGCGGCTTTCCGCTCTCGCTCCGACTCATCCGCGAAATTCACGGCATCCTGTTGCGTGGCGGACGTGGAGCCAACAGAACCCCCGGCGAATTCCGCCGGTCGCAAAACTGGGTCGGCGGAACGCGTCCCGGCAATGCTGCGTTTGTTCCTCCTCCGCCAGAGCGGTTGATGGAGTGTCTCGACAGCCTTGAGCGCTTTCTCCACGACGAAGAACACAAGTTGCCCATTTTGGTCGAGGCCGGATTGGTTCACGTGCAGTTTGAGACCATTCACCCCTTTTTGGATGGTAATGGCAGACTCGGGCGTCTATTGATCACACTCTTGCTTTGCTCCAAGGGCGCATTGCGAGAGCCTCTTTTGTACCTCAGCCTGTACTTCAAAACGAACCGCGACCGGTACTACGATCTGCTTCAGCGTGTCCGAACGGACGGTGCCTGGGAAGAGTGGCTGGCTTTTTTTCTCGAAGGGACGGAGATCACGGCGCGCTCCGCCGCTGAGGCTGCAAAACAGATTCTGACTCTCTTTGCAAAAGATCGAGATCGCATTCAAGCAATCGGACGCGCTGCGTCTTCCGCATTGCGTGTTCATGAGTACCTACAGAAGAAACCACTAGTCGGTATTGGTGTTGTTGCCGAGGCGCTTAAACTGTCCATCCCAACGGTGACGGTTGCCTTCGATCACCTGGTTCGCCTCGGCATAGCCAAGGAAGTCACCGGAAAACGCCGGGCCCGCGTCTTTGGGTACTCACGTTATCTGAAGATCCTGAGTGAAGGAACAGAACCCCTTAAGCGGTAACAGCGACCTTCGTCATTCCGCATTCGAACGGTTGTGAGGCACCGACCGAACGAACTAGAACCCTGTTCGAGCTTGTGCGAAGAACATCCGAATCAGCTCGGGCGTATCGCACCGCCCTAAGCCGAAGGCTTAGGGATGGTGTCTCTTTGGAAAGCGAAGTGGTTTTTTCTAGTACGGCGACTGCTGCGACAAATCTGCATCAGTCCCGGATTGCCGTCGCCAACGACTAGGCCCCGCAAAAACGCGTGCGCCATTCACAATTTCATACTACATTGACTTTGTGAAGCGCCAGCTTCAATTTCGATTGTCGTTACGACTCCGTCGATCCCGACTGAGTTATTGATCCCTGCTCAAAATTAAGCGTTTAGGCCCGTGGCGGAACTGGCATACGCAGCTGCCTCAAGAGCAGCCTTTCTGTGGGGTTCAAATCCCACCGGGCCTACCAGATTTCTGTCGTTCTTTGACAATTCAACGGAGAGTGGGCCGGACGGTAAGGCACTTGTCTGCTAAACAAGGGTTCTCGCAAGAGGCTAGCGGGTTCGACTCCCGCACTCTCCGCCATCGCGGAAGGTACTGCTGAATGGTCGGCAACTGGTCCTGAAAACCAGAGCGTCGTGATGAGCGATGGGCGTTCGATTCGTCTACCTTCCGCCAACTTTGCACAGGTGCGTGAGCCCGGCCGAAACGGACCGGCTGTAACCCGGTTTCCCCGAGTGGGACGCGGAGGTTCAAATCCTCCCCTGTGCACCATGTGCCAGCGTGCGCGAATTGGAATAGCGGCCTGTCTTAGAAACAGGTGTTTGAGAGTTCGAATCTCTCCGCTGGCACCAACCTCTTTCTGTGGATACGACGCGGTCTGGGAGAACTATAGTCTCGGATCAACAGGTTCGCTTTCCAAGGCAAGAACTCCAAAAACGCACTCGTGAACTCGGCGAAGTGGCTCCTCGTGGACGAAACGCTCCAACGCTTCTATGCCCAGCGCGAATTCGCGAAGAGCGAGCGATCGCTTTGCACCTAGGCCTCGACTCTTCAATCTGCTCAAGTTCTGCGGAAGTATGTATTCAGGCCCGTAAATGATTCGCAGATACTCACGCCCACGAACTTTCACAGCTGGTTGCGCTAAACCTTTCCCGCCCTTTGCGACGAACTCCAGAGGCTTTACGACCATACCCTCGCCGCCCCGCGCCGTAAGTTCCTCCCACCACTGAATGCCCTTGGCTTGATCGTCAGTGTTAGTGAGATCGATCACCTGAAATGGCGTTGCTAGCAATAGTTCCGGGTCAGCTTTGCAGATACCGGCGAGCGTTTCCATGTGCCAGATGTGGTCTTTCGATGTGTGCACTGCACCTTCACTGGCGAGAAGATGGAAGGGAGCGAGCTTAAGATCTGCGAGCGAGTTTACCGTCCAGCAATATTGCCGGTAGGCATCGACGTATCGCTCAGTTGCTTCGCCGCGCTGTTTATAGCTTTCGAGAAGCGAAGCCGCTTCTGGAATTAGTTGCGCCTGGCTCAATGCCCCGATCGCGGCTGGCAGTGCAGCTCGTGCTGCCGCTCCGGTTGGCGCGTACTGCTGCCGCAACAACTCTTGTGCTTTGGCCGACCATGGCATGAGTTCGCAGTCGAGGCACACCCAGTCTGTTTTGAGGGACTCCCAGAGCCCGGATCGTTCGATGGCGCTTCGAACCCGCTCAAGAAATTGGCACTCCAACGAAGCGTCGTTAAAGAAACGCCGGCCTGTGCGCGTGTAACAAACCCCAATTTCACCTTCCAGGATTCATCGCGGCCAGCACACGATGGCGAACCGTGATGGCCAACTTCTCTTTCTCGATGCGCTTCCGCTCGTCTGCTCGCTCCTTCGCGACTTGCTGCGGAGACGGCGTATTGGGATGGTGCACACGGCAATTGGGATCGGCGCAGACCTTCACCGTCTGTCCGCGCTTGCCGCCGTCCATGACAATGGCCTCGGCCATCTTGTCACAGGGCTTCTGCGTGGCTGGCAGCTTTGCCGCTGACCCGTTGGCCTTAGCCTTCTTGACTTCCAATTCGACGTATTGATTTCGTCCCAAGGGTGCGCCTTCGCGGGAGTTCCACGCGGACGAAATCTGCACAAGGGTTGGTTTGCTTTCGAGCGTCTTCGCCACGTGAGCATCGATTTTTGACCGGAAGCACTGCGGATCGGTGCATTATGTGGAATCTGGGCAAATAGCAAGTCTTTCCTGCTGGCTCGCAGCCGCCCCGCCGGCCGCGCGGGTAAGCAGGCCACACAGAGACTGCTTCGACCGGAATGTCAGGCCGGACCTCAATCTCGTCCAAGGTGCCGCTAATCAGCACGGTTTTGAGCATAGCGCCTCGAAGGAGTAGACAATCTACTGCCGCTGCGGGTAGAGTGTCTACATCCATGAGCGAGAAAGACCAAATGTGCAGACCGCATGCTTGCGATGCCACCTCCGACGGAAGCTCTCCCATGACTCGCCGGCACTTCCTGGGCACCGGCTTGGTGCTGGCCGCATGCGCGGCGATGCCGGGCGCGCCCGCCATCGCCGCGCCGTCCGGGCGGGCCCGGCCCGGGACCGCGGCCTGGCCGCGCGAGGGCGACTGGGACGGCCTGAGGCAGGCGGTCGGTGGCCGGCTCAGCAAGATCGTCTCGCCCTGGGAGGCGGCGGCCAAGGCGCCGGACAGCCCCGAGACCTTGGCCTTGTTCAAGGCGGTCCGCAACAGCTTCCACAATAGCGAGACGCCGGCTTTCACCCAGAGCCTGGGCTGGATTGATGCCTGGATTTCGAAGCCGAGCGAATACATGGTGGCCGCCGAAAGCGCGGCTGACGTGGCCGAGGCAGTCAAGTTCGCCACGGCGCACAATCTGCGGCTGGTCGTGAAAGGCGGCGGGCACAGCTATCTCGGCGGCTCCAACGCGCCAGACTCGCTGTTGATCTGGACCAAGCCGATGCGAGCGATAGAACTGCACGACGCGTTCGTCCCGAAGGGCTGTAAGAGCGCGCCGGAGACGGCGGTCAGCCTGGGGGCCGGCTGCGTCTGGCTGGAGGCCTACGATGCAGTGACGACCAAGGCCGGGCGCTATGTCCAGGGCGGTGGCTGCGTCACGGTCGGGGTTGGAGGGTTCGTGCAGGGCGGCGGCTTCGGGGGTTTCTCGAAGGGCTTCGGTACTGGGGCTTCGAACCTGCTTGAGGCCGAGGTCGTAACGGCGGACGGCCAAGTGCGGATCGCCAATGACTGCACTAATTCGGATCTATTTTGGGCACTGAAAGGCGGCGGCGGCGGGACGTTCGGCGTGGTCACGCGGCTGACGCTCAGAACATACGATTTGCCGGCGACCTTCGGTGGCGTGATCGGGACGATCTCTGCCGCATCCGACGAAGCCTATCGGGCGCTGGTTGAGGGGTTGCTGCGATTCTACCGCGACAGCCTTCTGAACCCCCACTGGGGCGAGCAGCTCAGGTTTCGATCGCAACGTCGCGTCGGCCTCAGCATGGTCTTCCAAGGCTTGAGCCAAGCGGAAGCCCAGGCGACCTGGAAGCCGTTTTTTGATTGGGTCACGGCGCGGCCGGACGACTATGTCCTGAGCGGGCTGCAGTTCCTGGACTTGCCGGCGCGGCTGTTCTGGAACAATGCGATTCTGAAGGACCTTCCGGGCGTGGTGAAGCTGGATGACCGTTCGGAGACAGCACCTTACGCCTTCAAAGTCGAGAGCGATGTTTGGGACGGCGACGCCGACCAAGCCGGCCAGGTCCTCCACGGCTATCAATCAACCTGGCTCTCGAAGGACCTTTTGGAACCAGCACGGCGACCGGCGCTGGTCGATGCGCTGATCCGCGCTGCGAATGGCTGGGGTGTCTCACTCCACTGCAACAAAGGCATGGCTGGCGCGACCCCGCAGGCTCAGGCGAGAACGCTGGACACGGCGATGAACCCCGCGGTGGTCGATGCCTTCGCGCTCGCCATCACCGGCGGCGAGGAGCCGGCGGCCTATCCCGGCGTCGCTGGGCGCGAACCGAATGTTGCCAATGGCCGGCGCGACGCCAAGCAAATGAAGGCCGCCTTAGAGCCGCTTCTGGCACTTCTGCAAAAGCCGGCGTCCTACGTCTCGGAGACCGACTACTTCGAAGCCGACTGGCAGCAGGCGTTCTGGGGCGTTCATTATGCGCGCTTGAAGCAAATTAAGCGGCGCTACGACCCCGAAGGCTTGTTCTTCGTTCATCACAGCGTCGGCAGCGAGGACTGGAGCGCGGACGGATTTACGCGCAGAAGGAGCTGAAAGTGGGCAGAGACGGAATGAGGGCATTATGAACAAACACGTATGTGCGGGCTTGCTGGTCATGGCTTTGGCGACCGCGCCCGCTGCCGCCCAGACGCCTCCCCAGAAGGTGCCATTCCAATTGAAGCAAATCGGTCCTGGCGTCTATGCCGCGATCAGCAATGAATCAAACGCGGGCTTCATCATCGGCGACGACGGTGTGCTGGTGGTCGACAGCTTCTTCAATCCCGACACAGCCAAGGCCTTGCTGGGCGAAATCCGCAAGCTCACGCCCAAGCCGGTGCGCTATGTGGTGAACACGCATTATCACTTGGATCACACTGGGGGCGATCGGGTCTTCAAGGACGCCGGCGCGATCATCATCACCCACCGCAATGTCCGCGCCTGGATGCGTGCGGAGAACCTGCACATGTTCGGCGATGTGCCCGATCCGGCCTTCAAGGCAAAGATGGAGGAGCGGATCGCGCAATTGCCTCTGCCTGACCTGGTCACTGAAAACCCGCTCACCCTTTGGCTCGGCGCGCGCCGTGTGGATATCCGCGCGGTCGAGGGTCATACCGGTGGCGACCTGGTGGTTGGGGTTCCTGATGCCAAGGTGCTGTTCTGCGGCGACATGCTCTGGCGCATGCCGCCCAATATCGTCGATGGCAGGGTGAGCGCGTGGATCGCCACCGAAAGGAGCTTCGAACAATTGCCGGATGCGGCCTCCATGGCGTTCGTGCCGGGGCATGGCGATATGGGAACGGTGAAGGATGTCGCCATCTTCCGCGGTTACTTGACCGATCTTGTATCGCTGACAACGGCTGCACGCCGGAGCGGACTGAAGGGCGATGTCTTGGTGGCGGATGTGCTGCCCAAGCTCAGGGCCTTGCATACCGATTATCCCACGCCCGAACGCCCCATCACGGCTGAGGTGAGGTTCATGGAACAGGAGTTGGACGGGACCAAGCGCCTGCCACAGCCTGTGCCGTGAGCAAGGCCGCATCAACCTGATCCAGACGCGCTGGCCCGCGAGACGGATGGCTTCAAAACGCTGTGACCGGCTTTGACAATAGTGTGACAATCGCCGGTAGAGCTCGCCTGGTGTAAACCATGTTTACAGATATCTGGCAGAGGTTAAGTCAACCCCCTGATCTTGTTATTCTTAATTTTCGGCACGACTCCTGCAAAGCCTACCGCAGGTTGATTTGCTGGGGAGCATGTCATGCGCGCCGTTGTGTTGGGTCTTGCTGCTGCTTTCACCTTGGCCGCCGCCGCTCCGGCGATGGCCGTCCCCGTCACCTATACCTTCTCCGGCATCGGCGCGGGCA